>Ga0187778_10000321_pt1 | contig 34613 bp, 33 predicted proteins | sample 1015_Q2_SP5_20_M_FD_132418 | JGI IMG/M metagenome (GOLD analysis project Ga0187778, IMG submission 132418) | Tropical peat soil microbial communities from peatlands in Department of Meta, Colombia - 1015_Q2_SP5_20_MG | ecosystem: Environmental > Terrestrial > Soil > Wetlands > Peat | place... | reverse complement strand
GCGGTGCTGATGAAAGCCACGTGAGCTGAGGAGCAGCGCGTGAACACCCTGGTGTTCGACATCGAGACCGTGCCGGACGTCGCCCTCGGGCGGCGGCTGTACGGGCTCGAGGGACTCGCGGACGCGCAGGTCGCCAAGGCGATGTTTGCCCTGCGCCGCAACGCGGCACCGGGGCAGACGCGCGCCGGCGGCGACTTCCTGCCGCTCGAGCAGCAGCGGGTGGTGGCGATCTCCTGCGCGCTGCGCAGCCGCGAAGGCTTCACCGTGTGGAGTCTCGGCGAGCCCGGCGCCAGCGAGGCCGAGCTGGTGCAGCGCTTCTTCGACGGCATCGAGAAGTTCTCCCCCGACCTCGTGTCGTGGAACGGCTCGGGGTTCGATCTGCCGGTCCTCACCTACCGGGCGCTGCTCGCCGGCGTGCAGGCGCCGCGCTTCTGGGAGACCGGCGAGGAGGATGCCGCGTTTCGCTACAACAACTACGTCAATCGCTACCACTGGCGCCACACCGACCTCATGGACGTTCTGTCGGGTTATCAGAGCCGCTACCGGGCGTCGCTCGCCAACATCGCGTGCCTCCTCGGGCTTCCCGGCAAGCTCGGCTTCGACGGCAGCCAGGTGTGGGACGCCTGGCAGGCGGGCGATCTCCTCGGCATCCGCCGCTACTGCGAGACCGACGTGCTCAATACGTGGCTCGTCTATCTGCGCTTCGAGCAGCTGCGCGGACGCCTGTCGCGGACGCAGCATGCGGACGAGCTGGCGCGCGTCAGCGCCTGGCTGAGTGCCTCGAAGGAGCCGCACCTCGGCGAGTTCCTGCGCACCTGGCAGGGCGGCGCTTGAGTGTCGCGCTGACGCCGGCCGACGAGCAGACCGCGACCGTCAGCGGACTGACCCACGCCGGCGAGGGCGTGGTGCACGGCGGCAAGACCGCGTTCGTCGCCGGCGCGCTGCCGGGGGAGCGTATCCGCTTCCGCCGCACCCGGCGCCACCGCCAGCACGATGACGGCGAGCTGCTCGAGGTGCTCGAGCCCTCGGCGGCGCGTGTCGCGCCGCGCTGCGCGCATTTCGGCGTCTGCGGAGGCTGCGCCGTGCAGCACCTCGCGCCGGCAGCGCAGCTCGCCGCGAAGGACTGCGAGCTGCGCGAGACGCTTGCCCGCTTGGCCCGTGTAACCCCGTCGCGCTGGCTCGAGCCGCTTACCGGTCCGGTCTGGGGATATCGCCGCCGCGCCCGCCTCGGGGCCCGCTTTGTGCGCAAGAAGGGCCGCGTCGTGGTGGGTTTTCGCGAGCGCGCCGCACCCTACGTGGCGCAGCTCGCGCACTGCGACGTGCTCGCTCCTCCGGCAGGCGACCTGATTGCGCCGCTAGCGGCCATGCTGACCGAGCTCAGCATCCGCGAGCAGCTCCCGCAGATCGAGGTAGCGGTGGCCGACAACGCCACGGCGCTCACTCTGCGGGTGCTTGCGCCACCGACGCCCGCCGATCTCGCGCGGCTCGCGGCCTTCGGCGCGGCGCATGGGGTGCGGCTTTATCTGCAGCCCGGCGGGCTCGACTCCCTGTACGAGCTCGGTGCGGCCGGCGAGCCGCTGCGCTACGCGCTGCCGCGCTTTGGCCTCGAGCTCGAGTTCGCGCCCACGGACTTCATCCAGATCAATCGCGCGGTCAACGAGGCGCTGGTCGCGCGCGCGCTCGAGCTGCTCGAGTTGAGCCCCACGAGCTCGGTGCTCGACCTGTTCTGCGGCATCGGCAATTTCACACTGCCGCTCGCCCGCTCAGCACGCGCCGCGGTGGGTGTGGAAGGCGAGGCGGGACTCCTCGCACGCGCCCGCGCCAACGCCGCGCGCTTGGGGTTCGGTAACGCCACGTTTCACGGGGCAGACCTCGCCACGGCGGCGGCCGCGGACCTGCCGTGGCTGCGCGAGCGCTACAGCCACGTGCTGCTCGATCCGCCGCGCACCGGGGCACGCGCGCTGTTGGGCCTGCTCGCGCAGCTTGCGCCGCAGCGTCTGCTGTATATTTCCTGCCACCCGGGCAGCCTCGCCCGCGATCTGGGAGTGTTGGTGCACGAGCACGGCTTTACGCTCGAAGCGGCCGGCGTGGTCGACATGTTCCCGCACACTGCGCACGTCGAATCGCTCGCGCTGCTCACGTTCGCACGCGGGCGTACCGGGCCTATGGCGCCCCGCGCATGAGTCTCGGCCCGCTGATGATCGATCTCGCCGGGACCGAGGTCACTGCGGAGGAGCTTGAGCTGCTGCGTCATCCGCTGGTCGGCGGTGTGATCCTGTTCACACGCAACTATGTCGATCCCGAGCAGCTCACGCAGCTGGTGAGCGCCATCCACGCCGCTCGTTCCCCCCCGCTCATCGTCGCGGTGGACCAGGAGGGCGGGCGGGTGCAGCGCTTCCGCGCCGGGTTCTCGGTGCTGCCGCCCGCGCGCCGCATCGGTCACGAATTCGACCAGAACGCCCGTGGCGCCACCGGGCTGGCCCGCGCGATGGGATGGCTCATGGCGGCGGAGCTGCGCGCCCACGGCGTCGACATGTCGTTTGCCCCGTGCGTCGACCTGGACTACGGCGTGAGCGTTATCGGCGATCGCGCCTTCCACGCCTCGGCGGAGGCGGTCGGCCAGCTCGCGCTGGCGTGGATGCACGGCATGCGCGAGGCCGGTATGGCGGCGACCGCCAAGCACTTCCCCGGCCACGGCGCGGTTGTGGCGGATTCGCACCTGACACTCCCGGTCGATCGCCGGCCCTTCATCGACCTCGGCCCGGACCTCGCTCCGTACCGGCGTCTCATTTCCAACGGCCTGCCGGCTGTCATGGCCGCGCACGTGCTGTTTCCGGCGGTGGACGGGGCCCCGGCCAGTCTTTCGGCGCGCTGGATTCGCGACGTGCTGCGCGGAGAGCTCGGGTTTCAGGGGGTAGTGTTCAGCGATGATCTTTCCATGGGAGGGGCTGCCGCGGCGCACGGGGATGTCGTAACCCGCGCCCGGCAAGCCTTGTCGGCGGGCTGCGACATGCTACCGGTCTGCAACAATCGCGCGAGCGTCATGGAGCTGCTGTCCCGGCTGGACCTCGAGCCCCAACCGGCCTCGAGCCTGCGCTTGGTGCGGCTGCACGGGCGCCCAGGGGCGCCCGCGCGGACCGCGCTCGAAGCCTCCGTCGATTGGACGCGTGCCCGCGAGCTGCTCGCGCGCGTCACGGCCGCTCCCGCCCTGAGGCTGGATCCCGGCAACGTTTCATGAACAACTGGTCGGCGGACGCCTGGCGGCGTGTGGTCGAGGGCTCACCGGAAGGCATCGTGATCTGCGATGCCGTCGCCCCCGACTGCCCGGTGGTATTCGTGAACGCGGCATTCTCGCAGATGTGCGGCTACCCGGCCGCGGCGCTTCTCGGGACCAACCTCCGGGTGCTGCAGGGGACCGACCGCGACCAAGAGGCGCGCACGCGCCTGGCGGAAGCCATCAGCAAGGCCGAGCCCGTGCGCGTGCTGGTGCGTAACTACCGCCCCGACGGCTCGCTGTTCTGGAACGAGACGGTGGTGCAGCCGGTGCGCACCTCCGGGAAGCTCACGCACTTCATCGGCTATCACCGCGACGCGAGCGATCGGCTGAAGAACGCCGAGCGGCTGCCGAGCGGGCTGCCGTCCTGGCTGCGGGAAGACCGCCTCACGGGGCTGCATTCGCGCGCCTACTTCGAGGAGCTGCTGCAGCGCGACTGGCAGCTCGCGCAGCGCGACTCCCACGAGATTGGGCTCACGCTCTTCGACATCGACGATCTCGGCGCCTACAACGAGAAGTTCGACCGCGCGGCCGGGGACGCCTGCATCCGCCGGGTGGCACGGGTGATCGGCACGTCCTATCGGCGCGGCGGCGATCTGGTCGGCCGCTGGGAAGGCGGGAGCTTCGCGGTGCTGACCCAGGGCGAGGCCACGGAAAAGGCCTCGCACTATGCGCAGGTCGTCAAGCAGCGCGTGCGCGAGCTGCTGATGCACCATCCGACGGCCGGTGCTGGCCGCTACGTCACGATCAGCGCCGGTATCGCCAGTCTCGTGCCACCGCGCACGCTGGCGATCGAGGGGCTGCTCAAGGCCTGCCAGACGGCGCTGCGGCGCGCGAAGAAAAACGGCAAGGACGGCATCGTCATGGCGGAGGCGGGCGACTTCCACGGCTGAGGTAGGCGCCGCCAGGATACGCGCCGCCCCGGGCAGCGACGCTGACGCGCTCGTCCCGCGGCGAACACCGCGGCGGTGCTGTCGCGCGCCACGGTGCGCGCGGGGCGGCTGCTCGGCATCGCGCAGGCGGACCTCGCGGAGGTCATCGGCGTGAGCGGCGCAACGCTCTCACGGCTCGCCAACGGGCGCTGGCGGCTCGAGCCCGGTAGCAAGCCCTGGCAGCTCGCGGCGCTCTTCGTGCGGCTGTTCCGCTCCCTCGATGCCATCGTCGGCTCGGATGACGACGCCGCGCGGGCTCGGTGGCGTGCCGCTCACGCTCATCCGCGAGCCGGCCGGCCTGGTGCGCACCGTTGACTACCTGGACGCCGCACGCGCTCGAATCTGAGGCGCGCGCCAACGCGCGCGTGCTCTGGCGGGTGGTCGAGGCGCAGCACACCGCCTCCACCATGCGCCTCACCGAGTCGCTCGAGGAGCAGGCGGCTCTCGAGGCGGTCCTCGAGGAGAGCAAGCCCGCGCTGCCGCCGAATGTGCGCAGCCTCCACTACCTCCTCGCCACCCCCTTTCGCTACCGGCCCCACAGCGGCTCGCGCTTTCGCGCGCCGTTCGAGCGCGCGACCGTGCCGTGTGGACGGATCGCACGAGCCATACCGGCACGCAGGAATTCGCCGCGCTGGCGCGCGCCGCGCACACCCACTCATCCGCTATCAGTCGGTGCTCGATCCGGCGGCGTTCGGGCGTGGCCGGCCACGCGGTGAGCAGACCTGGTTCGTGGTTGCTTCGCGGGCGCGGGTGCGCTGCGCGCGGGAGGCGGGCGGGGAAACCTTCGAGTTCTTCGCCGCGCAGCTGCTCGGGGAAAGCTGATGCTACCTCAGCGCCCCGGTGCCCGCGCGCCCTGGGCCGGTGTGACCAGCGCGATCACGCCGAAGGCGGGGTGATCGAAGTAGTTGCGCTCGTAGAAGCGCACCCGGCGGCTCTCGTTGATCGTGAAGGGCGTATCGGGGGCGGCGCCGAGCCCGGGGGGCGGTGCGGCGATGGCATAGTTCATCGTCATCCCGAGGTGCAGGAACTGGCCGCGCTCGAGAAATACGTTACCCGTCAGACCCGGCACGCTGATGCCGAGCTTCTGCAGCGGAAAACCCGCGCGCGTGCCCCACGCGCTTGCCGTCTGGGACCACGCCGTGTGCGCCACCGGCACGTACGTGCCGCTCGCGCGCAGGCGGCTCTCGAGCTCGTCCAGCTGCCACACCGAGGGTGGAAGCGCGGCGACGAAGTGCCCGACCTGCGAGGAGCCGCTCGCCGATTCATCGCCGGCGATGCTGCGCGCGCCCGCCTCGGCGCTCCAGTCCTCGGCGCCGCCGAGGGCTCCGGAGGCGCGGAACACAATGATCTCGATGTTGTAGACCGGCCCGGTGGTGGCGGCAGCCGCAGTGGTGGTGTCCTCGGCCTCGGCGCGCAGTGCGGCCAGCAGCACTGCGGCGAGAGCGACAGTTAGGATGCGCAACGGCGCACGGCGGTCATCCATACGCATCATTCTAATGGACCTCGAGGCACTAATGGACGCGGGGCGCTTCGCCGAGCCGCTGCAGCAGCTGCGCGGCATATTCGAAGCGCGCGCCCTCGGCCGGCAGCTGCCGCGACACGCGCAGCTTCAGCGGCCCCTCGAGACGATACTCGCGCGCTCCCTGGCGGATCATGCGCACCACGGTCGCCGGGTCCACCCCCGAGCGCTCCTCGAACAACACCGAGCCGCCCTGCGGGCCGAGATCGAGCCGCCGCACGCCGAGCGCGCGCGCCTTCAGTTTGAGCTTCGCGATGCGCAGCAGATTCTGCGCGGCCGGCGGCAACGGACCGAAGCGGTCGTGCAGCTCGGCGGTCAGGTCATCGAGTGCCGCGTCGTCGTCGGCAGCGGCGATACGCTTGTACAGCGACAGCCGCACGTGCACGTCGCCCACGTAGGCCTCGGGCAGGAACGCCGGCAGCCGTAACTCCACCTCGGTCGCCGCGGCGAGGGGCTGATCGAGTACCGGCTCCTGCCCGGACTTGAGCGCCTGCACGGCGTGCTCGAGCATGTCGAGGTACAGCGATAGCCCGACCTCGGTCATCTGCCCGCTCTGCTGCTCGCCGAGCAGCTCGCCGGCGCCGCGGATCTCGAGGTCGTGCGTGGCGAGCACGAAGCCCGCGCCGAGCTCCTCCATCGACTCGATGGCCTCGAGCCGCTTGGCAGCGTCGCGCGGCAGTGCCTGGCGCGGCGGCGCGATCAGGTACGCGTAGGCGCGGTGGTGGGAGCGCCCGACACGACCGCGCAACTGATGCAGCTGCGCAAGTCCCATATGATCGGCACGGTTGATGATGATGGTGTTGGCGGTCGGCACGTCGATGCCGCTTTCGATGATGGTGGTGCACACCAGCACGCTGAAGCGGCGGTGATAGAAATCCACCATCAGCTGCTCGAGCTCGCGCTCGCGCATCTGTCCGTGGCCGATGCGCACGCTCGCCTCGGGCACCAGCGATTGCACCTCGGCGGCGATCTTGCCGATGGTGCGCACCTCGTTGTGCACGAAGTAGACCTGCCCGCCGCGGCGCAGCTCGCGCAGCGCCGCCTCGCGCAGCGTCGGTGCGTGCCACTCGATCAGGAAGGTCTTGATCGCCAGCCGCTCTGCCGGCGCGGTGGTGATGAGCGACAGGTCGCGCAGCCCGCCGAGTGCCATGTTGAGGGTGCGCGGGATCGGGGTGGCGGTGAGCGTGAGCACGTGTACGTTGGCGCGCAGCGCCTGCAGTCGCTGCTTGTCGCGCACCCCGAAGCGGTGCTCCTCGTCGATGATGAGGAGCCCGAGGTCCTTGAAGCGCGCGTGCGAATGCAGCAGGCGATGCGTGGCGATGACCACGTCCACGGTGCCCTGCTCGAGCCCGGTGAGCACCGCCTGCGTCTCCTTCGAGCTGCCGAAGCGCGATAGCGCCTCGATGCGCACCGGCCAGTCGGCGAAGCGATCGCGGAAATTGGTGAGGTGCTGCTGCACCAGGAGCGTCGTCGGGGCAAGCACCGCGACCTGCCGCCCGGCATGCGCGGCGACAAAGGCCGCGCGCATCGCCACCTCGGTCTTGCCGAAGCCGACGTCGCCGCACACGATGCGGTCCATCGGCCGCTCGCTGCCAAGATCGGCGAGCACCTGCCGTATCGTCTGTGCCTGGTCCTCGGTCTCATCGAACGGGAAGGCGCTGGCGAAGGCCTGGTAGTCCGCCTCGTTGACGCTGAGCGCGAGCCCACGCTGGGCCTTGCGGCGCGCGTACAGATCGAGCAGCTCCGCCGCCACGTCGCGGATCTGCTCGGCGGCGCGCCGGCGGGCGCGCGCCCACTGATCCGTGCCGAGCTTGTGCAGGGGGGCGCTCTCGGGGGCGGCGCCGGTGTAGCGGCTCACCAGGTGCAGTGCGTGCACGGGAACGTAGATGCGGTCGCCATCCTGGTACTCGAGCACCAGGAACTCACCGGGCTGTCCGCCGACCTCCATCGGCATGAGCCCGATGTAGCGACCGACGCCGTACTCCTCGTGCACCACCGGCGCCCCTGGGTTGAGATCCTGCAGATCGCGCAGGATGGCCTCGGGGTCGGCAGCGCGCCGCGCGCGCGCCCGCTCCGCCCGTGCGCGCGGACCGAAGAGCTGTGCCTCGGCGATGACCGCTATCGGCGGAGCGGTGAGGGTGAGGCCCTCGAGGTCGGGCGCGACCGTCAGAGCGAGCCGCATGTCGCCCGCGGCAAAGGCGTCCCAGCTCTCCACCAGGCGCACCTCGTGCGCGTGGGCACGCAGCATCTCGCTCAGCACCTCGCGCCGCCCGGGCGAGTCCGCAGCGAGCAGCACCCGTCCCTCGAAGGCGCGCAGAAACGCATCGAGTGGTGCGAAGGGCTGCTCGGCGCGCACGTCGATGCGCAGCTCGCGCGGGGCGGTCGTGGGGAAGTTGCGCACCGCGGGCGACTCACCCGCGAGCTCGGTCTCTGCCTTGAAGGGATCGAGCATCACGGTGGAAAAGTGCGCGAGGCGCGCCTCGAGCTCCGCGGGCTCGAGGAACAGCTCCCCGGGCCGCAGCAGCGGCCGCTCGAGGTCGTGACGGCGGTCCTCGTAGCGTGCGCCGATGTCCTGCCAGGCTCTGAGGAGCGTTTGACCGAGCGCCGCCTCGTGCACGATCACCGCGTCGGGGGGCAGGTAATCGAAGAGTGTCGCGGTCATCTCGAAGAACAGCGGCAGATAGAACTCCACGCCCGAGGGCGCCAGACCCTCGCTCACGCCGCGGTAGATGCTGGTGCGCATCGGGTCGCCTTCGAAGCGGGTGCGGAAGCGACGGCGGAAGTCCTTCACCGCCTGAGGATCGAGCGGGATCTCGCGCGCCGGCAGCAGCCGCACCTCCGGGAGCGTGTCGAGCGAGCGCTGCGTCTCGGGATCGAAGCGGCGGATGGCCACGATCTCATCGTCGAACAGGTCGATGCGCAGCGGCGCCGCGGCGCCCATGGGGAAAACGTCGATCAGCGAGCCCCGCACCGCGAATTCCCCGGGGCTCACGACCTGGCTGACACTCGCATAGCCGGCTTCGGCGAGGCGCTGGCGGAAGGGCTCGAGCGCGAGCGCATCCCCGGCGCGCAGCTCGAAGGCGCGCCCCTGCACATACGGCCGCGGCGGCAGGCGCTGCATGAGGGTGTCGGCCGCCACGACCAGGCAGCCGTAACGAGCGCCCGGGAGCTCGAAGAGCGTCTTCAGCCGCTCGGACGTGATGTCGGGGTGCGGGGAGAAGAGGTCATAGGGCAGCACCTCCCAGTCCGGCAATCGCAGCAGCGGCAGCGCCCCGGAAGCGAAGAAGCGCAGCTCGGCACTGAGGCGCTCGAGCTCGCGCGCGCCGTCGGCGATGAGCACGTACAGGCGGCGATCGGCGCGCGCGGCTTCAGCGAGCGCGAGCGCCGCGGCGCTGCCGTAGAGCTGATGCCAGCGCAGGCGCGGCTGCAGCGCGCTCGGGGTGGGGGGGTGAAGGAGTGCGGACATCGGCTCAGGATGGCTAGCGGCGAAACGCCGCAGCTTACCGAAGGTGCCCCCGCGTCGGCACTCCCGCACCAGGACGGTCGCGCGCCGGACGGTCGGCGCGTCGCGGGCTCAGGCGGCCACGGGTCCGGTACTCACCGGCAGCCGCTTACCGAGTGGCACACAGTAGATGTCGATGGGACGCGAGCGGCCGCGCAGCTGCAGCGGCGGCAATGCCGTGGCGCCGATATCCAGCCCGTGGGCATCGAGCGAGCGCTTCAGCGTGCTCGAGAACAGCATCTCCCCGGCGCGCGCCCGCTGACACAGCCGCGCGGCGATGTTCACCGTGTCGCCGATGATCGTGTAGCTCATGTACGAGGAGGAGCCGACGTTGCCGGCCACGACGTCGCCCTCGTTGATGCCGATGCCGAGCCCGGCTTCGATCTGGTAGCGGGCCTTCCAGGCGCGCGCAAGCTCGGCGAAGCCCGCGAGCATCTCGCGGGCGGCGCGCACGGCCCGCTGGGCGCTGTCGGGCTGCTCGAGCGGCACGCCGAAGGCGAGCATCAGGCAGTCGCCGGCCATGTGAAACACGGTGCCCTCGTGGCGGAACGTGATGTCGGTGAGCAGCGAGAAATACTCATTGAGCAGCGGTACTACCTCGTGTGGATCGAGCTGCTCGGACATGCTGGTGAAGCCGCGCAGGTCCGCAAACAGCACCACCACGTGTGCGCGGGCGTCCGCGGGCGACAGCAGCGTGTCCCGCAGCTGCGTATCCGCGAGAATCTTGTCGGCGACCCGCGGGGAGACGTAGCGGCGAAACGTCTGCCGCAGCACCTCTTCCCGGCGGCGGATCTCGGCTTCGAGCTGCGCGACGGCGCTTTTCCTGCGTACCGTTCCCGCGCGCACCAGGGCCTCGATGTGTGCCCGCAAAGGCTCTTCCGCCACCAACAGTTCCCCAAGGAAATTATTCTCTTACGCGCGAGACTACCACATCTCCGTGAAGTATCGATGGCAAGGAAGCAGGAGTGAATCGGAAACGGCGACCGGAGTCCGGCGGGGGCTGCCGATAGCCGCGCGGTACGCGAACGAGGATGCGGCTATGCCGGTGACGTGCAGCCCCTCTCAGCCGCTCGTGATGACCGAGTCGACCACGCGATCGCGCTCGAAGATGACCGCGAAGCCGTTGTAGTCCCAGCGCGTGATCGGCGGCTGCTGCGCCGATGCACCGCCGACGGTCGGATGACGGGTGACCGGTGCCCCGAAGCGCTTCTCGACGTCGGCCATGGTTTCGCCGCGCTTCGGCACAGCGGTGTGCGACTCGCGCACCTGTACCTGATCGTTGACCGCGATGGTCTCGGCAACCGCAGCGCCGCTGAGCGCGCAGCCGCACAGCAGTGCGATAACTAGGCGAGTCTGCATGCGATCACCCCTCGGAAATTCTTTGCCCACTATAACACCGGCGCAATCTGTCAAAGCCTGCGCCGCCGTTGCAGGCACCTGGAAATGTGACGCAGGTCTGATTACGACCCCAACTGTGGTTAAATCGCGACGATGTTTCAACCACTGTCGATTTACGTGGGTCTGCGCTACGTGCGCGCCCGCTCGACCAAGTTCTTCGTCTCCTTCATCACCTGGGCCTCGCTGGTCGGAGTCTGCGTGGGGGTCGCCGCCCTCATCGTCATCCTGTCGGTCATGAACGGCTTCGAGGGCGAGCTGCGTGACCGGCTGCTGTCGCTGAGTGCGCAGGTGCGCGTCAACGCCACGCCCGCCGCCGGGGGCGGCGCTGTGGCCGCGGCGGTGCTCGACTGGCAAAGCGCCGCGCGCATTGCGCACGGTACACCCGGAGTCGCGGACGTCGCGCGCTACGCGGAGCTGCAGGTGCTCGCGGTGCGCGAGCCGGAGATGCTGCCGGTGCTGCTGCGCGGGATCGACCCTGGCGCGGGCAGCGCGCTCGGCGAGCTCCCGCACGCCATCACCCAGGGACGGCTCGAGGATCTCACACCCGGCTCGGAGAAGATCATCGTGGGCGAGGTGATCGCCGAGCGGCTCGGCCTCGCTCCCGGCGACCCGCTCACGGTACTGGTGCCGACGGTGAACGCCGAGGGCACGCCCGAGCCGAAGCTGCGCGAGCTCACCGTGGCGGGCGTGTTCGAGGTGGGCCTGCAGGATCACGACGCGACGCTCATGTTCGCCAATCTCGCGGACGTGCGCGCACTCAGTCCAGCGGGTGCGGCGAGCGAGGGACTGCAGCTGCGGCTGGCCGACGTGCTCGCGGCCCCCGCGGTCGCTGCGCGGCTGCGCGCGCGGCTGCCGCAGGGTTTCGAGGTGAGCGACTGGACGCGGGACAACGCCAATTACTTTCGCGCCATCCGCATCGAGAAGACCATGATGTCGCTCATCCTGCTGCTGATCGTGGCGGTCGCAGCCTTCAACATCGTAGCCATGCTGGTGATGGTGGTCACCGACAAGCGCACCGACATCGCCATCATGCGCACCTTCGGCGCCGCGCCCCGCCGCGTGATGGGCATTTTCATCACTCAGGGCCTGGTAATCGGCTGGCTCGGCGTCGCGCTCGGGGTGATGCTCGGGCTCACCCTCGCGCTCAACGTCGACACCATCGTGCCGTTCCTCGAGCACACCTTCCGCTTCCACATCATGGACGCGGAGGTCTACTACATCACCGCGATTCCCTCCGAGGTGCACTGGCGCAACGTCCTCACCATCGCGCTGGCGGCGTTGTCGCTGACGGCGCTCGCCACCGTCTATCCGGCGATCCGTGCCGCGCGCACCGCGCCCGCCGAGGCGCTGCGGTACGAGTAGCCGATGAGCGCCTACGAATGGCTGATCGGCACGCGCTACCTGCGCTCGACGCATCGGCGCGGGTTCGTGTCGTTCGTGGCGCTCATGTCGGTGTGCGGGCTGATGCTCGGCGTGGCGACGCTGATCGTGGTGCTGTCGGTGATGAACGGCTTCGAGCGCGAGCTGCGCAACCGCATTCTCGCGGTCACCTCGCACGCAACGATCATGGGCCTCTCGGGCCCCATGAGCGACTGGCGCGCCCTGCAGGCGCAGCTGCGCCGCCAGCCCGGCGTGCAGGCGGCGGTGCCGTATATCGCGAGCGAGGCGATGTTCGCCGCCGGGCCGCACATGGTGGGCGCCAGCGTCCGCGGCGTGCTGCCGGAGGAGGAGCGCACTGCCACCGGACTCGCGCAGCGCGTGATCGCCGGCAGTCTCGACGACTTAAAGCCCGGCAGCTACGCCATCATCCTCGGCAGCGCGCTGGCGCACGATCTGGGTGTGGGCGTGGGCGACAGCGTGGTGCTCATCGCCCCCGAGGGCACCGCGACGCCGACGGGCGTCGTACCGCGCATGCGCCGCTTCACGGTCGCGGGGCTCTTCAAGTCCGGCATGTACGAATTCGACCGCGGGCTCTCGCTCGTGCAGCTCAACGATGCGGCACGGCTGTTCCGCACCGGCAGCGGCGTCACCGGGCTGCGGCTTGCGTTCGACGACCCGCTGCGCGCCCCTTCGCTGGTGCGCCGCCTGGCGCGCGCGCTCGGCGGACCGGGTTTCTACGTGACCGACTGGACGCAGGACCACGCCAACTTCTTCCGCTCCATCGAGATCACCAAGTCGATGCTGTTCGTGATCCTCCTCATGCTGGTGGCGGTCGCCGCCTTCAACATCGTCGCGACGCTCGTCATGATCGTGAAGGAGAAGCAGTCAGACATCGCCATCCTGCGCACGCTCGGCGCCGCACCGCGCAACGTGCTGCTCACCTTCGCAGTGCAGGGGGTGCTGATCGGTCTCGCCGGCACGCTCGCCGGCGCACTGCTCGGCAAGCTGCTCGCCGACAACCTCGAGACGCTGGTGCGCGCGCTCGAGAAGCTCCTCGGCACGCAGTTCCTCGATGCACGCGTCTACTACATGAGTGACCTGCCGGCCTACGTGGAGGCGAACGATGTGCTGAAGGTGTGCGGCGTGGCGCTGGTGTTGTGCGTACTGGCAACCATCTACCCGGCGTGGCGCGCGGCGCGCACGGCTCCGGCGGAGGCTCTGCGGCATGAGTAACAACGTGCTCGAGGCGCGCGAGGTGCGCAAGAGCTTCCGCCAGGGACCGGTGCTGCTGCAGGTGCTCGAGGGCGTTGCGCTCACGGTCACGGCGGGCGAGCGCACGGCGATCGTCGGCGCCTCGGGCTCGGGCAAGACGACGCTGCTGCAGATTCTCGGCGGACTCGACCGCCCGACTTCCGGGGAAGTGCTCATCGACGGGCGCAACATTCATGCGCTCACCGAGAACGAGCGCGGTGCGCTGCGCAACCGCGCGCTCGGTTTCGTTTACCAGTTCCACCACCTGCTGCCGGAATTCAGCGCGCTGGAGAATGTCGCCATGCCGCTGCTGGTGCGGCGCACCCCGGTGGCGGCGGCCCGCACGACAGCGCGCGAGCTGCTCGCCCGTGTCGGCCTCGGCGAGCGGCTCGATCACCGGCCGCACCAGCTCTCGGGCGGCGAGCGCCAGCGCGCCGCGGTCGCTCGCGCGCTGGTCACGCAGCCGCGCATCGTGCTGGCGGACGAGCCCACCGGCAATCTCGACGGCGCCAACGCCGCCAGCGTGTTCGCGCTCATGCTCGAACTCAACCGCGAGCGCGGCACGAGTCTCGTGGTGGTGACACATGACCTGAAGCTTGCGAGCCGCATGGAGCGGGTCTATGAGCTCGAGCGCGGCACACTCACCGCGCGCCAGTGAGCGTCCCGGCGACGCACCGCCGCGAGCGCTCTACGCCGACTGCGGGGCGCGCCGCGTGCGATAGCGGCTGCGCACCTGCCAGCGCCACAGCATTTCGAGCGATAGCCAGCCGAGGAGGCCGAACAACACCGCGCAGGCGATGCAGCCGACGACGAACGGCTGCCACACGGGCAGCAACCCGTGACGGAACCAGCGCCAGTCGGCCACGAAGCGGAAGTGCTGGCGGGGCGTGTGCAGAATCGCCGCGCCCACACGGTACGCCATGTAGTACACCGGGACCGCGGTGAAGGGGTTGGTCAGGATCCAGGTGGTGCCGTAGGTCACCGGGATGTTGAGCCGCCAGATGAGTGCCGCGCTCACCGCGAGCAGCAGATGCACCGGCAGCGGCACGAAGCAGATCGCCAGCCCCGCCCCGAACGCGTAGGTCACGGCGCGGCGGTGAAGCGTCCACAGCTGCGGGTCTGCGATCCGCGCACCGAACAGCCGCACGACCCAGCGATCCTGCAGGGCGTGCGGAGCGGGGAGGATCCTTTCGAGCAGCCGGCGCGGCATGGGGCTCCAGGACTCTACCAGAAGCCCCGCGGGGCCGGCGGGACGCAGCGCGCTTCCTGGGACGCAGTTACCTTGAGCGCGAGCGCCCCTCCGGTATGATGCCGCCCTTGCGCTTTTAAGTGCTTGCAAGGGAAAGCGTCCGGATGTGGGAAATAGTGCGGGCCGGCGGCCCGTTGATGTGGCCGATCATTCTCTGCTCGATCACCGCGGCTGCCATCATCCTGGAGCGTCTCTGGACGCTGCAGGACAAGCGGGTACTGCCGCGCGAGCTTCCGCAGCGCGTCTGGCAGCTGATCGAGGCCAACCAGGTCAACGACAAGGTGATTGCGGCGCTTGAGCAGAACTCGCCGCTCGGACGGTTGCTCGCGACCGGGCTCGCTAACCGCCACCGCCCGCGCGAGATCGTCATGGAGCGTCTCGAGGACACCGGCCGGCACGTGGTGCACGAGCTCGAGCGCTTTCTCAACACGCTCGGCACCATCGCCGGTGTCTCGCCGCTTCTCGGGCTGCTCGGCACGGTGACCGGCATTATCCGTGCCTTCAACGCCATCCAGGCGGGCGGCATCGGTGACCCGCGTGCGCTCTCCGGCGGGATCGCCGAGGCGCTGATTGCAACCGCGGCAGGGCTATGCGTCGCGATTCCGGCACTGATCTCCTACCGCTATCTGCGCGGCCGCGTCGACGGCATCGTGGTGGAAATGGAGAAGAACGCTATCCGCATGGCGGATGCTCTCGAGGCGGCGCGCTTGCGCGAGCGCACCTCACCCGCCGCCGCGCCCAGCGCCGCCGCGCACACGGCCGCCTCGAGCGCCGCCGCCTAGTGCTTGCAACCCCATGAACCTCAAGCCGCGCCGTCACGAGGAGCCGGAAATCAACGTCGTCTCCCTCATCGACGTGGTGCTGCTCTTGGTCGTGTTCTTCATCCTCTCGAGCAAGTTCACCGACGAGGGGCGCCTGCGCGTACACCTGCCGCAGGCGAGCGCCGTTCCGGTCGAGAAGGTGAGCGGCGAGCCGCTGGTCGTGAGCGTTACGCAGCAGGGCAGCTACCTCGTGAACCAGCGTGAGCTCATCAATTCCAGCCCGGAGACGCTGCGGGCGGCGCTCCTCAAGGAAGCCGGCAGCAACCGCTCCCTCCGCATCACGCTGCGCGCCGATGCGCGTGCGACGCATCAGGCCGTGATCACCGCCATGGACGTCCTCGGGCGCCTCGGCTTCACCGAGGTTAATATCGCTACGGTCAAGGAAGAGCCGGCGAGCAAGCCTTGAACGACATCAGCCGAGTGCGCACCGGGACGGGAAGCACGCGGCCCCCCGGGGCCAGCGCGCTCGCCTCCTACCGCCGACTGCTCGGCTACCTGGCACCGCATCGCGGCCGCTTCATTCTCGGCATGCTCGGCGGGGTGTTGTTCTCGGCAACCATGGTGAGTCTGGCTCCGTTCGCCCAGGGCTTCGTCGGCGGCACGCTCATCAAGCAGGATCCGCGCACCATCGTATGGGTGCCGCTGGCGCTCGTCGTGATCTTCACGCTGCGTGGCATCGGCGATTTCACCCAGACCTACTTCATGGGCCACGTCGGCCGTCAGATCGTCAATCAGCTGCGGCGCGAGGTTTTCCGGCACACCCTGCTGCTGCCGGTCGGCTACTTCGACCGTCACTCCTCCGGGGCACTGCTCTCGCGCCTCACCTACAACAGCGAGCAGATCGGCCAGGCGGCCACCGACTCGGTCAACACGGTGGTGCGCACGACGCTCACTATCATCGGCTCGATTGGCTGGCTGCTGTGGACCAACGTGCGCTTGACCCTGATCGCCCTCATCATGGGTCCGCTGGTCGGCTGGCTGGTGTCGATCATCAATTACAAGTTCCGCCGCTACAGCCGCCGCATCCAGGATTCCATGGGCGATGTCACGCGCGTCGCCAAGGAGAGCTTCGAGGCGCCGCGGCTGATCAAGGTCTACAACGCCGAAGCGCATCTCGGGGACCGGTTCGATGCGGTCAACGAGCACAACCGCCGTTCGAACATGAAGCTGATCCTGACGCGCGCCATCTCCAACCCGGTCGTGCAGGAAGTGACCGCGATCGGCTGCGCAATCGTGCTGCTGATCGCGATCACTGACGCTATCCACGGGCGCATGAGCATGGCCGCGCTCGCGGGGTTCATCACGGCGCTGGTGAGCATCGCCCAGCCGCTGCGCGAGCTGGTCGGGGTCGCCGGCCCCCTGCAGCAGGGCATTGCCGCCGGACAGAGCCTGTTCGAGGTGCTCGACGAGCCGCCCGAGCCGCAGGGCGGCACCTTCCGCACCGCACACGCGCGCGGCGCGGTGCAGTTCGAGCGGGTATCGTTCGCCTATCCGGGCGCCGCGACGGCGGGCGCCGGCGCGCCGACCCGGCGGGCGCTTGCGCTGTCGGACGTATCGCTCGAGGTCGCTGCCGGCGAGAGCCTGGCAATTGTCGGGCGCTCGGGCAGCGGCAAGTCGACGCTGGTGAACCTGCTGCCGCGCTTCTACGACGTGGCCGCCGGCAGCGTGCGCATCGACGGCCGCGACGTGCGTGACTACGAGTTGCGTAATCTGCGCGAGCAGATCGCGGTGGTCAGCCAGGACGTGGTGCTGTTCGACGATACCATCCGCAACAACATCGCCTTCGGGCGCGACGTGCCGGACGCCGATATCGAGCGCGCGGCGGAGGCGGCGCACATCCTCGAGTTCGTGCGCAGCCAGCCCGCCGGGCTCGATGCGCTGGTAGGCGATCGCGGCATGTTGCTGTCGGGTGGACAGCGCCAGCGCATCGCCATCGCGCGCGCGCTGCTGAAGGACGCGCCGATACTGATCCTCGACGAGGCGACCTCCGCGCTCGACACCGAGGCCGAGCGTCACATCCAGGCGGCACTCGCGCAGCTGCTCCGCAACCGCACCACTCTCGTGATCGCCCACCGACTGTCGACGGTCGAGCAGGCCGACCGCATCATCGTTCTCGACGCCGGCTCGGTCGCCGAATGTGGCACGCACGCGCAGCTGCTCGCCCACGATGGCCTGTACGCGCAGCTGCACCGGCTGCAGTTCTCCGACTGACGGACCGGTCGGGGCGTGCAGCGGCAGCTGACGGAGCTCTGGTACCGCGAGGGGGCGCACGCCTCGCTGCTGCAGCCGCTCGGCTGGCTGTACCGCGGGCTGCTCGCGGTGCGCGCCCGCGCCTACGCGGCGAGCTGGCTGCGCAGCGAAAGCGCGGGCAGGCCGCTCGTGGTGGTCGGCAACCTCACCGTGGGCGGCACGGGCAAGACTCCGCTCACCATCTGGCTGTCGCGCGAGCTCGCCGCGCAGGGGCTGCGGGTCGGCATCGTCTCGCGCGGCTATGGGGGCCGTGAGTCGCGCAGCCCGCGGTCGGTGGAGGCGGGAGCGCAGTGGCGCGAGGTCGGTGATGAGCCCTTGATACTTGCGCGTCGCAGCGGTTGCCCGACGATGGTCGGCAGCGATCGCGTGGCGGCGGCGCGCGCGCTCGCCGCGCGTGTGGACGTCATCCTCGCCGACGACGGACTGCAGCACCTGCGTCTCGCTCGCGACTGCGAGATCGTCGTGATCGACGGTGCGCGCGGCTTCGGCAACGGCCGCGTGCTGCCGGCCGGGCCGCTGCGCGAGCCGCTTGCGCGCCTGGCGCGTGCGGATGCCCTGGTGGTGAACGGCAGCGCCGAGCACGCCTCGTTCGCGCGCGCGCTGCCCGGGGCGAGGCTGCTCGAGATGCGGCTCGTTGGTGAGGAGGCGCTCAGGGTAGATGAGGCCGCGGCGCCGCGCCCGCTCGCGGCGTGGCGCGGTGAGCGCGTGCACGCGGTCGCCGGCATCGGCAATCCCGCGCGCTTTTTCGCCGCGCTGCGCGCGCACGGGATCGGCGTCATCGAGCACGCCTTTCCGGACCATCATCCCCTCGCCGCGGCGGAGCTGGAGTTCGGCGACGGACTGGCGGTGCTCATGACCGAGAAAGATGCCGTAAAATGCACAGCGTTCGCCGCGCCGCGCTTGTGGTACGTGCCGGTCAACGCACAATTGGCCGCGGCCGATGCGCAGGAGCTGCTCGAGCGCGTGCTGGCGAAGGTGCGCGGCGGTCTGCCCCAACCCGGAGGTCAGTTGTGATGGATGCGCGTCTGCTCGAGATACTCGCCTGCCCGGTGTGCAAGGGGACCCTGCAGTTTCGCCGCGAAGCGCAGGTGCTCGTGTGCCGCATGGACCGCCTCGCCTATCCGATCCGCGACGCGGTGCCGGTGATGCTCGAGGAGGAGGCGCGCCAGCTGGCCGCCGACGATCCGCTGCTCGATCGCTGAGGCGCTCCAGCGCAGCGCGCGCATTGCGGACTTCTTGAGCCGTGTTCCGGGTGGTCATTCCTTCCCGCTACGCCTCCACGCGGCTGCCGGGGAAGGCGCTGCTGCCGATCGCCGGCAAGCCGATGGTGCAGTGGGTGTACGAGCGCGCCCGTGCCGCCGGCGCGCGCGAGGTGCTGATCGCCACCGACGACGAACGCATCGCGCGCGCGGCGCAGGCATTTGGTGCCGAGGCGGTGATGACCGCCGCCGCCCACACCTGCGGCACCGATCGCATCGCCGAGGTCGCGCGCCGCCGCGGCTGGCCGGCAGAGGACGTCGTCGTCAACGTGCAGGGGGACGAGCCGCTGATTCCACCAGCGCTCATCCGGCAGCTTGCAGCGCTGCTCGCGGCGCAGCCGCAGGCGGACATCGCCACGCTCGCGACGGCCGTCGAGTCGCTGGCAGAGCTGCTCGATCCTAACGTTGTCAAGGTGGTGAGCGATGCCCGCGGCTGGGCGCTTTATTTCAGCCGCGCGCCCATTCCCTGGAATCGCGACGGCGCCGCCGCCGGACCGAGCAGCCCCCGCGATTACGCGGGCGCGCGACGGCACATCGGCGTGTACGCCTACCGCGTGGCCGCGCTCGCGCGTCTCACGCAGCTGCCACGCGGCGCGCTCGAGCAGCGCGAGCAGCTCGAGCAGCTGCGCGCGCTCGAGCACGGCTTGCGGGTCTTCGTGGCGGAGGCGAGCGAGCCACCGGGACCGGATGTGAACACGCTCGCAGATCTGGAACGCGTCAGCACGCAGCTGTCCCGGGGTGTTCCCTGAGCGGCTAAACTCGCCCTGTGGAGGCGCTATGTGGCGCGGTACAATTGCTCACAGTTGGCTGTCCGTGCGCTGCTTCCGCCGCGTGGACCAACTGCCCGGCGGAACTTGCCTGCCGCAAAGGCGTCAAATTTCAAGGGTTTCGAATCGGTCAACCACGGGCCTGCAGTCGGCGTTATCAAAGGACCATGCGCTTTTGAGCCTGGAGCTGATGCGATGATGAACGCAAGCCAAACGAGCGTGGGCAGCATGCTCACGCTGACGGCGCTCGCGATCGCCGCCGGATTGCTGTCCGCGTGTGCGACAACGCCGCCGCCAACCTCGCGGCCGCCGCCGCCACCACCACCGCCGGCCTATGCACCGCCGCCGCCGCAGATCAACACCACCGTCTATGCGTATCCGCTGCACGGCCAACCGCCGCAGCAGCAGGATCGTGACCACTACGAATGCAGCATCTGGGCGACGCAGCAGACCGGCTTCGACCCGAGCGCACCCGGCGTGCCGCCGCAGCAGCAGATCCATGTCGTCAGCGGACCGCCGCCGGGATCGGGCACCGCGGCCGGTGCCATCACCGGAGCGATTCTCGGTGCGGCGATCGCCGGCCCGTGGCACGCGGGCGGCGGAGCGCTGGCCGGGGCCGTGGTCGGCGGCGCCGTCGGCACCGCCGCAGAGGCGAGCGCCCGCCAGACACAGACCTACACCGTCACCGATCAGCGCGCGCTCGCGCAGATTCAGCAGAAGGCCGGCAACTATCGGCGCGCGCTGAGTGCGTGCCTCGACGCACGCGGCTACAGCGTCAAGTGAGTTGGTGAAGATGCGCAGCCATCTGCGGGCGGCAAAGCCCCTGGTGATCACGACGGCGTTGCTGCTGGCAGTGACGGTCGCGAGCGGCGCAGGTGCGCAGGAGCATGGTCATGGCGGGCCGCCGTCGCCTCACGCTCAGCACTACGACGTGCGCTACAGCCACAACCACTACTACGCTGCGCACGGTGCGGTCGTCACCAGCGTGCCGGGCAAGCCGTTCATCGTGACCCACGCAGGCGCTCCCTTTTACTATTCAGGCGGTGTCTGGTACGCGCCCCACGGCCCGAGCTTCGTGGTCGTCGCGGCGCCGGTCGGAGTATTCGTGCCGGTGCTGCCGCCGTTCTATACGACGGTGTGGTTCGCGGGACTCCCCTACTACTACGCCAACGACGCTTACTACGTGTACCGCGCCGATCAGGGCTACGAGGTTGTCGATCCGCCGCTTGATCCGGGTGCGGCAATCCAGGGTCCCCAGGGGCCGTCGTATCCCGGTGCGCCGCCGCCGTCCGCCAACGGCCCGCCGCCGGAAGGTGAGGACCTGTTCGTTTATCCGCAAAACGGTCAGTCGCCCGACCAGGAGGCGAATGACAAGTACGAGTGTCATACGTGGGCCTCGTCGCAGACGGGTTTCGATCCGACCCGGGTCGGTGGCGGTGTGCCGCCGGACCAGACGGTCGCCAAGGGTACGGACTACAGGCGCGCCATGCGCGCCTGCCTCGAAGGGCGCGGCTATAGCGTAAGATAGGATCCGTGCGGATCCTGTTCCCGCGGCCGTCCGGCGAAAGGGCTGTAGGCACCTCGGTGATTCGCGACTTGCGCAAGGTGCGCCTTGACGACCGTTTCGCTGGCGAATTTCATCCCTGTGGACGCTAGGCCCCCATCCGTACTGCCGTTATCTGCCACCAAGACTTCGCCCGCGATGCGTCGGCTGTCGAGATAGGTCCTGGCCTTATTTACGCGGTTGCGCGCGTCTCCGCCTCATTCAGACACGGCATGAAAACCGTCGATTCCGCGGGTGATGCTGCATTGGGTTCCTTAATCCCATCACAAACGCCGCCGGTGGTTGGTACACCAGCTTAAGTTCCTCGTTCAAGCGAGCACAGCGACAGATTGCGCTTCTCCAGGTTAGATCTGATCGGCTGACAGTCTGTTGAGTCATGCCGAAGTCCATACGCGGGCAAAGTCGCCGGCGCCGACCCCGGCCCTGACTTAGCGTCGCCGCCCTTGGCTGTTCTGGTCACTTCGATGGAGTAAATCGCTCCGTGGTGCCGTGCGATTGCAGCGTTGATTTCCTGCTGCAAGAGATTGTGGTAGCGGGGATTAGTGAAATCGTAGTTGAGGTAGTCACTCCACCAGGGACCAACAAAGCGCGCATCGTCCGGGAAAAACGGTATCAGATACGCAAGCGGTTGGCGGTCCAGTAGCAGCACCAGGCTATCGCTCGCTATGAGCGGAAGCTGCACCTCGAAAAACCGCTCACCGAACGTTGTTCGCCCCAAGTCAAGAGCCCGGGTCGTCAGCAGGATGCTGATTATCATCGGGAGAGCGATCGCCGCTTGCACCTTCTGGTTCCGAACCGCGACCACCAGCGAGGCCACCAGCAACGTACCGGTCATCATCTCGAGGGGTAGCAGGTAGCGATAAATGCTAAAAAGTCCCAGCCAGAGCGCGTAACTGACAGCGAAAAACGTCAATACCTGTGCCGAGATGCGCAGCGAATAGCCCCCCGGTTGTGGGGTCGCTGCCAGGACACTCTTAGCCCGGCTTACGCGCCATACGGTCGTGAACACGACGAGACAGAGGCCGCCCGCGACGGAAGCCAGACGGTAATCCCGAATCCACTGTTCGCCAACGATCCCTCGGGTTTCATGAATCAACACGTAGGGAAGCTTCAGCGCAAGCTTCAGCGCGCCCCAGAGTGTCCTTGCTCCATATCTTGAGTCATTCAAATTAGCCAGTTCCCAAAACGGTGATTGAAAGTACGCGTTGAACAGTGGAAATAACGGACTGCGGAATTTTTCATATAGAAACAGCATCCAAGGACCCGCGGCCAGAGCCAGGCCGGCGACACTCGCCAATGTGCAGGCAATCATCGCTACGACTGCGCGACGAATGTGTGGTTGTCCAACGGCGAGCGCTAGGCATAAGCCCACTGCGTACGGAGCGGCCGTCAATTTCAAGCCCGCTGCCAGTCCGATCAAGAAGCCACCACATACAAAGCCCCGCCACGCCGGACCCCGCGTTGCTGCCGCCACGCACTGCGGCCGAACCATCGTCCAGGCCGCCGCCAGGACCAGCGCAGCAATGTATGCATCATTCGTGGTGCTTGCCACGGTGCCTGCCCCCGCTGCGCCGCTGACATCTACCAGGCACCCGAGCAACCACCAGATGCCCCTATCGGACAGAGCGAGGGAATTCAGAACCTGCCATGCGATCTTGCTCGCGAAGAAAGCTGCGGCTGCATAAGGCATTGCCATGAGGGTCGCGATTAGTCTCGGATTCAATCCGGCGGCGACCAAACCATAGAACGGCAAATCGAGAACTGGATTCCAGTATGTTTGCGCCATGGCAGGAGCCAGATCGAGGTCGAAGCGGCCTCTGACCAGCGCAAAGGCGTTGTAAAAGTGATAGTTCCTCAGATCCCAGTTTGCGTCCTGACCTAACTGCAGGGAGCGCAAAATTGATAGGAGAGCGACGAGAGCGAAAAGCCCCGCGGAAGATTGCGCTAGCTTTTGTGCGCCCCGGTCGAGCAGACGCAGCGCAACGTCTGTTCTTTCGGAGAACGAAACACTACTCACAGCGTATCATTTACACTGCGTGAAACTGCACCGGTTGCGGGTGACAAGTCAGCGTGTTAGCTCTGTCATCGTTCTGACAGCATCTGCCGAACGCGTAAACCACTGCAATCCTGAGCCGATTGTACGCGCGCGATGTATGCCGTGAAGCGGTAGCCGGCCAACTGCCCGTCCTGAACACAGAGACTGCAGAGTCGACATGTGGTGCGCTGGCGGTAGCTTCAGGTGGTCTGCTGCTGCCCCGTTCCTCTGGCGATGCCGTAGCTCCGTCTCCACATCCTGCTCATCGACCAGGTCATGCAGATAACGTCGGTGCCGCAGACGACCGCGCGACGGCGATCACGTCTCCGCAGCTCTTGCCCTTCCATTCCCCCGGCGAGGCGCCCGCTTTGTACGAGACGTGGCGGAAGGACGGCAGGGGGTCTTCGGCGGACCGACCGACCTTCGGCGGCTCCCGGCGGCTTTTTCTTGGCTCGGTCGTCCCTTCAGGCACTACACTCCTTCGCATGGACTACCGCAACCGCCGCTGATGACATAGTGATGACATCACAGGTAAGCGGTTTCACGGAATGGCCTGTAAAATAGGCTTATGCGCATCTTATTTGTATGTCTGGGAAACATCTGTCGCTCGCCGACCGCCGCGGGCGTGCTGCGCGCGCTCGCGGCGCGCGAGGCGCCCGAGCTCGCACTCGAGGTGGATTCCGCCGGCACCGCCGGCTATCACGTCGGTGAGCCACCCGATCCGCGCATGCGTGCAGCCGCCGCGCGCCGTGGCTACGATCTCAACGCACTGCGCGCGCGCATCGTCGAGCCGCACGATTTCGAGCGCTTCGATCTGATACTCGCGATGGATCGCGAGAACCTCGCCGTGCTGCGGCGCCGTGCGCCGGACGTGGCACACGAGCGTCTGCGGTTGTTCCTGGAGTTTGCGCCGCACGATGAGCGCGACGAGGTCCCCGACCCGTACTACGGCGGACCCAACGGCTTCGAGGAAGTGCTCGACCTTGTGGAAGCCGCCGCGCGCGGACTTCTCAGGTACCTGCGCCAGAGCACGCGCGCAGCATAGCGTCGCTTCGCACGCGCACGGACGCCGCGTGCGTCACTCCTCCGTGTCGCTCCTGCCGGCATCTTTAGGCGAAGGCGCCGACGACCACACCACGTACGGCTTGTTCTGCCCCGACTCGGGTTTTGGCGTCGGCTCGAAGTGTGCGATCGGCATCGCTTCGTGCCCTGCACCCGTCTCGCGCGGCGCGGCGTGATATTCCCGCGGAGCTGAAAGCTCGCGCGGCTCGGGCACCGGCAGCACCGGCGCAGCGTTCGCGCCGTTTTCGGAAGCGGCCGCAGCGGACGCCGCGGCTGCCGCAACCGGCACGGAGGGTGCCGTCTCGCCCGCTGTGGCGTCGAGCGCCCCCTCACGTCCAGCGCCGCCGCGCCGTCCGCGACGGCGGCCACGACGGCTGCGCCCGCGACCCTCGCCGCGCTCGGGGCGTGCCTCGGGTGACGCGGGCGGCGGCGTTCCGGCTAGCACGTCCTGGCTCGTACGCTCGGCGCTGATACGATCAGCCTCGCGAACGTCGCGCTCAGTGCGCTCGCCGCGCTCGACCCGTTCACCGCGCTCGCCGCCCTCAGCCGAGCGCTCGTGCCGGCGCCCATGATCGCGGCTGCGGTCGCGATCACGGTCGCGTCCGCGCTCCCGACCCTCGCCCCGGCGTCCATCACCACGCTCGCGTCGCGCGCCGTCGGCGTAGCGCGAATGCCGCATGCGCTCACGTCGACCGTCGCGCCGCGACCCCTCATCGCGCCGCGGGGCGCCGGTGGGTGGCGGCGCCACCGCAGCCGACGTGGTCTCCTGGGGCGCGGCAGGCATGGGCGGCTCGCCCGCGATGATCTTCTTGAAGCGCGCCCAGAAGCCGGCGTGCGCCGGCGGAGCCTCCGCGGCGGGCGGCGGCGGTGGAGTCGGGCCCACAGGCGCGGCCGTGGCCGGCAGGAGTGTCGCCACCGCGGGCGTCTCGGCCGGCGGTCGCTTGTCCTGCGCGCTGCCGGGTTCCGGGACCTCCGGCGCCGTCGGCATGAGATAGGTGGCCTGCTTGTGCTCCGGCAGCTCGATTTCGTCGTCGCGCACCCGGCGGATCGAGTACTCGGGGGTCTGGATGTTCTCGTTCGGCACGATGATCAGCTCCGCCTCGCTCTTGTCCTCGAGCGTGCGCAGCCACTCGCGCTTCTCGTTGATCAGATAGGTCGCCACCGCCACTGGCACCTGCGCAATGACCCGCGCGGTGCGGTCCTTGCGCAGCTCCTCGCCGATCAGGCGCAGTACGGCGAGTGTCATGGACTCGACGCTGCGGATGCTGCCGATGCCGACGCAGCGCGGGCAGACGATATGGCTCGATTCGCCGAGCAAGGGTCGCAGACGCTGGCGCGACATCTCGAGCAGCCCAAAGCGCGACAGGCGGCCGATCTGGATACGGGCGCGATCCATGCGCACGGCGTCGCGCAGCCGGTCCTCGACCTCGCGCTGGTTCTTGGCCGACTCCATGTCGATGAAATCGATGACGATCAGGCCGCCGATGTCGCGAATACGCAGCTGCCGGGCGATCTCTTCGGCGGCCTCGAGATTGGTATTGGTCGCGGTGGTCTCGATGTCGCTGCCGCGCGTCGCGCGCGCGGAGTTGATATCGATCGATACCAGCGCCTCGGTGTAGTCGATGACGATGCTCCCGCCGGAGGGCAGCTGCACCTTGTGGGCATAGGCCGACTCGATCTGGCTCTCGATCTGGAAGCGGGTGAACAGCGGAATGTCGTCCGTGTACAGCTTGAGCCGCCGCTGCGCGTCCGCGGGCATGAAGCGCTGCATGTACTCCTGCGCCTTCTGGAACGCCGCCGGGCTGTCCACCAGCACCTCGCCGATGTCGTCGGACAGATAGTCGCGCATCGCCCGCGTCACCGCGTCGCTCTCGCGGAACACCAGGAAGGGCGCCGGGCGCTCCTTCGCCGCCGCCTCGATCTGCTCCCACTGGAGCTTGAGATTGTCGAGGTCCCACTGCAGCTCCTCGACCGAGCGGCCGACGCCGGCAGTACGCACGATCGCGCCCATGCCCTCCGGGATCTGCAGCTGACTCATGACTTCGCGCATCTGGTCACGGTCCTCGCCCTCGATGCGCCGCGATACCCCGCCAGCGCGCGGGTTGTTTGGCATCAGCACGAGGAAGCGGCCGGCGAGACTGATGAAGTTGGTGAGCGCTGCGCCCTTGGTGCCACGCTCTTCCTTCTCGACCTGAACGATGACCTCCTGCCCCTCGGTGAGCAGCTCGCGGATGTTCATCCGTCCGCCCTGGGGGGGCTGGCGGAAGTACTCTCGGGAGATCTCCTTCAGCGGCAGGAACCCGTGGCGTTGCGCCCCGTAGTCGACGAAACAAGCCTCGAGCGAGGGCTCGATGCGCGAGATGCGCGCCTTGTAGACGTTGGCTTTTTTCTGTTCGCGGGAGGGTAAGTCGATACTGAGGTCAAACAGCTTCTGTCCATCAACCAGAGCGACGCGCAACTCCTCTTCCTGAGTTGCATTCACTAGCATTCTCTTCATGTGCCCCTACTGTGCGGTGAGGGGCCGGCAAGAAAGCGGCGGGAGGCCGCGGAGCTGTCAGTCCGCGGCAGCGAAGATTCCTGGAATCCGGCGAATGAGAGCGTATCTCGTTCTTCACGTGGATGACCGCGATCATGGAGCGCGGTGCGAAAAGGTAACCTTCGGTGAACTCAACCGACGGCGCCGACTGCGGAAGTCCCGTCTCGGGGGGTTCGACGCAGGCGTCGCGATCTTGGCGGCCCAATGCGATGGCCTCGGTCTAAGAGGTCCAACTAAACGGGCGGCGGCCACTGCCGCCAACCACTGGTGCGTCCGGATTGCGGACGACAAACGCATTATACTTGATAGAGTATTGTAGAAACAATGCCTTACGCGAAAGGTCCTGCAGCTGTCCCCTCACCCGGTGAACCCCGCACCGGAGTGCAGCATCTCGAAGTGAGCCCGGAGGAGGCCGGGCAGCGCCTCGACAAATACATCGAGCGGCGCCTTGCGGGCCTGCCCCGCAGCCGGGTCTACCGCGTCATCCGCAAAGGCGAGGTGCGGGTAAACGGCCACCGTGCGGGGCCCGAGCTGCGCCTCAAGCCGCACGACCGCATCCGCATACCGCCCGTGCGCCGGTTGCCAGCCGTGCCGGCCGGCACCCCCCCGGCGCAGCTTCGTGAACAGATCGAGCGGTCGATCGTCTATGAAGACGAGAGGCTCCTGGTGCTCGACAAGCCCGCGGGGGTCGCCGTGCACGGCGGCAGCGGCGTGAGCTTCGGCGTCATCGAGGCACTGCGCGTGGTACGGCACGGGGAGCCGCTCGAGCTGGTGCATCGCCTGGACCGTGATACGAGCGGATGCCTGGTCGTGGCCAGAGATCCGGCAACGCTGCGTGCGCTGCACGCACTGCTGCGCGAGCAGGGATTCGACAAGCGCTATCTGACGCTGGTGCGGGGCCGCTGGGGGCTTGGAGCCAAGCGGATTGATGTTCCCCTGCACACCGATACGCGCGTGCGTGGTGAGCGCACGGTGCGCGCCGGCGCGGCGGGCAAGCCCTCGGTGAGCGAGTTTCGGCCGGTGCAGTTCTTTGGCAGGATCGCGACGCTCATGGAGGTGACGCTGCGCACCGGCCGCACGCACCAGATCCGCGTGCACGCGGCGCACGCCGGCCATCCGGTGGCGGGGGACCAGAAGTACGGCGACAGCACCTTCAATCGCACGCTGGCTGGGCTCGGACTCGGACGCATGTTCCTGCACGCGCACAGCGTGAGCTTCACATGGCCCCGGGGTGCAGAGTTCAGCGTCAACACGCCGCTGCCGCCGGAACTGGCGCGCGTGATCGATGCGCTCGCTGCGCACGGCAAAGCCGCTCGTCGCGACGTGCGCTAGGGGAGGCGGTACCCCGCGGCGCGCAGTGCGCCGGCGAGCCAGATCAGCGGCAGCCCGATGAGCGCGGTCGGGTCCACACTCTCGATGCACTCGAGGAGCGCGATGCCCAGCGTTTCCACCTTGAAGCCGCCCGCGCAGTCGAACGGCCGCTCGCGCGCGACATAGCGCTCGATCTCCTCATCCCGCAGCGAGCGGAATACGACGGTCGTCGTGTCGACGTGGGCGAAGTGCAGGCTGCTACCCACACCAAGTACCACGCAGCCGGTGTAGAAGCGCGCCGTGCGGCCACTCAGCCCTGCCAGCTGTGCACGGCAGCGTGCGGCGTCGCCCGGCTTGTCGAGCACCTCATTGCCCGCCGATGCAACCTGATCGCTCCCGACGACGACGGCGCCGGTATGGCCGGCGGCAACGGCATGTGCTTTCTCGCGCGCAAGACGCAACGCCCGGTCCGCCGGAGACTCGCCCGGAACATGCGCCTCACTCACCCCCGGAGCGATCGACTCGAAAGTGACGCCAAGCCGCGCAAGCAGCTCGCGGCGGTACGGGGAAGCGGAGGCGAGGATCAGCGGTGGCACACGGGTGGCGGGCGGTGCGAATCGTCTTCCAGAAACAATAGCTTAGCGCCCACTTGTGGCTTTGACTTGGGCGAACCCGATACCTATTATACGCGCCCCATGCGGGGGCCCCGGGACGTGGCGCGTCTTTTGGTCCGGTGCGTGTTCGCTGCGTGAGCCAGGCGTAATTTTACGGGAGGCTGGTTGGCGCCCTGGGCAAAGCCGCTTGACGTCGACCGGCTGGCCGATGGCGCAGCCGCGGTCGATTTTGCCATCCCGCTCGGTGAGCTTTCCGGACTGCGCTCCGCGCGCGCTCCGGTTGTGGGCAATGTCGGCGGGCGCGTGCATTTCGCGCGCGAGCAGGGACTGGCAGTCGCGGAACTCGAGCTCACGGGCATGGCAACGCTCGAGTGTCAGCGGTGCATGAAACCCATGCAGCGCTCGCTCGACGTGAGGAGCAGGATCGCGCTCATCGCGTCCGAGGCGGACGCGGCACGCGTGCCCCCCGATCTCGAACCGGTGCTCGCCGAGGGCGGCCGCATCAGCATCGGCGAGCTCGTCACGGAGGAGCTGTTACTGACGCTGCCGATCGTGCCACTGCACGACAGTAGTGACGCGTGCGCGGCGGCTGCGGACGCGGCAAGGAAAGAGCCTCCCGGCGGCGAAACGCACAGGCCGTTCGCAAGGCTCGCGGAGCTGTTGAAACGTTAGCAGGCGATGATTCGCATCAGGAGCTGATACATGGCTGTTCAAAAGAGCCGCAAGACCCCCTCGCGGCGCGGCATGCACCGCTCGCACGATGGGCTGGCGAAGCCGGCGCTGTCGAGCGACCCGCAGTCGGGCGAGACGCACCTGCGCCACCGCATCACTCCCGACGGCTTCTATCGCGGCCGGCGCGTGATCGAAAAGCCGGCCGAGACCGAAGACAAGGATTGAGCCCGCAAGCCCCCGGCGCCTGACCCCGAAGGGCCTGCGTGCTGCCGATCGCGATCGATGTCATGAGCGGCGACCATGAGCCGCGCGAGTACGTTGACGGTGCGCTGCGCGCGCTGACCGACGATCCCGAACTGCGCGCGCTGCTCGTCGGCGAGCCACAGCTGATCTCCGCCGCGCTCGCGACGCTGCCCGCGGCGGTGCGCGAGCGCGCCGCGGTGGTTGCCACCACACAAGTCGTGACGATGCAGGAGAAGCCGCGCGAGGCGATCCGCCACAAGAAAGACTCCTCCATGCGCGTCGCCGTCGACCAGGTGCACGTCGGCAAGGCGAGCGCCTGTGTGAGCGCCGGCAACACCGGGGCATTGACGGCGATCGCGCACTTCGTGCTGAAGACCCTGCCGGGCGTGGAGCGCGCCGCCATCATCTCCGCGATCCCCGCCGCACATGGCCTGACGCACATGCTCGATCTCGGTGCCAACACCAAGGCCACCCCGGAGCAGCTGCGGCAGTTCGCTGCGATGGGCGCGATCGTGGCCCGCGACGTGTACGGCGTCGCTACGCCCCGCATCGGGCTGCTCAACATCGGCGAAGAGGACATCAAGGGACACGAGGTGGTGCAGGCGGCGCATGCACTGCTGACACCGAGCGGCCTCAACTACGTGGGCTTCGTCGAGGGCGACGACATATTCTCCGGTGACGTCGACGTGGTGGTCACCGACGGCTTCACCGGCAATGTGGCGCTCAAGACCATGGAGGGGGTTGCCGGACTGATCGCCGACCGCCTGCGCCGCGAATTTCAGGTCTCGCTCTTTGACCGCCTCGCCGGTCTCATCGCCCGCCCGGTGCTGCGCCGTGCCGCCGCGGGGCTCGATCCGCGCCGCTACAACGGTGCGTGCATGGTGGGCCTGACGGGGATCGTGGTAAAAAGCCACGGTCGCGCCGACGGTATCGCGTTCGCGCGCGCGATCGGCACGGCGGCGCTGGCAGCGCGGCGTGGGCTGACGTCACACATTGCTCAGGCTCTGCACGCGCAGGGGGCGGCCAATTGATCTATTCGCGCATCGCCGGCACAGGCTCGTATCTACCCGAGAAGGTCATCACCAACCACGATCTGGAGAAGATGGTCGACACCACTGACGAGTGGATCCGTAGCCGCACCGGCATCGAACGGCGCCACGTCGCCGCCGACGGCGAGACCACGGTGGATCTTGCGGAGATTGCCGCACGGCGCGCGCTCGAGGCTGCCGGGGTTGCCCCGGACCGCGTCGACTTCATCGCCTTCGGTACCACTACGCCCGATCTGATCTTTCCCAATTGCGGGACGCTGCTGCAGGGACGCCTCGGCTGCCGCGGCGCGCCTGCCTTCGGCCTCGAGACCGCCTGCGCCGGATTCATGTACGCGCTGTCCATCGCCGACAAGTACGTGCGCTGCGGCGAGGCACGGCGCGCACTGGTCGTAGGCGCGGAGACGCTCTCGCGCATCGTGAACTGGAACGATCGCGCCACCGCAGTGCTCTTCGCCGATGGGGCCGGGGCGGTGCTGCTCGAGCCGAGCGATGCGCCCGGGGTGCTTTCGACGCATCTGCATTCGGACGGTTGCTATAAGGACCTCCTGTACTGCGGCAGCGGCGTCTCGCGCGGCTTTGAGCAGAAGCTGGCGATCACCATGAGCGGGAACGAGGTCTTCAAGATTGCCGTCAACACACTCGGCCAGGCGGTCGAGGAGACGCTCGCTGCCAACGGCCTCGATTGCAGTGCGCTCGACTGGCTAGTGCCGCATCAGGCCAACATCCGCATTATCCAGGCCACCGCGCGCAAGCTCGACCTTCCCATGGAGCGCGTGATCGTGACAGTGCAGGATCACGGCAACACCTCCGCCGCCTCCGTGCCGCTGGCGCTGGACGTTGCGGTGCGCGACGGGCGCATCCGGCGCGGGGAGCTGTTGCTGCTGGAAGCTTTCGGCGGCGGGTTCACCTGGGGCTCGGCGCTGGTGCGATATTAGCGTGTCGGCGCGGCAGGGCCGCTAGGATGTTGCGGGCGCATGGTGTGTGACGGATGGCGACCTCCGGATGAGCAAGCTCGTCAATTTCATCTTGGGCAGTTTGCTTGCCGGCGTGCTGATCCTCGCGCCGCTCTACCTCGCCGTCCTGCTGCTGCTCAAGGCGGTCGGCTCGGTGGTTCAGCTCGTGCATCCCATCGCCAAGCTGCTTCCGGACTGGGTGCACCGCGAGGACATCCTGGCGCTGATCCTCGTATTGCTGGCGTGTTTCCTGGTCGGGCTGTCGGTGCGAACCGAGTGGGGGCAGGCGATGTGGAGATTAGCGGAACCGATGTTTGAGAAAATTCCCGGCTACTCGCTCTTCCGCGGCTTCATCCAGCGACTGGCGGGCGACACTGACGCGCAAGCCTGGAAACCGGCGTTGGCCGAGATCGAGGAGGCGCTGGTGCCCGCATTCATCATCGAGGAGCTCGCCGACGGGCGCTTCACGGTTTTTGTCCCGGCGGTACCGGCCCCTTTTACCGGGCAGGTCTACATCCTCGACCCGGAGCGGGTACATGCGGTGAACGTTCCGTTCACACATGCGATCCGCGCGGTCTCGCGCTGGGGATCAGGTTGCCGGGAGTTGGTCACGGCGATCGAGCGCAAGCCTGCGCCCTGAGATTGCGTACTGACATGTAGACTGCGCTTGCCACCCACAACCTGGGAACTCCACCGTGAAGAGGCTCTCTCCGTTACTGGCACCCCTGGCTCTCTTGCTGGCGGGCACCGCGGCCTCGGCAGACGAGTACGCGAACACCATCAAGCTGTTCCAGAACGCCGGTCAAAGCGCGGCGTTCTTCCGCGACTGCTACGGTTACGCTGTCTTCCCGACCATCGGCAAGGGCGCTTTACTGATCGGCGGCGCGCGCGGCACCGGCAGAGTCTACGAGCAGGGCAACTACGTCGGCGACAGCACGATGACGCAGTTCAGCATCGGACTTCAGGCCGGCGGTGAGGCCTACAGCCAGATCGTCTTCCTGCAGGACAAGCGGGCGTTCGATGAATTTACCCACGGAAACTTCGAGTTCGACGCCAACGCCAGCGCGGTGGCGATCACGGCGTCGGCCTCCACCTCCACGGGCACGACGGGCTCGTCCGCGGAACTGAGCGGCGGCAAGAGCAATGCCGGCACAGCCGGACAGTACTACAAGGGAATGGCCGTGTTCACGATCGTCAAGGGCGGAGCCTTGGTCGCGGCCGCTGTCGCCGGACAGAAGTTCTCCTACAAGCCGCTCCCGGCACAGCCAGCGTCCGCGGCACAGCCAGCAACCCCAGCACAGCCAGCAACCCCGGCACAGCCAGCAACCCCGGCACAGCCAACGCCCCTGACACAGCCAGCGTCCCCGGCGCAGCCACCGCCTCCACAGCCGCCGCCGAGCTACCAGCAGGCGCCGCCGAATTACCCGCAGCCGCCGCCGAGTTATCAGCAGGCGCCACCGAATTACCCGCAGCCGCCCCCACAGTAATCGAACCTCAACGCTCGGCCGGCGCCCAAGCTGCGAGGCGGCGCAAGAAAACGCCGCGCGGATGCGCGGCGTTCCGATGTTTCATGAGACCGATGTGTTATTTGGAGACCGAGCGCTTGAACATGCGGTCGATCTTCTCGTTGGTCGCGTCGCAGCACGACTGGCTGGCATGAGCCGCCGCCAACGCCTGGTTGGCCGTGCTCTGCGCGCCACTGGCCGCCTGACTGGCGGACTGGGCAGCGCTGTTCGCCGCGTCGGCGGAGCTCTTCGCCCCGGCCACATCGGACGTCAGTTTGCCAACCTGTGACTTCAGATCGTCGATCTGCGCCTGGATGGGCTTCAGATCCGTGCAACCTGCCATTCCCACTACTACTGCTACGGCAGCCGCCGCCTTCACTAAGCTCGCGCACTTCATAAACTTCCCCTTTGGGTTGTTGATTCGGGAGGTCCTGTCTGTTAACCGATGCGAGTCCGGTGGGCAAGTTCCGCCGTCTTCGCCGAGCTCAACTGCATCAAATTTGACTCGGGAATGCAACTACGACTCTGGGTGCTGTCTTCTGATCGCGACAACTCTCGCAGGGCGGTTCGGAATTGGGTGCAACAGTGTTTGTGCAGGAATTTCTGCACGTGCGAGAAGGCTGCTGCCGCGGAATGTGTTGTGGCGAGTTATAAGAGTGAGCTGCAGTAGTTTCTTAAGAATTTTTAATCGCTGCATCGATGTGCCTGAATAACGGCTGAATGGCCAGCGCATGCCGAGCGTGACCTGTCGCGTGGCCGTGCGATGAGGTACTGACCGCTCACTTTGAGCCGCAGGTTGGAAACTCGGAGTGCATTCCCGGCAGCCCTCTTGCCATAGCCTCCGATCTGGATATAATTACAGTAACTGTATATATAAACAGGCAGGCGGAAATGTCCGACCTTACCCCTCGCCAGACACAGATCCTGCGCCTGATTCAGCGTTTTATTGCCGAGACCGGTATGCCGCCGACGCGTGCGGAGATCGCGCACGAGCTGGGCTTTCGCTCCGCCAATGCCGCCGAAGAGCATCTGCGGGCGCTCGCCCGCAAGGGTGTTATCGCGCTCGTCCCGGGCACCTCGCGGGGTATTCAGCTGAAGGACACCATCCGCGAGCAGATGGGGCTGCCGCTCATCGGGCGGGTGGCCGCCGGCAAGCCGATCTTCTCCGAGGAGAACTTCGAGGCACGGCTGCAGATCGATCCGGGCCTCTTTCAGCCGCGGCCGCATTACCTGCTGAAGGTGATCGGCATGAGCATGAAAGACGTCGGGATCCTCGATGGTGACTTGGTCGCAGTGCACCGCACCTCCGAGGTGCGCAGCCGTCAGATCGTGGTCGCGCGACTCGAGAACGAGGTCACCGTTAAACGCTATCGCCAGGAAGGCTCCATCGTGTGGCTGCTGCCGGAGAATTCTGCCTTCGAACCCATCAAGGTGGATCTGAAGGAGGAGCCGCTGCTCATCGAGGGG
>Ga0187778_10000320_pt1 | contig 34725 bp, 40 predicted proteins | sample 1015_Q2_SP5_20_M_FD_132418 | JGI IMG/M metagenome (GOLD analysis project Ga0187778, IMG submission 132418) | Tropical peat soil microbial communities from peatlands in Department of Meta, Colombia - 1015_Q2_SP5_20_MG | ecosystem: Environmental > Terrestrial > Soil > Wetlands > Peat | place... | reverse complement strand
CTCGGGCCGCGTTCGCTTCGTCGCGCCGGCGCCTAGGGTGGCGTGATCGTCAGCGGCGCGTCGAACGGGCCGTACTCGTGCCGCATGAAGTGCGCGGCGGTCGTCATCCGCAGACGCAGGGTGCGGTAGGTCTCGCGGTCGATCCAGACGGTGAAGAACGCGGGCATCTGGGGCGCCGCGAACGAGACGACCCAGCTCCGGTGTCCGCCCACCGTCGCGCTCCCGAGCAGCGAGGCGTCCTGCACGACGCCGACCCAGAACGGCCGGATCGTGGGAAACGGCGCCTGCGTCGAGCTCTGCCACGGCTCGGTGCCGACGCGGTCCCAGCGGCGCGAGCCGATGATGATCGCCTGGGCGCCGTTCGAGCTCGTCACCTCGAGGCTGTTCGGCGCCACCTCGTGATACACGCTGCTCACCCGGTGGATCGGGTCGGAGGCGAGGCTCTCGCGGATGACGAGTGTCCTGACCTGCCGGTAGGCGCGCTCGGCCCGCGCGACGATCGCTGCTGCCGACGGTGCGGGCCACGTCGCAGGGAGCTCGAACGAGAGCGGGATCGCGCCCGCGCCCTTTCCTCGAACACGAACGGCGACCCGAACGGGTCGCGAGCCGAGGGTCGCCTTCGCCGCGTACGTGCCGAGCGGCCCCCGCGTGGCGGCGGGCGCGACCCGCGCCCCGTCACGCTCAACGACGGAGAAGGTCACGCCGAGCCCGCCCGCACCGTTCCCGTCCTGCCCGAGCACGGTTGCGACGAGCAGCAGCCGCCTCCCCGTCGGCTGGACCGCGAGCGCGACCGCGAGATCCCGGCTCTCCGCCGCCATGACAAAGGCGCCGGGAGGCTGAGCGCCGAGCGCCGGCGGCGAGAAAAGCGGGGGCGATGAGGGGCTCGACCCTCCGCGCAGCGCGACCACCAAACCGGCCGTGGCCCCCACGGCGACGACGACGGCCACGACGACCACGAGCACCTTCAACGCAAAGCCATGCTAGCTTCGCGGCGGTTGGAACTCGGTCGGCGCCCCCACGGGCGAAGCCACCCCGACGACAGCACCCCCGACAAGCACCCCGACGACAAGAGGAGACGATGATGGCGTACGGGATCGTCCACTACTTTCCCGGCGGCACCGAGGAGCAGTACCGAGCATCGCTGGCCGAAGTCCACCCGGAAGACGGCTCCCTTCCGGAAGGACAGATCTTCCACGCAGCCGGCGCTTCGGAGGGCGGGTGGACGATCGTGGCCGTCCACGAATCGCAGGAGAGCTGGGAGACCTTCCGGGACACGACCCTTCTCCCGGCGCTGACGCAGGGTATCGAGGGCGGGTTCGCCGGCCCTCCCGAGGAGCGAGCGGTCGACATCCGGAACCTGCAGCCGTAGGGGCCTGATCACACGAGGGCTGCGGACGGCGGCGCGACAGAGCCCGTCGCTAGTCCCTCGCCTCGTCGGCGCGCTCGGCCGCCTCGCGACTCGCGGCACGCCAGAAGATCCAGCAGACGACGCCGAGGATCGCGAACAGGATCCCCATGATCGTGGCAACGACCACGGAGAGGGCGAGATCGCCGGCGACGACGGTTCCGTACGCGATGTCCAGCAGGGTGCCTTCCGGGAAAGACGCCGAGGCCCGCGGCCTTCGCTCCGAAGAGCTTCAGGCTACGGGCCCCGACGAGGCGAGCCTTGCAGACGGCGAGCCGTCCGTCAAGTCGCTACGAGTCCTGCGCGTCCTGGGCCGCGAGCGGCGAGTCCGGGCTGACGAGCACCACGTGCTCGCAGCTCTTCGAGACGTGCTCGAGGCGGAGGTTGTACTTGCGCATGTTCACGTAGGCCGGGTCGTTGCCCGGCCCGCAGTCGAGCCAGTCCGGCGAGTCGTCGTTCGCGAGCGAGTAGAGCGTGTCGTCTCCCGCGCCGCCGTGTTCCTGATCCGACCCGAGGCCGCCCCAGATCGTGTCGTTCCCGTCGCCGCCGTAGAGGACGTCGTTGCCCGGGCCACCGTGCAGGACGTCGTCGCCGGGCCCGCCGTAGACGACGTCGTTGCCGCCGTTGCCCCAGAGCTGGTCGTTTCCGGCGCCGCCGAACACGACGTCGTTGCCGGCGAGCGCGTGCACGACGTCGTCACCGCCCTTCGCGTAGATCACGTCGGGCCCTGCGGTTCCGGTCAACGTGTCGTTTCCGGATGTGCCCTGGATCACACCGCTCGTGCGGGCGGCCGCCACCCCCGTGAGCACGAGGGCGGCCACGAGCGCGAGCATGCCGAGTGTCTTCCTCATCGTTCGTCCTCCTCTTCGAGTTGACCGCCTAGTTGTCGACGGCCGCTGTTAGGACGGCGCTCGGCGTGCGCAAACGGCGTGTAAAGGGCGTTCTGAGCGGGGCCGCTCAGGCCGGCGCAGCGGCGGCGGCAGGCTCCTCGGGCTCGTGCGTGAAGTCGCGCACGGACTCGAGACGCGCGACGGCGACCGTGCTCGCGACGAGCCAGATCGCGCCGAAGAGCAGGTAGGCGCGCATGCCGACGACGGATGCGATCGGGCCGGCGAGAGCGTAGCCGGCAGGCAGGAAGACCATGGCCGACATCCAGCCGTAAGCGGCGACCCGCGCCAGCTTCTCGGCGGCGATCGTCCTCTGCATCGCCGTGTCCCAGACGACGGAGCCGCACGAGAAGCCGAACCCGGCACATGCTGCCGCAGGCGCGAGCACGTAGAACGGCGCGTGGAACGCGAGCAGGACGCTCTGCACCGCGGTCGGCAGGAAGATCCAGCAGATCGTGAGCAGCGGCCGCCGGAACCGACGCCGGAGGCCGGCGAAGCTGCCGACCAGCGCGCCGACGCCTTCGCCCGTGACGACGACGCCCCACGCGCCCGCGCCGCCCATCGAGTGCTTCGCGATGTACGGGCCGAGGACGAAGAAGGGCGCGTAGGTGAACGTGAAGTAGAGCGCGATCCAGAGGCAGAGCACCCAGACCCACTGGTTCTCGACGAACGCGCCCCAGCCTTCGCGCAGCTCGTGCAGGATGCCCGAGCCCGCCCGCGCGATCGACTCGACGCGAACGAGGGAGAGGAGCAGCGCGCTCGCCGCATACGTCCCGCCGTCGAAGAGGAGCGCGGTGCCGGGGCCGATCGTCGCCACGATCGAGCCGCCGACCGCCGCGCCGAGCGGGAACGCGGCGTAGCGTGCGATCGCGAGGTAGCTGTTCGCCTGCTGCAGGCTCTCGCTCGGCACGATCTCCCGCACGAGCCCGTAGAACGCCGGGTTGTAGAAGGCGACTGCGGCACCGCCGCACGCCTGGAGGGCGATCAGCTCCCAGACCTGCACGTGATGCGTCACGAGGAGGACGCCCATCGTGGCGCGGACGGCGGTGCTCGCGACGTCGGAGCCGATCATCACGATCCGGCGCGGAAGTCGGTCGCCGACGACGCCGCCGAGCCCGAGCATCGTCACCTGCGCGAGCGTCCAGGCGGCGAACGAGAGACCGACGGCAGTCGCGCTTCCGTCGAGGTCGAGGATCGCGAACGCGACCGCGATCGGCGCGAGGTACGTGCCGACATATGAGATCGCCCGCCCGGCGAACAGGAGCCGGAAGTTCCGGTCCAACACACGCGGAGCTTACGCGGGATCGCGGCGACCGAAGCGGCGAGGCCGGACGCGTCCCTCACACGTCCTCGCGCCGACTCGGGCCGGAAGCCTCACGAGGTCGCCGGTCCGAGCAATCGACCTGGAGCAGGAAGCTTCTCTGCCGCGCGTCCGCCATGCCGCGACCGGCCGAACGCCCCCCACGAGTCCTGCTCGATCACACGAAGGCGGGAACGATCGAGAGCCGGCGTGCGTTTGGTCGAGGGATGTATGGGAAGCTCGCGTTCACGGTTTCGGCCCTCGGGGGCCCGATTCGCGCTACCGTGAGAGGTGTCGATGGTCGCCTGATCGAGAGGTTCGACCCGTGACGAAACGGACTCTGCGCGCTCTCTTCAGTCGTCTCGCCGCCGCCTACGCGTTCCTCGCACTGGTGTTCGTGCCCGTCGGTCGCGAGCTCTTCCCGCTCTCCTGGCGGACGGTGGCTGTGATCTCCGTGTCGCTCGCGATCATGGCGTTGCGGGAGTCGTGGCTCTCGGTGCGCCGTCTCCAGGCAAACCGGCACGCCTCGGACCTCTGGTTCGAGTCGTCTCGGGGAGGCCTGATCCCGGCCGAGCATGCCTGGCGCGCGGCCGAGCTCGTCTCCTCCCGTGAGCGCCACATCCTGGCGCGCGGCCTACGAAATGCGATTCGCGCGACGAAGACGAAGTCGCCCGTGACGGCGGCGCTCGTCTCACGACGGCTGGTCGCACCGCACGAGCACGAGGTCGAGGCGCTCGCGGCACGGCTCGACGACGTCTCGCAGCCGGTGGCTCCAGCCGGCATGCTGGCCGTCCACCACCTGCTCGTCGAGCCCGGCAGCCCGCTCTACTTCGGTCACGAGGATCTGGGTGAGGCGCTCGCGCGGATCTGGTCGAAGCTGCCGGCAGCGTCGGACGAGGCGGCTGCCGGCGACGAACGCTCTCGCCGCGCCGCCTGACCGATCGCGGGCTGTCGCGAGCACGGCCGGCGTCCGAGCTGGGCCGATCAGGCGGGCGCCGCGCGCGGGCTGCAGAGTGCCGTGTCGTAGCTGACGAAGGATCCGGCCCCTTGGACGACGGCACCGACGTAGAGGTGGGTGCCGACGAAGATCTTCAGCGTCGAGCGGCCATCGCCGTCTACGCGCTCGAGCTGGATCGCCGGCGACCTGAAGCGACAGGCCAGCGCCGCCTGCGTCGAGAGCTTCGCCGCCTTGGCGATCCTGTTCGGAGAGGAGCTGCCCGACGTCCCTCGACACTGCGGGCCCCAGCTGCCTGCGCCCGGCCCCACATAGGCACGGAAGTCGCCGTGCCCGTACGCGGCGCCGGTCTTGTAGACCTCGATGTGCGGTGAGGGGAACGCCGGGAACCGGATGCTCGGGATCGCCCGGTGCCCATGAGGCCAGAAGAGGATGGTCGTCGCACCTCCGGGGCAGAGGACGCGACGCGTCCCTCCACCCACGGCAGGGCCCGCGCAGGCGAGCACGGTGACTGTGATCGCGCCCGCGATCGCGACGAGCCGCACGGGGCTCGATCATCCCGGCCCGACCAGGACGTGTCAACGTCACCTCAGCAAGCCGGGGCGCGCGCCTCCCGGCCCCGGCCCCAGCCGAGCCACGAGAACCAGCCCGCCGCGGAGGATCAGAGCACGGGTGACAGCGAGCCGGGGCCGGTCCCGCACCCGAGAGGCTGCTCGCGCGAGGGATCGTCGACCGACTCGCACCTGCCGACAGTGGGACGCAGCACCAAACCGTCGTCACAAGGGAGACTTCATGCAGCCGCTGACCCGCCTCGCTTGCCTGTTCGGAGTCGTGTCGTTGATCGGCGCGTACGCCGGGACCAGCGCGACGAGCTCGGGCGCCGACTCAACCGAGCCGCAGGCGATGTTCGTGATCGGCGACCTCAGCGCCGCGCTGGGTGCGCCCGTCACCTTCTGGGGCGCCCAATGGTGGAAGCGGAACACCCTCAGCACGGCCAGCGTCCCGCCGAGCTTCAAGGGCTACGCGCTGAACGTGGCGCCCAACTGCGGCGGCTTCACGACCGTCACCGGCAACAGCGCGCCCCCGCCCCCCGGCCCGCTACCCGCGACGATCGACGTGCTCGTCGCGAACAACGTGCAGCAGAACGGGAACATCGTCACCGGCACCGTGACGAACATCGCCGTCGTGCAGACGGATCCCGGCTACGACTCCAACCCGGGCCACGCAGGCACCGGGACGGTCACCGGATTCCTCGGCTGCGGCGGCGAGTAGCCCCTCGTCCTTTCGCCTCCGCGCAAGCGCGGAGCCGTACTTTCCCGCACCCGCCGGCGGCGTTCCCCGATTCCGGGCCGCCCTCGCCACGGCAAGGTGCCGCGCATGGTGCAAACGACGCTCCTGCCGGAACTGGACTCCGATCTCGCAACGGCCCCCGCGTTCTCTCGGTCGCCACGGCGTCGACGCAGGCTGCCGCGGTTCGAGCTTCGCTGCGCGGCCTGCGGCCACGAAGTCGTCGTCACCATCGCTCCCGGTTCCTGCCCGCGCTGCCGCGGCACCGCCTGGGAGCATCCAGTGCGTCCCCGCCGAGCAGCCCTGCAGACGGGCTGAGTCGTGTCCCCGACCGAGCTTGCGACGCCCGCCACCGAACACGATCCGGTCCGCGCCTGGCGGCTCGACCAGTTGCGGCGAGCCGGCTACCCACTCCGAGAGGCGGTCGTCCTCAGCGCCCGCAAGGATCTCGACATCCACCAGGCAGCCGACCTGCTTCGCCAGGGTTGCCCGCTCGAGACCGCCATCCGCATCCTCGTCTGACCGTCCGGGTTCCGGCCGCCCTCGTTCCTGCGGGGATTCTGCTGAGCACGGCTCGGCGTTCCCACGGATGCCGCCGGCGCCGCGCGCTGCGACGATGGTCGCTGAAAGGAGAGGGTGACATGGACGTTCAAGAAGCCCTCAGCGAGGCGGGCGTTGCCATGACGGCGAAGCGCGTCTACGCGGATCCGTACGTGCACGACGGCATGACGATCATCCCGGCCGCAGCAGTTCGCGGCGGCGGCGGGGGAGGCGGCGACGAGTCGCGCGGAGGTGCAGGCTTCGGCCTCTACGCGACGCCGAAGGGCGCCTGGGTGGTGGAAGGCGACAAGGTCACCTGGAAGCCCGCAGTCGACGTCAACCGGATCGTGCTCGGCGGCCAGCTCGTCGCGGTCGCGGCGCTCCTGACGGGACGCCAGATCGCGAGGCTCTGGGCACCGAGGCGCCGCCGGGGACGACCGCTTCTGCGCGCACGGCGGCACCAGATCGTCCCGATCCACAGGAGGCACCACAGAGTGCATCGCCGCGGTCTCGTCCGCTCGAGGCACTGAGACCCCAGGTCGGCCCGCCGGAGGTGAGGAGCGCTCCAGCCTCCGGCGGGCCCCCGTCAAGCCTGCAACGAGCGCGCTAGCCGCGCGCGCGGCGGCGCTTGCCGATGTGGAGGCCGCCCGGCTCGGCCGGATGGTAGATCTGCGGCTCGTCCTTGCTGAACATCGAGACGACGCCGTTCGCCTCGAGGATCGCCGTATGCACCTCGCCGAGGTCGCCGTACCCCTGCCGGCGGGCGATCGAGCGGAGCTCCGGCAGCGAGATCCCCGACTTGAAGAGCGCCTTCGGCAACGGCTTGCCGTCCTTGATCAGGTACTCCTCGGAGCCGTCGAGCAGCCACGCGAGGCGCTGCGAGAAGTAGGCGGAGCGGTTGAGCGTCTCGTTCATCACGACGAGCGTGCCGACGCTGATCGCCGCTCCCGTGAACGAGTTGTCCGCGCCGATGATCGCGTTCTGCACGGCGTTCGCGACGAGGAGCAGGACGACGAGGTCGAGCGTGTTCTGCTGGCCGAGCTCGCGCTTGCCGACGAAGCGGAGGACGGCGACGAGGAACGCGTAGACGACGACCGCGCGCAGGATCTTCTCACCGACGCCGACCGGCAGCGAGAACACCTCGTGTACCGCGGATGCGACGAGACCCATTGCCGGCAGGTGCGACGCCGAGCGGGTGAATCCTGCGCCGGAGCGACGTGGTCAGGCGGCCGCCGGGTCCGCTTGCTCGCCTGCGTCGAGCCAGCCGAAGCGGATGGCGATGGCGACCGCCTGCGTGCGGGAGCGGGCGTCGAGCTTCGTCATCGCCCGGCGGACGTGCGTCTGGACCGTCTCCTCCGAAACGCCGAGCGCGACGCCCACCTCGGCGCTCGTCCGGCCTTCGGCCAGGAGCGAGAGCACCTGCCGCTCGCGCGGGCTGAGCGGGCCGGAGCCGGCAGACCCGGGCGGGCCGGCGCTCCCGCGCTCGCCCCGCTTCCGCTCGTCGATGTCGAGGATCTGCGCCACCGAGTAGGCCGGCGTGCCGTCCTCCGCGCGGACGAGCGACACGCTGAGGTGGATCCAGACGTCGCTGCCGTCCTTGCGGAGGTAGCGCTTCTCGAGCTGGTAGGACGAGAACTCGCCGCCGAGGAGCCGCCTGCCGAGCGCGAGGTCCTCCTCGAGGTCGTCCGGGTGCGTCATGTCTTGGAACGACATGGTCAGCAGCTCGTCCGCCGAGTAGCCCACGATCTCGCAGAGCGCGTCGTTCACCTTCAGCCAGCGGCCATCCGGGGCGGCGAGGGCCATGCCGATCGGAGCCGCCTCGAACGCGCCGCGGAACCGCTCCTCGCTCTCGCGCAGCGCGCGCTGGGCGCGCTGGGTCTCGCGTAGGTCCCGGATGAGCGCCTGCACACCCGCGACCCGCTCGCCGTCGAAGAGCACCGTCGACGTCACCTCGACCGGGATCCTCGCGCCCGCCTTGTCGACCACGACGTACTCGTAATGGCTCGTCTCGAGCTCGCGCCCGAACTTGGCTGCGACGCTGCGGTGGACGAAGTCCTGCCACTCCGGGGCCGCAAAGTCGCGCGGCCGCATGCCGACGACCTCCTCGAGCGGCAGGCCGAGCAGCCGGCAGGCGGCGGGGTTCGCGTCGACGATCTCGCCCGTCGGTCCGCCGACGAAGACCGCGTCGGTGGAGGACTCGAGCAGGAGTCGCTGACGCTCCCGTTCCTCGCGTAGCCGCGCGGCGGCAAGCGACCGCTCGAAGATCCGGCCGAGCTGGATGCCGACCGTCTGCAGGAGATCGCGAAGCTCGAGGTCGAGCGGGCGCGGCGTCGGGCCGAACAGCTCGAGCACCGCCGGAACGTCGTGGCCGGCGAGCAGCGGAACCGCGACCATCGCGCGCAGCCCCGCAGCCTTTCCCGCTTCTGCGCGGCGGAACGACGAGTCGCGCCTCACGTCCTCCACCCAGACGGGCAGCCCCGAGCGGAGCGCGCGCCCAACCGCGGTTGCACCGTCGCGCATCGCCGTCGCTTCCGAGACGGCGCGGAACGGCGCCACGCGGACGGCGTCGTCGACGTGCCAGATGCGGGTCGGCTCGGCGACGTCTCCGGCGACCGCGTAGACGTGCCCGACCGTGAAGCCCGCCCCGTGGCAGATCGCCGCGATGGCCCTCGGCAGCACGAGCTCGAGCGCAGAGGGCTCGTTCGCGAGCGCACTGATCTCCTCGAGCAGACCGAGCGGATCCGGAACGAGTTCCGGGGTGGCATCGACCTTGCCGGTGGGCGGCACCTCTGTCCCTTCTCCTCTACTCGACCGTCTCGTCCCGGTTCTCGGGGACGTCCCACGGGGATCGACTCCCTCCAACGGGCGGGAAATACCCCTTCCGGGGGTCGAACCATCACCAGAACGAACCGATTCTCCGCCAGCGGTCGGCTACAGGGCCGTACCCGAAACCAGGGACAACCAGGAAACAGCCGAGGAGAACACGATGAGGTTCATTCGCAGACCACGCCGGACGCTGATCGTGGCGGTGCTCGCACTCGCGACCGGCGCGGGGGTCTACGCGTACGCAGCGACCAACACGGTTCCCGGCACGAGCGCCGGTGCGGGCTCGGGGACGATCTCCGGCTACACGATCAGCTCCGTCTCGTACACGCTGGACTCGACGACGCCGACGAACCTCGACCAGGTCGCGTTCTCGATCTCGCCGACGACGACCACGACCGTGAAGGTGCAGCTCGCCTCCGGCGGCTCGTGGTACTCGTGCAGCAACTCGGCAGGCAGCGTCACCTGCAACACGACCTCGCCTCAGGCCACCGCTGCGGCCGCGACGCAGCTCACGGTCGTCGCAACGCAGTAGCAGATGTCCACGGTCGCCTCACCGACCGCGGTCGAACAGCCGGCAGCGCGTTCCCGCAACGCGCTGCCGGCACCATCTCGCGCCCGCCACTTCCGCACAGGCGCGAGTCTCTTCCTCTCCGTCGTGCTGGTCGCGGCGGCGTGGTGGTACGTCGCGCCGCCGCAGCTCGGCGGCGCCACCACCTTCGTCACGGTCGACGGGTCGAGCATGCTGCCGACACTCAGGCGCTCCGACCTCGTCGCCCTGCGACCGCAGCACAGCTACCACGTCGGCGAGATCGTCGGGTACCGGAGTGCACTGATCCACCGGCTCGTGCTCCACCGGATCGTCGCGATCCACGACGGACGCTACGAGTTCAAGGGCGACAACAACTCGTTCGTCGATCCCGACCGTCCGACGCGCTCGAAGCTCGTCGGACGGCTGTGGCTCCGCGTCCCGTCCGCGGGGGGGCTCGTCTCGTCGCTGCATCGGCCGGCGGTGGCTGGCGGGCTTGCGGCCGCGCTCGTGCTCTTCGCCGGGCTCGGCGGGGGGGCCGAGGCGAGCCGCCGCCGCGGCCACGCCCCCTGAGATTCCGTGGTGCGCGTCGCTCGTATCTGGACGATCGCCCTGCTCTTCCCGCTCGCGCTGTCGCTTTGCATGGAGCAGAAGGCAGTAAGCGCCTCGAACACCGTGCCCGGCTCGAACGTGACGCGCTACGTGACGCCGATCACGGCGAACACGCTCAAGCCGGCTGCGTGCGCCGGGATCACGCTGACGACCCTCGTGATCGGTGTCACCGGCACCAGCGGCGCCGATCTCCTGCTCGGGACGTCCGGCCCGGACACCATGAGCGCGCTCGGCGGGAACGACTGCGTGCTCGGCGGCGGCGGGAACGACTCGATCAACTGCGGCGCGGGCACGGACGTGGCGATCGGCGGCCCGGGGACGGACACGTTCAACGCGAACTGCGAGACGCAGATCCAGTGACGCCCCGGTCGGCTGGGGTCGCCGCGGGCGTCGGACTTCGGTGCGGATCACGGCACCGTTTCGTGCGGGTGACTGTCCCGGGACAGTCACCGCGTTGGTCGGAGGCGCGCCGACGCCGCCGGCCGCCGCGTCAGCCGGCGCCGCTCACGACGCCCGTGAGCGCTTCGTCGATCGCGGCGAGCGTCGCTGCGTCGAGCTCGAGACCGGAGGCGCCCACGTTCTCGTCGAGCTGCTCGGGACGGGTCGCGCCGACGATCGCCGACGCGACGTTCGGCTCGCGCAGCACCCAGGCCAGCGCGAGCTGGGCCATCGTGACGCCCAGCCCATCCGCGATCGGCCGTAGCCGATCGACGGCTTCGAGCACCCGCCGCTCGAGGTAGCCGCCGACCGACCAGCCCATCGAGCGCGACCCGGCCCGCGTGTCCGCCCCGGGGCGCTCCCCCACCCGGTACTTCCCGCTGAGCACGCCCTGCGCGAGCGGCGACCAGACGATCTGCGAGATCCCGTTCCGCGCGCACACCTCGAACACACCGCTCTCGGGCTCGCGGTGGAGCATCGAGTACTGCGGCTGGCTCGAGACGAGCTTCTCGACACCGGGGATGTCGAGCGCCGCCTGGATCTGCGCGGGCGTCCACTCACTGATCCCCAGGTAGCGCACCTTCCCGGCGCCGACCGCCACGGTCAGCGCCTCCATCGTCTCCTCGAGTGGGGTGTCGTAGTCGAAGCGGTGGCACTGGTAGAGGTCGACGAAGTCGGTACGGAGCCGCACGAGCGAGAGGTCGAGCTGCTTGGTGACCTGCGCCGCCGAGAGCCCGCGGTCGGTCTCGGACACCGGGTAGTAGAGCTTCGTCGCGAGGACGTACGAGCCGCGCGGCCGCGACGCCAGCGCCTCGCCGAGAAACTCCTCGGCCGCGCCGCGGCTGTAGACGTTCGCCGTGTCGATCAGCGTGATCCCGAGCTCGAAGGCCCGGTCGACGATCGCTCGGGCGTCCGCGTCGCGGATCCCGCCGCCGAGCGTGAGCCAGGAGCCGAGCGCGATCTCCGAGACGACGAGATCGCTCGATCCCAGGCGGCGGTACCTCATCCCGCTCTCTCTATCACGACGCGGGTAGGCTCGGACGCGATGGAGACGCGGGAGGTCGGCCGCAGCGGAATCGCGATCACACGGCTCGTGTTGGGCTGCGGCAACTTCGGCGGCGTCGGCTCCGCGCCCGCCTTCTTCGGGCAGGGGATCCCGAAGGACGAGGCCTTCCGGATCATGGACGCCGGCTGGGAGCTGGGGATCCGCACGTTCGACACGGCCGACGCGTACGGCGGCGGGCGCAGCGAGACGTGGATCGGCGAGTGGCTCCGCGCGAGAGGCCCCGGCGTGCGCGAGGCGCTCACGATCGAGACGAAGACGTTCAACCCGATGGCGGAGGGCGAGGATCGTGGCCTCTCGCGCAGGCGCATCCTCCGCCAGGTCGAGACGAGCCTCGTCCGGCTCGGGGTCGAGCGGATCGGGCTCTACATGTGCCATGCGTTCGACCACGGCGTGCCGCAGGAGGAGACGCTCGGCGCGTTCGACTCGCTCGTGCGGGAGGGAAAGGTCGGTGCGGTCGGCGCCTCCAACTTCAACGCCGAGCAGCTCGCCGAGGCCCTGGAGCTCTCCGAGCTGGAAAGGCTCACCCGCTACGAGTGGGTGCAGAACTCCTACTCGCTGCTCGACCAGGGCGATCGCGACACCGTCTTCCCGGTCGTGCGCGAGCACGGTCTCGGCTACGTCCCGTTCGGGCCACTCGCGGGCGGCTGGCTCGCCGGCCGGTACCGGCGCGGCGAGGCGTTCCCGGCCGGCTCGCGGATGACCCAGCGGCCCGAGGGCTACGCCGACTATGTCAGCGGCCGCGTCTTCGACGCGCTCGAGACGCTCGAGGCCGAGGCACGCGAGCGCGAGGTGTCGATGGCGGGGCTCGCGCTCGCCTGGCTCCTCGCCCAGCCGGAGCTGACCGGCGTCGTCGTCGGCCCGGGTCGTGCGGATCAGCTCGCGCCCGTCACCGAGGCGCGCTCGCTCGAGCTCGACCAGTCCGACGTCAACCGTCTCGCGGAGGTGTTCGTGTGAGCGTTCTGGTCTTGTCCGATGCGGAGGTCCGCGAGCTGCTCGACATGGAGTCGTGCATCGACGCGATGGCGGACGTGCTCGCGGCACTCCAGCGCGAGGAGCTGGTCAACCCGCTGCGCTCCATCATGTTCACGCCCGGGCCGGCGCTCGGGATGGGGTTGATGCCGGCGTACGCGGGAGGCCACGACTCCGTCTTCTCGCTGAAGGAGATCGTGGTCTCGCCGCCCAACTCGCAGCGCGGGCTCGACCCGCACCAGGGCGGCGTGCTGCTGCACGACGGCGAGACCGGAGAGCTCCGCGCGCTGCTGAACGCGTCGGCGGTGACCGAGATTCGGACGGCGGCGGTCTCCGGCCTGGCGACCCGCCTGCTCGCGCGGCCGGAGTCACGGGTCGTCGCCGTGCTGGGCGCCGGCGTGCAGGGCCGGTCGCACATCGAGGCGATGCGCTGTGTGCTGCCGAAGGCCGAGATCCGGCTTTGGAGCCGCGGCGTGGAGCGAGCGCGGGCGCTCGCCGAGGAGACCGGCGTGAGCCTGGTCGGGAGCGCAGAGGAGGCGCTGGCGGGCGCCGACGTCGTGTGCACGACCACGTCCTCGCGCTACCCGATCGTCTCGCGCTCGATGCTCGGGCCGGGGACGCACGTGAACGCGGTCGGCTCGTCGATCCCGAGCGCGCGGGAGCTCGACTCGGCCACGGTCGCGGCGGCGTCCCTCTTCGTCGACCGCCGTGAGTCGACGCTGCACGAGGCGGGCGACTACCTCATGGCGGTGCAGGAGCAGGGCATCGGCCCCGACCACATCAAGGCCGAGCTCGGCGAGCTGCTCGAAGGCGTCCATCCCGCGCGTGTAGCGGACGACGAGCTGACGGTCTTCAAGTCGCTCGGCATCGCGGTGGAGGACCTCGCGTCGGCCCAGCTCTGCGTCGCGCGGGCGCGCGAGCGGGGCATCGGCACCGAGGTCGAGTTCTGATCCCGCTCGCCGAGATCGAGCGCGCCCGCGAGGTGATCGCGGGCGATGCGGTGCGAACGCCGCTCGTCCGGCTCCAGGTCGACGTCCCCGACACCGAGATCTGGCTGAAGCTCGAGTGCCTGCAGCCGATCGGCTCGTTCAAGATCCGGGGTGCAGCGAACGCGATCAGGCAGGCGGCGCGGGAGGTGGTCGCAAGGGGGATCCTGACGACGAGCGCCGGCAACATGGCGCAGGGAGTCGCGTGGGTCGCTCGCGAGCTGGGCGTGCCGGCGACGATCGTCGCTCCCGACCACGCGCCGGCCGCCAAGCTCGAGGCGATCGAGCGGCTCGGCGGGTCGGTCATCCTCGTCCCGTTCGAGCGCTGGTGGCAGACGATGGAGGAGGGCTCGTACCCCGGCGTCGAGGCGGGCCTGTTCGTCCATCCGGTGCAGGACGAGCGCGTGATGGCCGGGAACGGAACGATCGCGCTCGAGCTCGTCGAGCAGCTCGACGACATCGACGCCGTGCTCGTCCCCTGGGGCGGCGGCGGGCTGACGACCGGGATCGCGAGCGCGCTCGCGCAGCTCTCGCCCGCAACGCGCATCTACCCGTGTGAGCCCGAGACGGGGGCTCCGCTGACCGCGACCCTGGCCGCAGGAGGCGTACCGACGCCGGTCGACTACCGGGCGTCGTTCGTCGACGGCTCGGGTTCGAAGGCGCTCCTGCTGCAGATGTGGGAGCGCGCGCGTGGGCTCATCTCGGGCTCCTACTCGCTCGGCCTCGACGAGACGGCCGCGGCGGTGCGCCTGCTCGCAGAGCGGGCGCGTGTCGTCGCGGAGGGCGCGGGGGCGCTGGCGGTGGCGGCGGCCGTGTCCGGTCGGGCGGGCACAGGCCGGATCGTGTGCATCGTCTCCGGCGGGAACATCGACGCGTCCCGCCTCGCCGCGATCCTCGACGGCCGCACGCCGGACTGAATCCCGGTGACTGTCCCGGGACAGTCACCCGTACGAAAGCGTCTCAGCAGGTGCGCCGCACTGTGACCGCGAGGGCCAGCTTCGCCCACTCGACCGGGATCTCGATCGCCTTGCGCCACCACGGGTCGGCGTCCGTGCCGCGCATGATCACCGCCGCGTCGGTGCAGCGCTGGAACAGCATCCTCGCGCGGTAGAGGTGGTAGCGCGAGGTGACCACGACGACCGACCGCCAGTGGTTCTTCAGCGCGAGTGCCGCGGTCATGCGCGCTTCTCCCCGGGTGGAGAAGGGATCGGCCCGCTGACAGATCAGCGTGTAACCCTTCGGCTTCGGGCCGTGGCACAGGAGGTAGCGGGCCGGGTCCGACTGCGCGGTGTTCTCGGAGACGAGGAGCGTCGTCGCAACGTGCTGCTGCACGAGCGACAGGGCGAGCGGCAGCCGCTTCGAGCTTCCCGCGAGGACGACGACCGCGTCGGCCCCGTGCGCGGGTAGCCGGTCGTCCTTCTGGAGCAGGAACAGCCAGACCCCGACGCCGTAGAGGATCACCGCGGCCAACGTAATGAGCGAGAGGACCTGTCGCATCGGCTAGACATTCGGACGTGCGCACGATCACGGTCACCGCGCTCCGCCGTCTGGTCGTCGACGCACAAGCGTACGCGCCGCGCCGGAGGACGGGATCCCGCCGCGAGGTCGAGGAGACGATCCGCAGGCTCAGCTGCGTCCAGCTCGACTCGATCTCGACCGTCGAGCGCAGCCACCGCATCGCGATCTCCTCGCGAGTCGGCGCGTACGAGAGCGGAGCCGTCGACCGGCTCCTCGGGCAAGGCCGAGTCTTCGAGTACTGGGCGCACGAGGCTTGCCTGATCCCCGTCGAGGACTGGCCGCTCTACGCCTCGGCGAGGGAGCGCGGCGGGCGCCGCTGGTACGGCGACGTCGAGCGCACGCACCCCCACCTCGCGGACGAGATCCTCGCCGAGATCCGCGCCCGCGGCCCGCTCGGCTCGCGGCACTTCGAGGGCGCGACCGAGGGCGGGATGTGGAGCTGGAAGCCGGCGAAGGCGATGCTCGAGCGCCTCTGGAACCACGGGAGACTCGTCGTCTCGGGACGGCAGGGCTTCCAGCGGCTCTACGACCTCCCCGAGCGGGTGCTGCCGCAAACGGTGCTCGACGCCCCGGCACCGACCGAGCCCGAGCGGCTGCGGACGCTCGCGCTCGCGGCGGTGCGGGCGCGAGGCGCGCTCACCGACGCCGGAATCGTCGAGCATTGGCGGCTGCGAGGAGGCGCCGCGCGGATCCGGACCGCCGTCGACGGGCTCGTCGAGGACGGTCTCGTCGAGCGCGTCCGCGTCGACGACGGCGGCGCACCCGTGGTCGTCCCGGCCGGAGCGGAGCTCGACCGGCCGGCGCCCTCGGCCTCGGTCCTGCTCTCACCGTTCGACAACCTCCTCTGGGACAGGGCATTCGCGCGGCGCGTGCTCGGCTTCGACCACCTGATCGAGGTCTACAAGCCGGAGCCGCAGCGGGTCTACGGCTACTACGTCCTGCCGCTCCTCTGGCGCGACCGGATCGTCGGCCGCGCCGACCTCAAGTCCCAGCGCGCCGAAGGCGCCCTCGTCGTCAAGGCGATCCACCGCGAGAGCGGCGTGCGCGCGTCCCGTGCGCTCGACGACGCGTTCGACCGGGCACTCGACAAACTCCGCGCGTCGATCGGGCTCGACCGCGTCGTGCGGTGACTACCGCGTTGCCGTCGCGGTCAGCGGCTCCGTCCGCAGCCGCATCCCGAGCCTCTCGAGCAGCTGGCGATCCTGCTCCGCCTCCGGGTTCCCCGTGGTCAGCAGCCTGTCGCCGATGAAGATGGAGCTCGCGCCGGCGACGAAGCAGAGCGCCTGCGCCTCGTCCGAGAGCGCGAGCCGGCCGGCGCTCAAGCGCACGACCGCAGCGGGCATCAGGATCCGCGCGGTCGCGATCGTCCGCACGAGGTCGATCGGATCGAGGGGATCGGCGTCCGCGAGAGGCGTCCCGGCGACACGGACGAGCACGTTGATGGGGACGCTCTCGGGATGCGGCCGTTGCGCCCCGAGTTGCTGGAGCAGCCCGAAGCGGTCGGCCGGCTCCTCCCCCATGCCGATGATCCCGCCGCAGCAGACCGTGACGCCCACCCGGCGCACGTGCCGGATCGTCTCGAGCCGATCCTCGTACGTGCGGGTCGTGATGATCCGGCCGTAGTACTCCGGGGACGTGTCGAGGTTGTGGTTGTAGGCCGTGAGCCCCGCCTCCGCGAGAGCGTCGGCCTGCTCCGCGGTCAGCATCCCGAGCGTGCAGCACGCCTCGAGCCCGAGCGCGCGCACGCCTCTGACCATTCCGAGGACGCGGTCGAACTGCGCCCCGCGCGGCGCGCTGCGCCAGGCGGCACCCATGCAGAAGCGGGTGGCGCCCTGGTCGCGAGCCCGCTCGGCCGCCTCGAGCGTCTCCTCCACGCCGAGCAACGCCGTCCGGGGGACACCGGTCTCGTGGTACGAGGACTGCGGACAGTAGGCGCAGTCCTCTGCGCAGCCACCCGTCTTCACGCTGAGCAGCGCACACCCCTGAACCTGCAGCGGGTCGTGCAGCCCGCGGTGCACGGTCTGGGCGCGGAAGACGAGCTCGGGGAGCGGCAGCGAGTGGATGTGCTCGATCTCGTCGAGCGTCCAGTCGTGCCGGATCTCCGCCGCCTGCTCCATCGGGTGGGATTCTCGCAGCCGCCCCTACTTCACGACAGCGAGGGCGGCGACGGCCGCGGCGAGCGCGACCGAGCCGCCGACCGCGAGCGGGATGCGAACGCGTGCACGAGAGTCCGGATCGGCGAGATCGAGGGCGATCAGGGTCGCGACGGAGCCGTGCGGGGTCGCCAGCGCCCCGACCGAGAGTCCGGCGATCGCCCCGTAGGCGGCGCCGGGCGCCAACGGCAGCGCCGCGACGGCGACGCTCGCCGGCAGGTTGTTGAACAGCCCCGAGAGGAGGCACGCGGCGACCGCGAGCCCGACCATGCCGACGTCGCCGAGACCGACAAACGGGCCGCGACCGGACGTGAAGGTGCCGAGGATGGTCAGGAGCGCGCCGACCTGCACGGCGATCCGCCAGGGCACGATCAGCCGGGCATCGCGCCGTTCGAGGGCAAGGGAGACGATCGTGACGAGCGCGAACGGCCAGACCGGAGACATCCCGACCAGCGAAGCAGTCCACCCCGCGCCGGCGGCCGTGACCAGCAGCACGAGGGCCCGCAGCCCGCGCCGATCGACGCGAGATACGACCGCCGGCCGGGCGACGGTCCGCTCGAGCCGTTTGCGCTCGAGGAGCCCGACTGCCGCCGCGGCGGAGACCGCGGCGGCGAGAGCCGGAACGCAGAGATGGGCCGTGAACGCCCCGGCGCTCATCCCGAGCCGCTCCATCAGCACGAGGTTCGTCGGGTTGCCCTGCGGAACGGCGACGGACACCGTGTTCGCGACCGCGATCAGCCCGAGGAGAAGCGGCGCGAGCGGCGCACCGTACCGACGCCTGAGCTCGACGAGGACGGGAGCGGCGAGGACGACGGCCCCGTCGAGCGAGACGGCCATGGTCGACGCCGCGGCCATCAGACACAGCAGGCAGTAGAGGCGGAAGGCGCTGCCCTTCGCCTGTCGGGCGAGCAGACTCGCGGCGCTCTCGACGAGACGCGATCGAGCCGCCACCCCGGCGATCGAGAGCGCTGCGGTCAGATAGACCAGCATCGGAAGCGTGGCGCTCAGCGCGACGCGCGCAGCGCCGGTGCCGTGGAGGGCGACGAGCCCGCACGCCCCCGCAGCGCAGGCGGCGGCCGAGCCCGTCGAGCGCGGCCAGGCGGCGAGCGAGACGACTGCCCCGGCTGCGATGATCACGTCGATCGTGAGCATCACCTAATAGTTTAGCTGACTTATCTATATGCCCGGCAGACGCCGCCACGAGCCTCCGCACGTCGCAGCCCCGCACCTCGTCGTCGCGGCGCTCCACCTCGCGCGTCTGGCCGAGCGGACGCTGGCCGCTCACGAGCCGCCGCTCACGATCGCGCAGTTCCTGACCCTGCGGGGGGTCGCCGACGGGGTCTCCGCACCCGGGGAGCTCGCCGCACGCGCGGCCGTCAGCGACGCCGCGACCTCACAGCTGATCCGCGGGCTCGAGCAGGCGGGCCTCGTCGCCTCCGAGATCGCGTCCGACGATCGGCGCCGCCACCACCTGCGGCTCACGCCGAGCGGGACGCGATGCCTTCACTCGGCCGACGAGCTCCTGCAACGCAGCATCGCCGGCGTGCTCGGCGAGATCCACGGGCCGGACGCCGAGAGGCTCGCGGATCTGCTTGCCCGTGTCGCGGGCATCGCCGAAGGGACGCCACCGCCGAGGCGACCGCCGCCGCCCCCGCGCCCGCACGCGCCAAGAGCGCGCAGCTAGCGACCTGCCGACCGGACGATCAGGTCGGCGACGAGCCCCGTCCATCCTGTCTGGTGCGACGCGCCAAGCCCCGCACCGGTGTCGCCGTGGAAGTACTCGTAGAAGAGGATCGAGTCCCGCCACTCGGGATCCGTCTGGAAGCGGCCGGCGGGACCGAGTGCGGCGCGCTTGCCGTCTCCGTTGCGGAGGAAGAGCGAGACGAGGCGCCGTCGCAGCTCGTGCGCGACATCGGCGAGGTTGGCCCCGTTGCCCGAGCCCACCGGCAACTCGACCCTGAAGTCGTCGCCGAAGTACTCGTGGAAGCAGTCGAGCGACTCGACGAGCAGGTAGTTGAGCGGGAACCAGACGGGCCCGCGCCAGTTCGAGTTGCCGCCGAACAACCCGCTCCGCGACTCCGCCGGCTCGTAGCCGATCGTCGCCGTCATGCCTTCCACCTCGAGCGTGTACGGGTGCTCGAGGTGCCAGCGGGAGAGCGAGCGCAGGCCGTACGGCGAGAGGAACCGCTCCTCGTCCAGCGCCCGCGAGAGCATCCGGCGGAGCCGGTCGGCGTCGCAGACGCCGATCAGGAGCGAGTCGCCGTGCATCATCACGACCCCGTCGGGAAGGGAGCCGTCGACCCTCGTCCCGGCGACCAGGCGGGAGAAGCCCTTCCGCACGGCAGCCGCTCGCGCCGTCGCACCGCGCGCGACCGCCGTCGTCGGCAGCAGCGGCAGCATCCCGACGAGGGACTGCACCTCGATCGGGACCTTGTCGCCGTTCGGGCAGAGCAGCACGTCGTAGTAGAAGCCGGCCTCGTCGTCCCAGAGGCCCTGCGAGTTCATCGCCTCGACGATGCGGACGTAGTGCTCCAGGAACTTCGTCGCGATGTCGTCGTAGGCGGGGTCGGCCTCGCGGAGCTCCATCGCGATCGCGAGCATCGTCACGCAGTAGAACGCCATCCAGGCCGTCGCGTCGGACTGCTCGAGCGTCCCGGCGACCGGCAGGTGCGAGCGGTCGAACGGGCCGATGTTGTCGAGCCCGAGGAAGCCGCCCTCGAACAGGTTCGTCCCGTTCGGGTCCTCGCGGTTGACCCACCAGGTGAAGTTGAGGAGCAGCTTGTGGAAGATCCGGACGAGGAAGTCGCGGTCGCGCTTCCCGTCGATCTCCCACACCTTGAACGCCGCCCAGGCGTGCACCGGCGGGTTGACGTCGCCGAACGCCCACTCGTATGCCGGGAGCGCGCCGTTGGGATGCTGGAACCACTCGCGGCAGAGGACGAGCAGCTGGTACTTCGCGAACGCGGGATCGAGGCGCGCGAGGACGACGGTCTGGAACGCGAGGTCCCAGGCGGCGAACCAGGGGTACTCCCAGCCGTCGGGCATCGAGAGGATGTCGGCCGCTTCGACATGGCGCCAGCCGCTGTCCCGCCCGGTCCGGCGGGCCGGCGGCGGAGGCGGCTGGCCGGGATCGCCGTCGAGCCAGCGCGAGACGTCGAAGTGGTAGTACTGCTTGCACCAGATCATCCCGGCGAACGCCTGGCGCCCGACGAGCCTCTCGTCGTCGGTCGCGCCGGCGGGTATGAGCTCCTCGTAGAACGCGTCCGCCTCCCGCTTCCGCTCGGCGAACACGGCGTCGAAGCCGGTGGAGAGCGCCTCCGGGCTCGTCTCGCTGCCGATGTCGGAGAGCCGGAGCCGCAGCTCGACGGTCTCGCCGGGCTGGACGGTGAGCCGGTACCAGAGGGAGGCCTTCGTGCCGACGAGCGCCGGATTGACGGTCGCCGAGCCGTTGACGACGTGGTCGTCGATCCCGTCCTTCGGGAACTCGGTCGTCGACGCGAAGCCGAAGAGCCGCTCTGCGTTGGTCTCGTTCTCGCAGAACAGCGGCTCGGGCACCGCACCGCTCGGGCCTCGGCCCGCAGCGAGGACGTATTCCCCGAGATCCGTGTGCTCGGCGACGACGCCGTGCTCCGTCCAGCGCAGCTCGGGCCGCTCGACGGCGTCCCCCCACGACCACGTGTTGCGGAACCAGAGGGTCGGCAGCACGTGGAGCTCGTCGGCGTCCGGTCCGGCGTTCCGCACGCGGATGCGCATCAGCACGTCGGTCGGGGCGGCCTTCGCGTAGTCGACCTCGACGATCCAGTAGCGGTCGTCGTCGAAGACGCCCGTGTCGAGCAGCTCGTACTCGGGCGCGCTCTTGCCGCGCCGGCGGTTCTCGGCGACGAGGTCGGCGTACGGAAACTCGCGCTGCGGATAGTGGTAGCGCCACGAGAGCCACGCGTGGCTCGGAATCGCGTCGCGGTACCACCAGTACTCCTTGGCGTCCTCGCCGTGGTTCCCCTCGGGCCCCGAAAGCCCGAAGATCCGCTCCTTCAGGATCGGGTCGCGGCCGTTCCAGAGCGCGAGGCCGAGGCAGAGCCGCTGGTGCACGTCGCACACCGCCGCCAGGCCGTCCTCGCTCCAGCGGTAGGCGCGCGACCGCGCGTGGTCGTGCGGAAACGAGTCCCACGCGTCACCGTCCGCGCTGTAGTCCTCGCGCACCGTTCCCCAGGCGCGCTCGGCGACGTACGGGCCCCAGAGGTACCAGGGGCTGGCCTCGGAGAGGCTGTCCTCGGGCTTTCCGAAGGACTCGACTCGCTGACGCTCGACCGATGCCATCCCCGTCCCGCACTTGATATGCCGCGTGCGCGCGCATTACAAGCGCCGCTCGCCGGTGTGGCCCGAGGCTACTCCGTGACGGCGATCGGCTCGGGGGCGTCGGCCCGCCGCGCCGGCTGCTCACCGCGCCGCCGCGGCCGGCGCACCTTCAGCTCCTCCGCGACGACGTAGGAGCCGGCCACGAGCGCGGCGGCAAGCACCTGCGCGACGAGCGTCTCCACCGTCGGGAACACCGCGAGCCAGAGGCCGAGGAAGCCCGGGAAGTGGACGCCGATGGGCGTCGTCGAGATCCAGCCGGCGAGCTGGAGCTCCTGTGCGCTCTCACCCACCATCACGATCAGCACGAAGCCGAGCAGGACGCCCGTGAAGACGAGCATCTTCCGGTAGGGCAGCCGGTGCTGGACGGTGAACGTGAGCACGCCGACGGCGGCCGTGAGCGCGAGCCCGATCGCGACGCCTTCGAGCACGACTCCGGAGCCCTGCGTGAGGCGCAGGTTCTGGAGGAAGATGACGAGCTCGAAGCCCTCGCGGTAGACGGCCGTGAATCCGAGCAGCACGAACCCTCCGGTCGCGCCCAGGCGGCCGCCGCCCGCCAGCAGGGCCCGCCGACGCTTGTTGTGGTGCTGGATCCAGCCCGTCCAGTAGAGGCGGTGGAAGAACCAGTTCATCACGACGAGGAGGACGACGACCGCGAGCAGCCCGGTCGCCGCCTGGACGTCGAGCCCGGGCCCGCCGAGCGCGCCGATCACGGCGATCGCCAGGAACCAGGTCCCGACGCTCGCGGCGAGGGCGAGCCCGGCACCCGCCGCAACGGGTCGGCGCAGCGAGCGGCGGGCGCCGACGAAGCTCGCGGTCACAGCGGCGACGACGAGCACCGCCTCGAGCCCCTCGCGAAAGACGAGGAGGCCCGAGTCGACGACGGCGGCGCCGTGCGAGAGAGGCACGGCGGTCGGGTCGGGCACGCCGTCCGGCGCGGTGATCGCCTTGACGACGAGGAAGGCGACGAAGGCGGTACCCGCCGCGATCCAGCCCGCGAGTGCGAGTGGGCTGCTCCGCCGCCGCTCGTCTGCTCTGCGCCCACTCATCGTGTAAGGCTGACCTTACACGACTTCTCGGGGTCGTATACGGGCCGCCTTGCCGGGCCCGCGGGCGACTACGATCGCCGCGTGGACTTCGAGACGCGGGCGATCCACGCCGGCCAGGAGCCGGACCCCTCGACGGGCGCCGTCACGACGCCGATCTTCCAGACCTCCACGTTCGCCCAGGAGGCGGTCGGCGTCCACAAGGGCTATGACTACGCCCGCGTCGCGAACCCGACGCGAACGGCGCTCGAGGAGTGCCTCGCCTCGCTCGAGAGTGCCGAGTTCGGCCACGCTTTCTCGTCCGGCCTCGGCGCGACGACGACCCTGATGCACCTCGTCGACCCGGGCGAGCGCGTCATCTGCGTGAACGACGTCTACGGCGGCACGTACCGGATGTTCTCCCAGGTGTACGAGCCGAAGGGCTATCGCTTCACGTACCTGACGCCGGCCGAGCTCTCCGACCCGGCCGCGCTCGGCGCGCAGCTCGGCGACGACGTCGCGCTCGTCTGGATCGAGACGCCGACGAACCCGCTGCTCAACGTGGTGGACATCCGTGTCGTAGCAACCGCCGCCGCCGCAGCCGGCGCGAAGCTCGTCGTCGACAACACGTTCGCGACCCCGTACCTGCAGCGTCCCCTCGAGCTCGGCGCCGACGTCGTCGTCCACTCGACGACGAAGTACATCGGCGGCCACTCCGACGTGATCGGCGGCTTCGCCGCGACGAGCGACGCCGCGATCTCCGAGCGCCTGCGGTTCCTCCAGAAGTCGCTCGGCGCCGTCCCCGGGCCGTTCGACGCGTGGCTCGTGCTGCGCGGCGTGAAGACGCTCGCGGTGCGGATGCGCCAGCACTGCGAGAACGCCGCCGCGGTCGTCGAGCTCCTCCGCGGCCACGAGCGGGTCGAGCGCGTCCTCTACCCGGGTCTCCCCGACCACCCGGGACACGAGATCGCCGCGGCGCAGATGCGTGACTTCGGCGGGATGGTGTCCTTCCTCCTCCCGAGCCCCGAAGAGGCGGTCGAGGTGGTCGCCCGCACTCGCGTGTGGACGCTGGCAGAGAGCCTCGGCGGCGTCGAGAGCCTGATCGAGGTGCCGGCTCGGATGACGCACGGCGCAACGGCCGGCTCTCCGTTCGCCGCGCCGGGGAACCTGATCCGGCTCTCCGTCGGCATCGAGTCGGCAGACGATCTCGTCGCCGACCTCGAGCAGGCGCTCGCCTTGGGCTGAGCCCGTGGCCCACGTCCACCCGGCGCGGCACCTCCTCCGCGCGAAGGACCTGATCGACGCCCGCTACCGCGAGCCGCTCGACGTGCGCGCCCTCGCGCGCGCCGCGCATCTCTCGCCGGCGCACTTCAGCCGCGAGTTCCGCCGCACCTTCGGGAAGAGCCCGCACCAGTACCTCCTGCTGCGCCGCCTCGAGCGAGCGGCCGCGCTCCTGCGCAACACCGACCGCTCGGTCACGGACATCTGCCTCACCGTGGGCTTGCGCAGCGTCGGCTCGTTCACGACGAGCTTCGGCCGCGCGTTCGACGTCAGTCCGACCGCGTACCGCGCCCAGCATCCGCCGGCCGTGACGCACGCGCGCGTGCCGAGCTGCCTCCTCATCGCTTGGGCCCGCCCGACCAGCATGTTTCGAGAAGACGAGGCCTCACGACCCGACTAGCGTAGGCGCAGTCCACCTCGACGGGATCGGAGGCAGCATGTTGAAGCAACTCTCGCACTCCTGCATCTGGGTGCACGACCAGGACGAGGCGCTCGCGTTCTACACGGACAAGGTGGGGCTCGAGCTCCGTCAGGACGTCACGCTCCCCGAGCTCGGCGAATTCCGCTGGGTGACCGTCGGCGTTCCGGGACAGCCCGCCGTCGCGATCGCGCTCGTCACCGTGCCGCCCGCTCCGGTGTTCGAGGAGGAGACGCGCGAGCAGATCCTCGCGCTCGTCGCCAAGGGCGTCATCGGCGGCCTGATCTTCGCGACCGACGACTGCCGCGCGAGCTACGAGGAGCTGAAGGGCCGGGGCGTCGAGTTCACGCAGGAGCCGACGGAGGTGCCGTACGGCATCGACGCGGGCTTCCGCGACCCGTCGGGCAACCAGTCGCGTCTGGTGCAGGCGCCGGCCCCGTAGCCCGGAACGACGGCGTCGAGGCGTCCGCGAACCCGCCGGAATCAGTGCGTCGCTCGTCGCCATCGGGTTCGCGGCAAGCCGGGAGCTCACCCGTGGTTGCCGTCTGGTGACTGACTTGTAAACGCGACTGCGTAGTTGTCACTGCCCTTTCTCGGGGCAGGCCACGATGCCGCCGCCCGGCGCCGCCTGGACGATCGAGGCATGGGGACGGCTGGGACCACCGAACGGGAGCCCGCCAGCTCGGAGCTGCTCGCCGAGCTCCTCGACCTCAGGCACGAGGTCGTCGTGGAGGGAGGCGAGCTGCTCGACCTCTGGCGCCCCGCGCTCAAGCGGCGCGCGTTCCTGCCGAGCGCGGTGAACCTCGCGCGGTACATCGCGCTCCGCCGGCGCGACCTGCGGCCGCTGCAGGAGGCGCTGATGCCACTCGGCCTCTCCTCACTGGGGCGCTGCGAGGCGAGAGTGCTCGAGAACCTCGACGCGGTGATCGCGTCGCTCTCGTCGATCCTCGACACGCCGGACGCCACGTCCTCGCATCCACGAGCGAGGGCGTTCTACCGCGGCAACCGCCTCTTGCAGCGCCACACCGCCGCGGTCTTCGGCCCGGCGCGCGCAACCCGTGAGGTGCGGATCATGGTCACCCTCCCGAGCGAGGCGGCAGAGTCGTACCCGTTCGTTCGCGACCTCGTACGGGAGGGCGCGGACGTCGTCCGCATCAACTGCGCCCACGACACGGACGAGGCGTGGTCGGCAATGGCGGAGAACGCGCGCCGCGCGGCGGCCGAGACCGGCCACCCGTGCCGGCTTCTGATCGACCTCGAGGGACCGCGCGCACGCACCGGAAGAATCGCCGGCACGACGGAGGACGTCCGCGTCCAAGCCGGAGACGCCGTCCGCCTCGTCGTCGGCGAGCCGGAACGCGCCCCCGACCCGCCGCAGATCGAGTGCTCGCTCGCCGACGCGGTCGCGCAACTCCGCCCCGGCCACGAGGTCTGCATCGACGAGGGACGCATCCGGCTCGTCGCCGAGGACACCGACGGCCGCTCCGCCCGGCTCCGCGTCACCCGGGTCGAGTCGAAAGGCAGGTTGAAGCCCAACAAAGGGCTCAACTTCCCGGCGACCGCGCTCCACGTCCAGCCCCTGACCACGAAGGACCTGGCCGACCTCGACACGGTCGCACGCGAGGCCGACATCGTCGGCTACTCGTTCGTCCAGCGGCCCGAGGACATCGCCCGCCTCCAGGACGAGCTCCGCGAACGGACGCCGCGGTCGCTCGCGATCTTGGCGAAGATCGAGACGGAGCAGGCGATCCGCCGGCTCCCGGAGATCATCGTCCAAGGCGCCGGCTCGCAGCCGTTCGCCGTGATGATCGCCCGCGGCGACCTAGCGGTCGAGATCGGCTTCGCTCGCCTCGCGGAGATCCAGGAGGAGATCCTCTGGCTCTGCGAAGCAGCCCACGTCCCCGTCGTCTGGGCGACGCAGGTGCTCGACACGTTCGTCCGCAAGGGCACCCACTCGCGAGCCGAGATGACCGACGCGGCGATGGCCGAGCGCTCCGAGTGCGTGATGCTGAACAAGGGCCCCTACGTCCTCGAGGCCGTCTCGATCCTCGACGACGTGCTCGGCCGCATGGAGGCACACCAATTGAAGAAGACGTCGCGCCTGCGCGCCCTTCGCGCCTGGTGAGACGCGGAAGAAAGGACGCGCCATGGAAGCCCACGAGCTCGAAGAGCATGTCGAACGACGGCTCGACGCCCTGTACCGGGAGTTCGCCGACGTCGTCCCCGAGACCGAGATCGGGCGACTCTCCGAGGCGAACCTCTCCGCACTCCGCAGCACGGCCACGATCTACGACTACATCCCGCTCCTCGTCTACCGGTTCACGCGCGAGCAGCTCCTCCGGAGCGCACCGGACGAGCTGCACCGCTCCGCCTGAAGACGCCGCTACTCCGGCCGCCGCTCTTTGCGTTTGGCGTGCTTGCGCGCGTGGGAGTGGGGCCGCGAGGCGAGAGCCGCGAGCAGCGCGACCGCGACGAAGTTCCGGAAGGTCGGCGCGGGCCAGTGAACCTCGGCGGAGCCGTGGAACCACGACGGGTCGACGAGGAAGACGATCCCCGTGATCACGACCTTCGGGAACCAGCCGACGACGAGGAACAGCGTCGCGAGGACGATTCCCCAGAAGCCGAGCTCGGGCAGGCCGACGGCGTGGGCGAAGTCGAGCACGTTCCACGCGAGCCAGAACACCAGTGGGCCGAGGAGCACCACCGCGGCGAGCGCGACCGCCGCCACGGCGAGCCCACCCGCGACTAGCGCGCTGATCCCGACCAGCTTGAGCAGAAGGCGCAGAGGCGGGCTCACGGCCGCAGCTTACGAGACGGCTACCGAGCGGGTCTACGACTTGCGCGCTCGCACCGCAGTGCCGTAGGCGCAGATCTCGGTCCAGGTCGAGCCGAGCTCGGAGGTGTCGAAGCGCATCGCGACGATCGCGTTCGCGCCCTTCGTCTCCGCTTCCGCCGACAGCCGCTCGATCGCCTCCTGGCGACCCTGCGCGAGCATCTTCGTCATCCCGCCGAGCTCGCCGCCGATGATCGACTTCAGGCCGGCCCCGATCTGGGAGCCGATGTTGCGCGAGCGCACGGTCAGCCCGAAGACCTCGCCGTACACCTCCTGGATCTCGTAGCCGGGCAGGTCGTTCATCGTGCTGATCAGCATCAGACTCCTCCACCTCTCGAGCTTGACGTTCCCGCAGGAGACGGTACCGCTCGCGAGGCACGGCCGTTGCCGGCGGCGGCGAACGCCGCGGCCAGCGCCGCGAACCCGACGAGGAAGAGCAGCGCATGGAGCAGCACGCCGCCGTAGCCGTGACGCGAGACGTCGACGAACGGGTACGGGTACCAGCCGACCGAGCGGCCGCGGAGGACCGTGTAGGCGAACCAGGCAAGCGGATAGCAGAGCCAGGCGGCGGCTACCCGCGGGCCGACCCGGTGCCTGGGCGGATCGAGCAGCCAGTCGATCAGGAGCACGGCCGGGATCACGTAGTGGACGACCCCGTTGACGAACGCGTTGTGCGTGTCGAGGCTCTCCTGCAGGCCCTTCAGGAAGACCGCGAACACGACGCCGGTGATCGTGACGTACATCGTCGCCGCCGTCCGCGCCGCGTCGAGCGCGGGGCCGCGTTCCTCTCTGCGGACGATCGCGGTCAGCGCGAGCGCCGCGACGGCGAGGACGTTCGACTGGATCGTGAAGAAGCTGAAGAAGTTCCCGGCGTCGAACGTCGGCAGCGTCGCAAGGCGCCCGAACTGGTAGGCCATCGCGACGACGCCGAGCGCGGCGCACGCGAGCCTGACGACGTTCCGGCGCAGGCCGCCGCTGCCCACGTCGCCGGCTACGCGTCGGCGATCGGCCGGCCGACGACGAGCACCTCGAGCAGCGCCGGCTCGAGCTCGTTGTAGCTCCCGTCCGGCCGCACCCCGAGCGCGTCCAGCGTCTTCGAGAAGAAGCAGCGCGCGGCCGCTGCGAGCACGACGTCCATGACGTCCGTCTCTGAGAGCCCGAGGTCGCGGAGCGGCTGCAGATCCGCATCGCCGATCGAGGTCGCGTCGTCGACCACCTTCTCGGCGAGCTCCATCACCGCGACGTCGACGTCGCCGAGGCCGGCCACTCGGCGGTCGAGGACGATCGCGCGCACCGGCTCGCCGAACCGGTCGAGCAGCACCTTGCCGTGTGCGAGGGAGCAGTAGCTGGAACGAAGCCGTTGCGCGGCGGCGAGCGTCGCGAGCTCGTAGCGGCGGAGGTCCATACCCTCCTTGATCGCCCCGTTCAGCTGCTGCCAGGCCGCGTACACCTCCGGCCGCTCCGCGAAGGCACGCTCGAAGTTCGTCGCCATGGAGGGCGAGCGTACAGTGACGCGCGTGAGCGAGCCGGTCGTACTCGACCTCCACCACCGCGGGAACGAGCGGGCGATCGCCGCCTACCTGCTCGAAACGTCCGACGGGCCGGCCCTGTTCGACTGCGGGCCGGCGACGACGCTGGACACGCTCCGCGCGGAGCTGGCCGCTCGCGGCGTCGGGATCGCAGACCTTCGCCACCTCCTCCTCTCCCACATCCACCTCGACCATGCGGGAGCCGCCGGGCACCTGGTGGCCGAGAACCCCGGGCTGACCGTCCACGTCTCGGAGGTCGGGGCTCCGCACCTGGTCGACCCGAGCCGGCTGGAGCGGAGCGCACGGCGCCTCTACCTCGACGAGTTCGACACGCTCTGGGGCTCGCTCGTCCCCATCCCGGAGGCGCGCGTCGCGATCACGGGCGAGCGCGTGCTCGAGTTCGACTGCTTCCCGAGCCCCGGCCACGCATCCCACCACGTCTGCTACGTGCGGGACGGTGTCCTCTACGCGGGCGACGCCGCCGGCGTCCGCATCGGGTCGATCGAGCGTGTCGTCGCACCGACGCCGCCTCCCGACATCGACGTGGAGTCGTGGGAGCGGACAATCGACGAGATCGAACGCCGCGCCCCCGAGCGCCTCGCGCTGATCCACTTCGGGCTCTTCGGCGACGTAGGCGACCATCTCGCCGCTCTGCGCGAGCGCCTGCACCGGGACTCCGAGCTCGTCGCGGCGGGGGCGACCGAAGAGGAGTTCGTCGCGGCCGCACACGCCGCTCTCGGGCCGGAGCCGCACCCCGAGTACGCCGTCGTCCCTCCGAGCCAGTGCTATCAAGGACTTGTCCGTTACTGGCAGCAGCGAAGAGAGGCAGTGCCGGAGTAGGCTCGGAACGTGCCGGAGATGCCCCTCCCGAACGAGTGGGAATCGTTCCTCCTGCGCCCCAACCCCGCGGTGATCGCGACGCTTCGCAAGGACGGCTCGCCGCACACCGTCGCGACCTGGTACGAGTGGAAGGGCCGCCGCGTCATGCTCAACATGGACGCGAAGCGGATCCGCCTGGCCCACATCCGGCGAGACCCGCGCGTCGCGCTCACGATCTTCGACGTGGACGACTGGGACGTCCACATCTCGCTGCTCGGGAAGATCGACGACATCCGAGACGACTACACCCTCGAGGACGTCGATCGGCTCGCGTTGCGCTACACCAAGCTGCCGTTCGGCCGTCGCGACCGTCCACGGGTCACCGCGTGGATGACCCCGGAGCGCTGGCACGGCTGGGGCCCGGACGGCAACCTCGTGCCCCGCTGATCAGCCCCGGTCGTCCCCGCGAGCGCAGCGTCACGCGCCGCGACGGACGACCCGTCCGCCGCTCGACTGCTGGAGCGCCTTGATCACGATCTCGTCGACGTTCACGTGCAGCGGCCGGGTGAGGGCGAACATGACGCAGTCCGCGACCTCGTCGGGCCGGATCGGGTCGACGCCCTCGTAGACGGCGTCCGCCGCGGCGAGGTCGCCCTTGAAGCGGACGATCGAGAACTCGCTCTCGACGAGGCCCGCGTCGACCGTCGTGATCCTGATCGGACGCCCGAGCAGGTCTTCGCGGAGCGCGTAGACGAACCCGCGCAAGCCGAACTTCGACGCGACGTACGAGGCGGCGTTCTGGTAGGCCTGGCGGCCTGCCACCGAGCCCATGAACAGGATGTGACCCCCGTCGCGGACGTGCGGCAGGCAGAGGCGCGTCATCCGCATCACGCCGTCGACGTTCGTGTGCAGGACGCGGGCCTCGTCCTCCTCGTTCGACTCCCAGAACGGGTAGCGCCCGAGCGCGAGACCGGCGTTGTTGAAGAGGATGTCGATCCCGCCCAGCTGTGCGACCGCATCGTCGACGAACGCAGCGCAGCTCTCCGGCTCGCGGACGTCGAGCGGCAGCGCGACGTCCGCCACGACTCGCTCCACGCGGCGCGCCCCGCCGACGACCCGTACGCCGGCTGCGCGAAGCTTCTCGACGGTCGCCGCGCCGATCCCGCTCGAAGCGCCGGTGACGACCGCCGTCCTCCCTGCGAGCTCCATCGGCCTAGCCTAACGCGCCGCCGGGGTCTCCCCCTCGTATCCCCCATTGCAGGGAGGGCCGCACCGGCGTACCGGGACGACAATCGAGGGAGTGATGGACGCGAAGCAGAGCACTGCAGCGCCCGGGGTCGGCGACGAGGCGACGAGCGACGACCCGTTCCGGCGCATCGCCGCTGCGATCCGCGAGCTCGTTCCCGGCCCGACCGCCGACCAGCTCCTCGCGCGGATCGGCGACATCGTGGCCGGCCTCGTCCCTCGCGACCTCGAGCAGATCGCCGTCGAGAACGCCCAGCTGCAGCACGAGCTCGAGCAGATGCAGGGCGTCGACGCGCTCACCGGCCTCCGGAACCGCCAGCGGTTCTTCGACGACCTGAAGCGCGAGTTCGCGGCGGCGCGCCGCTACAGCTCGCCGCTCTCCCTTCTCCTGCTCGACGTCGACGGGCTGCGCTCGGTCAACGAGACGCGCGGCTACGACGCGGGCGACCGACTCCTCCTCGCCCTGGCCGAGCTGCTGATGACCCGGCTGCGCATGACGGACATCGCCGCCAGGATCGGAGACGACGACTTCGCGGTGATCCTCCCGCGCACGCCCGGCGAGGGCGCGAATCGGCTGGCCGAGCGCATCGCCGAGACGCTGGGCGACTGGGTCGCGATCGGGATCGCCGCGATCGACGCGGACGTCACCTCCGGCGCCGACCTGCTCGATCGCGCCGACCGCGACCTCGCGGCCCAGAAGCTCGACCGCACCCGCCCGCCGGCCGCGTAGCGCGGCGGTGAGCTCCGCACCACGCGGGGCTACGATCCCGAGCAGATGGCCGAGCCGCTCCAGCTGAGCTCGCGCGTCGTCTCGTCCAGCCGCGTGCGCCACCGCCTCGAGCAGCGCGCACGCGAGCTCGCACGCCTGGGGATCGCGTGGCACGTCGTCGAATTCGGGATCGCGACCGGCGCAGGCATCGCAGCAGGCTCGATCGCCCTCGTCGCCTTCGGCGCGGACAGCCTGATCGAGGCACTCGCGGGCGGCGTCGTCCTCTGGCTCTTCACCGGGACACGGCTCGGCTCGCATCGTGCAGAGCGCAGGGCCCAGCAGCTGATCGCCGCCAGCTTCGTCCTGCTCGCGGCATACATCGCGGTCGAAGCGACGCGAACGCTCACCGGCGGCAGCCATCCCGAGGCGAGCTGGGTCGGGATCGGCCTCGCCGCCCTGACGACGGTCACGATGCCGCTGCTCGCGCGCGCCAAGCGACGCCTCGGGCTCGAGCTCGGCTCGTCGGCGGCGGTGAAGGAGGCCTCGCAGACGCAGCTCTGCGCGTACCTCTCCGTGGCGCTTCTGCTCGGCCTGGGGGCGAACGCCCTTGCGGGCTGGTGGTGGGCCGACCCACTCGCGGCGCTCGCGGTCGCCGGCGTCGCACTGGGGGAGGCGGGCGAGAGCTGGCGCGGGGAAGGGTGTGCCGATGGCTGCTGTTGACCATGCAGGGCACAACCATGCTCGACTGACCTCGGACACCGGCTCGCGACGCCTCGCCTTCGCGTTCGCGCTGATCCTCGCGTTCATGGCGGCGGAGGTCGTCGCCGGCATCGTCTTCCACTCGCTCGCGCTGCTCTCGGACGCCGCGCACATGCTCACGGACGCGGGGGCGCTCGGGCTCTCGCTCCTCGTGATCAAGCTCGTGGCGCGACCGGCGCGCGGCGATCTCACCTTCGGGCTGAAGCGGACGGAGATCCTCTCGGCGCAGGCGAACGGCTTCACGCTCCTCGTGCTCGCCGGGCTCGTCATCTACGAGGGGATCAGCCGGCTCGTGACGCCGCCGCAGCCGCAAGGCCTGCCGATCCTCGTGATCGCCCTCGCCGGCGTCGCCGTCAACCTCGGGGCGACCTGGCAGCTCTCAGGGGCGAACCGCCGCTCGCTGAACCTGGAGGGCGCCTACCAGCACGTCGTCACCGACCTCGCCGCCTTCGTCGCGACCGCGATCGCGGGCGCAGTCATCCTCGCGACCGGGTGGGTGCGGGCGGACGCCGTCGCCGCGCTCGTCGTCGCGGTCCTCATGCTGCGCTCGGCGTTCGGCCTCCTGCGCGACAGCGGCCGAGTGCTCCTCGAAGCCGCACCGGAGGGAATGAGCGTGGACGAGATCGGGCGCGCGATCGCCGCCCATCCCCACGTCGACAGCATCCACGACCTCCACGTCTGGGAGGTCTCGAGCGGCTTCACGTCGCTCTCGGCGCACGTGCTCGTCCACCCGGGCGACGACTGCCACGCCATTCGGCGCGAGCTGGAGCACGCCCTCCGCGAGCGGTTCGGAATCGAGCACACGACCCTCCAGGTGGACCACCGCGACGAGGAGCGCCTACTGACGATCTCCTCCGCCGCGGCTAGTCCTCGGTCAGCTCCACCCGCTCGATCGTGATCGGCGTGAGCGGGCGGTCGCGGCCGTCGCGCTCGGCGAGCGAGATCCGGTCGACGACCTCCTGACCCGCGACGACGCGGCCGAACACCGTGTGGCGGCCGTCCAGCCAGGGGCATTCGTCGGCGGTGACGATGAAGAACTGGCTGCCGTTGGTGTTGGGGCCGGCATTGGCCATCGCGACCGCTCCGCGCGCGACGGGGCGCGAGTTGAGCTCGTCCTCGAACTGGTACCCGGGGCCGCCCGTTCCGTCGCCGCGCGGACACCCACCCTGGATCATGAAGTCGGGGATCACCCGGTGGAAGACGAGTCCGTCGTAGAAGCCGGTGCCTGCGAGCTGGCGGAAGTTGTCCACGGTCTTCGGCGCGTCGTCGGGGTACAGCTCGAGCTCGATCGGTCCTTCGCTGGAGTGGAGGGTCGCATGTGTCATTTCCTGACCGTAGCAACGCGGGCTCGTGCTCCGGAACGCCTGCGTCCGGCCAACATCCGGACCGTCCTCGTCGTCGTACACTCACACGATGGCGGGCCTCGAGGAGCCTCTGGCAGGCCTGGTCACGAGCGAGGCGTCGCAGGAGCTCGTCTCCGGCTGGCGGCGCTTGACGCGCGCCGCGACCGGCGTCGCCCTGCTGACGAGCCCTGCGCTCTTCGTCTACTTCATGCGCCAGGACGGCTGGCCGTGGTGGAAGGCGCTGCTCGTCACGGTCGCCGTCGTGATGGTGTTCCGCGGCCTGATCGACCTCGTGTTCAGGCGGCTGATCCCCTGGCCGAGCCTGTTCGGGCTGGAGAGCCAGGCGCTGCTCGAGGAGGACGCGCTCGCCCGGCGCCGCGCGTGGGTGTGGCACTGGCGCCTGAACCTGTTCCTCGGCTTCGCGTTCGTCGTCAGCGCCGTCTTCCTCTACCTCGTGCTGAAGGGGCGCGCGGACTTCACGCTCGCCGACTGGTGGCACACGATCGGCCGGGTCCTGCACTGGTTCGGCCACCTCTTCTCGAGCGGCGCGTTCTGGCAGCTCCTGATCACGTTCTTCATCTTCGGCCTCTTCAACTTCGGGATCCTCTTCGGTCCGCTGCTCGCGATGAACCTCTCGCAGATGCGGGCGTTCGAGCCGGGCGACGCGGAATGGGGCGTCCGCCTGAACGACGTCCGCGGCCAGGAGGAGGCGAAGGAGGAGGTCCGGCGCGTCGTCACGATCTGGCAGTCGGGCGAGCAGTTCGAGCGGTCCGGCGGGAAGCGCGAGCGGGGCCTTCTCTTCCTCGGCGCGCCGGGAACGGGGAAGACGATGCTCGCGAAGGCGATCGCGACCGGCTTCAACTCCCCGTTCGTCTCGATGCCCGGTTCGGGGTTCGCCGCGACGTTCATCGGGATCGACGCGATCATCGTCCGTCTCCTCGCG
>Ga0187778_10000319_pt1 | contig 34753 bp, 23 predicted proteins | sample 1015_Q2_SP5_20_M_FD_132418 | JGI IMG/M metagenome (GOLD analysis project Ga0187778, IMG submission 132418) | Tropical peat soil microbial communities from peatlands in Department of Meta, Colombia - 1015_Q2_SP5_20_MG | ecosystem: Environmental > Terrestrial > Soil > Wetlands > Peat | place... | reverse complement strand
GGGAAAACATGCAATCCCCCATACGCATTCGCACCACGGTTCCGTGGTGATAGAGTCCGAGCGGCTCAGCCGCGGCTAGCTGCACGGTGTAAAGGGTCGCAATCAGGACTAACGTAAGTTTCATAAATCTCCTGTTAGGGAGCACTGGTTCCGTAGTAATAACCGCTGCGGCAATGAAACCGCAGATTCAGGTTGTGTTTAGGCAAAATGCGCAGCGTGTGATACCCCACCCTCGAACCGGGTAGCTGGTAAGTAACCACATAGGAGGTGCGCAAGTCTTCCAGCACAGTTTCGAGCACCTGGTCGGATTCCGGCAGAGAAAAAGTTCTGCCCCCGGTTGCCTCAGCCATACGCTGGAGAGCATCGCTGCCGTGTGAGTTCGAGCCCGGTGTGTTCAAATCGATGGCGTAAAGGAGTGCGCCACTGTCGATGACTGCTCGCAGTGCCTCCTGGGCGGATGTTTTGCTGATCGTGTCGTGGCCGTCTGAAAACAGAATCACGACCGGCCTCGTGCCGGTTTGGTGTCGGTCGGAGACGAGTGTTGCGCTATAGGCGAGAGCGTCGAATAAGGGGGTCAGGCCACCGGGCTTCAGTGCGTTTAGTCTGTTGTTCGCCTCTACGCTTCCGCAATCGTGAGCGCAGAGCAAAGCTGGGTTGAGACCAGCAAACGCCACAACCGAGGTGCTATCGTTCGCGGTTTGTTGGTGACGGACCAGTTGCCGAACCTGGCCCATGATTTTGGGGAGGCTGCTCGAGACGGATGCGCTAGCGTCGATGAGGACAACTAGGTCAAGTGTGGTCTCCTCTGCCCGCGCCACACTACGGAACTCCCGTACTACCAAATCGTCGTCGACGACGGCAAAATCACTGCGGTCCACCAGGTCAACGGAATGGTTGTTTGCGTCGGTGACAAAAAATGTCACGCGCACTTCGGAAACGATCGTGCGATAGGAGGGCATGGATGAATCATTGCGCGCTGGATTGGCAGGCTCATCCGCAAAACTGGTCGCGAGTATGCAAGCAGCAAACCCGGCGCAAGTGGCCCACTTTGCTTTCAAGGTACTCCTGCCGTGACTGGACGAAGCTGAAGGCTAATTATCGCTGCGACTTTTCAAAAGGCGAGAACCTTTTGATGGCATGCGGTTACCAAAGTTCCGAGGCTACCCACTCTGATTGGGGATTGTTGAATTCCCGAACCACGGCTCCGATCCAGCCCGCCTGGCCAACGCAACAGGGGAGAGACCCGTCTGGGTACTTACCCTAGGCTGACCACGGACCTGCTCCCTCGGTCCTCGGAGAGCTAGGCGAACAGATTAGAAATCTTTAGAAATCTACCTCAACCTGCTCGAGCGATGGCCTGCGTAGGTGAGCCAGGAATAGTAGTGACGCGACACGGTCTCCCAACCATGGAGGAGCTCTCTGACTTTTTTCCGCATCGACCGCCTTGTTTCCGTGCATTTCTCGAAGCGCACGAGTCAGGCTCAGGTTCCAGGGTGTAAGTGGACGGGCTGAGAACCCACGGGCATGGCCACTACCGGAATGCTGAGGATCGAGTTACGGATCGAGGTGAGGCGTTCCTGAGTGTTAGCGAACCGCGCGATTAGCTCCAGCACCATTTGTTTGTGCTCGTAATTGGGATTTGTATCCAGTCGATCTCGGATCAAGATGCTAATCTTAGATCACAGTGAGCACGTCGTTGTCGCCCCTAGCTCAGAAGGGGCGTAAAGCGCTGATCGGTGTGGACGAGCTAGCGCAATATCTGGGTGTTTCACGATGGTGGATCTATCAAAAGGTTCGCTCGAAGGCCATTCCACACTTTCGGGTGGGAACACTCCTTAGATTCGATCCAGCGTCTATAGAGGCTTGGCTCCAGAAGAGCCAGTAGGTTTCCGGCGGGGCAAACCAGGACTGGCCCCCGCCGTTCGTATTTTGCGGGGCTGAGTGAACGCTGTGAACAACTGTGAACAAAATGGCACCTACAAACCATCAAGAACCCTCATGAAACCACACTCGAAAAGTGGCTCTTGACGGCTCAAAACATTGGGGTTAGGTTCTTAACTGATGTGTTCTCAACGTCCTAATGCTAGTAGTGGAAATAGAATCCCTCCGCCAAACCGCCCAACCTTGGCCTGTTTGTGGGTATGGTCTTGACGCACCTGTTCGACTAGTCATGCCGGGGGCCTGCACAACGTGTAGCCGTGAGCATAGCTAAGGGCATGTTGCCTACGCCACTCTCTTCACCGGCGGAATCTGGTATGCGGCCGGCCCCACCATAACGTTGTCCTCTGCGTGGCCCTTGAACATCTCTGCTTTGGGTTGGCAGACGCGAATTGTCAGGCTGACAGGGCCGGTTGGAGCTAGCGGTCTTCACGCGGCACCGCCGTCCTCCTCCGGACTGCGACTTCTGATCGCTGAGCAGCTTTTTCTACTGTTGTCCGTTGACCATCTTGACCTGTAAACCTTCGTGTCCTTCACGTCGCCCTTGAAGCTGATGGTTTCGGTTTCCTGCCACGTGTGCTGGGCCAGCTTCTAATTGTTGGCGTCCATGGCCTGTTTGATCGCCATCAGCTTCTGTTGGCGGTGGCGAAACGGATTTGCTTGAGATTTTTTCGAAATGCGGTGGTCATTAGGTCGTCCTCTCTTTGAATCATCTCTTTTCGGGCACTGTGCGTTACTCGACCTTCGTAATCGGCGGCAGCTTATAAGTGCCGTCGAGCATCGATTGCTCGGGTTGATAGACCCGCACCGTCACGTTATAGGACCCGGACCCTGGAATCGGCAGCCAATTCGAGTCCTTATCCACTCCCGGCGAGTCCTTCTGCAGGTATACATCGAGCGATCCATCGGCATTGAATTTCAGTGGCATGGACGAGAGTATCCCATATCGATTCAGCGCGTTCCGCACGTAGAAGTTGCCGCGATACGGTGAGATCGACCATACATTTACCTTTGACGGAGGCAGACCACCCTTCTCGAAATGCATGACATACTTGTGGGTGCCGTCGAGAGCGATGCCGTTGCTATCGACGAATGCCGAGGGATACACTGCATCTTCCTTCTGGAGAGCACCCAGTCCCACATTGGCGATAAAGGCGCGAGTCTGGTAGTCCGTGCCGTAAGCGCCCAAATCGAGTATGTTGAGCCAGCCGTTAACAGTCTTGATAGCATACGGCCCAGTCTCGAACTGGATGTTCACATAGGCTGGGGACTTGTTGATGCCCGCCAGGATTGCCGGGTCGATTTTCGTGGCATCAAAGGACTTACCAGCTTCGACGCCCAGTTTCTTTAGCCCTTCGATCATGCGCGTATCGGTCGCATACGGCGGGTTCTCAACCAGCAACTTCGCCAAGCGATTAAAGAAGGTCGCGCCTGTCATGAGGTTCACTTGATCGAATGGTGTCGCCGTAAGGTCCACGTTAGGATCAACCGGAACATTCGTCGGCGGCGTGTAGTTTGTGCCCCACGCACTGAGAGGTGTCATCTTTAACTGGTCCTGCTTCACATGAACGGCATCGAAATCGGCCGGGCTGGCGGCGGCCATCTGCACCAATACCCACGCGTACCGTGTCGTGCACTTGAAGACCTGGGTGATCTCTTTCGGCGCCTCGCCCTTCCATTTCGAACTGGCGATTAGGTAGTTGCCGGCTTTGCCGCCATTGGTGCGTGTGCCCACCTCGCCGATGTCATCGGTCCACATATTGACCACCTGCATCACGATATAGCGGTCACCCATATCCGGGAGTGAGACGATCATCGGCTCCTGGTCGAGATCGACGAATCCGAACGACCACAGGGAGTTGACGCTGATGCGTACGACATTCTTGAAGTCGGGGCTCACGTACGTCCGGATACGGGCGAACTGGTTGATGGGAGAACTGTACTCGCCGGCGTTGGCTGCGGCGGTTGTCACTTGTCGCGTTACGTCCATCAACACCAGCGGATAGGCGTACACATACTCTTCCGCGCCCGCGATAAAGGCGACTCCTTCCTTCACCTTCTTGCCAGCGCCGAGGATCCATCCGGCAATAAGCGCCAGCAGAACCGCTATCCCCATATAAAGCCACTTCCTGTTCTTGCGGTGAACGCTGGCTGCCCCACCGCTGTGAACGGAAAAAGTATCTTGGGGTCTTCCGTCATCAATACGAACGGGTTGGCCACTCATGCTGCGCCTCGATTTCTCTAGGTCTCCCTGGGCTTAGACACCCAGCTATTCGCTTGCGTGGTTATTGCGCTGAGCCTCTTTCAGCTTTTCGATATCGGCGGGTGTCAGCTGCGGCCGCTCGATGGTCAGCGTCAGCTTGTCCAGCTTGCCGCTGAATTGGAACGGTACTTGATAGTCCTCATCGTCTACAGGAGTTCCCGTATCTGCTCCGACATCGAAGTTTTCGTCCCATTGCAGGATAAAAGGTATGCTGTGCTCCATGGATTGCGTGGCCACCGCTTTACCGTCCACTTTCAGGACACCCGTGCCTCCGCGGCCTAGGCCGCTGGGGCTGCCAAAAGCCAGCGTGCCCATGCCGAGCCCTTCGTACTTGAAATCGAACTCCAGTGTGTGTTTCCCGGGTGTTAATGCTTCGGGCGCTTCCCAGCGAATGCGCTTCAGGTCCACCAGGTTCCAGAGGAAAACGGGTTTCCCTTTCAGAACGTAGAAGCCGTATCCCCCGAAACGTCCGCCCTGGGTCACAATCATGCCTTCCCCGCCATCTTGCGGGATTTCGACTTCGGCCTTGAAGTTGTAGGAAGAATTGAGGATGCTCGGCGCGTCGCCGTTTGGTGTGCCAGTGACCACGCCAGAATAGGTAAAGACAGTGCGGCCCGCACTCAGGCTGGGTTTCGGAATGATGAGTCGAGCCACGACACTGTTGTCGAGTGGCAGAACCTGATACTTGTCCGCCTCTTGCCAGAACAGACCCTGAAGTTCTTTCAGTTTGTCCGGGTACTTGCTGGCCACGTTGTCGAACTGGGTCCAGTCTTTCGTCATGTCATACAGTTCCCACGGGTAATCGGCAGGATTCTCCTTAATGATTGCCCCGGTCTCCCAGGGAGGACGCATGACCTTGGTGCTGGCGATCCAACCGTCGTGATAAAGCGCGTGGTCACCCATCATTTCGAAATACTGCGTGTGATGTGTAGAAGGGGCGTTGGCGTTCGTTTTCTTGAAGGTATACACCATACTGACGCCTTCGATGGGCTTTTGCTTGATGCCATCGACATACTCCGGAGCCTGAATCTGCGTAGCCTCGAGAATGGTGGGCACGATGTCGATGATGTGATGGAACTGGTTGCGAATGCCGCCCAGATCGCCGATGTGCCCGGGCCAGGAAATGGCCATACCCTGGCGGACACCACCGAAATGCGAGGAGATCTGCTTGGTCCACGTAAACGGGGTGTCGAACGCCCACGCCCACGGCACAGCCATGTGGTTGTAGGTCTTATCCGTACCCCAGGCGTCGTAGAAGTATTTCAGTTGAACCTCAACCGGGACGTTGACCTGGTTGAACATCGCCACTTCGTTAGGAGTACCGAGCAAGGTGCCTTCGGAGCTGGTGCCGTTGTCACCTTCGATATAGATGATTAGCGTGTTATCAAGCTTGCCCTCGTCCTCGACCTCTTGGATGACACGGCCGATTTCATGGTCGGTATAGGCGACATAGGCAGCGAAGACGTCCACCTGACGGAGAAACATTTTCTTTTCGTCCGGATTAAGTTGATCCCAGTGTTTGAGGAGGTCCGCTGGCCATGGCGTCAGCTTGGCGTCGGGTGGGATCACGCCCAACTTTTTCTGGTTAGTGAATATCTGCTCCCGTAGTTCGTCCCACCCCTTATCGAACAGGTGCAGGTCGGTGATCTTCTTGATCCATTCGGGGGTGGGATGATGGGGCGCATGCGTACCACCCGGCACGTAGTAGAGGAAAAAAGGCTGCTCAGGATTCACCGCGTTGAGGCGCTTCATGTATTCGATAGCGTCATCCGCCATCGCGGTGGTCAGATTCCAGCCCGGTTTTCCCACGTAGGGATAGATGGCGGAGGTGTTACGGAAGAGGTTCGGCTGCCATTGATTCGCGTCACCACCCACGAAACCATAGAAGTAGTCGAAGCCCATCCCCACCGGCCATTGATCAAATGGCCCAGCCTGACTGGCGGCGAAGGCAGGAGTGTTGTGGTCCTTGCCAAACCAGGAGGTAGCGAATCCGTTGTCCCGCAAGATGCGGCCAATGGTTGCTTTGTCTCTCGGAATGATGCTGTTATAGCCGGGGTAACCGGTGGCCTGCTCGGAAATCACGCCGAAGCCCACGGAGTGATGGTTACGGCCGGTGATAAGGGCGGCGCGTGTCGGAGAGCAAAGTGCAGTGGAATTGAAGTTCGTGTAAAGCAGGCCGTTCTTGGCGATGCGGTCCAGCGCTGGGGTGGGTATCACTCCCCCGAACGTGCTGGCCACGCCGAAGCCCGCGTCGTCGGTCATGATCAACAAGATGTTCGGCGCACCTTTTGGCGGAACAATGCGCGGAGCCCAGCACGGTTTGGATTCGCGCGCGTCGCGCTTGATCACCCCGCCGAAGGGTGCAGGGTTGGGTGGCAACTGCTTTTCAGACTTAAGCGATTCGGTAGCTGCCGGTGAGCAGGCTTCAGGTGCAGGCTGTTGCGCGAACGCTGTACTTGCCGCGAAGGTCGCCAGCAATAAGCCGGCAAGCGCAATACGGAACAACCCTGCTGTATATATTCTTGCTCTTTCACTGCTGAACGACTCGCAACGGTCTGTCATTGTTGTAATTCCTTTGCTCCGAAATGGTGCTGCGGTGGGCTGCATTGCCGGCTAGGCAAAATCGGAAAGAGGTCATTCTGATCACAATTGCCAAGAAAGTGCACCTGGCAAAACTGACAGCAAATCTGGGCATTATTGCCAGTTACCTTGAGGAAGGGGAGGGATCAACGAATAACCGGTTCGGCTCCGCACGGTCAGTTTCGCTCGGCTGGTGCGTCGACCATTTGCTCTTTGAGTCGGTTATTGCCACCGATGCGTGATATCGGTGCAGAGAATTGCTAAACTGTTACACTCAAAACCTGCATCGAGGGTTCGAATACCTCCTTCTCCGCCAGCTCACTCATATTCACCACAAGTATCCGGCAATATTCAAGCTACACGCTTGTCAGGCAAACTCATTGTGGCTTCCGCGCTTGTCACAATTTTCTCCTGAGCGTCGTTTTAGGTATGTGGATCCGGGAAGGCGGGCATTATCGTGGGAACTACACAAGTACTGAGTCGGTCCATGACAGTCCGGAAGAGTTCATCTGAGCACTGGGAAGAAGCTGAGTTCAGGGCAGTGTTTCTCGAGCACTATTCACGAGTCCTTGGCATATTGATACGCCTGCTCGGCGACCGCTCATGCGCCGAAGAGATGGCGAACGATGCGTTCTGGCGTCTTTACCGTCAGCCCGCTCTGCAAGTCGATGGCAACGTCGGCGGATGGCTGTATCGCACCGCAACCAATCTAGGAATCGATGCATTGCGGGCTTCTGGCCGGCGCCGCCAATACGAAGAAGCTGCCGGAGGAGCCAGAGATCAAGCCAAGATCAGCAGTCCACTCGAGGTCTTGCTACGTGCAGAGAAATGCAATCGAGTGCGCGCCGTACTGTCCTTGATTAAACCCGCCCAGGCACAGTTGTTGATTTTGCGGAGTTCAGGGCTGTCCTATAAAGAACTTGCCGACGTCCTTAGTGTGAAGATGACCAGCATCGGCACCTTGTTGAACCGTGCCGAAGAAGAATTTCGCAATCGTTACCTCGCACTTCATGCGAATGAGGAGGAACTATGACTTGCATTGACGATGGAAATCTCCGGCGGCATTTTGATGGTGAACTGGCTGGTGCCCAACTCGCAGAGGTCACGGCGCACCTCGCTTCCTGCGCGGACTGCCTCGCCCGTTCCGAGAAGCTGGGTACTGCGAGGGCACAGACTGAGGAGCTGTTGGCGACGCTAGTTCCCGCCGCGGACAATGTCGTGATCAATTCGGCAACTGCCTACGCCCAGTTTGCCGACCAATTTGCAGCCGATCGTAAGCCGAAGAATTGGATTAACCGGCTGCTCGCCCCACGGTGGCGTCCGGCCTGGGGATTGGCAGTGGTCGCATTGATGGTCGCAAGTTTGGTGAGCCTCAATCCGGTTCGCTCCTGGGCGCAGCGAGTCTTAGCTATGCTGCGGGTTCAGAAGATTCAGGTGGTTACGATCGATCCCAACACTCTAATGTCCAGCTCCGAACCGGACTCGCGTCCCTATAAGCTCTTCAATCAGTTTGTCGCCGACAATGTTGTGGTCACGATGGATCCTGGTAAACCTGACATTGTTTCGAACCTGGCAAGTGCTGCCCAGTTGACGGGATACCCAATCCGCGTGATCGGTAGCCTGGGAACGCCACGCAGCGTCGAGGTCAATGGTGAAACCGCGTTCCAGATGACCATCAATCGTGATCGTGTGACGACACTGCTGGATGAAATTGGCCGTACCGACATCCACATTCCCGAGTCGGCGAACGGTGCGTTGATCGCCGTTCATATTCCGAAGATAGCCATCTCGATGTATGGAGATTGCCCAGTTCGGCACGGGGATGTGACCTCCAATTCGCAGTCTCGGGCTGAGGCTTTGGCCGAGCGCAAGGCGGAGCGCATGGCAGACGCAAAAGACACAAACTGTACCTATCTTATTCAGGCCCCCAGTCCCACTGTGAGCGTTCCCCCCGATCTCAATATGTCGGAGATTGCGGAAGCGGCATTGGAACTCGTGGGCATGAATCCCGCAGAGGCACGGTCATTCTGCCAGACGGTGGACTGGTTCTCCACTTTGGTGGTGCCAATTCCGCGAAATTCCAGCTCCTATGACACGGTGACCGTGGACGGGGTGGAAGGCACCTTGATCACCGAAACGCTCCCGCAGGGAGATCGGTATAGTCTGTTGTGGATCAAGAACGGGGTGATCCATTCCCTGGCAGGTCACGGGAACGCGTCCGATGCCTTGAGTCTGGCCGCTTCACTGCGTTGATCAGCCGATCGATGCCAATGACCCAATCTTCCAACCTCGCCATACGCACGCGTGGGCTGCGTAAAGTCTTTAGTGGCAAAGTGGCCGTCCGAAACCTCACCCTCGAAGTTCCCCGAGGTGAGGTCTTCGGCCTGTTGGGACCAAATGGAGCGGGTAAGAGCACTTTGGTCAAAATGCTGCTCGGCCTGGTATTACCCACAAGTGGGGAAGCTCAAATTCTGGGTTGCCCTGTTGGCGATGTCGAGACACGCAGCCGAGTTGGTTTTCTTCCGGAGCATTTCCGCTTCTACGACTGGCTCACCCCTACGGAGCTTCTCAAACTGCACGGTCGGCTCTACGGCATGTCGTACGCAAAACTCCGCGAGCGGGTTCCCCTGTTGCTTGACCTGGTAGGCCTCACGCCGCACCAGGACAAGCGTCTGCGCGATTTTTCTAAGGGCATGTTACAGCGCATTGGCCTCGCACAGGCGCTGTTGAACGAACCCGACTTGATCTTCCTCGACGAGCCCACTTCGGGCCTGGATCCCGTCGGCCGTCACCTGGTTCGCGACATCATCAAAGCCCAGCGCGACCGCGGAGCAACGGTCCTACTGAACTCCCATCTGCTTGGAGAGGTCGAAATCACATGCGACCGCGTCGCTTTTATTAAGGCCGGCGAGGTAGTGGAGACTCGGCAAATCAATGACGATATCGAGGACCAAATCACGGTTTCTATAAGGGCAACCAATCTGACCGCGGAGATTGCGGATGGCCTGTCACGGTGGAGTCGGTTCGTCCGCAAGCAATGTGAGTGCTTGACGCTATCCGTGTCATCCGGCGCAGTGGTGCCAGAGATCGTGCGCTATCTTGTCGCAAGCGGCGTCGACGTGTATGAAGTCACTCCTCAGCGTCTTTCACTCGAAGAACGTTTTCTCGAAATCGTCGGCACCGATGGAGGGCTGTGATGGGCGTCTGGATCATGGCCGGAGTAACATTCCGCGAAGCCGCGCGCAAGAAAATGCTGTGGATGGCACTCGCCGCCGGCGGTGCGTTCCTGATTCTGTTTGGTACAGGCCTCCACTTCCAGGCCAAAGATTTTGCCGCGCACGGCATAAGCCCGGTCTTGCAGCGGGAAATCTCCTTCACCATGTTGACCATGGGTCTCTATGCCATCGACCTGCTGACGGTGCTCGTGACAATTCTCAGCTCCATCGACACGCTCTCCGGTGAAATCGCCTCCGGTACGATTCAAGCGATCGCGACGAAGCCGGTCCCACGTTGGCAAGTGCTCCTGGGCAAATGGTTTGGCTTCTGCGGCATGCTGACTGCGTACCTTGCCATCATGGTGGGTGGCGTAAACGCCATAACCTATGTGATGGCGGGCGTCACCGCACATCATCTCGCACGAGGCCTCTCATTGATGTGGATGGAAAGCGTAGTGCTCCTCTCCGTGGTTTTTGCGTTTGCGACCTACTTTTCGACGTTAACCACAGGCGTGCTTACTCTCGGGCTCCATGGACTCGCATTTCTCGGCGGGTGGATCGAGCAATTTGGAGCCATCACTCACACGCCTCGTCCAGTTAATGTTGGCATCGTTGCAAGTATTCTCATGCCCAGCGAAGCGCTCTGGCGCCGAGCCGCCTTTGAAATGCAGTCGCCGCTTGCCAATTCACTGCGTATCTCCCCGTTCAGCACCCTCTCCGTCCCGAGCATTACCATGCTCGTCTATGCGCTACTGTACTTGGCAATAGCGCTCGCCGTCGCTATACGCCGTTTCTCCCAGCGCGATCTGTGAAGTTGCCAGCTTGAATTCCGCTTAACAATGTTGATAAGGGGAGTCAATGCAAACGCAAAGCATTCTGCTCAAGGTTCGGCGAGCGAGATCCGAGCGCCCTGATTGTTCCACAGGGGAGGTCATCGCGCCGCTCCTACTCAACGACGGGCAGGTGCCATTTGGAGATGGAGCCCAGGGGGGATGGAGCCGATCAGAGAATCGCCTGTAATGTAGCTCGTAGAAATAGGCCGCTTTGATGCGGATCGCCGAGAGGGCAGCGAGAGCTGTTCATTCGACTGAACAAGTAGACACGCGTGGTAGGGACAACCTTAAGTTCGTCAAGACGGTGATCATGCGACGCTTACGTTGGAACGCGGTCATTGAAAGAGTCAGAAAATTCCAATCTCAGCCGCTTCTTCTAGACACAGCACCCTTCAGCTTGCATCGGCACGAGGAACTGAAGATCCCCAAACTTCAGGGGAGATCAGCGCACAGATCGGGCTCGGTCGTTCTGCATCGCGCGATCGTAAAATTCGAGCGCTTTGACGAAATATTGCAGAGTCTGTTTTCGTCTGGCGGGCGTATCGAGAACGATCTTCGCTTCTGTCATTGCGCCCATACGCCCCGGTTCAGCGGCGGCCTGGGCAATGAGGTTTTGAATGCGTGTGCGAAGATATCGAATTTGAGACGTCGAAGGAACGAGAGGTTCCTCTTCACGCCAAAAGTATATTGGGGAAGTATGTGCCACCTCCACGCCGCGGGATTTCGGGCTCAAGTAACGGGCTGCCATCCACGAACTCGATTGCAGCGTGAAGTGGCTGTGTCCCCTATAGGTATTCGGCCGCCCCGGATCGGGCGTCAGCTGCACAGGCACAGACGAGCCATTGGTGACAATTTCCGCCCGGGACACCGGTTCTTCGGCGAGCATCTCGAGTTCAACATCCACTATTAACGGGAACTGTCGACCGTAAGACTCATCGCCGGGTTCTAGCCCGTTTGCATGCAGGAATAGCATAGGTCCCGTAGTCACGAAAGAGTGACCTTCCTTCAGTGCTTTGAACCAAGCCGCAGGTAAGAACTGCCCGGGAACACGGACATAGACACGGCTCCAGCCTAAAGGCACGGGATGCACTCCATAAGCACTACCCGCAGAAAGTCGGAGAGGCAGACCAAACTGCAAAAGCATGTAGTAGATATCGAAGTTCGCCAAGGCAAAGCCTGCACAAGTGAACGAATATCTGCCAGGCAACAGGGATGGCCATGCACCCCAATGTACGAGATCACAACCGGATGGCCAGAGGTGGTTATTAGCTAAGCCGACAAAATCCACTGCGCCAAGTGCAGCCGTGGCTGGCAGTTCCAATGCAGTTGCCTTTTCGGAATCAGTAAAGGCGCCGCGCTCATGTGCCTCTTGTCCAAACTTGGCATATGGGTAACGAAGCGGAAGGGTCGCCCGTCCTAGGTGGGAAACCAAAAGTGATGAAGACCACGATTCCAGTTCTTCATTCACACAGGATAGCCAGCGGTTATCGGAGACCGAAAGTGCGCCGTCCGAGTCGGCCTTTGCCAGACAGTCATTCAGCTGAGGATCGGTTTGCAGCAATCCTCCAGGTAGCCGCCATGCAGTGATAGGTAGTGCCATATTTAAATCTTCAGCTTCCATGAGAGTGGGGAGATCTTGAAGCATGGCGTGAACGTGCATGTCGCCCGAGTACCATCCTTGTGCTGCCATATCAGTCCATCGCTGGAGGTGAAAGGCCTTAGTCACACTGCCTGCCTGAGGCAGGAAGATAGTTTCGGACAGCGCACGATATTCCTTACCGTGCTCAATACGAATGAGGTATTTGCCAGCGGGGAGTTGAATGGAGAAAGCGCCGTGCGGAGCGACAAAATGAAATTCTGAGCCAAACTTATTGGAATGCGCATAGTGCAACGTGTGAGGGGCAAATAGAGGCCTATCGTGCGCATCGCGAAGGTAAACCCGAGCCGCAACTGGTACACTGAGTTCGTTAAAGATACTGGCGGACAACGTACCTGCTTGCAGAACTGCCGGCGTAACCAGTAGACCAAGGGCGCAAAGCAATTGGCACAGCGGTAGGTTTTTCATGAAGATTGGTTCTGGAGCTACCCGTCTCCTCTCACATACAAGTAAATATGAAAAGGACGTCCGAAATCTAGAATTTCCTACCTAGCTCGAGACACGACTTGCATTTCAACTCCATTTCATCATCATCTTTCTGCTGACAGCGACTTCGCTCTCGGCGCGTGAATCTTAGCAAGTGTCACATCAAGCCCAGACCGATACAAATAGGGCAATTAGGTCTTGATTTCGTCTTGATTATGTGCCGAGTTTCTGCATCGCGGCGGTCTTGCATAACCGCAACGAATTGCCCGTCTCGCACCTTCCGAAACGACTTGCTTCTGGAATGCGAATGGAAGGTTTTCGGCTCAGTTTCCGGTTTGCCGACCATCCACGAACTGGCTTGGTTGGTGGTTACAAGGGCGTTTCTCGTTCATGAACGAATAGTATTAGTAGGCGCTTTAATTAAGCGAAGAGGCGACTTAGATTGTTGTGATGCTTGCTATTTGCCAAGTTCTGCGCGCCAGTTGTTGACCATAACCAGCGAATTTGCAGTCTCGGACTTAGTCGAAAGCGAGACCAACATCTTCTTAAAATCCGGACTCAAACTGCCGGAATTGGCGTCGTTAAAGCTGCGTCCGCCGAACAACGGGCGTGGCTGGCCGAACTCTAAAGCACTGTTCCTCTCAGTGACCGGAACGAGATTCGCGGTTGAATTCGCGGGGTCCGCATACATGACGCCCTGATCGGCCATCCCCTTGAGGCCATACCACCAGGCTGCGTATCCACCATGCGGTGAGACTTGGCGTTTCTCCCCTGGACCCGGGAACGGCGTCATATATACTTCGTCGCGCCCGCTTTCATTCGAAACATAAACGAACCATCGGCCATCATTTGAGAAGGTCATCCCCCGAACTAGGGCGTCTCCCCGCTCAAACGCGAACGGCTTGTGGTCCCCACCCACGGCCACCATCCAAACCTCGGTTTTCTTGTTGGAAGTATTAATCGTGTTATACGCAATAAACTTTCCATCGGGAGACCATGCCACCGGGTGGACGGTGGAGTCGGAACTCAGCAATTCCAGCGGTGATCCAGTGCCATCCGCTGTTCTCGTAAGGATCTTCCAGCCTGCCGGGGAATTGAAGGAATAGGCCAACTGCCGACTGTCTGGCGACCACACGGGATCGTCAGCATCTCCGTTATCAAAATTGAAGCGGTTGGCCAAGCCTCGCGAAAGGTCGTACATCCATAAACTTGTCTTGCTCCCATTCTGCTCGGCAATAACCGCCGCTGCTCGCGTTGAATCGGGTGATACAGCGATACCGGTCAGCTCGCGTGGTTCTCCCACCTTCCCCAGTTCCTTTCCATTGACATCGAGCCAGGTCAGTTGCCAGAGTCCGCCGCCTTCCTCGCTCTCATACAGTAGAGTGTCGGCGGAAGCGGCATAATTGCTTACCCAGCGAATCGACCCGAAATGCACCTGTTGCGCGATGGGAACGGCGCGTCCACTCAGCTTCAGCGAACTGGCGCTGAACGGCTGTGCAAGAAGGCTGCGTTCCTTCACGTATAAAAGGTAGCCGGGATCCACATATTGCCCCCGTGCTTGCGAAGCGGTTATGAGCTCGCTTTTCTTGTCATCAATATTGACAACGTATAAACCGGTGTTGGAAACCCCTGGAGCAGCGCTGAAGTAAAGCACGTGCTTTCCATCCGGTAAGAACTGCGGATGGCGATGACTCTGGCCGGGCTTTTCGGGAGAAGTGACCTGGACCAGCGTACCTCCGGAATCGGGCACAGAAAAAAGAGCGCTGTCGCCGGCCGGCGCGAACACAATCGTGCCTTCTTTACTCCAAGTGGCGCCGCGTCCGTCCACCGCATCGCAAATCGTCTGAACCGCGCCGCTCGAGAGAGCAACTTTTTTCAGCTTCCCGGGAATGAAGAACCCAATGTAGGTGCCATCAGGCGACCAGAAGGGATAAGTGGCTTCATCGGTGCCCAGAATGGGTTGCACTGTTAACGCGTCCAAAGATCGCAAATAGAGCTGCTGCTTCCCGCCTTCACCCGCCGCGGCCATCACCAGCTTCTTTCCGTCGGGAGAAATAGCAATAGAGGTGTTGGTGGAGTCGAGCCGTAGCTTGGAAGGCAGGGCGACGTTCGAACGCAACACCGGCTGCGCGGCGGGACGATGAAGCCACCAGCCAAGACCGAGCATCAAGAGTGCGACCACCCCTCCGATGGCCCACCCCATCCACTTGCGGCGTTTCCGCGGCGCAGCGATCGGTCTTGCAATTTCTGCCTGGGAGCCGCCCTGGCTGATCCACCTCAACTGGAGCTTGACATCTTGCGCGGTCTGGAAGCGCTCTTCGGGATCCTTAGCGAGGCACGTTCGAATCACGTAATCCAGCGCCGGCGGCGACAGCGGCTGCACTGCCGAGATCGGCTCCGGATCTTTTTCCAGGATGGCACTCGCGATGGAAATCTGACTCTTGCCTTCAAACGCGCGCTTGCCGCTGGCCATTTCGTAGAGCACCGCCCCCAAAGCAAAGATGTCGGAACGCGCGTCTGCCTCTTTTCCTTCGATCTGCTCCGGGCACATGTATTGGATCGTCCCTACAATGCTGCCCGCCGTGGTGAGCGGACTCATCGGACTAGGTCCGCTCATGGTCGGTGTCGCCGACAAAAGCGGCGCCGCTGACGAACCCTGAGTGCCACTCGCAGTGGGCTTCGCCAACCCGAAGTCCATCAGCTTGGCACCCATCTTGGTCAGCATGATATTGGCAGGCTTCAGGTCGCGATGCACGATGCCTGCACGGTGCGCAACGGCCAGAGCCTCCGATATCGCAATTCCGATGGGGTAGATCTCGTTCAGCGGCAACGCCCCTCGGCGCAACCTTTCGGCCAGAGTTTCCCCTTCCAGAAACTCCATAACAAGGTAGTCGGTCCCATTGTCTGACCCGATGTCGTAAAGGTGGCAGATGTTCGGATGGTTCAGCGCGGAGATGGCACGCGCCTCGCGCTCCATGCGCTGCTTTAGTTCCGGTGAAGAAGAAAGGTGGCAGGCTAGAACCTTGATGGCCACGGTGCGGTCAAGGCGCGTGTCTTTGGCGCGATACACCTCTCCCATACCACCCGCGCCGAGCAGAATCGCAATTTCATAGGGACCGAGCCGTGTGTTTGCCGCTAGCGGCATAAGTGGCGATGATTATAAACCCAGGAAACGCCGCCTGGTTCCACACCTGTCACCCGAGTAGGATGACGAACTGCTCGGAAAACGAATAACGAGTATTTTTACGCCGGTATTGCTGAAGACGGCGTACCCATACGCTTTTTCGACTGCTTCTTGGGCGGCGGGTTGGGCCTTGTAAAGAGGGTATCTTGAACCATCTGACGGATTTCCGTACGCTCTTCCTCTTTCTCTTTTTCGTCGTCGGCCGCGAACGCGCCCACGGCCATCAGGCCGATTAGCGATGCGATCAGCAACCTCTTGGCTCTGCCACGAACTGTAAACCGCGCTCGCAGGTGCAATCGCTTGCAGAACCATGGCGGGGGGAGTATCGATTCGGCAGCTTGCGTTGTGAACTGTTAGAACAAACAGATCGTGATGGTCTGCGGAAACATGCAGGGGGACGTCAGTCGTGCGTCGCGCCGTTTCTCTATTACTTCCTCGTACTTCCTGTTAGATTCCTGCTGTCCTCTCTCTTTCCTACAAACTTCCTCGAACCAGACACAAACTCTTGGGGATCATTCCGCTATCGTCTACCGCAACATCAGGCTGCTTGTCCTCAACTTCCCGCAGTTGCGAAAGCTACCGTATACTCTTCTACCGGTAAGACGAGCCACAAAATGGAATATATCTTCGACCACCCATGGGAATTGGGCCTGATCCTTGCGATTGTCCTAGCCTTCGTCCTCGACTTTGGACGTCGCTGTGCCCGCTATTTCAAAGTCGAGGAGCTTCCCCAACGTAAAGAGCAAATGGGCACGATCCGCGATGGGCTCGTCATACTAGTCAGCCTGCTTCTGGGCTTCACGCTGACCATGGCCGTCTCGCGCTTTGTCGAGCGCCGCTCATTGTTGGTGGAAGAAGCCGTTTCGATTGGCACCACATACCTCCGCGCTGCCACGCTTCCCCAACCTTATAGGGATCATTCCAGACAACTTCTCCGCGAGTACGTGGACACGCGCCTCGAACTGGATAATGTCGGTGTCGATGCCAGCCGGTACAACGACGCCCTGCACCGTGCCAAGCATCTCCAAGAAGATCTTTGGCTCGATGCTGCAACGGTTGCACAAGATGATCGCAGCGCCATTACCGCCGTTTACCTCAATTCCCTAAATGAAACCATCGACCTCCACGAGAAGCGAGTCGCGGCCTTTGAGAACCGTATCCCGCAACCTGTCTGGTTCCTGATCATCTCTGTCTCGCTGATTGCTGTCTTCACGCGCGGCTCAACGCTGACAACGCGCTTCTGGTTGACGCTGATTCTTCTCCCGATCACCATCGCGCTGGTCGTTGCGTTGATCGCTGACCTGGATACTCCCAGCCGTGGTCTGATCCGGCTCGATCAGCGCGCCCTGCAACGACTCAAGGCCGACGTTAATGTCGACACAAAGTAGGCCTGGGTTTCCAATAATGGCTATCCGTTCGGATGTTTGCTGATCTCGCGGAAGCGATCATTGCCAATCTCGACGTCGAGGGTCAGACTGTCATCGATGGGATAACCCCGTTTGGTAGCGAAGAAGGTAGAACAGTTACGATGTGATAGCCAAAGCTTCACATTTGCTCGCCCTCCCACTGGACTCGAAATATATTGTGTCTATAATGAAGCATCTGCAACTGAGCGTCTCCGCTCCGTGCCGACGACGATGTCACAGACATTCAGGAAAATGCTGATCGGCGAGGACAGTGCCGACCACTTCGCCCATACGAATCCTCCCCTCCACTACTTCAACGTAGAGGGCATTCGTACACAGCTTAGGTCAAAGAATTACAAAGGTGGGAGCATGGCATGGTAATGGTCAGCGAACCTGCGCAATTAGACCAGAGAATACGCGAGAGCCCAAACTTGTTGGCGTCCATCATCGGATCGGCTAAGGACGCGATCATCGCCATAGACGATGCCCAGCGGATCGTGCTGTTCAATGCGGCTGCGCAGAAGATGTTTGGCTGTCCGGCAGATGAAGCGATGGGGAATTCCATCGAACGCTTCATCCCACAACGCTTCCGCGCCGAACACAGCTCGCATATCCGTCGCTTTGGTGAGAGCGGGGTCACCAATCGTGATATGGGTACTCTAGGCACGCTATGGGGCTTGCGAGCCACTGGCGAACAATTTCCTATCGAAGCTTCCATCTCCAAGGTTGAATCTGACGGCAAGAAGTTCTTCACCGCCGTGGTTCGGGACATCACCGAACGTCACCATGCTGAGGAAGCGGTACGTGAAAGCGAAGAACGGTTTCGGCTGGCGGCACAAGCGGGGAAAATGTACGCCTATACGTGGGATGCGGCTACCGATATCATAGTTCGCTCCCCTGACATTGCCAGTGTGCTCGGTCCGACTGGAGAGGTTTCGCTGACGCGCCAGCAATTACTGACCAGGGTCCACCCGGATGACAGAGCATCGTTCAACGCTTCCCTGAGCGCGCCTACTCCTGAGTGTCCAGATGTGCAGATTAGCTACCGCTTGTTGCGTCCTGACGGATCGGTCGTATGGGTAGAGAAAACCGCCCATGCATTTTTTGACGAGGGCGGCCGAGTGGTGCGAATGATAGGCATGGTGGCTGACATCACCGACCGCAAACGGGCAGAGGATGCGATCCGGGAAAGCGAAATGCAGTATCGCAGGATAGTTGAGACCACAAACGAAGGGGTCTGGGTCCTCGATTCGAACCTGCGCAATTCCTATGTAAATCATAAGATGGCCGAGATGCTGGGTTACGAACCGATAGAAATGGTTGGGCGGAGTGTATTCGACTTTTATTTTCCCGAGGATGTTGAGCGCAAAAAGCAAGTCTTAACTCGCCGACAGCAAGGACTGCGCGAGCAGGTTGAGGAACGGCTCCGGCGAAGGGACGGTTCGGAATTGTGGGTACGAATAGCGGGAACCCCCGTGTTCAAGGACAACGGTGAGTTTGATGGGGCGCTGGCCATGGTGAGTGACATCACCGAGCGCAAACTTGCCGAAGAGGCACTGCGCGAGAACGAAGAACGACTTCGTTTGGCAGCTCAGGCCGGGGAAATGTATGCGTTTGAATGGGACGTAACCACTGACGTCTTAGTGCGATCCTCGGAGTACGTGAACGTCCTCGGTGCGAGTGAGCCGCAAACCTTAACCCACCAGCAGGCTATGGAAAGAATTCACCCAGACGATCGGCCGAAACTTATCGCAGCCATTGCCGGACATTCGCTGGAAAACCCGACGGTTCACGTGACCTACCGCGTGCTGCTTCCTGGCAAGTCGCCACTTTGGGTGAAGAGCAGCGGGCGTGCCTTCTTCGACGGAGAGGGCAGAATGTTGCGGGTGATCGGTATGGTAGCGGATGTCACTGATCACAAGCTAGCGGAAGAGGCGCTGTCGGACATGAGCGCAAAGTTGATTGAAGCTCAAGAGCAAGAACGCGCCCGGATCGCAAGGGAGCTTCACGACGATATCAACCAACGTGTCGCTCTGCTGGCAATTGAGCTTGAACAACTGCAGGACACACCTTCCGAGGTTAGGAGCCGCGTCCAAGAACTCCGAAAACGGACGACCGACATTTCGAACAACGTTCAAGCCTTGTCGCACGATTTGCACTCCTCACAATTGGAATATCTCGGTGTCATTGCAGGAATGAAGAGTTGGTGCAAGGAATTTGCCGAGCGGCAGAAAATGGAGATCGACTGTAGATACGATGTGCAAAGCACTCTGCCACCCGAAATCGGGCTTTGCCTCTTTCGAGTTCTGCAGGAAGCTCTTCACAATGCAGCCAAGCACAGTGGAGTAAAACGCATTGAAGTGCGACTACGAGAAGAATCTGGTAACGTTCACCTCATCGTGAGTGATTTGGGCAAGGGCTTCGACGTAGAGGCTGCCAGGGAAGGTCGAGGTCTGGGTCTTACGAGCATGCAGGAGCGAGTTCGGCTAGTGAACGGAACCATAAAGATTCAATCGAAGCTAATGGGTGGAACAACAATCCACGTTTGCGTGCCGTCCAGTGCGAGCAATGATTCTGCACGAGCAGCGAGCTAACAACCGATTTCACCGCCTGAGTTCATCCAACGTGTCGAAACAGTGAAGCAAGGCAAGGGTCTTACGCCTTTTTCCCCTGATTGAACATAAGAGTAGGGGGCCATGGTGCGGCTGCGAAGCAATAGGTATGGGCTACCCACAGCGCCACGGCTAGGCTTGTGCACTACGAACGGGTAACTTTGCTGCTTCCCACGCGGCGATGCCGCCGGCAATCTCGCACACGAGACCAAAACCGCTAGATTGCAAAATGCTCGCCGCGATGGAGGACCGGTAGCCGCCCGCACAGTACACCAGCAGGGAACGGTCTTTCGGTAGCGTCTCCAGGCTTTCGGAGAGCTGGTTGAGTGGGATGCTCAAGCTGCCGTCGATGTACTTCTGTTGGCGCTCACGCAGCGTGCGCACATCGATGACCAGCGGCGGATCACTAGATGACAGAATTTCCGTGGCGAAAGTTGCGCTAAGGCGCTCGGTGGACGCGACGAGTTCCGGTTGCTTTTCGAGGCTTTTCAATCCGTTCTGCAAGTATCCGGCCACGTGATCGAACCCGATGCGTCCGAGCCTGACGACCGATTCCTTTTCGCGGCCAGGGTTCGCGATGATTACGATTGGATGCGTTCGATCGAGCACAGTTCCAGCCCACGTTGCATACTGACCGCTAAGCCCTATGTTGATGCTGTCCCTCAAGTGTGCAGCTGCAAATTCGTTCGCATCGCGTGTATCGAGGATCTGCGCGCCATCTGCTTGCAACGCCAGCACTGCGTCAAGCGTGAGCGGCTTCATCTCGCGCGCCAACGCTTCATCCAGCGTCGGCCTCTCTTCGCTGTTCAACACAGCATCGTACGTGAAGTAGGCGGGAGCATCCGGTTGATCAGCGGTCACCACATGGATGAACTCTTCCTTACTCATTGGCTGCAGCGCGTAGTTTAGTCGCCGTTGTTCTCCGAGCGTCGATACCGTCTCTTTGCTGATGGCTTTCCCGCACAGCGAGCCTGCGCCGTGTGCGGGATACACCAGGCTGTCATCCGGCAACCCTGAAAGTTTCTTGTGCAGCGAATCGAACAACATGCCACCCAGTTCGATCGCCGACCAGCCCAGTGCCGCGCGCAAATCGGGCCGCCCCACGTCCCCGATAAACAAGGTGTCCCCAGTAAGCACGGCGTGGGGTCGTGTCTCACTGGCGTCCAGGTCGTAAACCACGATGGAAATCGACTCCGGAGTGTGGCCTGGAGTCTCCAGCACCTTCAATCGCACGCGGCCGAATTCGACAGCGTCGCCATCGCGAAGAGGAGTAAATGCGTACGCCGCCTTGGCCGCGGCCCCAAGATAAATAGTTGCGTCCACGCGATCGCGCAGTTCCAAATGTCCGGCCACAAAATCCGCGTGGAGATGTGTCAGGAACACGTGCTTGATCTGGAGCGCGTGGTCTGCGGCGAACGCAATGTATTGGTCGGTGTCCCGTTGCGGGTCAACGACGGCCGCCGTGCCCGCCGCCTCGTCTCCAATGATGTAGGATGCATGCGCGAGGCACCCCAAATAGAACTGCTTAAGGATCACGTTGGGCCATCCTCGTTGGCGGATCGTTACTTCGGCTGCGGAATGATTTGCAGATAAGGCCGCGGCGCCTTCCAGCCGCTTGCGAACTTCCTTCTGGTATCCCCATCGCTGCCGCTGATCATAACATCCTCTCGGGGATTCCAGTTCACCGGAGTTGAGACCTGGTGCTGGGCGGTTATAGTTGTATGGAATCCGGGATGCGCAGCACTTCGTCGAAGTTGCGGCGTCCGTTCTCACCTTTCATTCTGCCCTTCAACCCAATGCATTATCAATAGTTAGAGTGCCAATCATCTTCAAAAACGAAAAATAAACAAGCCTATTTGTGCTTTAACAAAACTGACAAGCCAGTTCATACCTGTGAAGCGGAAGGGAATGTGGGAATCGCGTGCTTAACCTCTAAGTTGGACTTAGCTTCGCCTACTCCGCCTGCGGCTTGCTTCAGGTAGGGGTGTCGGGGTCGGCATTACTGCGACAGTCCCATGCCGCGTACCAGGTCTTTGAATCGTGGCTCCTCGCGAAGGCCATCGAAGACGGGATCGGCTTTCAAATAGAGCCAAGGATCGCGCTCATTGTAGGCTTTTTCCAGCCATTCCAACGCGTGCTCCTTGTCTCCCAACTTCGCAAAGGCGTAGGCAAAATCGAGCGGAGCAGCGGGCTCTGTTTGCGCACTGGCCTTCAAATGATCAAGTCGCTTTCGCAAGTAGATTGTGTAACCACCCGCTGCGTAGGCGTGTCTCAGGCTGTCTGCCAACTGATTTTCGCCGCTGAGCTGAAGCCCCTTCTCCCACTCACCAACCGCTTCGCTCAACTGCCCTTTCAATGCATAGCAATCACCAATGCCATTATGTAGATCTGACCATTCCGGATAAAGCTCAAGGGTCCGGCGGTATTGTTCGATGGCCTGGTCATACTGCCGCGAGTAGTACAGAGTTCTCGCCAGCCAGATGTTCACTGTGATTCCGAACGGATCAAGTTCTCTGGCTTCCTTTATCTCCGCAACCGCCTCGTCCACCCTTCCCACCGCTGCCAGATAATGCGCGTACCAATGGTGAGCGGTTGAGTAATTCGGTCGTAGCTCGAGAGCGCGCTGGAATTCTCTTTTCGACCCGGCCCAGTCCCAATCGTAAAACGTCTTAACCGTTCCCAACGAGACATGAGCTTCAGCCAATCCTTCATCCAGTTCCAGCGCTTTTGTCGCAGCTGCCCTCGCCTTGGGAAAAGCCTCATGGACATCAAGATGACGGTGCGCTCCAAGCACGATGTAAGAATCGGCTACTCCCGAGTACGCCGGAGCGTAACCGGGGTCTAACGCAACCGCCTGCTGAAAGTATTCCAGTCCCTTTTGCTCGCCCTCGGGAGTTCTTTTGCTCCAGTAATATCTACCTTTCAGATAGGCTTCATACGCTTCGGGATTGACTGCCCGATTGCTCGTCAGTCGAGTCAACTCAGGCGGCGTCAGCTTGACCTTCACCTCATTGGCGATGGACCTGGCCACGTCATCTTGCAGCGCCAGCACATCCCCCATGTTTCCTTCGTAGCTGTCGGCCCACACGTGAGTATCGGTCGGCGCGTGAATCAGCTGTACCGTGATCTTCACCCGGTCCCGCGCTCGTTGAACCGAGCCCTCGATGATGCCATCGACGCTCAACTCGCTAGCAATCTCCGGCAACGACTTGTTCGCTCCCTTGTAGCGCATGGCCGACGTTCGTGAAATCACCCGAACCGCTCCAATTTTCGAAAGCTCGGCGGTGAGTTCCTCCGTCATACCATCAGCGAAATAATCCTGCGCCGGATCGCCCGAGAGGTTCTGCAACGGCAGCACCGCCAACGACTGGATATTACGTGCTCCAGGCCGCAGCTTCTCGCGTAACCTACCTCCTCCGAACCAGACAAGAAACGCAAGCAGTAAAACCACTCCTGCAGCCTTTGCCTTCACGCGCTGCGAGATGCCTGCCTTCGGCCTTGTCTCCGTTAGTGCCTCAGCCCGCCCCGATTCAGACAGAGCTTCCAGCGCGAAAGCCAAATCCGCCGCCGATTGAAATCGTTGGTCGGGGTTTTTCTCCAGACAGCGCTGCACCACCCGCTGCAATGGCTGCGGCGTGGCCGGCCCCAGCTGCGAAATCTCCGTTGGATCTTCGTTCAAGATCGCGCTCATCGTCTCCACTGCTGTCGGTTTCCGAAAGGCCCGCTTACCCGAGAGCATCTCGTAGAGAATCGCTCCGAATGCAAAAAAGTCGGCTCGATAATCCGCGGCCTCGCCACGCACCTGTTCCGGAGACATGTAACCAACCGTGCCCATGACCATTCCAGGCTCGGTCTCCGCGCTGATTGTTGTCGCCCTGACATCGGGGAGGGCTTGTCTCTCCGTGAGTTTTGCCAGTCCAAAGTCGAGAATCTTCAGCCGGCCGTCTTTGGTCACGAAGAGGTTCTCCGGCTTTAGATCGCGGTGTGCGATCCCCTTCTCGTGCGCCGCATCCAGCCCGCGCGCCATCTGCACGCCGTAGTCGATCGCCTTCCGCACTGGCAATGGCCCGCGTTCCAAGTGCTCCCGCAGCGTTGCTCCTTCCAGCAACTCCGAAACCAGGTACGGTGCATCCTGGTATGTTCCCATCTGAAACACTGCGATAATATTGGGATGATTTAAAGCCGCAGCCGCACGCGCCTCCTGCTCGAACCGGCGCAGCCGGTCGCGATCCTGCGACCAAAGCCCCAGCAACACTTTGACCGCCACATCCCGGCCCAGCCGCGTATCGTGCGCTCGATAAACCTCTCCCATCCCGCCCGAGCCGATTAACGCTTGCACTTCGTAGTCGCCGAGTTTTGCTCCAACGGGGAGGGTGACGGGTAATGGTGGGGATTCGAGAAAACTCGACCTCGCCTCGTCGCCCCAGACGAGGAGCGACTCGACCTGCCGCCGCACAAGAGGATCCGCGGGACAGGCGCGCTCGAGAAATGCAGGTCGCTCCTCCGGCTTCAGCTCCAAGGCCTCACCTAGTATTTCCCGGATTCGCTGCCATTGCTCAGGCGTCATGGCGCTCGGCTCTCGTGATTTCGCGCTGCAACCACACTCTCGCCGTGCTCCAGTGTCTTTTTACCGTAGCCGGTGAGATACCCAGAACATGAGAAGTCTCCTCAATTGAGAGGCCACCAAAGAATCGCAACTCCACAATTCGAGATTGCTGCGGATCGAGTTTGGCGAGGTTATTCAATGCTTCATCCAGCCCCACCACATCCACGCTGCGTTCTTCGGCCAGCGCGAGGGCGTCATCGAGCGCCAGCGTGTGCCCTCCGCCACGCTTCGCCGCCTTTCGTCGGCGCGCGTACTGCACCAGAATCTCGCGCATCAGTTGGGCACAAACTGCCAAAAAATGGGCGCGATTTTCAAGGTTCGTTGGCGGCTGCTTCATGAGGCAAAGATATGCCTCGTGAACCAGAGCGGTGGTTTGCAAAGTATGGTCGGGACGTTCTCTGCGCAGATGGTGGTGCGCCAGGCGGCGAAGTTCGTTGTAAATCAGCGGAACCAGTCGGCGAAGAGACTCTTCATCGCCCGCCCGCCACTGGGCCAGTAGCTCACTGACAGTCTGGGACGTGGTTGCTGGCAAGATACCCTACCGTCAAGGCGAGTTTGTTGGTCGAGAACGATATCCCCTTTGCTGACTGAAGTCAATTTCCTTGAAAACGTGATAGTTGGCTGAATTCTGCAGTTTTTGCCTGTTCTTCTTCTTTCAGCGGCACCAATGTTGTTCAAATTTGAGCCGAATCCCCGCTGAATTGCACATTAATTAGAAGGTGGCAAACCCGGAAAGGCAAGAATCGCCATGGCCACCAAGTAGAAAGGAGAATAACCATGTTGACCAACACGCATAAAATTCGCCTGGGAATCGGCATTCTCGTCATAGGGACAATGATTGCCGTTAGGATGGCGACATCGTACCTAGTGCACGCAAATGAACCGGCATGTAGCGCGTCTACCATCGCCGGAACTTACGGTTTTGCGTTGGATGGACTGGTCAGTGGCTCGTTCAACGGAAGCCCGCAGCTTGTTGGGCGCTTCTACCCTTTGGCTGCTGTCGGAACCTTTTCTTTTGACGGTGAAGCAACCAGTTCGCGGTCATACACAGTGAGTTTTGGCGGGCCGGTTTCCCGGAACCGGGATTCGGGACCTTACCACGTGAAGTCGGATTGCACGGGATCAGCGACATATTCTGACGGAACCTGGAACTTTGTCATCGTCGGCGAGGGACGAGAGATCAAAGCGATGAACGCATCCCCTGGGGTTGTCGTGCAAGGTGTCCTTACCCGGCAGTAGGCAAGCCGGGGGGGGCCGGACAGGTGCTTGGGTGTCGGGTGGAGGTAGATCGAATTCCTTGCAAGTGGACGGCGCCAACTGTTCCGCCACAATTTTCGCTGCAGTAGCGGTTAGACTAACCGTTATCCACCGCTAAGTAGTTGTGTTCAGAGGCGAGTCCCGGCGCTGCTGCATGGTTGCTGCACGATCCAACGCACTTTCAGTGGTCCAAATCTGCTGCATATTTTGCTGCATAAACGACACCCAGACCTGCCCAAATAGGCTAGTCAGCGACGGTTCGGCAGAGAGTTTCTTAATAATGTTGGGGCGCGGGAATAGTAACTTCAAGACCTTTCACCGGTTTGTTCTCTCACGTGAGGGTCGCCGAATAAAGTAACCCACACACGCACGACAGGTGTAAAATTAGCTGCCTTTTCGCCCACGGAAGAAAGATTCTCAGTCTTCAACCTTAAACAACACCACAACCTAAACCAGCAAAAAGGAGGTCGCATGAAATCAAGAATAGACTTTCGCATTGGCTTGATTTTTGGGTTGTTTCTCTGGGTCGTGGCACCTCCATTGGCAAGTGGGCAGAGAGCTGCCGCTAGCGTAGGCGGCAATCTCTTGCCAGACGGCTTCTACATTACTCCCACTGCTGCGCCCGGTTCCATATTCGTGCGCTTAAAAACCGGATTGCGCCCGGACGGCTCCGCTGACGCGGATGGGGCAGTGAACACAGCCCTCAGTCCTGACGGCACCGCCTTACTGATTCTAACCACCGGCTACAACACAGGTTTCAATACCCAGGGGCCAGATGGCACACCTATTTTGTGGCCTGCGCTCGACCCCACTACCGGTAAACCCACGTCTACCACGACTCCGAATGCCGAATGGGTTTTCGTGTTCGATGTACGTGGTCCGAAACCGGTGCAGAAACAACTGATTAATATTCCCAACACCTATCAGGGTTTGCTGTGGGATCCGAGTGGGGCCAGGTTCTACGTGGCCGGTGGAATCGATGATCGCATTGAGGTTTTTAAGAACGCGAATACCGGGGCAAGTGCCGACGGGAATTATGTAGCCGATGCTCCGTTCGTACTGCTGAACCACAATCAACCGGCCGATCTGCCGGTACAGGAGTTCCCGACGGGAGGACTGTTCAGTACAACTCCGATCAACACCAACCCCTTCGCTGAGGACATGTTCATGCCGTTTAGTGCATTGGCCGCGGGATTAGCCATTACCCCTGATGGCAAGACGTTGTACGCGGCCAATTATCAGAACGATTCCTTGTCAATTGTGGATGCCGCGACGCGCAGCGTATCCAACGAAATTCACTTCTTCGTGCCAGGACAGACTACGGCCATTGGTGAAATGCCTTATTGGCCGGTGGTGCTTTCCAATGCCCAAGGTGGGGCGGTCAAGACTTATGTCAGCAGTCAGCGCGACGGGCAAGTGGTCGTGGTCAGCAGTTCCGGCTCGTTTTCGCTAATTAAGGTTGGCGGAGAACCGAATCGTATGGTGCTATCGGCTGACCAGCTTCGCCTCTATGTCGCAAATGGCGACCTTGACGAGGTTGAGGTGATCGATACCGCTAAGGATGTGCTGAAGAGCCGTATCTCCATAGCCCGTCCTAAATACAAGTACAAAGGATCCAACCCGAACTCTCTGGCATTGAGCCCTGATGGCAGAAGGCTGTATGTCACCTTGGGTGGCGAGAATGCGGTAGCAGTTATCGATGTTGCTTCGCAGCGATTACTCGGCCGCATCCCAACCGGATGGTATCCCAGTTCGGTGACAGTCAGCGCTGACGGAAGCCGACTTTTCGTCGTTAACATGAAATCCAATGCCGGTCCTAATCGCGAATTTCGTGCGGACTGCCCGGGAAGCGGCATACCGCCGCAGTATTCGCAGCTTCTGTGCCCCCCACCGAACCCAACTTCTCGCAACGAATATATTCTGGCCCTGTTAAAGGCTGGATTTCTCACTATCCCCATTCCCGATTCTGACACGTTGAGGTATCTCTCAACCTTGGTCGATGCTAATAACGGCTTCGCAAACCCAAGGCATGACCCGATGATGGCCTTCCTACACGATCACATTAAACATGTGATTTACATTCAGAAGGAAAACCGGACCTATGATCAGGTGCTGGGTGATTTGAAGCAAGGAAATGGCGATCCTTCGCGAGTGCAGTTCCCCCAACCCATTTCGCCCAACGAACACAAGCTCGCTACACAGTTCGCGCTGCTCGACAACTATTACGACGCAGGCGACGTGAGCGGCGATGGCTGGAATTGGGATACCCAGGGCCATGCCAACGATGCCACGATCAAGAACGTGCTCGTCGGCTATGGCAATGCCAACTTTAATATCCCGTTCGACTGGAATGGCAACCCGCGTAACATCGGTATCGCGTTGCCGGATGAAACCAGCGGAACACCAACTTCGAGCACGGTGCGAATCACGACTCTATTCGATCCAACCGGTAAATCCTCAATTGAACCGGGATCGAAAGACATCACCGCTTCGGAAGGCGCTGATGATCTGGATCCCGATGCCCTAGGGGGTTATATCTGGGATACGGTTCTGCGCGCTGGCCTCACGGTCCGCCATTACGGGCTCTACGCCGACGAGAATTATTACGTAGTGCCTGGGGCAGAAGGGACTCCGTTCTATATCCCCATCGTTCGCGACGCCTTCGCGCAAAAGGTTGTGCAAGCGGTGCCAGTGCGCAAGTCGCTCCTCAATCAGACCGACCGTTACTATCGGGGATGGGACCTCAATACGCCGGATCAGTACCGGTTTGAAGAATGGAATCGCGAGTTCAATGAGTATGTCAAAAATGGCAATCTGCCGAACTTCGAAATGGTCGATTTCATGGAGGACCATTTCGGCAACTTCTCAACGAATGTCGCAGGTCTGGAGAATCCACTTTCTCAGATGGCGAGCAATGATTACGCGGTAGGCCGTCTCGTCGAAGCCGTAAGCCACTCACCCTATTGGAAAGATACGGCGATTTTTGTTGTTGAGGATGACGCCCAAAACGGGCCTGATCATGTAGACGCCCATCGCTCAACGATCTTCGTGATCTCTCCCTACGTCCGAAGCGGTGCGGTTGTCCACACCATGTACAACACCACGAATGTAGTTCGTACCATTGAGGACATTCTCGGCGTTAACTATCTTGGACTCAATGACGCGAATGCCGTCCCCATGTCGGATGTATTCATTAAGCAACCAAACCTGCAACCCTACATTGCGCCTATTCCGGGTATTCTCTGTCAGCCTCCTGTAGATCCGACATTGGTTCCGGAATGCAAGAACCCCGGAAACCGGCCCATCACTTCCGCGGTGAAACCGTTGCATGACGGTGCCTGGTGGGCGCAAGCAACCAAGGGCTTCAACTTCAATCACCCTGACCTGATCAATTCCGACCAGTTCAATCGGATCCTATGGCGGGGAATTTTGGGAGATAACAAACCGTATCCTAAGGCCGGTACCCAGTTCTCAAGTGCAACGACAGCGGAACCGGATCGCGATTGATCCACTTGCGTGAGCATTTTGCAAAATCTGCAGCAGAGAGGGTTGGTGGTGCAAAGCCACCAACCCCTCACCCTAATTTTCGATAACCATACTTCAGTTGGTGTACAGCCACGGCTCTCGATTGTTAACGCGGTTGAGTTTCTCGGCTAACGTTATCGGTCTATGCGCGCCGCCTCTCTGTTTTGCTGCTGAGGATCTCAGTTCCAGCGAGGTCTCGGCTTCGACAAGACAACAAATTGCGATGTTGGACACGGAGACGGTGAGTTCACTGAGAAGACACTTTCTCACGAAGGCAATGCGGTGCGGGAGTTTTACGCGGCACTGGTGGGTCCGGTGGCGGTAGGTATCGGCTGGAATTTCTGATTTGGTGGTTTCCTCCCGCGAGAGGGACATACCCAAAATCCAGTTGCGGCAGACGCGATTGGCACCGTTGTGCCCGCCACTGTCACGTTCAGGCCATTCCATCACGACCGCCATGGAGCGTAACGTTCGGGCTCGATTACATAACAACGGCATGATTGCCCAAAGACCGCGATGGCGAGGTCAGATTCCGGTCGTCGAAATTTATGAGGCAGAGATGAGTCACCACGTCTCGAAAAAAGATTGTGGGTGAATGTTTCAGGTGCACCTGTGACCAGGATCAGTGAATTTGCGCAAGCATCCCGTAACACTCCTCCCACACAGGTCGCCGTAGCCCAGGGTTCCAAAAGCGCAGCACCCAAGGGTCATCGTGTTAAGCTGCTCAGACAGCCATGTGCCTCTTGAGACGATCTTCGACCAGGCATTAGGCGACCTCTTCGAGGTGCGAACGGCTGGAAACATTAGTGGTCTCGTTAGAACTCGCCAGCCTGAAGTATGCGTTCGATCAATGGGGTGCTACGGCGCTCGTGGTGCTGGGACACACCAAATGTGGCGCCGGCACCGCGGCATGTTCGGGCGAGAAGATGCCGGTACCGAATCTACAGGCCTGGGTGGGGATCAGATTGAGCCGCCTGTTACGAAAGTGAAGTGCACGAGAGCGCGATGGATATAGCGGCGCACAGTGAGGTTCTCGGGAATGCCAAAGAACTACGCAAGTCCACGGTAATTGAAGCCGAGTGTTAGTGGGAAGCAGGAGAAGTGGTTCGGCTGGACAAGGGAGGTTTATGGCATGCCACCAGTCCAAGAACAGCACATGAAAGATGGCGTAAGCGCAAGGTCAGGAATGAATTTTCTGGGAGGATCTCCCGATTTCTCCCTGGTGCTCGGTGGTCCCCTCTACCAACTCCTTCGCAAGACGCATCTGGAGGGAGATCACCTGGAGCTCTTGTATCGGCGGCTATTAGTTATTACATCGATTGCATGGCTGCCGCTATTGCTCCTGGCCACTATCGGCCCGTTTGCGGGGAGCGCTGGCCTATCGTTTCTGCGCGATGTTGAAGTGCATGCGCGATTCCTGGTGGCTCTGCCGGTTCTGATTGCGGCCGAGTTGCTCGTCCACGCGCGGTTGACTCCCATTGTGCGGCGTTTTGTCGACTTACGCATCATTTTGCCCGCAGACCTTCCCCGCTTCAACCGTGCAGTCGAATCAGCTGTGAGGCTGCGTAATTCTGTTCCTCTCGAAAGCGCACTCCTGGCCTGTGTCTACATTGTTGGCTTGTGGCTCTGGAGCGACCGCGTCGTCCTCGGCACTGCGACCTGGTATGCGCAGGCCGGGGGGCGCTGGGAGTTGACCCCGGCTGGCTTCTGGTATGTGTTCGTCAGCTTGCCCATAGCGCAGTTCATCCTGCTGCGCTGGTACATGAGATTCTTCATCTGGTATCGCTTTCTCTGGCAAGTCTCCAGAATCAACCTCAATCTCATTGCGAGTCATCCCGATCGCTGCGGCGGTATGGGCTTTCTGGGCAAGACTTCCTGGGCCTTCGGTCCAATCCTTTTCGCCCAAGGGGCCATGCTTGCTGGAGTGGTTGCTAGTCGAGTCCTCTACAGGGGCGAAAGCTTGCTGTCCTTCAAGCTACAAATCGGCGGCTTTATAGCATTTTTCCTGCTGGTCATTCTCGGCCCACTCTTGATGTTTACTCCCGAGATGGCGGCTGCCCGAAGAAAGGGCTTGGCCGAGTTCGCTCTCCTCGCCCAGCGCTACGTGGAGGGCTTCCAGCAGAAGTGGATCGCCGGCCAGCATGCCCCTGACGAGGAACTGCTTGGCACGGGAGACATCCAGTCCCTGGCCGATCTCGGCAACAGCTTTGGATTGGCGCGCGACATGCGTGTGGTCCCCTTTGGCCTCGATGACATCACCCGCCTGGCAGCCGTCACAGCCGCTCCATTCCTGCCGCTCCTGCTGACGATCTGGTCGCCGGAAGAACTCATCATGCGCCTTATCAAGGTGGTATTTTGATGATGTTCTCATGAACCAACGGCTGCTACTCTCTTGCTTCGCTGTAGCCGTCCTTCATCTCCCAGGCGAGGCATGGGCCCAGTTTACGGATGCGCACTCTTATGACAATACTCCCGTTGGGACGAACCAGATCGAGCTTAGCTACGCCTACGTGCACGCCAACTCCTCGGTCGATACTTCGCTCATTATCACCGGCGCAAAACTTAACTTGAATCAGGGAATGATTAGCTATGCACGCTATTTCGGCCTGTTTAAGCGAACAATGTGGGTGGAGGCAGGTGTTCCGATCGTCGGCCTGAGCGGATCGGTTAGCGGCACTAGAATCCAGGGCTCCATCAATGGCGCGGGCGACTCCGGCTACCAGATGGCCATGTTGCTGAAGGGAGGTCCGGCGCTCTCTGTGGAACAATTCGAAAATTACAAGCCGACAACCACTTTAGGCGTAAGCTTCACCCTCACCGCACCCTCAGGCCAGTACAATGCAGGCAAGGTCTTAAACCTGGGTTCCAATCGCTGGCTGTTCAAGCCGGAAATTGCGCTATCGCAACCCTTTGGGCCTGAGCAGAAGTGGCAGGTCGATGCATACGCCAACGCTTACTTCTACACCGATAACACTTCGTATCGCAGAAGGGAAATCCTGCACCAGCAGCCGCTGCCCGGATTTGAAGGGCACCTCAGCTATTCATTCAACGACAGTGTCTGGGTTTCCCTTGACACGCGCTACTCCTTCCGCGCCACTACCTTCGTCAATGGTATCGATCAGAATAACGGCCAACAAAATTTCATTCTGGGCAGCGAGATGAATGTGTCCATTAATACCCGAAACTCGCTACTTTTCGAATTCGCCAAGGCACTCGTGCACCAAAATGGTCCGGCCCTTACCGGCTTCGCCGTGAAGTATGACTACACGTGGGGCAGGGGCTACCGGTAAGGTTTGCTAGGTGAGACCATGAAGCAGGAGTTGCGTTGGCATTTAGCCGTCATGGTTCCACGGCTAGCGTTGAACTCTACGAACAAAAACGTGCGATATCTTGGCTAAGCAGCTACATGGACCTCGCGGGCGGATCACTGGCAATTTGGAAGTTACGTCCCTAAAGAACTGGGCCGTTAGGGATTTGTGAGATAGGCCCTGTCTTCCCTAAAGCCCAGTGCACTCTGCAAGGTGAGCGCATCGCGGAGGTTCCGATCAAAAGCCTCGGCCCATGGATTCCACCCAGGCGGCATGCAGACCTGGGGAACTCTCAGCCGTGGCGGCCTCTTGAGAAGAGGAATAAGTAGGCAATAACGACCAAGAAGGTCAGTCCTTCAATCAGCAGGGCATAGGAAATCAATCGGCGAGCACGCGCAAAGGGAGTCAACCACCGGCTGCAAATCAGGACGACGACCACCATGGGGATCGCAAGCAACCGGAAGATACAGGCATCGCCCCAGTACCACCGATTGAGGACGGGGATAATCAGAAAGACGAGCGAAATCGGAGCAGTCAAACTCAAACCGAGCAGCACCTTCGCGTAGGCCGTGTAGGCCGATTCAGATTTTTTGATAACGAACACCAGTGCGATCGTGGGCACAAGGAAGAGGAAGCAGAGGAAGATTTCAAGCAGAAGATCGCCGCCCGCGTACATACCGCTCTCTGCCGCCACATCTTGCGGGTTACGGACATATTGCAGGTAGCGCCTAAAGATCAGTAGGGCGGAGATGACGACAACCACCGCATAGCTTGCCGCGACGAGACGCAACTGCAGGCGCGAAGGGGATGGTTCCATGCCGGAATTGTAGCTCCCGATCCAGCTGACCCCCGGTTCAATGCATTATGAAAGAGCGCCCCGCTTCAGAAGAGTGAGGCCGGATGAGGCGATGAGGCGCCACCTCCGCTCTCCTGCGCTGTGCAGCGCTTCACTCCACTGCGGTGGCGCAGGCTAGTAACGGCAGTGTGTCTCGACGTGCGGATCGACCATTGCCCAACTGCCGCGTCCAGTACCTGCGTACTCCTTCCCTTACCAGAAGCTTACAAGAGCGCAGGGGCCAAGCGAGAGCGGCTCGACACAGCCGCGCCGAAATCTCTCCCCGGGGCTGAGTCGGGCCAAAAGCCAAGTCGGAAGGTTTGATTTTTGGTTCAAAGGGCGCCTAAACAGCGCGGTGATCGATCAGTAGGGCATAACCAAGGATCATTGGGGGCTCACCTTAACCTCGGGGGTGCGCCCCCCCAGCCGGTCGAGGGACAGGCAAATCCGCCTGGACAAGCGCGACCGGCAAGAGTTCGCCTCACGCGATCTTGGTGCCCACATCAGGACGCTGGTTGACGCTTGCTGTGAATGAGAATGGGTTCGGCGTCTTCAGGTTCCAGGATCTGCAAATACGGGTGATCGAGGTCTGTGATTTTGGTCACGTTGGAATATGCCTCCAGTCATTGGCTGGAAATGCAGGAAGGGACGAAACTTCAAATATAACCAGCTGGACGTGGAGGCCATTGTGATCGCTCTCAGGTTAGTCCGACTGATTGATACACACTCCGATGCGCTAGCCGCAAGACTTCTAGCAAAAGTCCAGTATTGTCCTCTGCTGCCCGACTACGACAAAGTGCCTTTCGAGGAACTGAAGCACCGTGTTCGCGAAACTTACCAGGATCTCGGCAACTGGCTGTTAGGCAAGTCTGTGCATGACATCAAGATCTCTTACCGCGAGATAGGTGTCCGCCGAGCTGCTCAACACGTGCCCTTGAGCCAGGTCATCTGGGCCATCGCCCTGACGAAAGAAAATCTTTGGGACTTCCTCGATCAGGAATTGGTGTTGGATCGCCCACTTGAAATTTTCGGCGAGCTAGAGATCCTGAAGTTGGTAGACCAGTTCTTCCAGCGTGCCCAATTTTACGCGTCGATCGGATACGAACAG
>Ga0187778_10000318_pt1 | contig 34828 bp, 24 predicted proteins | sample 1015_Q2_SP5_20_M_FD_132418 | JGI IMG/M metagenome (GOLD analysis project Ga0187778, IMG submission 132418) | Tropical peat soil microbial communities from peatlands in Department of Meta, Colombia - 1015_Q2_SP5_20_MG | ecosystem: Environmental > Terrestrial > Soil > Wetlands > Peat | place... | reverse complement strand
GTTCCACGACGACGACGGCCGGAAGTACCTGGTGAACATGCTGTGGGACTGGCGCCCGGGTCACAACCGGTTCGGCGGCATCGTGCTGCAGGAGTACTCGCCCGCGGAGCGCAAGCTGGTCGGGGAGCGGACCGCCATCTTCGCGGGCACGGCCATCGGGTTCACCGAGGCGCCGCACCTCTACAAGCGCGGCGGCTGGTACTACCTCGTCACCGCCGAGGGCGGAACCTTCTGGGACCACTCGGTGACCATGGCGCGGTCGAAGAGCCTGCGCGGGCCCTACGAGCTGCACCCGGACACGTACGTGCTGACGGCGCGGCGGCGGCCGGAGCTGCCGCTCCAGAAGTCGGGGCACGCCGACCTGGTCGAGACGCAGGCCGGCGAGACGTACATGGTGTACCTGGCGAGCCGCCCGCTGCCCAACCGCGGCCGCAGCCCGCTCGGCCGGGAGACCGCCATCCAGCCGATGGTCTGGTCGAAGGACGGCTGGCTGCGGACGACCGACGGCGAGGGCGTGCCGCAGCTCGAGGTGCCGGCGCCCGCGCTGCCGGCGCATCCCTTCCCCGCGCCGCCCGCGCGCCGCGACTTCGACGAGCCCGCGCTGCCGATCGAGTTCCAGTGGCTGCGCACGCCGTTTCCCGGGCAGCTGTTCAGCCTCACGGCGCGCCCGGGGCACCTGCGGCTGTTCGGACGCGAGACGGTGGGGAGCTGGTTCACGCAGGCGCTGGTGGCGCGCCGCCAGCAGGCGCACTGCTTCGGCGCCTCCACGCTGCTCGAGTTCGAGCCCGAGCACTACCAGCAGCTGGCGGGCCTGATCTGCTACTACGGCGGGAACAAGTACCACTACTTCTACGTGAGCCGCGACGAGAGCGCCGGGAAGCACCTGCGGGTGATGAGCGCGTTCCCCGAGGGACCGGCGGCGGACGCGCTCACGCCGCCGATCCCGATTCCCGCGGGGACGCGCGTCGAGCTGAAGGCCGAGGTGGACTACTCGCGCCTGCACTTCGCCTATCGTCTCGAGGGCGCGGACGCGGCGTGGCGCTGGCTGCCCGAGCAATTCGACGCCAGTATCCTGTCGGACGAGGCGAGCCAAGCCGGCGCGCCGAACTTCACCGGCGCGTTCGTCGGGATGGCGTGCCAGGACCTCGCGGGCACGGCGCGGCCGGCCGACTTCGACTGGTTCGAGTACCGCGAGCGCGAGTACGTGGCGACGCCGGGACGGCCGGCCAGGTAGCCGCCCAGCCCGGCGCCGGACCTTCGAGACGGAGGAGGCAGGCGTGACGACCCTGACGGACGTGCTCCTCGACGAAGCCCGGACGACCTACGCCGTGACCGAGAAGCTGTTCCGGCGCGTGCGCGACGCCGATCTCGCCTGGAAGCCCGCGGCCCCCGGAACCGGGTGGATGACCACGGCCCAGCTGCTGATGCACTGCGCCTGCTTCGGCTGCGGCAAGGGGGCGCACGGCTTCGTGACCGGCGACTGGGGGGCCGAGCTGGCCGAGTACGGCGAGGCGGGCGCGCACACCCACCTGCCGACGGCCGCCGAGCTGCCCGCGGTCGGCAGCGTGGCCGAGGCGCTCCGACTCCTCGAGGCCGACCGCACGCTCACCCTGGACGCGATCGCGCAGGCCGACGCCTCCGAGCTGCTGGCCGGGCGGCTGCCGGCGCCGTGGGGCGGGCCTTCCCTGACGCTGTTCCAGCACGTCCTCCACATGATCGCGCACCTGGCCCAGCACAAGGGGCAGCTGTTCTACTACCTGAAGCTGATGGGGAGAGACGTATGCACGGCCGACCTGTGGGCCGCCTAGCCGCCGCGCTCCTCGTCGCCGCGCTGGGCGCGCCCGCGCCCGCCCGGGCCCAGACCGGGGCCGAGACCGAGCGCGTCGTCCGCCTGGTGGCGGACCGCGTGCTCCGCGACGCGACGTTCGACTTCGTGGACTCCGCGACCGGGCGCCACTACGCCTCCCCCGACTCCGCACCCGCCGGCGCGACGGTCCGCATCGCGAGCGCCTACAACGACTGGCGCTACTGGAACGGGGTCCTCAACCTCGCGATGGGCCGGCTGGCCGGCGCGACGAACGACGCCCGCTACTCCGCGTTCGCGGCCCGCAACGTCACCTTCGCCTTCGACCACGACGCCTGGTTCGCGGCGCGGTACAAGGGCGAGGACCGCTGGGCCTACCCGTTCGCGCACCACTTCGGGATGGTGGAGCTGGACGACTACGGTGCGGAGGGCGCCGTCACGACCGATCTGCTCGGCGTCCTGCGGGACGACCGCTTCCGCGAGTACGTCGAGCGTGCGGCGCGCTACGCGGCGCCGGGCGGAGGACAGGTGCGCCTGCCCGACGGGACCCTCGCGCGGAGCCGGCCGCGCCGGTTCACGATCTGGGCCGACGACCTGTTCATGGGCGTGCCGTTCCTGACCCGGCAGTGGGCGCGCACCGGCGACCGGAGCTGGCTGGACGACGCGGTCCGCCAGGTGATCAGCTACCACCGCCACCTCGACGATCCGAGGACCGGCCTGATGTACCACGACTGGTACTCGGACAGCGCGGGCGGAGCGGGGCCGGGATCGAGCCCCGGCGTCGCGTTCTGGGGCCGCGCCAACGGGTGGGCGATGATGGCGCAGGCCCAGCTGCTCGACCGGATGCCGGCGGCCGCCCGCGCGCGCGACACGCTGCTGGCGCTGTTCCGCCGGCAGGCGGCAGCACTGGCGCTCACCCAGGACGGCGCGACCGGCCTGTGGCACCAGCTGCTCGACCGGCCGGACTCGTACCTCGAGACCTCCGCCAGCGCGATGTTCGTCTACGCCATCGCGCGCGGCGTGTCGCAGCACTGGCTCCCGGCGGGCTACGCGGCGGTGGCGCGGAAGGGCTGGCGCGGCGTGCTGTCGCGCATCCGGCCCGACGGGCAGATCGAGGGCACCTGCGCCGGCACCGGCACGAGCGACGACATCGCCGACTACTACGCGCGCCCCACGCCGCTCAACGACGTCCACGGCGTGGGGCCGGTGCTGCTGGCCGGCGCGGAGATCCTCGAGCTGCGCTGACGGCGGGCGGTCCGCCCGCCGGCGCGCAGCGGACCGGCAGGCGGAGGACCCGGGCCGGTCAGCGCTCCGGCTCGAGCCCGATCATCCGGTAGCGGCCGGAGAGGTGCAGCAGGCCGAACAGGTAGAGGCACCCGTCGTAGTAGCGCCACCGGCCGCGGGTGGGCTGCACGTACCACAGCTCGCGCACGAAGTCGAGCCGCTGCGGACCCGTGGCGATCAGGCTGGCCACCGCGTTCATCGCCACCAGCCCGGGCGAGTGGGGCGGCTCGAGCTGCCGCCCGTCCAGCGTGTACATGTTGCCGTAGGTCGCCAGGCCCTGCCGCGCGAAGAACGCCTGGAGCCGGTTCGCCTCCTCGACCGCCGCCGCCTCTCCGCCCCACCAGTACCGGTCCACCGCGACGTTCTGGATCACCCGCCACGCGTCGGCGCGGAACTGGTCGTGGCCCCCGCCCCAGGGCGCCGTCGGCGCGCCGTCGAAGCGCGCGTAGTCGGGAAACAGGCCCGTCCCGCGCGCCGCGGCGGTGCGCAGGAAGGCGCGGCTGGCGCGGGCGATCTCCCGCCAGGCGTCGTTGTCGCGCGCGGCCCACCGCGCGAACAGCTCGTAGAACGCCGGCAGGTGGTACGACGGATCGGTGAACCCGGCACCGGGGCCGCGCGGCACGAACACCACCAGCCTGGTGGCCGGGTCGAACATCGGTCCCACGCCGGAGGCGCGCTCGGCCCAGCGGTCCTGGTGCAGCATGTGGTCGAGGATGTCGTCGGCCGCGGCCCGGTACGTCGTATCGCCCCAGCGCTTCCAGGCGAAGAACAGCGCCATCGCGAAGTACTGCTCGCCGTCGGGCGCCGGCCCGTGGTCGCGGATGGTGCCGTCGGGGTTCGCCTCCCACGCGAAGTAGCCGGCGAGGTCGCCGGCCGGGTTGCGCATCCGGCGGCGGGCGAAGTTCCACAGCCGGTCGAACTGCGGCCGCAGGTCCGCCTGCACCGCGAGCATCATCCCGTACGACATCCCCTCCGAGCGCACGTCGCCGTTGCCGCTGTCGAGGATGTAGGCCTCGTCGGCACCGAGGGTGTCGTAGTTGCGGATGGTCGAGTCGCCGAAGAAGAAGTCGTGGATCGCGCCGTTCACCTTGGCGTCGATCTCCGAGTCGGTCCGGCCGATCTCGCGGAACAGGTTGCGGTAGGCGCCCGTCGCGGCGACGGGGAGCCGCTGCGCCGCGCCGGCGGCCGGCAGCGCCGCCAGCGCGACGGCCAGGACGGGCCTCAGGATCCGGACCATGGTCACTCCACCGCGTTGCGCAGCGTGCCGATGGCCGGAACGCGGATCTCGATCTGGTCGCCGGCGCGCAGGGCGAAGTCGTTCGGCGGGACGATCCCGGTGCCGGTGAGGAGCACGCACCCGGCGGGGAAGCTCGTCTCCCGGAACAGGTACGCCACCAGCTGCTCCGGGGCGCGGCGCATCCTCGCCAGCGTCGTGCCGCCCTCGAACACGGCGGCGCCCGACCGCGCGACGGCGAGCCCGATGGGCGTGTCGCGCGGCAGCGGCTCGTCCCGGACCAGGATCGCGGGGCCGAGCGCGCAGGCGCCGTCCCAGATCTTCGCCTGCGGAAGGTAGAGCGGGTTCTCGGCTTCGATGTCGCGCGCGCTGAGGTCGTCGCCGATGGTCCAGCCCACGATCTCGCCGCGGGCGTTGGCGACCAGCGCCAGCTCCGGCTCCGGCACGCTCCACCGCGCGTCGCGGCGGATCCGCACCGGCTGCCCGGGGCCGCGGGCGCGCCAGCCCGCGCACTTGAAGAACAGCTCCGGGCGCTCCGCCTCGTACACGCGGTCGTAGAACGAGGCGCCGCCCGCCTTCCCCGATTCCTCGAGCCGCGCCGCGCGGCTCCGGTCGTAGGTGACGCCGGCGCCCCAGATCTCCTGGCCCTCCGCCGGAGCGAGGGCCGGCTCCTCGAGCCGCGGCGCCGACGGGCCGCGCGCCACGGCGGCGCGCAGCCGGGCGGCGAGCGCGGGACGGTTCACCAGCTCGTCCCAGCCACCGCCGACCCGCACGAAGGCGCCGCCCTGCTCCGCGACCGGGCCGCCGGCGGTGCGGAACAGCCGGAGCGGCTCGCTCACCTGCCCCCCCGCGTGCGGCGCTTCGGGCGCGCCCTCTTCTTCGCCCGCCGCGGCCGCCGCCGGGCGCCGCGGGCGGCGCCACCCGTCCCGCCGTCGGGCGCCCCGCGCGCGCCCGCCTCCAGCAGCTCCACGATCCGGTCCACGTCGAACACGCAGCCCGCCCAGGTGCCCCCGCTCGCGCGCTGCAGCGCCGCCCACAGCCGCGTGTCGTCGGGCAGCCCGGGATGCACGCGGAGATCCGGGTGCGGCTCCCGCCCGGCGAGCAGCGCCGCGCACCGCTCCGGCGGCAACGCCTTGCCCGCCGCGCCGATCAGGTCGACCGATCCGGTGAGCGCGTCGCGGTCGATCACGATCTCGATCACGTCGCCGTCGCGCACCCGCCCGAGCGGGCCGCCGACCAGCGCCTCGGGGCCGACGTGGCCCACGCACGCGCCGGTCGAGACGCCGGAGAACCGGCCGTCGGTGACCAGCGCCACGTGCTTGCCCCACGGCAGGTACCGCAGGGCGAATGTGATCTGCGCGGTCTCCTGCATCCCGGTGCCCGACGGGCCGTTCCCGATCAGGACCACCACGTCGCCCGGCCGGACCGGCTGCCCGTTCTGCCCCTTGATCGCGCGGATCGCCTCCCGCTCGTCGGCGAACACGCGCGCCGGCCCGCGGTGGCGGAACACGCCGTCCTTGCCCACGACCGACGGGTCGATCGCGGTCGCCTTGATGACCGAGCCCTCGGGCGCCAGGTTGCCGACCGGAAAGACCACGGTGCTGGCGAGCCCCGCGCGGCGCGCCGCGTCCGGGCCCATGATCACGTCGTCGGGCGCGACGCCGGCCGCCGCCAGCCGCGAGCGCGCGGCGCGCCGCCGCTCGCTCGCCTCCCACCAGTCGAGCGTCGCGTCCAGCGTCCCGCCGGTCGCGGTGAGCACGTCGCCGTGGAGCAGCCCCATCTTCCGGAGGTGCAGCATCACCTCGGGCACGCCGCCGGCCATGAACGCCTGCACGGTCGGGTGGTTGCGCGGCCCGTTGGGCAGGCAGTCCACCAGCCGCGGCGTGGCGCGGTTCACGCGGCTCCAGTCCCGGACGGTCGGCGGCACCAGGCCCGCCGCGTGCGCGATGGCCGGGACGTGCAGCAGCAGGTTGGTGGAGCCGCCGAACGCGGCATGCACCAGCATCGCGTTCTCGAGCGCGCGGGGCGAGAGGATGCGCGCGACCGGGATCGCGAGCGCGCGCAGCCGCAGCAGCGCCAGCGCCGAGCGCCGCGCCAGCTCCAGCCACGCGGGCTCGCCCGAGGGCGCGAGCGCCGCGTGCGGCACCGCGAGCCCCAGCGCCTCCGCCACCACCTGCGACGTGGCCGCGGTGCCGAGGAACTGGCAGCCGCCGCCCGGCGAGCCGCAGGCGCGGCACCCCATCTCGGCGGCGTAGTCGAGGCTCACGAGGTCGTGCGAGAAGCGCGCGCCGAGACTCTGCACCTGCCCCGCGTCCTCGGCGCCGGCCGCCGGGAGCGTGACGCCGCCGGGCACGACGACGCCGGGGAGGTGCCGCGAGCCCGCGAGCGCGAGCATCGTGGCGGGCAGGCCCTTGTCGCAGGTCGCGACGCCGAGCACCGCCGCCGCGGTGGGCAGCGAGCGGATCAGCCGGCGCATCACGATCGCCGCGTCGTTGCGGTAGGCGAGGCTGTCGAACATCCCGGGCGTGCCCTGGGTGCGGCCGTCGCACGGATCGCTGCAGTACACGGCGAACGGGATCGCGCCCCGCTCGCGCAGCGCGAGCGCCGCCTCGCGCACCAGCAGGCCGATCTCCCAGTGCCCGGTGTGGTAGCCGAGCGCCACCGGGCGGCCGTCGTCGCCCCGCAGGCCGCCGAGCGTGCTCACGATCACGACCTCGGGGCCCGACAGCCCGGACGGGCTCCATCCCATGCCGACGTCCTGCGTCAGCCCGAACAGATCCCCGCTCGGCCGGTCGCGGAGCATCGCCGGCGTGAAGGGCAGGCGGCCGGCGGGACCCTCGCCGGCCAGCCGGCCGGCGGACACGGCGTCGGCCGTTCCGAGGACGTCCTCGAGCCGCGGCGGCGAGGGCGGGAGCGGACCGTCGGTCGGCGCGTTCATACGACAACCTTGCGGCGGCCGGGGCGGAACCGCCAGTTGCGGCTTGCGTCCGTCCGGCGCGCGTGTAAGGTGTGCGGCAAGGAGGAGCGATGGACCTGACGGGCGAGAACCTCGTCGGCGACGAGCCGGTGAAGGGCGAGGGCGCGACCTTCCGCGCGGTGAACCCCGCGACCGGGGCGGAGCTGGAGCCGCCGTTCCGCGAGGCCGACGGCCCCACCGTGGACCGCGCGCTCCGCGGCACCCAGGCCGTGTTCCCGGCCTTCGCGGCGACGCCGCCGGAGGTGCGGGCCGGCTTTCTCCGCGGCATCGCCGAAGAGATCGAGGCGCTCGGGCAAGATCTGCTCGACCGCGCGCACGCGGAGACCGCGCTGCCCCCGGCCCGGCTCGAGAGCGAGCGCGCCCGGACGGTGAGCCAGCTGCGGCTGTTCGCCTCGCTCCTCGACGAGGGATCGTGGGTCGAGGCGCGCATCGACCCGGGCGATCCGGCGCGCGCGCCGGTCCCCAGGCCGGACATCCGGCGGATGCTCGTCCCGCTGGGGCCGGTCGCCGTGTTCGCCGCGAGCAACTTCCCGTTCGCCTTCTCGGTCGCGGGGGGCGACACCGCGGCGGCGCTGGCGGCGGGCTGCCCGGTGGTGTGCAAGGCGCACCCGGCGCACCCGGGCACCTCCGAGCTGGCGGCCCGCGCCGTCGGGCGGGCGGCGCGCGGCGCCCGCCTCGAGCCCCACATCTTTTCGCTCGTGCACGGCTGGTCGCACGAGCCGGGCCTCGCCCTGGCGCGCCATCCCCTGACCCGGGCCGTGGCGTTCACCGGCTCGCGCAAGGGCGGCCGCGCGCTGCTCGACGAGGCCGCCGCGCGCCCGGTGCCGATCCCGGTGTACGCCGAGATGGGGAGCGTGAACCCGGTCTTCCTCCTGCCGGCGGCCCTGGCCGAGCGGTGCGACGCGATCGCCGAGGGACTCGCGCAGTCCATCACGCTCGGCGTCGGCCAGTACTGCACCAACCCGGGCGTCGTCGTGGGCGTGCGCGGCGAGGGACTCGACCGGCTGCGGCGCGGCCTGGCCGAGCGGCTCGGCGCGATGGCGCCGGGCGCGATGCTGCACGCGCGGCTCGGCGAGGCGTACGCCGCGGGACTCGAGCGGGCCCGCGGCCGCGGCGCGCTGGTGCTCACCGTGCCGGCGACCCCGCCCACGGCGGCGCGTGCGGGCGCCGCGCTGCTCGGGACCTACGCCGCGCGGTTCACCAGCGACGCGGAGTGGCAGGAGGAGATCTTCGGGCCGGCCTCGCTCGTGGTCGAGGCGCGCAACGTCGCGGAGCTGACCAGGGTGGCGGAGTCGCTCGAGGGCCAGCTCACGGCCTCGATCCACGGAACGCCGGAGGAGCTCGCGACCCACGCCGCGCTGGTGGACGTGCTGCGGCGCAAGGCGGGCCGCCTGATCTTCAACGGCTACCCGACCGGGGTCGAGGTGGGCCACGCGATGCAGCACGGCGGACCGTACCCGGCCACCACCGACCCGCGGTCCACCTCGGTGGGCACCGCGTCCATCGCCCGGTTCCTGCGGCCGGTCTGCTACCAGGACTTCCCCGACCCGGCGCTGCCGGCCGCGCTCCGCAACCGCAACGTCCTCGGGATCTGGCGGCGGGTGAACGGCGAGCTGACGAAGGACGACGTGCGGCCGGCGGCCTAGCGCAGCGGGACCAGCAGCGCCAGCAGCAGCGTCGTCGCCAGCGCGGCGGTGCCGACCACCGCTGAGAGCGGCGTCCACGACCGCAGGGTCTCGGCCTCGCCGACGCCGCCGGCGCGGCTGAACACCCAGAAGCCCGCGTCGTTCATCCACGAGCCCACCAGCGAGCCGCCGGCGATGGCGGTCGCGGCGTACACCGGATGGAACGGCAGCGGCACGCCGCGGATCATCGCCGCGACCATGCCAGCGGTGGTGATCATCGCCACCGTCGCCGAGCCCTGCGCGGTCCGGATCACCACCGACACGCCGAACGCCAGCAGCAGCAGGGCGACGCCGCCGCCCCTGGTGCCGCCGCCGAAGGCGCCCGCGACCAGCGAGCCGAGCCGCGCGGACTGCAGGGTCGCGCCGAACGCGCCGCCGGCCCCGACGATGAGGACGATCGCGCCCGCCCCGAGCAGCGACGACTCCACCAGCGCCGACAACCCCGCCCGGCCGGACCGCTGCGCGCGCCAGTAGAGGCGCAGCGCGAAGCAGGCCGCCAGGAACAGCGCCACGTCCGGGTTCCCCAGGGTCGCCGTCCACGGGGCCAGCGCGCTCCACGCCGCCGCGCCGGAGGGGGCGAGGGTGTTCAGCGTCTCGAGGACGGTGTTGGACGAGATCAGCCCGACCGGGAGCAGCACCGGCACCAGCGCGGGCACCAGGCCAGGCAGCACCGCGGGCGCGGCGGCCTCCGGCACGCCCGGCGCCAGCGGGGCCAGCAGGAAGAAGATCGTGTCGAAGAACACCGGCAGCGACAGCACGAACGCCGTCGCGCCCAGGGCCAGGGCCCCGCGCCGCTCGCCCAGCAGGTCGAGGAAGCCGCGCACGATCCGGTCCGACGCGCCGCTCCCGGACATCGCGCCGCCGATGATCGCCGCCAGCGCGACGATGACGCCCAGCTGCCCGGCGGTCCGCCCGTACCCCTCGGCCACCACCGTCATCTTGACCCCCGGCTCGCCGGGCGCCAGGATAGCCACCACGATCGCGGCCCCGACGAGCGCGAGGAACGCGTGCACGCGGAGCACGACGATACCCCCCAGGACCACGGCGAAGCCGGCCAGCAGAATCAGGAGTGGAGGCATCGGTTAAGCGGGGGCAGGCCCGGCGAGGGGGGTATGGACACGGTGATAAGATGATAGTATGAATTGCGGCGGCCGTTCAACGGGAGACGGGTCCCTCGCCCCGGAGCGCCCTCTGCCTTCGCCGCGCCCGCTCGCGCGGCCGCCGGACCGGCTTCGCGAGGCGTCGTGCTCCAACTCATGGGAGGTCGGAACATGCTTCACCACCGTCTACAGAAGCACCTCTGGCTGGTCCCACTGAGCCTCGCGCTCGCCGTGGCCAGTTGCGACGTATCGACCTCGCCTGGCAGCTGGTACGTCACCTACCGGGTCCACGCCGTGCTGCTGAAGACCAACGGCCTGGACTCGACCGCCGCGATCGCCACCATCGACTCGATCTACTACAGCCCCGGCAGCGGGAAGTGCAAGACCACCTGCACCGCGGACTCGACGTTCGTGCGGGTGCTCGCCGCGTCGGCGACCTACTCGACCGAGCTGACGGTGCCGGACGGCGGGACGCTCGAGGCGCACCTGTTCGGCACGGGCGTGGCGCCGGGGGGCACCGCGAAATTCGCCGCGATCTGGATGACCGCCACCGGCTCGGTGTTCGGCGACAGCGTGACGGCCACGACCACGGCCGGGACCCACTTCACGCTCGACATCGCGAAGCAGTCGCTGTAGGCAGCGGACGTTCCGGGCTTCAGGGGCCGGCCCGCCTCCACGGCGGCGCCGGCCCCTGTGTCGTGGCGTCCCGCTCCGTCCGGCCCGCCGCCCCGCGCGGCTCGCCCTAGTCCCCGCCCGGCGCCCCCGCTAGCTTCGGCGCCATGACCTCGACCAGCGTCGCCGTCGGCCTGGTGCAGATGGCGATGGGCCCGGGCAAGGCGGCCAACGTGGCCAAGGCCCGCCGGGCCGTCGCCGACGCCGCGAAGCGCGGCGCCCGCATCGTCTGCCTGCCCGAGCTGTTCGCCTCGCCCTACTTCTGCCAGGTCCAGGATCCGGCGCGCTTCGAGCTGGCCGAGCCGGTGGAGGGGCCGACGAGCCAGGCCATCGCCGCGGCGGCGAAGGAGCACGGGGTCACGGTGGTGACGCCGATCTTCGAGCGGCGCGCGGCGGGCGTGTACCACAACAGCCTGGTGGTGCACGGGCCGGGCGGCGAGGCGCTCGGCCTGTACCGCAAGATGCACATCCCCGACGACCCGCTCTACTACGAGAAGTACTACTTCACGCCGGGCGACCTCGGCTTCGTGACGGTGGCGACGCCGTTCGCGAGGATCGGGCCGCTCATCTGCTGGGACCAGTGGTACCCGGAGGCGGCGCGCCTGGTGGCGCTCCAGGGCGCGCAGGTTCTCTGCTATCCGACCGCGATCGGCTGGCACCCGAAGGAGAAGGCGGAGCTCGGCGCCGCCCAGCTCGCCGCGTGGCAGACGATCCAGCGGTCGCACGCCATCGCCAACGGCGTGTTCGTCGTGGCGGTGAACCGCGTGGGGCACGAGGGGCCCGCCGACGGCGGGCTCGACTTCTGGGGCCACTCGTTCGTCGCCGATCCGTCCGGCGTCGTGCTGGCCGAGGCCGGCGAGGGCGAAGAGACGCTGGTGGTGCCGCTCGACCTGGCGCGCGTCGAGGACGTGCGCCGCAACTGGCCGTTCTTCCGCGACCGCCGCATCGACGCGTACGGCGGCATCGCCTCCCGGTTCATCGGCGGGGCGGGACGCTGATGGCGCGCCGCCGCGCGCGGGCGCCCGGCGCCGGCACCGCTCCGGGCGCGGCGACGCCGCGCGACGGCGGCTGGCGCATGCCGGCCGAGTGGGAGCCGCACGCGGCCACCTGGCTCGCGTGGCCGCACGAGCCCGACGACTGGCCCGGCAAGTTCGACGCGGTGCCGTGGGTGATCGCCGACGTGGCGCGCCACCTCCAGGACGCGGAGCGCATCCGGCTGATCGTGCGCGGCCGCGCCGAGCGCGCCCGCGCCGCGGCGGCGCTGTCGCGGTCGGGCGTGTCGCTGCGGCGCGTGGACTTCGTGGTGGTGCGGACCGACCGCTCCTGGACGCGCGACTTCCTCCCCCTGGGCCTGGTGCGGCGCCGCGGCGGCCGGCGCGAGCTGGCGGTGGTGAAGTGGCGGTTCAACGGCTGGGCCCGCTATCCCAACCACCAGGCCGACGAGGCCGCCGGGCGCCGCATCGCGCGGCGGCTCGGCGTCCCGGCCTTCTTCCCCGAGGTCGCCCGCCGCCGCGTCGTGCTCGAGGGGGGCGCCATCGACGTCGACGGCGAGGGCACCCTGCTCGCGACCGAGCAGTGCCTGCTGAGCGGGCGCCAGGCGCGCAACCGCGCGCTGGGCCGCGCCGGCACGGAGCGCGTGCTGCGGGACTACCTCGGCGCCGAAAAGGTGATCTGGCTCGGCAGCGGCATCGCCGGCGACGACACCGGCGGCCACGTGGACGATTTCGCGCGGTTCGTCGCGCCCGGGCGCGTGGTCGTGGCGCAGGAGACCGACCGCCGCGACCCCAACTCCCGGCCGCTGCGCGCGGCCCGCAAGCGGCTCGCCGCCGCGCGCGACGCCCGCGGCCGCAAGCTCGAGGTGGTCCCGCTGCCCATGCCGCGGCCGGTGGTGTTCGCCGGGGAGCGGCTGCCCGCCAGCTACGCCAACTTCTACGTCGGCACCGGGGCCGTGCTGGTGCCCACGTTCAACGACCCCAACGACCGCGTCGCGCTCGGCATCCTGGCCGAGCTGTTCCCGGGGCGCACGGTGGTCGGCATCCACTCCACGGATTTCGTGCTCGGACTCGGCACGATCCACTGCAGCACCCAGCAGGAGCCGCTGGTCTAGCCGCCGGGTCACGCGATGCGACCCGCCTCAGCGCCGCGCAGACTCCGCGGCCGCGCCCGCGCGCTGCTGGTCGCGGCGACGCTGGCGGGCCTGCGGCCCGTGCCGGCGGCGTTCGCGCAGCGGGCGCCGCTCGCCGCCACCCCGCCGATGGGCTGGAACAGCTGGGACGCGTACGGCACCACCGTGCGCGAGGACCAGGTCAAGGCGAACGCCGACGTGATGGCGCGCGACCTGGCGCGGTACGGCTACCGGTACGTGGTGGTGGACATCCAGTGGTACCAGCCCACCGCCCGCGGCCACGGCTACCTCCCGGGCGCCGTGCTGGCGATGGACGCCTACGGGCGCCTGGTCCCCGCGGAGAACCGGTTCCCGTCGGCGGCGCACGGCGCCGGCTTCCGGCCGCTGGCCGACTACGTGCACGCGCTCGGCCTCGGGTTCGGCATCCACGTCATGCGCGGCATCCCCCGCCAGGCGGTCGCGGCGAACACGCCGATCCCCGGCACGCCGCACCACGCCGCCGAGGTCGCGGACACCACGAACGGCTGCGCGTGGAACCCGGACATGTGGGGCGTCGCCGTCGGGAAGCCGGGCGCCCGGGCGTACTACGACGCGATCGCGCGGCTGTACGCGTCGTGGGGCGTGGACTTCGTCAAGGCCGACGACATGGGGAGCCACCGCTTCCAGCCGGCCGAGATCCGCGCCCTGCGCCGGGCGCTCGCCAGGAGCGGCCGGCGCATCGTGCTGTCCATCTCGCCCGGGCCGGCGCCGGCGGAGTCCGCCGCCTTCCTCGCGCGCCACGCCGAGATGTGGCGGATCTCGGACGACTTCTGGGACGACTGGCGGCTGGTGCGCGCGCAGTTCGACCGCGCGCGGGACTGGGCGCGGTTCGTCGGCGTCCGCCACACCTGGCCGGACGCCGACATGCTGCCGCTCGGCCGGCTGCGCCTGACGGATTCGGCCGGCCGCGGCGCGCCCACCCGTCTCAGCCCGGACGAGCAGCGCACCGTGATGACCCTGTGGAGCATCTTCCGCTCGCCCCTGATCATCGGCGGCGACCTGCCGACGCTCGACTCGGCGACCCTCGCCCTGGTCACCGATCCCGAGGTGCTGGCGGCGGACCAGCGCGGCGAGAGGCCGCGCCAGGTCCTGGAGCGGCCCGGCCTGCGGGTGTGGCGCTCCGCCGTCCCGGGCGGCGGCGCGCGGTACGTCGCGGTCTTCAATCTCGATTCGCTCCCGCAGCGGGTGGACCTCGCGTGGGACGAGGTCGGACTCGGCAACGGCCGCCACCCGATCCGCGACCTGTGGGCGCGCCGCCCGCTCGGCGCCGCCGACCGGCTGCGCGTCGTGCTCGCGCCGCACGCCGCCGCGCTGTACCGCGTCGACGCCGCGCGCCCGCCGGGTCGCCAGGCCGGAGGAATGGTGATAAGATGACCGCCGTGCCGGAGCACGCAGCCCTCGCGCCGCGCCCCGGACGCACGGGCGCCGACGAGCCGCTCGCCTGGGGCGTGCTCGGCGTCGCCGACATCGCGGTCCGGCAGGTCATCCCGGCGATCCAGCGCAGTCCGGCGAACCGCGTCGTCGCCATCGCCTCGCGCGACCCGGCCAAGGCCGAGGCCGCCGCCCGCACGCTCGGCATCGCCCGCGCCCACGGCTCCTACGAGGCGCTGCTGGCCGACGCCGCCGTCGAGGCCGTGTTCATTCCGCTGCCCAACCACCTCCACGTGCCGTGGTCGCTCCGCGCCGTCGCCGCCGGCAAGCACGTGCTGTGCGAGAAGCCGCTGGGATGCAACGCGGCCGAGGTGCGCCTGCTGCTCGCGGCGCGCGACCGCGCCGGCGTGCAGGTGGCCGAAGCCTTCATGACCCGCACCCACCCGCAGTGGCGGCGCGTGCGCGAGCTGATCGCCGCCGGCCGCATCGGCGAGCTGCGGATGGTGACCGGCCACTTCAGCTACTACCGCCGCGATCCCGACGACGTCCGCAGCAGGGTCGAGTACGGCGGCGGCGTGCTGCTCGACATCGGCTGCTACCCGGTCACGATGTCGCGCTGGCTGTTCGGCGCCGAGCCCGTGGAGGTCGCGTGCGTGCTCGAGCGCGATCCCGGGTTCAAGGTGGACCGCTACGTCTCCGGGGTGCTGCGCTTCCCCGCGGGCCAGGCGTCGTTCACCGTCGCCGGCCAGGCGGCGCTGTGGCAGCGGATGGAGATCTTCGGCACCCGCGGCCGCATCGAGGTCGAGATCCCGTTCAATCCTCCGGCCACCCATCCGGCCCGCATCGCGGTGGACGACGGGCGCGACCTCACCGGCGGCGGCATCGAGGCGGAGACGTTCGAGCCGGTGAACCAGTACACGCTCCAGGCGGAGCGCTTCGCCGAGGCGGTGCGCGGCCGCGGTGCCGTGCCGGTCACGGTCGAGGACGCGCTCGGCAACATGGCGGTGCTCGACGCGCTGTTCCGGGCCGCGGAGAGCGGCCGGTGGGAGAAGCCGTGAGCGAGGTGCTCGAGGCGCTGCGCCGCCTCAGGATCGTGCCGCTGATCGTCATCGACGACCCGGACAGGGCCGACGGCCTGGCGCGGGCGCTGGTGGACGGCGGCCTGCCCTGCGCCGAGATCGCCTTCCGCACGCCGGCGGCGCTCGAGGCGTTGCGCCGCATGGCCGCGGCGCAGCCGCCGCTGCTGGTGGGCGCCGGCACCGTGCTCACCCCCGACCAGGCCGCGCAGGCGCGGGGCGCGGGCGCGCGGTTCGTCGTCTCGCCGGGCCTCGACCGCCGGGTGGTGGACTGGTGCGCGGCCCACGACCTCACGGTGTTCCCCGGCGTGTGCACGCCGACCGAGATCGCGGCCGCGGTCGCGCTGGGCCTCGGGGTGCTCAAGTTCTTCCCCGCCGAGCCGATGGGCGGCCTGCCGTTCCTCCAGGCGGTGGCGGCGCCGTTCACCGGCGTGGAGTTCATCCCCACCGGCGGGCTCACGGCGAGCCACCTGCCCGCGTACCTCGGCTTCCGCCGGGTGGTGGCGTGCGGCGGCTCGTGGATGGCGCCGCAGGCGTGGATCGCCGGCGGCCGGTTCGACCGCATCCGCGCCGCGGTGGAGGAGAGCGTCCGCCTCGCCGCGCCGCCGGCGGGGGCCTGACCGGTGGCGAAGCGCGTCGTCACGCTCGGCGAGATCATGCTGCGCCTCAAGGCGCCGGGGCACGAGCGGCTGTTCCAGTCGCCGGCGCTCGAGGCCAGCTTCGGCGGCGCCGAGAGCAACGTCGCCGTCTCCCTGGCGCAGTGGGGCCTCGACGCCACGTTCGTCACGGTGCTGCCGGCCAATCCGGTGGGCGACGCCGCGCTCGCCGAGCTGCGGCGCTTCGGCGTGGACACGTCGCTGGTGCGGCGCGCCGGCGCGCGGGTGGGGATCTACTACCTCGAGGCGGGGGCCGCCCAGCGCCCGAGCCGCGTGGTCTACGACCGCGCGGGCTCCGCGATGGCCGCGGCGCGCGCCGCCGACTTCGACTGGGACCGCGTGTTCGCGGGCGCCGCGTGGTTCCACCTGAGCGGCGTCACCCCGGCGCTCAGCGCCTCGGCCGCCGAGCTGTCGCTCGCCGCGGTGCGCGAGGCGCGCGCCCGCGGCGTGACGGTCTCGTGCGACTACAACCACCGCGCCAGCCTGTGGACCTGGGGCCGGAGCGCTCCCGAGGTGATGCGCGAGCTGGTGCGACACGTGCAGGTGGGGATCGCGAACGAGGAGGACTGCCAGCGCGCGCTCGGCATCGAGGCCGACCTCGACGTCCGCGGCGGCCGGCTCGACGAGGCCGCCGTGCGCGCGCTCGCCGAGCGCGTGCTGGAGGCGTTCCCCAACCTCGAGAAGCAGGTGATCACGCTGCGCGAGAGCCACGGCGCCGACCACAACGGCTGGAGCGCCTGCCTGCACGACCGCCGCCGCCTGCTCGCGAGCCGGCGGTACGACATCGCGCGCGTGGTGGACCGCGTGGGCGGCGGCGACGCCTTCGCCGCCGGCCTGGTCTACGCCCTGGTGACATCCGGCGACGATCAGCGGGCGCTGGAGTTCGCCGCCGCGGCCGGGTGCCTCAAGCACTCGGTGCCGGGCGACTTCAACCGGGTGAGCGTCGCGGAGATCGAGACGCTCCTGAAGGGGGACGCGAGTGGCCGGGTCCAGCGGTGACGCGGTGACGGCGCCGCCGGCGGGGAGGCAGTCCGGGTACCGGTGGACGATCGCCGCGCTGCTGTTCGGCGCGATGACGGTCAACTACGTCGACCGGCAGGTGCTCGGCCTGCTGGCGCCGACGCTGACCCGCGAGCTGCACTGGAGCGAGACCGACTACGCCACCATCGTCTCGACGTGGACGGCCGCCTACGCCGTCGGCCTGCTGTTCATGGGCAACGTGATGGACCGGATCGGCGTGCGGCGGGGCCTCGCGGCGGCCGTCACGGGCTGGAGCCTGGCGGCGATGGCGCACGCCCTGGTGCGGACGGTCACCGGCTTCTCCGTCGTGCGGGCGCTGCTCGGCCTCGGCGAGTCGGGGAACTTCCCGGCCGCCAACAAGGCCGTGGCGGAGTGGTTCCCGAAGAAGGAGCGGGCCCTCGCCACCGGGATCTTCAACTCGGGCCCCAACGCGGCGGTGGTGCTCGCCGCGCTGCTCGTCCCGTGGATCACCCTCTCGCTCGGCTGGCGGTGGGCGTTCGTGGCCACGGGCACGCTCGACCTGCTGTGGCTGGCGGCGTGGCTCCTGGTCTACCGCGAGCCGGCGGCGCACCCGCGGGTCACGGCGGCGGAGCTGGCGTACATCCGCAGCGACCCCGGCGAGAGCACGGCGGCGCTGCCGTGGCGCAGCCTGTTCGGCTACCGCCAGACCTGGGCGTACGCCGTCGGCAAGGCGCTGACCGACCCGGTGTGGCTGTTCTATCTGTTCTGGCTGCCGAAGTTCCTCGACGTCCGGTTCAACGTGCACCTCGCGGCGCTGCCGCTGCCGCTGATCGTGATCTACTCGGCGGCCAGCGCCGGCTCGGTGCTGGGCGGCTGGGCCTCCGGCGCCCTGATCGCGCGCGGCTGGACCGTGAACCGCGCCCGCAAGATCACGATGCTGGTGGCGGCGGTGGCGATCCTGCCGACGGTGCTGGCGCCCCGCGCGACCAGCATGTGGCTGGCCGTGGCGGTGGTGAGCGTGGCGGCGACGGCCCACCAGTGGTGGTCCACCACCCTGCTCACGACGCCGGGCGACCTGTTCCCCAGGCAGGCCGTGGGCTCCGCGACCGGGATCGGCGGGTTCGCCGGGATGCTCGCCGCGTTCCTGTTCCAGCGCGCCACCGGCGCCATCCTCGAGATGACCCACGGCGACTACGCGCCGGTGTTCGCCGTGCTCGGGTTCCTCTACCTCGCCGCGCTGGGCCTGATCCACCTGCTGGTGCCGCGGATGGAGCCGGCGCGGCTGCCCGCGGCTTGACAGCCCCCCGCCGCCGGCCCACCTTGGCGGCGGCAGGTGATAAGATCAGTTGATCACTGCCCGCCGGGGCGCCCTGCCCCGCGGACCGAGCAGGTGAGCGCACGATGAAGATCGCCGACATCCGGGCCACCCCGGTGAGCGTCCCTCTCCAGGCGCCCCTGCGCCACGCCAACGGCTGCCACTGGGGCCGGTTCGTGCGGACCCTCGTCGAGGTCGAGAGCGACGACGGGCGCGTCGGCCTCGGCGAGCTGGGCGGGGGCGGCGAGAGCGCCACGGCCGCCGTGGCCGGCCTCAAGCCGTACCTGGTCGGCCGCGATCCGGCGGGGCTCGAGGAGCTGCGGTTCCGGATCGCCAACCCGACGGCCTCGCTCTACAACAACCGCACCCAGCTGCTCGCGGCCGTCGAGTTCGCCTGCCTCGACCTCCTGGGCCAGCGGTGGGGCGCGCCGGTCAGCGACATCCTCGGCGGCCGGGTGCGCGACGAGGTGCGGTTCGCCTCGTACCTGTTCTTCCGCTACGCCAACCCGGGCGACGGCACCGGCGAGGTCCGCACCCCCGACCAGCTGGTGGCCGAGGCGCTGGCGCTGAAGCACGAGCACGGCTTCACCACCCACAAGCTCAAGGGCGGCGTGTTCCCGCCCGACTACGAGCTGGCGTGCTACCGCGCGGTGGCCGAGGCCCTGCCGGGCGACCGGCTCCGCTTCGACCCCAACGGCGTGTGGTCGACCGAGCAGGCCGTCGCCTTCGCCCGCGCCATCGAGCCGATCGCGAACGACTACCTCGAGGACCCGGTGTTCGGGATGGACGGCATGCGCCGCACGCGGCAGCAGGCGCGCATGCCGCTCGCGACCAACACGGTGATCGTCGGCTTCGAGCAGCTGGCCGCCAACGTGCGCGATCCCGCGGTGGACGTCGTGCTGCTGGACACCACGTTCTGGGGCGGCCTGCGCGCCTGCGTGAAGGCGGCGGGCGTGTGCGAGGCCTTCCAGCTCGGCGTCGGCGTGCACTCCTCGGGGGAGCTCGGCGTCCAGCTGGCCACGATGCTGCACCTCGGCGCCGTGCTGCCGAACCTCGGCTTCGCCGCGGACGCGCACTACCACCACCTCCGGGACGACGTGATCGCGGGCGGCAAGCTGCGCTACCGCGACGGCGCCATCGCCGTGCCCACCGCGCCGGGCCTCGGCGTGACGCTCGACCGCGACAAGGTGGCCGAGTACCACGAGCTGTACCGGCGCCTCGGACCCTACCCCTACGACCAGGACCCGCTGCGCCCGGGCTGGGCGCCCCTCATCCCCAACACGCGCTGGGCGGATCCGGCCGACGCCCGCGTGCCCGCGTTGGCCCGCTGACGGAGACGACGATGCGAGGTCTCGCGCGCTGGCTTCCCGTCGTGCTCGGCTCGGCCCTCCTGGCGGCCGCGGGCCCGCGCCCGCCCGCCGAGGACGGCTACGAGCTGTGGCTCCGCTACCGCGTGGTGGACGACGCCGCCCGGCTCGCCGCGTACCGGAGCGACGTCGCCGCGCTGACGGTGGGCGGCGACTCGCCGGCGCTGCGCGCGGCGCGCGCCGAGCTGCTGCGCGGGCTCGGCGGCCTGCTCGGCCGGCCGCTGCCCGTGGATTCCACGGTCTCGCGCGACGGCACCGTCCTCATCGGCACGCCGGCCGGCTCGCCCGCCATCGCCTCGCTCGGCCTCGGGCCCGAGCTCGCCCGGGCCGGCCGGGAGGGCTACGTGCTCCGGACGGCGCGCGTCCGGGGCCGCCGCGTCATCGTGGTCGCCGCGAACCGCGACGCGGGCGTGCTGTACGGCGCGTTCCACCTGCTGCGGCTGATCCAGACCGGCCGGCCGCTCGACTCCCTCGCGGTCACCGCCGCGCCGAGGGTGAGCCTGCGGGTGCTCGACCACTGGGACAACCTCGACGGCACGGTGACGCGCGGCTACGCCGGCGCCTCGCTGTGGACGTGGGAGAGCCTCCCCGGGTACCTGGCGCCGCGCTACCGCGACTACGCGCGCGCCGACGCGTCGATCGGGATCAACGGCGTGGTGCTGAACAACGTCAACGGCGACGCGCGGTTCCTCACGGCGCCGTACCTCGAGAAGGTGGCCGCACTGGCCGGCGTGTTCCGGCCGTACGGGATCCGGGTGTTCCTCGCGGCGCGGTTCAGCGCCCCGGTCGAGGTCGGCGGGCTGCGGACGGCGGACCCGCTCGACGCCGCCGTGCAGGCGTGGTGGAGGGCGAAGGCGGACGAGATCTACCGGGCCATTCCGGATTTCGGCGGCTTCCTGGTCAAGGCGAACTCCGAGGGCGAGCCCGGCCCGCAGGACTACCACCGGACCCACGCCCAGGGCGCGAACCTCCTGGCGGACGCGCTCGCCCCGCACGGCGGCGTGGTGATGTGGCGCGCGTTCGTGTACGCGGCGGAGATCCCGACCGACCGGGTGAAGCAGGCGTACGACGAGTTCGTGCCGCTCGACGGGAAGTTCCGCGCGAACGTGCTGGTGCAGGTGAAGAACGGCCCGCTCGACTTCCAGCCGCGCGAGCCGTTCCACCCGCTGTTCGGCGCGATGCCCCGCACGCCGGTGATGCTCGAGCTGCAGGTCACCAAGGAGTACCTCGGCCAGGACACGCACCTCGCGTACCTCGGCACGATGTGGCAGGAGGTGCTGGACGCCGACACCTACGCCCGCGGCCCGGGCTCGACGGTGGCGCGGATCGTGGACGGCTCGCTGTTCGGCCACCGGCTGACCGGCGTCGCCGGGGTGGCGAACGTCGGCAGCGACCGGAACTGGTGCGGCTCGATCTTCAACCAGGCGAACTGGTACGCGTTCGGCCGGATGGCCTGGGACCCCGGTCTCGGCGCGGCCGCCGCCGCGGACGAGTGGATCCGCCAGACCTTCTCCAACGACACCGCCGTGGTGCGGCGCGTGACGGCGATGATGCTCGCCTCGCGCGAGGCGGTGGTGAACTACATGACGCCGCTCGGGCTCGCGCACCAGATGGCGTACGAGCACCACTACGGCCCGGGGCCGTGGGTCTCGGGCGGCCGCCCCGACTGGATGAGCGTGACCTTCAACCGCGCCGATGCCGCCGGCATCGGCTTCGACCGCACGCCGGCGGGGAGCGACGCCGTCGCGCAGTACTTCCCGCCGCTGCGGCAGCGGTTCGCCAGCCCCGACTCGGTCCCCGAGAACCTGCTGCTGTGGTTCCACCACCTCCCGTGGACGGCCCGGCTGACGGGCGGGCGCACCCTGTGGGAGGAGCTGCTGCGCCACTACCAGATGGGGATCGACACCGTGCGCTGGATGCGGGCGACCTGGGACTCGCTGGCCCCGCGGATCGACCCCGCGCGGTTCGACTCGGTGCGCGCGTACCTCGCGATCCAGGCCGCCGAGGCGCGGTGGTGGCGCGACGCGTCGGTCGTCTACTGGCAGAGCCTCAACCAGCTGCCGATCCCGGCGCCGTACGCGGCGCCGCTGCACACCCTGGAGTTCTACCAGCGGCTCGGCTGCCCGGCCGACGTCCGCAAGCCGCGCTGCCCCGCGATCGAGGAGAAGCCATGAGCCCGAAGTTCCCGCAGGACGCGTTCACGCCCCGCCCCGAGCACCACTTCACCTTCGGCCTGTGGACGGTGGGCAACACGGGGCGGGACCCGTTCGGCGACCCGGTGCGCGCGCCGCTCACGCCGGTGCGCATCGTGGAGAAGCTGGCCGAGCTCGGCGCCTACGGCGTCAACCTGCACGACAACGACCTGGTGCCGCAGGGCGCCACGGCCGCCGACCGCGACCGCATCGTGCGCGAGTTCAAGGCCGCGCTCAAGGCGAGCGGGATGCGGGTGCCGATGGCGACGACCAACCTGTTCGGCGACCCGGTGTTCCGCGACGGGGCGTTCACGAGCAACGACGCCAAGGTGCGGGCCTACGCGCTGCAGAAGACCATGGCCGCGATGGACCTCGGCGTGGAGCTCGGCGCGGAGACCTACGTGTTCTGGGGCGGCCGCGAGGGGGTGGAGACCAACGCCGCCAAGGACCTGCGGGCGGCGCTGGGCTGGTTCCGGGACGCGCTGAACTTCCTGTGCGAGTACGCGCGGTCGCAGCGGTACGCGCTGAGGTTCGCGCTGGAGGCGAAGCCCAACGAGCCGCGGGGCGACATCTTCCTGCCGACCACCGGCCACATGCTCGCCTTCATCTACACGCTCGACCACCCGGAGATGGTGGGCCTCAATCCGGAGGTGGCGCACGAGCAGATGGCGGGGCTCGACTTCTCGCACGGCGTGGCGCAGGCGCTCGAGGCGGGCAAGCTGTTCCACATCGACCTCAACGGGCAGAAGCCGGGGCGGTTCGACCAGGACCTGCGGTTCGGCAGCGACGACCCGCGCGCCGCCTTCTTCCTGGTGAAGCTGCTCGAGGACGCGCGCTGGCCCGGGATGCGGCACTTCGACAGCCACGCCTACCGGACCGAGGACGAGGACGGGGTGTGGGACTTCGCCCTGGGCTCGATGCGCACCTACCTGATCCTCAAGGACAAGGCGGCGCGGTTCGCGAAGGACGCCGAGATCCAGCAGCTGCTCGGGGAGCTCGGCGCGCGCGGCGCCGCGGGCGCGGCCCGGGAGGCCTTCAGCCCGGAGCGGGCGGCGGCGCTCAAGGGCGAGCGGTTCGACCTGCCGGCGCTGCGGGCGCGGGGCTACGCCTACGAGCGGCTCGACCAGCTGACCACCGAGCTGCTGCTGGGGGTCCGGTGAGTCCCGGGGCTCCGCGCCGCGGCCCGCGAGGGCCGGCGCGGGGCCCCGGCCTAACCCGACCGTGGTCCTCGGGCTTGCGTCCGGGACCCGGCGGAGGCCGCCCCGGCGGTTTCTTGACAGCGGCCTAGCGGAGCGTAGTATGGTGGCCCGTATGGTGATCTTATCACCCGATAACTGGCGCTATCCGGATTCCGCGTGACCGGGTGGCGGCCCGCGCCGAGTCATGGCGCGCGCCACCGCCCATCGTGACGTCCCTCGGGAGGGTCCCTAGATGAAACATTGGATACTGGTCCTAGCCGCTCTGAGCGTCGGGGCCAACGCCAGGGCGCAGAACACCGGCCGGCTCACCGGTACCGTGACGGCGGCCGAGGACGGCCGGGCGCTCAACGGCGCGGTGGTGAGCATCGTCGGCACCAACCGCACCGCCTTCACCAACGCCTCGGGCGTCTACCTGGTCGAGCAGGTCCCGGCGGGCGCGCGGCTGGTGCGGGTGCGGTTCCTCGGCTACGCCCCGCTGCAGCAGACGGTCACCGTCGGAGCCGACCGCACCGACACGCTGAACTTCCAGATGGTGTCGGCGCCGGTGCAGCTCGAGGGCATCGTCGCGACCGCCTACGGCGAGCAGGAGCGGCGCGAGGTGACCGGCGCCATCACGTCGCTGAACCTCGGCGAGCTGCGCGACGTCCCGCTGCCCAACCCGGCCCAGCTGATCCAGGCGCGGGTGGCGGGCGTGGACGTGGTGAGCACCGGCTACCGTCCGGGCGCGCCGATGAACGTGATGATCCGCGGCGTGCGGTCCATCACCGCGGGCAACCAGCCGCTGTACGTGGTGGACGGCGTCCCGCTGGTGGGCGGCGGCATCGAGGACTTCAACCCGGCGCAGATCGCCTCGATCGAGGTCCTGAAGGACGCCTCGGCGACCGCGCCCTACGGGGCGCGCGGCGCGAACGGCGTGATCCTGATCACGACGAACCGCGGCGCGGCGGGCGCGAGCGGCGGCACCTCGAGCTTCACCTACGACTACCAGTACGGTGCGCAGAGCGCCCTGCACTTCGTGGACCTGATGAACGGTCCCGAGCTGGCCCAGGAGCGCATCGACGCGTACCGCCTGGCCGGCCGGACCGTGTCCTACGCCTCGATCTTCAACCCGCCGGAGCTGAACCAGGCCTACTGCGCCCTGAACGTCAAGACGAACCCGACCACGGGCCTGTACGACACGACCGCGGCGGGCACCTCGACGTGGCAGGCCGTGCATCCGGGGTGCCAGACGGGGACCGACTGGCAGCGCTCGATCTACCGCATCGGCAGCCAGCAGCAGCACCGGGTCAGCTACAACTCCATCGCGGGCAACGCCCGGCTCTCCCTGTCCGGCACCTACTTCAACCAGTCGGGCATCACCGTCGGCCAGGGGTTCAAGCAGTACTCCGGCACGATCAGCTTCGAGAACACCTACGGCCGCCTGCGCATCGGCGCCACCGCCACGGGGTCGCGGTCCGTCGCCGACATCGGCGGGGACTCGCAGCTGTGGGGCGAGGCGACCGCGAACAGCTCGCTCGGCCTGCCCTACGACAGCGCCGGCACGCCGTACGCCACGCTGTGCAGCGTCTGCACGCTGAAGATCAATCCGTCGGGCGACGCGCTGCGCACCAACCCGCTGCGGGAGGAGCAGGGCTTCATCCATCAGCAGATCAGCGACCGGCTGTTCGGCTCGCTGTTCGCCGAGGTGACGCTGCCCTTCGGCTTCGCGTATCGCGCCAACCTCGGCCCGGATCTCCAGAACGTCAGCGACGGCATGTTCCAGGGCGCCAACGTGGTGCTCGGCAGCACGCCCATCGGCAACTCGCAGGCGGGGCTGGCGACCCGGGAGGCGTTCCGCTACACGCTGGACAACATGCTGACCTGGAGCTACACGACCGGCGAGCACAAGGTGGACGCGACCGGCCTGTACACCATCACCCAGACGCGCTTCCAGGACGACTCCGCTTCCTCCAAGACCCTGCCCTACGACTACCAGCTCTGGTACAACCTGGGCACCGGCTCGGCTCCGCAGCCGCCGATCAGCCAGTACAACCAGACGGCGACGCGCTCGTTCATGGGCCGGGTCAACTACACCTACAAGAACCGCTACAGCCTCACGGTGACGGGCCGCGAGGACGGCGCCAGCGTGCTGGCCGCCGGCCACAAGTTCGCGTTCTTCCCGTCGGCGGGTCTCAGCTGGCAGATCGGCGACGAGCAGTTCATGAAGCAGTTCACGTTCCTCTCGGGGCTCAAGCTGCGGGCGAGCCTCGGCACCACCGGTAACTCGTCGATCAACCCCTACCAGACCGAAGGCAGCCTGAACCAGACGTTCTACAACTTCGGGAGCTCCACGGCGAACGGGTACGTGCCGGGCCAGATCCCGAACCCGACGCTGGTGTGGGAGAAGACGGCGCAGCTCGACCTCGGCGCCGACTTCGGCCTGTTGAGGAACCGGATCAGCGGCACGGTGGACATCTACCGGGAGAAGACCAGCGACCTGCTGCTGACGCGGGCGCTGCCTCCCTCGTCCGGCTTCGCCTCGACGCTCCAGAACATCGGGAAGACGGGGAACGCGGGCTGGGAGTTCTCGCTCACCACGGTCAACCTGACGGGCGCCGGCGGCGGGCCGCGGTGGACCACCGACTTCAGCTTCACGCACAACCAGAACTACATCATCAGCCTGGCCGGCACGACCGGCGACGACCTCGGCGACCGGTGGTTCATCGGGCAGCCGGTCAACATCGGTCTGAGCGGCCAGTCCGGCTACGATCCGCTCCACCAGGTGTTCTACGACTACAAGTTCATCGGGATCTGGCAGCTCGCGGACTCGGCGCTCGCCCGGCAGTACGGCGAGAAGCCCGGGGATCCGCGGGTCGCCGACCTCAACGGGGACGGCAAGATCGACGGGTTCGACCGCGAGATCGTCGGCAACAGCTATCCCCGCCTGATCGCCAGCATCTACAACCGGGTCACCTGGGGCGCGTTCGACCTGTCGTTCCTGCTCCAGGGCCGCATCGGCTACACCTTCATCGACGGGTTCCGCGAGAACACGGACCTGTTCGACCGCTACAACAACCTCAACGTCCAGTACTGGACGCCGGAGCGCTGCGACGGCGGGCCGGACCCGACCAAGTACGATCCGCCGCCGGGCGAGACCGCGGCGCAGCAGGCCGCCATCCCGGGCTGCAACGTGTGGTGGGCCCCGAGCGCCGGCCGGCAGAATCCCCCGTACGACGACCTCCCGTCCAACTCGCTGGGCTCCGCCTCGCCGGCGTACCGCGTCGGCACGCACTGGCGGGTGCGCAACATCACCCTCGGGTGGACGCTGCCGCAGAAGTTCGTCAACCGGGTGCGGGGCGTGCACTCCGCGCGGGTGTACGTCGAGGCACAGGATCCGTGGGTGTTCACCAGCTACTACGGCTACGACCCCGAGAACGGAGGCTCCTCGGGTCCGCCGAGCTACCGCACGGTGCTCGTCGGGATGACCTTGGGCTTCTAGCGAGAACCACCTGAACCGAGGCTGACAATGATGAAGCCGAAATACATCCTCTTGGGACTGGCTCTCGCGGGACTCACGGCCTGTGTGGATCTCAACGAGAAGCTGGTCGGGACCGTCACCACGCAGTACTACGCGAACGGGGCCGGGCTCGACGCCGCCGTGATGGGCGACTACGCCCAGCAGCGCGGCTTCTGGGGACTCGAGCAGTCGTACGTCCTCACCGAGCTCGGCACGGACCTCGAGACGCTGGGCGACCAGACCACGTTCACGTGGTTCGGCACCTACGCCGGGGGCCTGGCCGCATCCGACGGCCACTTCCAGAACACCTGGAACCCGTTCTATCAGGCCATCAACACCTCCAACGCGGTGATCAACCGGGCACCGGCCGTCACCGACATGGACCCGGTCACCAAGGCGACCCGGATCGCCGAGGCGAAGTTCCTGCGCGCGCTGGACTATTTCATGATCGTCCAGTTCTTCGGGCCGGCGCCGCTCTCCACGACCGAGTCCCAGGGAGCCGTCACGACGGCGCACCGCTCCCCGGTGGACTCGCTCTACCTCCAGATCGTGAAGGACCTGCGGGACGCCATCGCGGTCCTGCCGGCCACGCAGAACAACCTCGGCCGGGCGACCAAGGGCGCCGCGCAGGCCCTGCTGGCCAGGGTCCTGCTGACCCGCGCGTACCATCCGTACCCGTACGAGGCGGCGTCGGCGTCGTTCTACCTGGCGAGCTCCTCGTTCCTGCGCGAGGCGGGCGCGACGTCGGCGACCGACTTCGCCGGGGCGAAGGCCGAGGCCGACTCGGTGATCGCCGGCCCGTATTCCCTGCTGACGAACTTCGTGGACAACTTCTGCGTCCCGATGGGCGCCCGCGGACCCGGGTCCTACTGCAACCTGCCGGCCAACGAGAACAACGCGGAGCTGATCTGGTCGGTGCAGTACTCCGCCGTTGCCGGCCAGTACACGGTGGGCCTCGGCAACACGAACTTCGTGCAGATGCTCTCCTACTACGACGACCGCCCCGGCATGACGCGCGACTGCAACAACGGCCGCGCCTTCCGCCGCGTGCGGCCGACGCTGTACGCCCGCAACCTGTGGCAGCGCTGGACGGACTCGACGCACACGATCGTGCTGGACACGCGGTACGACGGCACGTTCCAGAGCGTATGGTACTCCAACGCCGCCAACACCGGGGCCTGCTTCCGGTCCGGCGGCGTCATGACGGGCTACAGCACCACCAACTGCTCCTTCCTGCCGACGTTCGGCGGCAACTGCACCAACGGCCAGAACTTCGTCCTCGGCGACACGGCGATGTTCCAGCCGGGCTACATCGTCGGCGGGGCGGCGTCGTGCACCGGACCGGGCGGCGCCTGCTCGCAGACCTACCGGCAGTCGGTGAAGTACGCCGTCGTCGAGCCGGCTTTGACGGAGCCGGGCGCGAACCCCACGGTGATCGGGCAGTACGACTGGTTCCGGTTCCCGACGATGAAGAAGTGGCAGGACGACCAGCGGCCGGACTTCAACAACACCGACGGCGGCCGTGACGTTCCCGTCCTGCGGCTGGGCGACGTCTACCTGATCGCGGCGGAGGCCACCTGCGCCGCGGCCTACGGCACGGCGGCGTGCACCGGCGCCCAGGGGACGATCCTGCCGTACATCACGACCCTGCGGACGCGCGCGGCCAACTGCCTGAACCGGTTCCCCGGCTGCACGGCGGCCGTCCAGACGGCCAACCAGGCGATGATCAACGACGCCACGCACCTGCCGGCCACGATCACCCTCGAGTTCATCCTGGACGAGTGGGGCCGGGAAAAGTACGGCGAGTACTGGCGCTGGCTCGACCTGGCCCGCACCGGGCTGTGGCATCGCGTTCCGGACAACAACTGGCAGGCCTCGCCCGCCCACGGCGGCTTCTTCACCGAGGCCAAGCACCACCTGCGGCCGATTCCGCAGAGCCAGATCGACAACACGCAGGGCGGCATCGGCGCGTTCCCGCAGAACCCGGGGTACTGACCCCGCGGACCAACCCAGCCACCGGCTGACCGGTGTCTGACCGCAAGAAGCGACCTCCGGCTGCGACGAAGGCGTCGCAGCCGGAGCGTTTCCGGGCCCGGCGTGCCGCCGCGGCCCCGCGCTACCGCGACCGCACGGCGCCCATCGACCGGCGCGTCCGCGACCTGCTGTCCCGCATGACGCTGGAGGAGAAGGCCGCCCAGATGGTGTGCGTCTGGAACGGCAAGGCCGAGATGCTGGTCGACCGCGCCGGGGACTTCGATCCGGCGAAGGCCGCCGCGGCGTTCGCGGACGGCCGCGGCCTCGGGCAGGTGGGCCGGCCCAGCGACGCCGGCGGGCCGCCGGGCCTCGGCGCCCGCCGCAACGCCGAGCTGACCAACGCCATCCAGCGCTTCTTCGTGGAGCGGAGCCGGCTGGGCATTCCCGTCGTCTTCCACGAGGAGTGCCTGCACGGCCACGCCGCGAAGGACGCCACCAGCTTCTCGCAGCCCATCGGCCTCGCGGCGACCTTCAACCCCGCCCTGGTCGAGTCGCTGTACGCCATGACCGCGCTGGAGGCGCGCTCCCGTGGCACGCACCAGGCGCTCACGCCCGTGGTGGACGTGGCGCGGGACCCGCGCTGGGGGCGGGTCGAGGAGACCTTCGGCGAGGATCCCTACCTGGTGAGCCGGATGGGCGTCGCCGCCGTGCGCGGGTTCCAGGGCGACGGCTCGTTCCGGGGCGCCGCCCGCCGGCGCCGCGTGATCGCGACCCTCAAGCACTTCGCCGCCCACGGCGCGCCGGAGTCGGGCCTCAACTGCGCGCCGGCCGAGGTCTCGCCGCACACCCTGCGCGACGTGATCCTGGTCCCGTTCCGGGCCTGCGTGACCGAGGGCGGCGCGTGGAGCGTGATGCCCTCGTACAACGAGATCGACGGCGTTCCCTCGCACGCCAACCGCTGGCTGCTCAGGGACGTGCTGCGCGGGGAGTGGGGCTTCGAGGGGTTCACCGTCTCCGACTACTACGCCATCTGGGAGATGGCCGACCGCCCGGACACCCACGGCCACCACGTGGCCGCCGACAAGAGGGCGGCGGCCGTCCTCGCGGTGCGCGCCGGCGTCAACATCGAGCTGCCCGAGGCCGACTGCTACCGCCACCTGGTGGAGCTGGTGCGGGAGCGGAAGCTCAGGGAGTCGGAGCTGGACGACCTGGTGGCCCCGATGCTGCACGCCAAGTTCCGGCTCGGCCTGTTCGACGACCCGTACGTGGACCCCGACGAGGCCGAGCGGGTGGTGGGGTGCGAGGCGCACCGCGCCCTCGCGCTCCAGGCCGCGCGCGAGACCGTCACCCTGCTCAAGAACGCGGACGGCCTGCTGCCGCTCGACCCGGCCCGCCTCAAGACGCTGGCGGTGATCGGCCCCAACGCGGACCGTCACATGCTCGGCGGCTACAGCGGCGTGCCGAAGGGGGTCGTGACCGTGCTCCAGGGCATCCGGGCCGCGGTGGGCGGCCGGGTGGACGTGCGCTACGCCGAGGGCTGCAAGATCACGATCGGCGGCTCGTGGACCGAGGATCGCGTGGTGCCGGGCGACGCGGCGGAGGACCGCCGGCAGATCGCCGAGGCGGTCGAGGTCGCGAAGGGCGCCGACGCCGTGGTCCTGGTCATCGGCGACAACGAGCAGACGTCGCGCGAAGGCTGGGGCAAGAAGCACCTCGGCGACCGCGCGAGGCTGGACCTGGTGGGCCGGCAGCAGGAGCTCGCCGAGGCGCTGGTCGCGACCGGCAGGCCGGTGGTGGTCGTGCTGTTCAGCGGGCGGCCCCCCTCGGTCGGGTGGCTCGCCGAGCACGCGGGCGCGATCCTCGAGTGCTGGTACCTGGGCCAGGAAGGCGGCACCGCGGTGGCCGACGTGCTGTTCGGCGCCGTGAACCCCGGCGGCAAGCTGCCGATGACGATCCCGCGGTCGGCCGGCCACCTCCCGGCGTTCTACAACTACAAGCCCTCCGCGCGCCGCGGGTACCTGTTCGACGACGTGACGCCGCTGTGGCCGTTCGGCTTCGGCCTCAGCTACACCAGCTTCGCCGTCGGGCGCGTCCGGCTCACCCGGGCCGCGATCCGCCGCACCGGCACCACCCGCGTCCTGGCCGACGTGACCAACACCGGCCGTCGCGCGGGCCACGAGGTCGTGCAGCTGTACCTCCGCGACCGGGTCAGCTCGGTCACCCGGCCGGTCAAGGAGCTGAGGGGCTTCGCGAAGGTGTTCCTGCAGCCCGGCGAGACCACCACGGTCGGCTTCGACCTCGGCCCGGCGTCGCTGGCGTTCCACGACGTCCGGATGCGCGAAGTGGTGGAGCCCGGCGAGTTCGCCGTGATGGTCGGCACCTCCTCGCGCGACGAGGACCTGCACGCCGTCACGCTCACGGTGCGCGCGTAGCGGAAGGACGACAGCCCGCCATGGCTGAACGCATCCAGAAGCTCTCGTTCGTCGAGAAGGCCGGCTACAGCCTGGGAGACGCGGCCGCGAACTTCGTCTTCATGACGATGATCCTCTTCCAGCTGAACTTCTACACCGACACGATGGGCATCGCCGCCGCGGCTGCGGGCACGCTGCTCCTGGTGGGCCGGCTGTGGGACGCGTTCTTCGACCCGATGATCGGGGTGCTGGCCGACCGCACCACCACGCGGTGGGGCAAGTTCCGGCCGTGGGTGCTGTGGACCGCCGTGCCGTGGGCGGTGGTGCTGGTCCTGGCCTACACGGTGCCGCACTTCAACGCGGCCGGCACCCTGGCGTACGCCATGGTCACCAACATCCTGCTGATGACCCTGTACTCGGCGAACAACACCCCGTACTCGGCCATGACCGGCGTGATGACCGGCGACGTCAACGAGCGCACCACGCTGTCCTCCTACCGGTTCTTCGCGGCGATGTTCGCGCAGCTGATCGTGGGAGGGTTCACGCTGTCGCTGGTCGCCAAGCTCGGCCACGGCGACAACGCGCGCGGCTGGCAGATGACCATCGGGCTGTGGGCCGTGCTGTGCGTCGTGTTCTTCGTCGTCACGTTCCTCACCACCCGCGAGCGCATCCAGCCGCCGCCCCAGCAGAAGTCGTCGCCCCGGGAGGACTTCGGCAACCTGCTGAAGAACGGCCCCTGGGTCGCGATGTTCGTGCTGACGCTGTCGCACTTCGTCTACGTGGCGCTGCGCGGCGGCTCGATGTTCTACTACTTCAAGTACTACGTCAGCACCGACCGCCTGTACGACTTCCTGGCCCGTCTCGGGCTGGGCAGCTCCGCCGCGTCCGGCGGCGGCCCGTGGCACGACCTGCTCAACACGTTCGGCCTGATCATCAACCCGGCGCACGACAACGTCGCCTCGGTGGGCTTCAGCCTGTTCACGATGTCCAGCCAGGCGGTGCTCATCGTCGGCGTCGTGGCCTCCACGTTCCTGGCCGCCCGGTTCGGGAAGAAGGCCGTGGCGCTGGTGGGGTTCGCGCTGGGGACGCTGTTCGCGGCGGCGTTCATCCTGCTGCCGGCCGGCGCGATCGGCGCCACCTACCTGCTCGAGTACGTGCGCGCCCTCAGCTACGCGCCCACCATCCCGCTCATCTGGGCGATGTTCGCGGACGTGGCCGACTACGCCGAGTGGACCACGGGGCGCCGCATCACCGGCATCGTGTACGCGACCATCCTGTTCGCGCTGAAGGCGGGCCTGAGCCTCGGCGGCGCGATCGCCGGCTGGCTGCTCTCCGGCTACGGCTACCGGGCCAACGTCGCGCAGACCCCGCACGCGCTGCTCGGGATCCGGCTCTCGGCGAGCCTGTACCCCGCCCTGTTCCTCGGCGTGGTGGTGGCGTGCATGCTGTTCTACAAGATCGGCAAGGAGCTGAACCTCCGGATCCAGGACGAGCTGGCCGAGCGGCGCAAGGGGTTCGCGCCCGGAGGCGCCGCGGCGTGACGGCGGCCCGGCTGGCGCGCCGGGCGTGCCTGGCCGCGCTCGCCGCGACCGCCGGCTGCGCCCCGCGCCCGCCCGCCCCGGTGCCCCCCGCGCCGCCCACCCTCGCCGCCGCGTACCGCGGCGCGTTCCTCGTCGGCGCCGCGCTCAACGAGGGCCAGTTCTCCGGCCGCGACTCGGCCGGCGCCGCCCTGGTCGCCGCGCAGTTCAACAGCGTCACCCCCGAGAACGTCCTCAAGTGGGAGTCGGTGCATCCCCGCCCCGGCGTCTACGACTTCGACGCCGCCGACCGCTACGTGGCGTTCGGAGAGCGGCACCGGATGTTCGTCGTCGGGCACGCGCTGGTGTGGCACGGCCAGACGCCGCGCTGGGTGTTCCAGGACTCGGCCGGGAACCCGGTGAGCCGGGACACGCTGATCGCCCGGATGCGCGACCACATCCACGCGGTGGTGGGGCGCTACCGCGGCCGGGTGAACGGCTGGGACGTGGTGAACGAGGCGGTGGCCGACGACGGCACGCTGCGGCGCTCGCCGTGGCAGGCCGTCATCGGCGACGACTTCATCGCGCTCGCGTTCCGGTTCGCGCACGAGGCCGATCCGGCCGCCCAGCTCTACTACAACGACTACTCGCTCGAGAACCCGGCCAAGCGCGCCGGGGCGGTGGCGCTGCTGCAGCGGCTGCTGGCCGCCGGGGTGCCGGTCGCCGGCGTGGGCCTCCAGGACCACGACCGGCTCGACTGGCCCACGGCGGCCGCGGAGGACTCCACCATCGCGGCCTTCGCCGCGCTCGGGCTCAGGGTGATGATCACCGAGCTGGACGTGGACGTGCTGCCGCGGGCGGTTCCCCAGACCGGGGCGGACGTCGGCCTCAGCGCCGCGGCCCGGCCCGAGCTCGACCCCTACGCCTCCGGGCTGCCCGACTCGGTGCAGCAGGCGCTGGCCCGGCGCTACGCGGAGCTGTTCGGGGTCTTTCTCCGCCACCGCGGCCAGGTCGCCCGCGTGACGTTCTGGGGCGTCACGGACCGCGACTCCTGGAGGAACAACTGGCCCGTTCGCGGGCGAACCAACTATCCTTTGCTGTTCGACCGGGCCGGCCGGCCCAAGCCGGCGTTCGACGCCGTGATCGCGGCGGCGGACGCCCTGCGGACCGGCTCGTAGCGGCGGCGCCGCCCCGGCGGCCGGCGCCCCGGCGCACAGCGCAGAACCTGGAGTGAACATGATCACGGCGAAGAGGACGCTCCGGCCGATGGCCAAGCAGAGCCTGGCCGACCGGGTCGCCCTCCGCATCAAGGAGATGATCCGGGACGGCGGGTACGGACTCGGCGACCGCCTCCCCGCGATCATGGAGATGGCCCGGAGCTTCGGCGTCGGGCACCCCACGGTCCGCGAAGCCCTCACCAAGCTCGAGGCGGTCGGCGTGGTGGAGATCCGCCACGGCTCCGGCGTGTACGTGAGCCGGAGGGAGGACGCCCTGCTGGTTTCGAGCCCGGGGTACGCGCCGGTCGTGACCCGCAAGCTGCTCTCGGACCTGCTGCGGTCGCGGATGTCGCTGGAGATGCAGTCGGTGGCCGAAGCGGTCGAGCACCTGACGGCGCGCCACCTGAAGGAGATGCGGCGCCTGCTCGACCTCGCGGGCCGCCACCTCGAGGACGACGCGATCCTCAACAAGGTGAACATGTCCTTCCACCGCCAGATCGCCGTCGCTTCCGGGAACTCGGTGCTGGTCCAGCTGCTGGACGTGCTGCGCGAGCTGTTCTCGCACGAGCAGCTCATGATCCTCGACATCTTCGGCTCGCGCGAGGCGGACCACCGCGGGCACCTCGCGATCCTGGAGGCGCTCGAGCGCCGCGACACGGCGCTCGCCGTCTCCCGGATGCGGAAGCACCTCCAGGGCGTGCTGGACGCCGTGCAGCGCTGGGACCCCGCGAAGCACCCGGTGGCCTGACGGTCCGGCGCGGCCTGAGGACGGCGTGACCGATCCGACCCGCGCGCGCGCCGGAGCCGCCGTCCTGCCCGCGCTGGCGCTGCTCGCGGCGACCCTCGCCGCGCCGGCGGCGGCCCAGCGTCCGGCGCCCGCCGACTCCGCGTCCTACGTCGCCGGCGGCCCCGGGCCCGGCCGCTTCACGCTCTCGGCCGGCGGCCGCTCCGCTCCCCTGCTCGTCTCCGGCAAGGACTGGCCCGGCGCGATCCGCGCCGCGCGCGACCTGGCGCGCGACGTGGGCCTGGTGACGGCGCACCCGGCGAGCGTCGCCGTCGACACGCTGCCCGCCGCGCGGGAGGTCGTCGTCGTCGGGACGCTCGGCCGGGGCGGCCTGGTGGACAGCCTGGTGCGG
>Ga0187778_10000316_pt1 | contig 34925 bp, 33 predicted proteins | sample 1015_Q2_SP5_20_M_FD_132418 | JGI IMG/M metagenome (GOLD analysis project Ga0187778, IMG submission 132418) | Tropical peat soil microbial communities from peatlands in Department of Meta, Colombia - 1015_Q2_SP5_20_MG | ecosystem: Environmental > Terrestrial > Soil > Wetlands > Peat | place... | reverse complement strand
TTACGAAAGGCGGGACGTCCTGCAGCACGATCGATCCCGCCGCCACGAATGCGTGTGCGCCGATGCGGCAGAACTGGTGCACGCCGACAAAGCCGCCGAGCGTGGCGAAGTCGTCGATGACGACGTGCCCGGCGAGCTGCGCGTTGTTGGAAAAAGTGGTCTGGTTGCCGATCACGCAGTCGTGCGCGATGTGCGAGTACGCCAGCAGCCAGTTGCCGTCACCGATGGTCGTCACTCCCCGGTCCTGCGCCGTTCCGGCGTGAATCGTCACGTATTCGCGGATCACGTTGCCGTCGCCGATCGAGGTCCGGGTCGGCGCGCCGTCGTACTTCCGGTCTTGCGGTATCTCGCCGATCGACGCGAACTGGAAGATCCGGTTGTTGCGGCCGATCGTAGTGCGCGCCGCGATGACGACGTGCGCACCGACGGCGGTGCCCTCTCCGATCGAGACGTCGGCGCCGATCACCGAGTACGGCCCGATCTCGACGCCGGGCGCGAGGCGGGCGTCGGCGGAGACGATCGCCGTGGGGTGGACGCTGCTGCCCATAGGCTTAGCGCTCGCGAAGCGCGGCGAGCAGCTCGGCTTCCGCGACCAGCGCATCCCCGACGCTCGCGCGCACCGAGAACTTCCCGACGCCGCGAACCAGCCGCCTCTCGATCGATTCGAGCAGCAGCTGGTCACCGGGCATGACCTGGCGCTTGAATCGCGCCTCGTCGATGCCAGCGAAGAAGATGACCGACTTGTCGTCCGGAAGGCGGTCGATCGTCTCGTAGAACAGGATCAGCGACACCTGAGCCAGCGCCTCGATGATGAGCACCCCGGGCATCACCGGGTAATTCGGGAAGTGCCCCTGGAAGAACGGCTCGTTGACGGTGACGTTCTTCACGCCCTTGATGCGCTCGCCAGGAATGCATTCCAGCACGCGATCGACAAGCAGGAACGGATACCGGTGCGGCAGGTGCCGCATGATCTCGCCGATGTCCATTTCGCCCATGCTCATCCCTCCCCCTCGTGGCGACGCTCGAGCGCGCGCACCCGCTGCACCAGAGCGCGCAGCTGGCGCATCACCGACACCATGTGCTTCCAGTCGCGATGCGGGAGCGACGGGAACGCGCCGGTATACACGCCGGGATCGGTGATCGACTCCGCGATGCCGCTGGCCGCCGAGACTATTGTTCCGTCGGCGATCTCGATGTGACCGTTGATCATCGCCGCGCCGCCGATCTTGCAGTTGCGGCCGATGCGCGTGCTGCCGGCAATCCCCGCACAGCCGGCGATCGCCGTGTGGGCGCCGATCCGGCAGTTGTGGCCGATCTGGATGAGGTTGTCGAGCTTGACGTCGTCCTCGATCACGGTGTCGCCGAGCGCGCCGCGGTCGATGGTCGTGTTGGCACCGATCTCGACGTCGGCGCCGATCACCACCCTGCCAAGCTGCGGGATCTTGAGCCAGCGGCCTTCATGCTCGGCCATGCCGAAGCCGTCGGCGCCGATCACCACGCCGCTGTGCACGATGCTGCGCGGGCCGATGACCGAGCGCGCGTACATCACCACGCGCGGATGGAGGACGCAATCCTCGCCGATGTTGCAATCGTCGCCGATCACGCAGCCCGCATGAATCTGGGCCCTCTCGCCGATCGCCGCGCGCTCACCGATGGCGACGTGCGGCCCGATTAGCGCGCTCGCGGCGACGCTGGCGCTGCTGGCTATCGCCGCCGTCGGATGCACGCCCGGCACCACCGCGGGCGGAGGGTTGAACATCGCCGCGATTCGCGCGTAGGCAGCGTACGGATCCTTCGTGACCAGCTTGGGTAGCGGTGTTGCTTCGGCGTCGGCCACGGAGACGATGACCGCGCTTGCCCGAGTCGATGCGAGACGGCTGCGGTATTTCGGGTTGGACAGGAAGGCGATGGCGCCGGAGTCGGCGCCATCGAGCGTCGCGACGCGGTCGATGACGATGGCTCCCGCGTTCTTCTCGGAGGCCACCAGCTCGGCGCCGGTGCGCGCGGCGAGTACGCTTAGCGGAACTCCGGGGACGGGGTGGCGCGAATCCATGCGGGCGCGGGAGACGGCGCCGTCCGCCCGGCTACTTGTCGGCCAGCGCCTTGATCACCCGGTCGGTGATGTCGATGCGCGGACTCGCGTAGACGACGTCCTGGATGATCAGGTCGAATTTCTCATCGATGGCGATCTGCTGGATCACCTTGTTGGCGCGCTCCTGCACCGCAGACAGCTCTTCGTTGCGGCGCAAGTTGAGATCCTCGCGAAACTCGCGTTGCGCTCGCTGCAGGTCGCGGTTCATGTTCGCCAGATCGCGCTCCTTGTTGCGTCGCTCGGCCTCGGGCATGGTCACGCCGTCCTTCTCCAGCCCGCTCTGCAGATCGCGGATCTGCTTGGAAAGCTTCTGGATCTCGGCGTCGCGGGCGGCGAATTCCTTTTCGAGCTTCTGCTGGGCGCGCTTGGCCGGCGCCGCCTCGCGGAAGAGTCGCTCGCTGTTGATGAACCCGATCTTCACATCCGACCCTTGAGCGAGAGCGGGTATGCTCGCCGCGGCCAACAGCACGATGCCCGCGGCTCCGATCAACAACTGCTGCATGCGGTGTATCAAAGTTCGCTCCTGCGCGTCTCTCTGCCTAGAATACCGTTCCGACCTGAAATTGAAAGTGCTGAATCTTGTCGTGGGGTCCGCTGTTCAGCGGGATGCCATAGCTGAACTTGAGCGGCCCGATCGGCGAATTCCACGCCAGCCCGGCTCCCGCGGAATAGCGGAACGACTCGAGATTCGGCTCGAAGCCACTGTCGTAGATCCGGCCGGCGTCCGCGAAGACCGACAGCCGCACCGACTGGTCCCCCGCCTTCATTCCCGGCATCGGGAAGAACAGCTCCGCATTGCCGACGATCTTCTCCCTGCCTCCAATGGTATTGCCCGCGAGGTCCTGAGGCCCCAGCGAAGCCGTCTGGTAGCCGCGGACCGACCCCACGCCCCCCGCATAATACGCCTTGAAGAACGGAAGCGGCTTGCCGCCCAGGCCGCCCCCGTAGCCCAAGTCGGTCCTGAGCATCAGGACGGTGCTCAATGGCAGCGGCGTGAACCATTGGACCAGGTAGCCCGTCTTGTAATAGTAGAGGTTGCCGAACGGCATGGCGTATTCGACGTAGGCGGTCTGCAGGGCCCCTCGGTTCGGGAACAGGATGCTGTCGCGGGTGTCGCGCGACCAGCCCGCGCTGAGGATGTAGGCGTTCGTCGAATAGCCGAAGGTCCTGACGAAGTCGTAGTACAGCAACGGGCTGCCTTGGTACAGCGTGAGGTTGGTGTGCTCGCCGCGAACGGCGACGCTTATGCTGTCGGTCTCGGTCACCGGCACTCCGAAGCCGAGCGCGCCGCCGAGGCTGTTGGCCGCGTATTGAGCGACGGTCAACGACGAGGTGTTCGTGTTCCGGTCGTAGAACTCGATCGTCCGCGACACGCCGTCCGGAGTCCAGTACGGCTCGACATAGGTAACCGTGATGATCCGATTCACCTTGCTGGTGTTGATTGCGGCCGACAGCGAGTTGCCCGTGCCTAGAACGTTGTTCTGCGAGATCGACCCCGACAGCACCAGCCCTTCCGCGGTGGAGTAGCCCACTCCTGCGAGGATGTTCCCGGTCGGCTTCTCCGTGACCGAAATCTCGACGTCGACCTGGTCGGGACTCCCGGGGACAGACGGCGTCTCTAGGTTGACGGGCTCCTCGAAGAACTGCAGCCGCGTCACCCGAATCTTGGATCGCTCGATCCGCGTCGCGTCGTACCATGCGTCCTCGAGCTGGCGAACCTCGCGGCGGATTACTTCGTCACGCGTGCGCGCGTTGCCGCTGATGTTCACGCGCCGCACGTAGATGCGGCGCCCTGGATCGACATAGAACGTGAACGCGGCGGTGTGCGCCGTGCGATCGACCTCGGGAATAGCATTCACGTTCGCGAACGCGAAGCCGTCGCTGCCGAGCCGGTCCGAGATCGCCTTGGTCGATGCGGTGAGCTTCTCCCGCGAATAGACGTCGCCCGGCTTGACCTGAATAAGCCGCAGCAGCTCGGTTTCCGGCAGCACCAGCTCGCCGGCGATCCGCACGTCGGAAACCGCGAACTTGGGTCCTTCGGTGATGTTGATGGTGATGTAGACGTTCTCCTTGTCAGGGCTGATCGACACCTGCGTGGACTCGATGGCGAACTCCAAGTAGCCCCGGTTGGTGTAGTAGCTACGCAGCGTCTCGAGGTCCGCCTGCAGCTTCTGCTTCGAGTACTGATCGTTCTTGGTATACCAGGTCAGCCAGCCCGGCGTTGAAAGCTGCATCTCCTTTATCAACGTGCTCTCGGGAAAGACGTTGGCGCCGATGATGTTGATCTTGGCGATCTTGGACGCATCACCTTCGGTCACGTTGAAGTTGATCGCCACCCGGTTGCGCTCCTGTGGCGTTACCGTCGTCGCGACCTCGACAGCGTAGAAGCCGCGGTTGATGTATTGGCGCTTAAGCTCCTGTTCCGCGCGATCCAACGCCGACCGATCGAAGATCCGGGCCTCCGCCACGCCGATGTCCTTGAGCGCCTTCTTCAGGGTATCTTTCTCAAACTCTTTGACGCCCACGATCTCGATCGAGCTGATCGTCGGGCGCTCCTGGACGATGACGACCAGCACGTCGCCTTCGACCTCGAGACGGACGTCGCGAAAAAAACCCGTGGTGTAGAGGGCCTTGACCGCGGCGGAGGCCTTCTCTTCATCGACGCGCTCGCCGACCTTGATCGGAAGATAGTTGAAGACGGTGCCGGCGTCAGTGCGCTGCACGCCTTCGACGCGGATGTCCTTGACCGTGAACGGATCGAATGCAGCAGCGGTGTGCGCGAAGAGCGCCACGAGCAGCGCCCGCAGCACCTTGAGCCACGCGCCGGCGCGCCGCCGCCGGCGCACGCGATGCACGGGCGCCTCAGAAGAGTCGGGACAGGTCATTGAAAAGCGCCAAGGCCATCAGCATGGCGAGCACCGCCATCCCGATGCGCTGCCCGACCTCGAGAACGCGGTCGGAAACGGGACTGCCTTTGACAATCTCGGCGAGATAATACATCAGGTGACCGCCGTCGAGTAAAGGCACGGGCAGCAGGTTGAGCACGCCGAGACTGATGCTGATCAGCGCGAGATAGCCGATGAACGTCAGCACACCGGCCTGTGCAGACTGACCGGCGTAATCGGCCATCGTCAGCGGCCCGCTGATGTTCTTGAGCGACGCGTCGCCGACCACGATGCGGCCGAGCATCTTGATCGTGAACACCGCCAGTTCCCATGTTTTCTTGGCGCCCTGGACGAACGCTTCGAGCACTCCGTAGCGCACCGTGACCGAGACGCGCTCCGCGGTCGCGGGATCGACGCCCAATTGCATGCCGGCGAGCCCGATGCGCCTACCGTTCTGCTCGCTCGCTTCGGGAACCACCTCGACAGTGTGCTCGGCGGCTTCCCGGCGCAGCGTGAACTTGAGCGGTTCGCCTGGATGAGCATTGGTGATCGTGGCAACGTCGGCGGGCGAGCGCACCGGCTTGCCGTCGACGGCGACGATGGAATCGCCGGTGCGGATTCCGGCCACGGCTGCGGGCTTGCCCGGAAGAGTGGCGCGCACGAGCGGCGCCCCGAGGTCTGTCTTGAGCCCGAGAACGCCGAGAAAATTTCCCTCCCAGTCGTCGCCGGTGAGCGCGCCGATCGACAACGTTCGCACAGCCGTCGCGCCGTCGGGTCGTTCGACCGTAACGGCCACGTCGGCGCTTCCCGACTCCTTGAGCAATCGCCAGCGCAGATCCTGCCACGAGCGCACGCGCTCACCGTCGATGGCGGTGACGAGATCGCCGCCGGCGAAACCGGCGATCGCCGCGGGCGATCCCTGCGGCGGTGGCGCCAGAAGCGCCCGTTGTCCCGGGATGCCCGCCATGTAGGCGCCCGAGAACAGCAGCACCGCGAGCAGCAGGTTGGCAAGCGGGCCGGCGGCGACGATGGCGATGCGCCGCCACACGCTCTGCCGGTTGAACGCCCGGGCAAGATCGGCGGGTGCGACCTCGCCCTCGCGCTCGTCGACCATCTTCACGTAACCGCCGAGGGGAACCGCGGAGAGAGCCCATTCGGTGCGATCGGGGCCGAATCGGCGCGACCACACGATGCGCCCGAATCCGACCGAAAAGCGCAGCACCTTCACCCCAGCGAGGCGCGCGACGACGTAGTGACCGAGCTCGTGGAACACGATGAGCACTCCCAGCGTGATCACGAAGGCGACGGTCTTCTGCGCGATATCGATCATGCGGAGAGCCTGTGGCTGTGCACCGAGCGCAGCAGCTCGAGCGCGACGCTTCGAGCCTCGTCGTCCGCGGCCAGCGCATCGTCGAGCGAGGTGATCGGCCGCGCTGCGATGCGCGAAAGCGTTCCCTCGCATGCAACCGCGATGTCCAGGAAGCCGATGCGGCCGTCGAGAAATGCCGCGACGGCGACTTCGTTGGCCGCGTTGAGCACGGCGGGTGCGGTCCCCCCCTCGCGCAGTGCCGCGTAGGCAAGCGCAAGACACGGGAACCGCGCAACGTCCGGCGCCGCGAACTCGAGCGCACCGATGCGGGCGAGATCGAGCGCCGCGACGCCGGAATCGACTCGGCCAGGCCAGGCGAGCGCTTGCGCGATGGGCGTGCGCATATCCGGATTGCCAAGCTGCGCGAGCACCGATCCATCCAGATACTCGACCAGCGAGTGGACGATGCTCTGCGGATGGATCACGACGTCGATCGCATCGGCCTGGGCGCCGAACAGCCAATGCGCCTCGATCACCTCGAGCCCCTTGTTCATCATCGTCGCCGAGTCGACGGAGATTTTGCGTCCCATCCGCCATTTGGGATGCGCGCACGCCGCCTCCGGAGTCACCTGGGCGAGCTCTGAGAGCGGCGTGACCCGGAACGGCCCCCCCGACGCGGTGAGCAGGATGCGGCGCACTCCGCACGCCGCCGCGTTGCCGCCATGAGTCGAGGGCAGGCACTGGAAGATCGCGTTGTGCTCGCTGTCGATAGGCAGCAGCGTGGCGCCGCTCGCGCGCACGGCTTCGATGAACAGTCGCCCACCCAAGACCAGCGTTTCCTTGTTGGCGAGCAGGATCCGTTTCCCGGCACGGGCGGCGGCGAGCGTCGGCGAGAGCCCTGCGGCGCCGACAATGCCGGCGATCACCGTGTCCACTTCCGGAAGAGCGGCGATCGTGCACAGGCCGTCTTCGCCTTGCAGCACTCGCGTAGGGAGGTTCTCGCGCCGCACGGCGTCGGCGAGCTCGCGTGCCGCCCGGGGATCGAGCAGCGCCGCAAACGCGGGACGGAAGCGCCTGATGGGCTCGAGAAGCGCCTGCCAGCGGCGCTGCGCGCTCAGCGCCACGACGCCGAATCGATCGGGATGGCGCGCGATCACGTCGAGCGCAGACGCTCCGATCGACCCGGTTGCGCCGAGGATGGCGATACTGTGCTTCACGCTGCGAGCCATCGTCAGCGGATCAGGTAGTGCTCGACCAACGCGGCGCCCGGCATCGCAGCGATCAGCGCGTCGATGCGATCGAGCACGCCACCATGCCCCGGGAGCAGCCGACCACTGTCCTTGACGCCGCGCTGGCGCTTCATGTGCGACTCGAACAGATCGCCGACGATGGACAGGATCGCGAGCAACAGTGCGACTGCTACCCAGACGACCGCCGCTCCCGTGGTGACGCCGTGGGACAACTCGCCGGGCGCCAAGGCAAGCAGTGCCAGTGCATAGAGCGCCACGGCAACCATTGCGCCATAGACGCCCTCCCAGGTCTTGCCCGGGCTGATCGAGGGAGCGAGCTTGTGCCGTCCGAAGCGTCGCCCTGTGAAATACGCTGCCGTGTCGGCAACCCAGACGACAGCCATAAGCGCAAGCAGCAGTCCGGGAGCTCGAACACGCACCTGCACGACCGCCATCCACGTGGCGATCAGGAGCAGCAGGCCAACCAGCGCCAGCAGTGGCTGCGATTCGATTCGCCAGCCAAAGTACAGCCACGGCGGCGCGATGAGCACCCAGAACAAGGTGGCGGCCCCACAAATGGAAACCATGACGAGCTCCGGCCATCCCTGTTCGGCGCTGAAGCGACCGGCGCTCGCGAAAAGCACACTGGTGCCGATCAGCAGCGTGGCCGCGACGAACAGCATCGAGCCGACTTGCCCGAAGCGGGAGAGTCTCGCCCATTCCCCGGCAGCGATCACGACGATCGCAAGCGTCACCACTCCCCACCCTCGCGCGCCGAGTCCGAACAAGGCGATGAGAACAAGCGGAATGAGCACCGCGGCGGTCAGGATGCGGGTCTTGAGCATCGTCACTCGACCTTGACCGCCTGCACCTGTTCGCTGGTGCGCCCGAAACGCCGCTCGCGCTGGCGGTACGACACGATCGCGGCGTCGAGCGCCGCCGCGTCGAAGTCGGGCCACAGCAGCTCGGTGAAGTACAGCTCCGTATACGCGAGCTGCCAGAGCAGGAAGTTCGATATCCGCTGCTCGCCGCCAGTGCGGATGAACAGATCCGGCTCCGGCGCGTACGCCATCGACAGATAGGGCTCCAGCGCCTCGGGCGCAAAGCCGCGCGCAACGACACCAGGCTCGGCGGCGATCAGCCTGCGCACCGCCTGCGCGATGTCCCAGCGCCCGCCATAATTCGCAGCAATGGTCAGCGTGAGCCGCTCATTGTGTGCCGTTCGCTTCTCCCCTTCGGCGATCAGCTCCCGGATCCTCGGCTCGAAATGCGAGGTGTCGCCGATGACGCGAAAGCGGATGCCGTTCTCGTCGAGCTTGGCGACTTCCTGCTCCAGCGCGCGGAGAAAAAGCTGCATGAGAATCGACACCTCGTCGGCAGGCCGCCGCCAATTCTCGCTGGAGAACGCGAACAGCGTGAGGTATTCGATGCCCCGCTCGACGCAGGTGCGCACCGTCGCGCGTACCGCCTCGACGCCCTTGCGGTGGCCGGCGACGCGCGGCAGCCGCCGCTGCTTCGCCCAGCGGCCGTTGCCGTCCATGATGATCGCGATGTGCCGCGGAATGTCGCGCGCTTCCGGGATGTCCCGGGTGGAGCTGGTGTACCGCATGGATCGAGCGACGGCGCGGCCGCAGGTTGGGCTAGCCTGCTAAACCGCCATCAGGTCCGCTTCCTTGGCATGCAGGACCTTGTCGATCTCGCCGATGAAGCGGTCGGTCAGCTTCTGAATGTCTTCCTGCGCGCGGCGCTCGTCGTCCTCCGAAACCGACTTCGCCTTGAGCAGATCCTTGAGATGAGTGATGGCGTCGCGCCGGATGTTGCGCACTGCGATCCGCGCGTTCTCGGCCTCCTTGTGCACGACCTTCACCAGCTCCTTGCGGCGCTCTTCGGTGAGCGCCGGCATGGGCACGCGGATAACGTCCCCGGACGTCGCCGGATTGATGCCGAGGTCGGAATCGCGGATCGCCCGCTCCACCACCTGAACCATCTTCTTCTCCCACGGCTGCACGGCGATCGTATGGGCGTCTGCCAGCGTGACGTTAGCCACCTGGTTGATCGGCATCATCGCTCCGTAGTAGTCGACCTTGATGTGATCGAGCAGCCCCGCGTGGGCGCGCCCCGTGCGCACCTTGCCTAGATCGGCCTTCAAGGTTTCGACGGACTTGTGCATCTTCTGTTCGGCGGCCTTCTTGACGTCTGCGATCATCGGTTTCTCCTCGGGCGGCATCCGGGCCTAGCAGTGTACGAGCGTGCCCTCGTCCTCGCCCATCACAACCCGCTTGAGCGCGCCGGGCGTGAAGATCCTGAAGACCTTCAACAGCATGTTCTGGTCGCGGCACAAGGCCAGCGCCGTGGCGTCCATCACCTTGAGATTCTTCACGATCGCCTCGTCGAAGGTGAGGCTGGGATAGCGCTTGGCCGCCGGGTCCTTGTTCGGATCAGACGTGTACACGCCGTCGACCTTGGTGGCCTTGAGCACGATGTCCACGCCCATCTCGCGACCGCGCAGCGCGGCCGCGGTGTCGGTGGTGAAAAAGGGATTGCCTGTCCCCGCGGCGAAGATCACCACCTTGTTCTCTTCGAGGTAGCGCAACGCCTTGCCGCGAATGTAAGGCTCGGCGACCTGCTCGATGGAGAGCGCCGACTGCACCCGGGAGACGATTCCGGCGCGGCGCATCGCGTCCTGCAGCGCCAGCGCGTTCATCAACGTGGCGAGCATCCCCATGTAGTCGGCGGTCGCCCGGTCCATCCCCGCCGCGCCCGGCGCCACGCCCCGGAAGATGTTGCCGCCGCCGATCACTACGGCGACCTGCACTCCGAGGCGCACGACCTCGCCGATCTCGGCGACGATGCGGTCGATCACCTCGCGGTTGATGCCGTAGGGATCGTCCCCCATCAGCGCCTCTCCCGAGAGCTTGAGCAGGACGCGGTGGTACGCCGGCTCCTTCCTCACCACCGGGGCCACGCTGGCCAGCGGCGCGATCGTCGGTGTCGTCATCGGGCGGGCTCCGTTGGTTGGACTCAGACCTTGGCCATGGCGGCGACTTCCGCCGCGAAATCGTCCTTCTTCTTCTCGATGCCCTCGCCCACGACGAACAGCGTAAAACCATGGACCGTCGCGGCGCTTGCCTTGAGCAGTTGCCCCACCGTCTGCTTGCCGTCGCCCTTGACGAAGGGCTGGGCGAGCAGCGTGACCTCGGCCACGAACTTGGCGACCGCGCCGTCGACCATCTTTTCGACGATGTTCTGCGGTTTGCCCGACTCCGCGGCTCTCGCCACGGCGATCGATCGCTCGCGGGCGATCACGTCCTCGGGAATCTGTGCACGGTCGAGCGCCATGGGCTTGATCGCGGCAATGTGCATCGCCAGGTCCTTGCCCACGGCCTGATCGCCACCTGAGAAGTCGACCAGTACCCCGATGCGGGTGCCGTGAACGTAGGACGCGATGCGCCCGACGGCGGCCCTGCGCGCGAAGCGGCGAATCGACAGGTTCTCGCCGATCTTCTGCACCAGTGCGACCCGCTTGGCTTCGACCGACTCGCCGGAGGCGAGCTTGCAAGCCGTGAGCTTGACCACATCTACTGGGTTGTCGCGGGCGACGACCTGAGCGAGCTCCGTTGCGAACGCACGGAATTCCTCGTTCTTGGCGACGAAATCCGTTTCGCAGTTGACTTCGATCAGTGCACCCAGTTTGGCGTCGGGCGCCACGTGGAGCCCGATGACACCTTCGGCGGCCAAGCGATCGGCCGCCTTCGACGCCTTGGCGCCGCTCTTGATGCGCAGCAGCTCCTCGGCTTTGGCCATGTCACCTCCGGCCTCCGCCAGCGCTTTCTTGCATTCCATCATTCCCAGCCCGGTGCGGCCGCGCAGTTCCATCACCATGCTCGCAGCAATCTCAGCCATGCTCCGCTACTCCAATCCTGTTGCGCCCGCCTAGACTGCGGCGGTCAAAAAAAAGGGGCTTGCGCCCCCGGCGTGGCGCTGTATCTATGCCACGGCCTCGTCGCCGGAGACTTCGACGAACTCTTCCGTCTGCACGATCTCCTGGATCACCTGGCTCCTGCCCTCGAGGATCGCGTCGGCGATGCCGCGCGCATAGAGGCGGATCGCGCGGCTGGAATCGTCGTTGCCGGGGATCACGTAGGCGATTCCGTCCGGCGAGTGGTTGGTGTCGACCACTCCGACGATCGGAATGCCGAGCTTCATCGCCTCGGTCACGGCGATCTTCTGGTACCCGACGTCGATGACGAACAGAGCATCCGGCAGCGCGTTCATCTCCTTGATGCCGCCGAGGCTCCGGTTGAGCTTGTCCATCTCGCGCTGCAAGGTGAGCGCCTCGCGCTTGCTCATCTTGTCGAAGGTCCCGTCCTGCGCCATGGTCTCCAGGTCCTTCAGGCGCTTGATCGAGGCCTTGACGGTCTTGAAGTTGGTGAGCATGCCGCCCAGCCAGCGGTGGTCGACATAGGGCATTCCGCCGCGTTGCGCCTCCTCCGCGATGATGTCGCGTGCCTGACGCTTGGTGCCGACGAACAGAATCGTTCCGCGATTCATGGCCAGTTGGCGCACGAACTTCAGCGCCTCCTGGTACATCGCCAGGGTCTTCTCCAGATTGACGATGTGAATCTTGTTGCGCTGGCCGAAGATGTAGTCTGCCATCTTCGGATTCCAGTAACGGGTCTGGTGGCCGAAGTGCACTCCGGCTTCCAGCATTTGACGCATCGTGACCGACATCAATACACTCCTTGTCAGGGTTGAGCCTCGATCCGCCACCAGGCCCGATGAGACATCAGGCACCCTGAACGGGCGGATCTGCGAATTTCCCGGACGCCCCGTCCAAAAGCGTGCGGCGATCCGAGCTAACTTTGAATTTTAGCATATTTCTCGCAAGTGCGCCCGGCGGTCCGGGTGCTTTCCCAGTGTGTGGTCATGACCCCGTGGTCTGAGTTTCTAGCTCGTCGAGGCGCGCGGCTCGACCGCGGTGCGGTGAAGAGCTTCGGAGATGGCGCCGCCGAACTCGCTGCCGCGCGCGATGACGCCACCGTCTGCGATCTCGCGCCGCTGGGCGCTCTTTGCGTGAGCGGGCCGGACGCCGCCCAATTCCTACACGGACAGCTCACCAGCGATGTGCTGGCACTCGAGCGCGGAGCATGGCAGTACTCGGCGTGGTGCTCGCCCAAAGGGCGCATGCTCGCCAACTTCGTGGTCCGGCGCGCGCAGCAGGAGCGCTTCGACTTGCTGCTCAGCGACGACTTGGTGGAGACGATTCGCAAGCGCCTCGGAATGTTCGTGCTGCGCTCCAAAGTGAGCATCGAAAGCGCCGGCACGGCGTCGGTGCGGATAGGCGTCGGCGGACCGAAGGCGCAGGCCGTCGTCCGCGCGGTGTGGGGGGCGCTGCCGCCTTCGCAGCAATCCCTCGAGGTAGACGGCTCTGCGGTCATCGCGCTTCCGGGCGCACGATGGGTCGCGTGGGTCGAGCCCGAGAGCGCGATGAATGTCTGGGACCGCCTCGCTGCCAAGGGACGGCCTGCAGGCTTCCCGGCATGGGAGTGGCTGAGCATTCGCGCCGGCGTTCCGCTGATAACACCGCCGATAGCCGATCAGTACATACCACAGATGGCCAATTGGGATGCGCTCCACGGCGTGAGCTTCAGCAAGGGCTGCTACAGTGGACAGGAGGTCGTCGCGCGCCTGCAATACCTGGGGCGCCTGAAGGAGCGGCTAGCGCTTGCGCACGTCGATGCACCGCCGCCGGCGGCCGGCGAGCGTCTCTTCGCCTTGAGCTTTGGCGACCAAGCGTGCGGCAGCGTCGTCAATGCAGCCGCGGCGCCCGGCGGCGGCGCCGATCTGCTCGCGGTGCTGCAGCTCGCCGCACGCGACGGTGGCGACGTGCGCGTCGGATCGCCCGATGGGCCAACGCTCACGCTGCTGCCGCTGCCGTACGCGCTACCCGAAACAGCGGCACAACGGGGCCGCATCGCGTGAGCGTAGCGCCGGTCTCCTACTACATCTACTACCGCGTTGCCGCGGGGCAGGCACCTGCGGCGCGGCTGGCGATCGGCGGTGTGTTCGGCTCGGTGGAGCAGCGCACCGGCGTGGCGGGCCGCCTGCTACGACGCCGCGACGAGCCCTTGATGTGGATGGAAGTCTACGACGGCGTCGGCGATCCGCGCACGTTCGAAGCAACGCTCGCGGCCGCTGTGGCGGATCACGACTTCGCGTCTTTCCTGGCCCCAGGCTCCGAGCGCCGGATCGAGCGCTTTGTCGCCGCGAGCTGAGCTTCAAGAGTTCCTGCGCCGCTGGCCCCGTTCCCGTGTGTCTCGCCCTGGTCGCCCTCGACGCGCACCCGCGCTATCGGCTTTTCATCGCCGCGAACCGCGACGAGTTTCACGCGCGCGCCGCCGAGGCTGCGCAATGGTGGCCTGAGGACGTCCTCGCCGGCAGGGATAGCGTCGGCGGCGGGACGTGGTTCGGGGTCACCCGGCGCGGACGCTGGGCGCTGGTGACCAACTATCGCGAGGGCGTCCCGCGCGATCCGGCGGCGCCATCGCGCGGCCAACTGGTCAGGGTTGCGCTGAAGGATGCCGCGCCGCCGCTCGCTTGCGCGGCTCGCCTCGCCCCCGACGGCAGTCGCTATCATGGCTACAACCTGCTGATAGGCGACGTTCTCCCTCACCCCCGCCCCTCTCCCCGAGGGAGAGGGGAGACTCGTGAGTCGCTGCGCGACTGGGGTAGCACTGCGGCTTACACTTCCAACCGCGCAAGCGGTGCGCTCGGCCTCGAACGCGGCATCCACGGTCTTTCGAACCATCTGCTCGAGACCCCGTGGCCCAAGCTACTTCGCGCCAAGGCGCGCCTCGCCGCCGCAATGTCGGAACGTGTCGACCCCATCGAGGCGTCCTTCGAGCTGCTCGCCGATCGCGAGCGTGCTCCCGCAGCGAGCCTGCCTTCGACCGGCGTTTCGCCGGAATGGGAGAGGCTGCTCTCCTCCGCCTTCATCGTTCATCGCGAATACGGCACGCGCTGCTCCACCGTGCTCGCGATCGAGAGCAGCGGCTGCGCGCGCTTTATCGAGCGCAGCTTCGACGCCATGGGTCAACCCAAGGGTGAAACGGCCTTCGAGTTCGAGATCGTCCCGGGTCCGTGAGCCGGGCCTGAAATCTCACGCAGGGGCGTACCCCCAAAACGCAAGCCGCGCTTGGCCGCCGTTCACCGCGAGCGAACAGTGAGCGCCAACCGGAAGCGTGAGCTTGTCGGGACAGTGGCCGAAAGGCAGGCCGCAAAAGATCGGCACCCCGAATGCGGCGCGAGCGTGCTCGATCATCGTCCCGAGATCGTAGCCGTTGTCGTTGGCGCCAAGCTCGAAGCCGTTGAAGCTCCCCAGCAGCAGCGCGCGCTGGCGGCCGAGAATGCCGGAGTGATGAAGCTGATAGAGCATGCGCTCGATGCGGTACGGGTGCTCGCTCACATCCTCCAGGAACAGGATGCCCCCGTCGATGCGTGGCATGTAGGGAGTACCGACGAGATGCGCGATCATCGCCAGGTTGCCGCCCCACAGCGTGCCTTCGGCAGTGAAGCTTCCGGGGCCGACGAGCGGGCACTCGACGGCGTACTCCCGGCTGCCTAGCAGTCCCCAGCAGTGATCTAGGGTGAACTCCGACGGCTTCTCGGCACCGAAATCGTACGCCGCAAGCGGTCCGGCGAAAGTGACCATGCGCGCCAACGCCAGGGCGGCGAGTTGAAACGCCGTGAAATCGCTATGGCCGAGCCAACGCTTTTTCGCTGCGGCGATGGCGGCGAAATCAAGACGCTCGAGGATGCGCGACCAGCCGTAGCCGCCGCGCACGGCGATGGCGAGCTCGACGCGCGGGTCCTCGGCCATGCGCACGACGGCAGCGAGGCGTTCGTCGTCGGGCGCCGAGAAGCGCTGCCAGCGACGGGTCGCGGTCGGGTCGACGATGACGCGATGGCCGGCGGCTTCGAGTCGCGCGACCGCGCGCGAGATTGCCGCCGGCTCGGTGGCGAAGCCCGCCGGTGCGTAGAGTCCTATGCCGTAGGTGCGGGCATTCATCAGATGCTTGCGGCTCAGCGACGAGCCGCGAAGAACGCCGACAGCAGGCCGCCGCATTCATCCTCGGCGACGCCGCCGGTCACCGATGTATGATGGTTGAGCATGGGCTCGGCGAACAGATCGACTACGCTGCCGCAGGCACCCGTCTTGGGATCGCGTGCGCCGTACACGAGCCGGCGGATGCGCGCGTGCATGATCGCTCCGGCGCACATCGCGCATGGCTCCAGCGTGACATAGAGGTCGCAGTCCGGCAGTCGATAGTTGCCGAGCAACCGGGCCGCATCGCGCAGCGCGGCGATCTCGGCATGGGCGGTGGGGTCGTCGTCGGCGACCGGCGCATTGCCGCCGCGTCCGACGATGTGTCCCTCCCTCACCACGATCGCCCCGACGGGGACTTCACCGCGCACCTGCGCTGCACGCGCGAGCGAAATCGCTTCGCCCATCCAGTGAGCAAAGTCAGGCGGCGTCGCCACACGGTACTCCGATGGGGCTTCCGAACACTGGCCGGTCATCTTAACCGGAGGTGCCTGCGCCGATGACCGCGTCGGCCTCGATCTCCACCAGCATGTCGGGATCGATCAGCGCGCGCACTTCCACCATCGCCGTCGCGGGCGTGATATCGCCGAAGGCCTCGCCGTGCGCGCGCCCGACCTCCTCCCAGCGCGCGATGTCGGTCACATAGATGCGCGTGCGCACGACGTCGGCGAGCCGGGCACCCGCCTTCGCCAGCGCGCGCTCGACGTTGGCGATCGTCTGCTTCGCCTGCGCGTAAGCGTCTCCTTTGCCGACGAGCCGGCCGCTCGCATCGGTCGCGGTCGTGCCCGACACCCACACCCGGTCGCCGACCTTCACCGCGCGAGAATAGCCGACGATCGGTTCCCACGGCGTGCCTGAAGAGTAGTTCTGACGTGTCATGATCACGAGGATGTCATCCGGAGCGTGTTACGAGCTTGTCGCGCCGCAGGATAGTAACGCGTGTCGTAATCAACGATCAAACGCGATGAACCCCGCTCTCAAAACAGTCCGACGACTTTGCCGTCGGCGGTCAGGTCGATCTTGGCCGCCGAGGGCTCCTTCGGCAGGCCCGGCATAGTCATCACGTCGCCGCAGATCATGACCACGAACTGCGCCCCGGCGGCGAGCCGCACCTCGCGTATGTTAACGACATGTCCAGAGGGCGCGCCGCGCAACAGCGGATCGGTCGAGAACGAATACTGCGTCTTCGCCACGCACACCGGATAGCCGCCGTAGCCCTCGCTCTGGAGCTTCTTGATCTGCGCCCGCACCTTGCTGTCGGCGGTGATCTCGGAGGCGCCGTAGATCGCCGTGGCGACCTTGCGCATCTTCTCCCACAGCGTGTCGGCGTCCTCGTAGACCAGCCGGAAGTTCGCGGGAACGCGCTCGATCATGTCGACCACCGTTCGCGCCAGCGCCTCCGCTCCGGCTCCGCCATCGGCCCAGTGCCGCGCAACCACGACCGGGGCGTCGTGGTGCGCGACCTTGCGCTTAAGTAGCGCGATCTCGCCTTCGGTGTCGGACGCGAAATGGTTGATCGCAACCACGCAAGGTAGCCCGTAGTGGTTGCGGACATTGTTGATGTGCCGCTCCAGGTTGGCGACTCCCTTTTCGAGCGCGGGCAGGTCTTCGCGCGCGAGCGCCTTCAAGTCGACGCCGCCGTGGTACTTGAGCGCGCGCAGCGTCGCGACCAGCACGACCAGGTCCGGACGCAGCCCCGACTTGCGGCACTTGATGTTGATGAATTTCTCGGCGCCCAGGTCGGCACCGAATCCCGCTTCGGTCACGACGTAGTCGGCGAGCTTCAGCGCCGTCTTGGTCGCGATCACCGAATTGCAGCCGTGGGCGATGTTGCCGAACGGGCCGCCGTGGATGAACGCCGGATTGTTCTCCAGCGTCTGCACCAGGTTGGGCTTGAGCGCATCGCGCAGCAGCACCGTCATCGCGCCGTGCGCGGCTAGATCTCGCGCGTGGACAGGCGTCTGCTCGCGCGTGTAGCCGACGACGATGCTTCCGAGCCGCTCGCGCAGGTCGGCGAGCGATTCGGCGAGGCAGAAGATCGCCATCACCTCGGAGGCGACGACGATGTCGAACCCGTCCTGCCGCGGGTACCCGTTGGCGGGACCGCCCAGCGCGACGATGATCTCGCGCAACGCGCGGTCGTTCATGTCGACCACGCGCTTCCAGGTGATGCGGCGCACGTCGATGCCGAGTTTGTTGCCGTGGTGCACGTGGTTGTCGATGAGCGCGGCGAGCAGGTTGTTCGCCACGCCGATGGCGTGGAAGTCGCCGGTGAAGTGCAGGTTGATGTCTTCCATCGGCACGACCTGCGCGTAGCCGCCTCCGGCCGCGCCGCCCTTCATCCCGAACACGGGTCCGAGCGAGGGCTCGCGCAGGCAGATCGCTGCGCGCTTGCCGATCCGGTTGAGCGCATCGCCGAGGCCGACGCTGGTGGTGGTCTTGCCCTCGCCAGCAGGGGTCGGGCTGATCGCGGAGACGAGGATCAACTTGCCATTGCGTCGCCCCGCCTGGCCTTCCAGCCAATCGAGCGAGATTTTCGCCTTGTTGCGGCCGTAGGGCTCCAGCGCTTCGTCAGGGATGGCCAGCCGCGCGGCGATTTCGCCGATCGGCAGCAGCTTCGCGCGCTGGGCGATTTCGATGTCGGTCAACATAAGGATTCCTCTCCGGATGTCGCAAGGGCTGCTGCGGCAAGCCTTGAAAACGCCTTATTTCATTCCCACTCGATCGTCGCCGGCGGCTTGCCGGAGATGTCGTAGACCACTCGGTTGATGCCGCGCACTTCGTTGGTGATGCGGTTCGATACCTTTGCCAGCAGCTCGTGGGGCAGAGGCGCCCAGTGCGCGGTCATGAAGTCGGTCGTCTCCACGGCTCTCAGCGCCACCGCGTGCTCGTAGGTGCGCCCGTCGCCCATGACGCCCACCGAACGCACCGGAAGGAACACCGCGAAGGCTTGGGCGATGCGATCGTACCAGCCCGCGGCGCGCAGCTCGTCGATGAAGATCGCATCCGCCCGGCGCAGCAGCTCCGCGTACTCGCGCTTGACCTCCCCGAGGATGCGCACTCCCAGGCCAGGCCCCGGGAAAGGATGGCGGAACACGATCTCGCGCGGCAGGCCCAGCGCCAGCCCAAGCTCGCGCACCTCGTCCTTGAACAGCTCGCGCAGCGGCTCGAGGAGCTTCAGATGCAGCGTCTCGGGCAGCCCTCCGACGTTGTGGTGGGACTTGATGGTGTGCGCCTTCTTGGTCTTGGCGGCCGCCGACTCGATCACGTCGGGATAGATCGTCCCCTGCGCCAGCCACTTCGGGTGCGTCCCGCGGCGCTCGAGCTTCGCGGCCTCGGCCTGGAAAACGTGCACGAACTCGCGTCCGATGATCTTTCGCTTCTCTTCCGGATCGGTCGCGCCGGCAAGCTCGCGCAGGAAGACTTCGCTCGCGTCGACCAGATCCACCTTGACTCCGAGGTGGCGCGCGAAGGCGTCCATCACCTGGCCGGCCTCGTCCAGACGCAGCAATCCCGTGTCGACGAAGATGCACGTGAGCCGATCGCCTATCGCGCGGTGGATCAGCGCTGCCGCCACCGACGAGTCGACCCCGCCCGACAGTCCGAGGATCACTTCCTCACCACCGACCTGCTCGCGGATCTTCGCGACCGCCTCGTCGACGTAACCGGGCATCGTCCAATCGCCCGGACAGCCGCAGATATCGCGCACGAAGCGCTCGAGCATCGCCCTTCCCTGCTTGGTGTGCGTCACCTCGGGATGGAACTGAACCGCGTAGAAGCGCCGTGCTTCATCCATCATCGCCGCGATCGGAGTCGCTTCGTTGCTTGCCATCACCGCGAAACCCGGCGGCAGCGCCGTCACCTTGTCGCCGTGGCTCATCCACACGTCCAGCAAACCATGGCCGTCCGCGGTCGTGCGATCCTGGATGCCGGAAAGCAATCTTCCGTGGCCTCGTGCTCGCACCGCGGCGTAGCCGAACTCGCGCACCCGGCCGCTTTCCACCGCACCACCCAACTGCGCCGCCATGGTCTGCATGCCGTAGCAGATGCCGAGCACGGGGACGCCGGACGACCACACCGCAGCGGGCGCTCGCGGCGTGTGGCCCTCGGTGACGCTTTCAGGTCCGCCCGAGAGGATGATGCCGGCGGGAGCGAACTCGGCGATGAAGGCGTCCGGCACGTCGAAGGGATGGATCTCGCAATAGACGTTGAGCTCGCGCACACGCCGGGCGATGAGCTGCGTGTACTGCGCGCCGAAGTCGAGGATGAGGACCTTGGCGTGCATGCTCATGCCTCGGCCTCCCTGGACACGCCGCGTGAAAAAGCTGCGTAACGCGTCGGCCTTGCCTCGCAATCGCAAGCCGTCGCGCGCTTCCGCCTCAAGCTTCGCCGCGGCGTGCTCATGCAGCCCCCACCGCCTCTCGCAGCGCGAAATGGCGGCGCGCGAGCACCAAGGCGGCCGCCTGCAGAAGGGCGCTCACAAAGAAAGTGACCCCGATGCGCCAATCGGATGGCGCGAGGTGGCTCACCTGCGCGAGCAGCGGCGTGCCGATCGACGGCGCCACGATGAACATGATGCTGTTGATCGAGTTGAGCGCTCCCATGGTCACACCCTGCTCGCTTGGATCGACGGCATTGGAGACGATTCCCTGCAGCGCCGGTCCGGCCGTGAACGAAAGAAAATTGCCGAGGATGATCGCGTACATCATCCACCCGTGCTGCGCCACCCCGTACAGCACGTAGGCAATCGTGCCGGCAGTCAGTCCCGCGAGCGCCAGCCGCACGTCGCCGAAGCGCCGCAACAGCGGACCAAGCAACGCGCCTTGAGTGACCGTGGCCACCAGCCCGACGCAGAACAACGCGAAGCCGTTCTCGCGCGGGCCCCAGTCGAAGCGAAAATGGGTGTAGAGCACCCAGGTCGTCTGCAGCATCAGGTTCGCAAGGACGACCAACGCAAAAACGATGATCAGGCTGCCGATCTCGCGATGGCGCGAAAGCGTCAGCAGCGCGGTGAACGGATTGGCACGAGCGAGCGAAAAGGCACCGCGTCGCTCGCGTGGCAGCGATTCCGGCACAAGCAGGAAACCGTAGCATGCATTGATCAAGGACAGTCCGGCGGCTGCGTAGAAGGGCAGGTGCAGATCGATCGCACCCAGCAGCCCTCCGGTCATCGGTCCGAAGATGAAACCCAGTCCGAAAGCCGCTCCAATCAGGCCGAAGTTCTTGGCCCGCTTCTCGGGCGGCGTGACATCGGAGGCGTAGGCGTTGGCGACGCTGAAGCTCGCTCCCGCGGTGCCGCCGATGATGCGCGCGGCGAGCATCAGCGGAAGCGACGCCGCCAGGCCCAGCAGCAGGAAGTGCAGCCCCAGCCCCAGCAGCGACCAGAGCAGCAGCGGCCTGCGCCCGAACCGGTCGGACAGCGCGCCCAGGAGCGGCGCGCAAAAGAACTGCATGACTCCATAGCTCACGACCATCGCGCCGTACCAGTACGCTTGCAGCTCGCGGCTGGCAGTGTATTCGCCAACGAGCATCGGCAGCACCGGAACGGCGATGCCGATACCCAGAACGTCGATGAACACGATCACCAGGATGAACGGCATGCCGGCCTGGCGCCGGCCGGGGCGCGCTGCTTCAGCCACGCCGCGTCACCCAATCAAACAGCGTCAAAGTGGTCTCCAGAGCGTCGCGAGCAGCCCCGAGCGCGCGGCGCGCCTGAGCGCAGGAGGAGGGGCCCCGCGCGAGCGGGGATCCGACCGCGAAGGCGCGCACGTGATCCGCGCGAACCCGGCGCGTACTGATCCGCTGCGAGGTCGCCTCCACGGGCTCCGCCCGCGGAGGCCTGCTCCGCCCGCAGCGGATCCCCGGAGCGAGCCCCGAGACAGTACCAATGAAGTACGGCGAGGGGCGAGCGAGGAAACGACAAAGCGATCGGGGCGCGCAGCAGCTATGGAGATCACTTTCACTCTACTCGGTAGTTCGGAGCTTCTTTGGTGATCTGCACGTCGTGTACGTGCGATTCGCGCATCCCCGCGGTGGTGATCTCGACGAACTCGGCGCGCGTGCGCAACGCTTCGATCGTGGGGCACCCGCAATAGCCCATGGCGGCTCGCATCCCGCCCGTCAGCTGCTGGATGACCGCGGACAGCGGGCCCTTGTACGGCACGCGCCCCTCGATGCCCTCGGGCACCAGTTTTTCCGCCTCGCCCTCACCCTCCGTGTCCTGGAAATAGCGGTCGGCCGATCCCTGTTGCATGGCGCCCAGCGATCCCATCCCGCGGTAGCTCTTGTACGAGCGTCCCTGGTAGAGCTCGGTCTCGCCGGGCGATTCCTCGGTGCCTGCGAGAAGACTGCCCAGCATCACCGACGATGCCCCCGCGGCGATCGCCTTGGCGATGTCGCCCGAATAGCGGATGCCACCGTCGGCGATCAGAGGAACATCCAGACCGGAGACGCCTTCCAGCGCGTTCAATATCGCCGATATCTGCGGCACGCCGACGCCTGCGACGACGCGGGTGGTGCAGATCGAGCCCGGGCCGATGCCGACCTTGATGCCGTCGGCACCGAAATCTGCCAGCGCGCGTGCTCCGGTCGCCGTGGCGACGTTGCCTCCGATGACCTGCAGCTTGGGGAAGCGTCGCTTGATCCAGCGCACGCGGTCGAGCACGCCCTGCGAGTGGCCGTGCGAAGTGTCGACCACGACCACGTCCACGCCGGCGGCCACCAGCGCCTCGACTCGCTCCTCGGTGTCGCCGCCGGTGCCGACTGCGGCACCCACGCGCAGCCTTCCCAGCTCGTCCTTGCACGCGAAGGGATGCTCGGTCGATTTCAGAATGTCCTTCACGGTGATGAGGCCCTTCAACTCGAACCCGTTGTTCACCACCAGCACGCGCTCGAGCCGGTGCCGGTGCATGAGCTCCTTGGCATGTTCCAGGTCGGTGCCTTCGGGAACCGTCACCAGCCGGTCTTGCTGCGTCATGATGTTGGCCACAGGTTGATCGAGATTGGTCTCGAACCGGAGGTCGCGGTTGGTAACGATGCCGACCACCTTCCCGCCATCGACGACGGGCAGTCCGGAAATGCGATGCTGCCGGGTGAGCGCCAGCACTTCCCGCACCGACATGGTCGGCGGAATGGTGATGGGCTCCTTGACCACGCCGCTCTCGAAGCGCTTGACCTTCGCCACCTCGGCGGCTTGCGCTTTGGGCGGCATGCTCTTGTGAACGATGCCCATGCCGCCTTCCTGTGCGATGGCGATGGCAAGGCGCGATTCGGTCACCGTGTCCATCGCCGCGGAGAGCAGCGGGACGTTCAGTGAGATGTTCGGGGTGAGACGCGACTGGAGGCTGACGTCGCGAGGGACTACGGAGGAATGGGCGGGGAGCAGCAGGACGTCGTCGAAAGTCAGAGCCTTCTGGACGACACGCATGGTGCGTTTCTCCTATGCGCAAAAGCGGATTATACGCGCATGGTGCGACGCGGTAAACGAAGCGGGCATCACCGCTCGGCAGTCGCGGGTTGACGTTGTCTCGCGATGGTATTACCTTGTCATAACTTTCATTCTTTCCCTGCATCCATGAAACGATGCTTCTCGCTCACCACCGCAGTCGCCGTAGGCGCCGTCGCGGCGATCTTCGCTATGCCGTCGCTTGCAGCGACGTACAAGTGGCTGGACGAGAACGGGCGCGTAGTCTACGGAGACACTCCGCCGGCCGGAGTGAAGGCCGAGCGGCTTAGCACGAGTGTCCCGCCGGCCGATCCCAACGCGGTGCGCGACATGGCCACCAAGGACGCCGAGATCCGCAAGCGGCAGCAGCAGCGCGTCGAAGACGAGGCCAAGGAGGAAAAGAGTCGTGCCGAAGTCAACCTGATTCGCCGGCAGTGCCAGCAGGCGGCCGGACGGGTGAGGTCCCTGCGCGAAGATGCCAACGTGTACCGCTTCAACGACAAGGGCGAACGAGAGTACCTCGACGCTGCCGCACGCGAAGAAGCGATCGCGCAGAGCCAGAAGATCATGCGCGACATCGGTTGCACGCCCGCGATTACTAGCGGTCAGGCAAGCAGCGGCCCGGCACGATAAGCGACGCTGTTTCTCACACCTCCGGGCCGGCGCCAGCTGTTCTTACTTCCCTGCTTTTTCTAGATTAGCCTGGTTGATTTTGACGTCGGCCTTGGACTTGAGGCTCGCGAGGTAGGCGTTGAACATCTCGTGCCCGATCTGATCGCCTACGCGGTTGTTGAATGCGGCGAGCCGCGCTGCGTCCGGTGCCGGAGGCGACGTCACCTTGGTCACTTTGTAGATCGAATACCCCGCGGGGGTCGGCACCCCGACGTACGCCGGCAGCTTCGCCGGATTCGCTTGAAAGATCCGCGTTAGCGCTTCGGGGGGAAAGCCGGGTTGCGCCTGATTGCGCGTGAGCGTGACCGGCTTGCCGAAGCTCAGAGCCGCGTCCTTGCTGCCTTCGAGCGCCGCCAGCTTTTCCTTGCCGGCGGCCTGGGCGAGCTCGGCGGCTGCCTTTCGTTCGAGCTGGCGCCGGATCTCCGCCTTGACTTCGTCGAATGGCCGCGGCGTTGCAGGCTTGTGCTCGACGACGCGTGCGGCCATTAGCACGTTCGGGGCCACCTCGATCGCCTCGGTGTTGCGCTTGGCCTGCAGAGATTCGGGGCTGAACACGGCTTGCGCGAATTTTGCATTTCCGAGCCCCAGCGCCTGCACCTGTGAGCGAGTGATCAGCGGCGTGGTCTGCACCTGGAGGTTGAGCGTCTTGGCGACGGGCTGCAAAGACTCCGCCTGTTCGTAGACGAGATTCTGGAACTGCTCGCTCACCTCGGCGAACTTCCGCGACGCCTTTTGCCTCTTCAGTTCCAACTCTATCTGCGCTTTGGCCTCGTCGAAGGAGAGCGTCTTCCCCGGGCTGACTCCCGTCACCTTGATCACGTGCCATCCGAAATCGGTCTGCACCGGGCCGACGACGTCCCCTTGCTTCGCTGCGAACACGGCATCCTCGAATGGCTTGACCATGGAACCGTCGCGGGCGAAGGAGCCCAGGTCGCCGCCTTGCGCAGCGGAGCCGGGGTCCTGCGAGTTCTGCTTCGCGAGCTCCGCGAATTTCTCGGGGTTCTTCCTTAGCTGCGCAGCGAGCGCCTCGGCTTTGGCCTTCGCAGAGGCCTTGTCGGCGTCGGAGGCATCGGGCTTCACCGCGATCAGGATGTGGCTCGCCTGCCTCTCCTCGGGTCGGGTGTATCGCTTGATGTTGTCGTCGTATTGCTTCCTCACTTCTGCGGTGTCGACGCTCGCCTGACTCGCGATCGCATCCTGGGTCAACGTCACGTACTCGATCTTTGCTTGCTCTGGCACCTGGAACGCCGTGGGATTGGCGTCGTAGAACGCCTTGACCGCCTCGTCGTCGATCTTGACGTCTTTCATGTAGGCGTCGGTTGCGATGACGGCAGTCTCGACATCACGCTGCTGGTCCAGTAGCTCGAGATACCGCTCGACGTTGGTCCGCGCGACGATGTTGGCTGCAGAGACCGGTTCCTGCAGAGGAGCCAGAATCAGGTCGCTGCGCACGCGCTGCTCGAACGACAGAGGCGTCATCCCCTGCCCAGCAAGGAGCTGCTCGTAGCGTGTCTTGGAGAACTTGCCGTCGACCTGGAAAGGCGGCAGTTCGCCTATGAATTGCGCGAGCTGCGCGTCGGAGACGCGAAACCGGCCCTGTCTCGCCTGCTCGCTGAGGATCTTCTGCCCGATCAGCTGCTCGAGCACGCTGTAGCGCACTTCCGGGTTGTCGAAGATCGCGGGATCGTAGTTCTTGCCCATGGCCTGGCGCATGCGATCCTGCTGCTCGCGTATGCTATCGGTGAACTCGGCCTGGGTGATCTTTTCGCCGCCGATCCTGGCGACCTCGGTGACGCTGCTGCCGCCCCGGAAGTAATAGTCAACGCCGAAAAAGGCGAACGGCAGGGTGATCAGCGCAAGAATGATCTGGACAAGGCGCTTGCGGCGATGGATAAGGTCGAACATGACGTAACCGATGGTATGTAAAAAGGGCGAACTCGCGTTCGCCCTAGCATCAATCCTGGCGGGTGGACGACATTCACATCGCGGAGCTACGACGCCTTTTTAGGCTCGCTCCTGCCCGCAAATCGCAAGCCACCCACAAGCCTCATGACACGGGACCTATTATACCGTGCTCTGGCGCCTCGGGGTTGCCCCCGTCCGAGCGAGGGCCACGCGCCTCGGTCGGGATCTCCACCCCTACTTGTGCCGCTTGAGAAAGTCGACCAGGTAGCCAAATTCGTCGGCGCAGCCCGATTCGATCTGACCCTGCGCGAACTTCTCGACGGCACCGCCGATGAGCGGCACACTCGACTTGCACTTGTGGGTGATCCGATAGACGCAGCCCTTGCCCGAGGGCGCGAGCTCGAACGTCGCGGTCATTTTCACCGGCTGACCCACGGCCTCCATCGACAGCGTTCCACTGCGACTGCCGTCGGCATCGGGACCCGACCAGATCTCCTCGAAGACGAGATCGGCTTCCGGCGAGAGTACCTTGGCGACAAGGCCAGGCAGAGCGCGCTTGACGCGCCGCTTCATCGACAGCGCGACGCCGCCGCCGCTCTTCTTCGCCTTGATCTTGGCGGACAGCTCGCCCAGCGCGAGGCTGCGCGCCTCGAGCCACTTGGGGTCGGTGAGCAGGGAGAACACCTTGTCAGGCGGCGCGCTGTATTTCTGCTCCATCGTAGTCCCCCTTGGCAAAAGAATTCGCGATTCGCGCTGAGATTCACCGCGAGCCGATCTCCACTCCGACAAGTCGCACCAGATGAAAAAGGGGTCCGGACATTCGTGGACCCCTCTGGATTTAAGCTTGGCGGGTGGACGACATTCACATTGCGGGGCTACAGCGCCCCTTCAGAGCGTTTCTACCCCCACATCTACCCCCAACTGCTCCGCCGCGCAGCAGGCCTCAATAAAGAGTGACGCATTATACCGTGGCGTCCTCTTACCCCGTATTCGTCTGGTCAGCTCCAGTCGCCCCCGACATCTCCGCCAACCCCACCGAGACCGTCGTCCCAAGACGAACTGTTGGCGATGCCGAAGTCTGTGCCCGGGCACCTCCTGCGCGGCGGCGCGACGCAGCAGTGGGACGCCTACGGTCGTGAGCGGGGTTGAGGCAGGTTTAGCGGTGCTATCCGCGCTTCGACTCAAGGCGACGCTTGCCGATCAGTAACCCGAACGTCGCTACGAGGACCACCCCAGGCAAGAGCCAGGACATTGCAACCCGGACGTTGCTGGCTTGCTCGACCGAAGCCAGCAAGATGAGGCAGGCGACCAGCCAGATCGCCGCGCCAGCCGCGACGAATGCCCCACGCCGCGACTTACCTCTCGCCGAGAACAAGGACCATAGCGGCAATAGCACCAGGGCGACGAACAGCAGACCGACTAACATCGCCGGTAATAGATTAAGCCCCAGGCTGATGAAGTTCGCAGTTGTAACTCCCGACACCAGTGCGTCATAGACGACCGCTGCCGCCAGGATCGGAAGGATGATCGTAATCGCTGCTCGCATGTTCGAAGGCCTCAGAAGACGGAATCACTTACGCTCGACATAGTCTGCCGCGCAGCCGCCTGGGGTCTTTGATCTCGGTCAATCGGCGCTCTGGCCTAGTCGCACCGCGTTGGACATGGTCGTCTACACGCTCGACTCCCGCCACAGAGCCGCAGCATGGGGAAGAAAGCAAGCCCCGCGATCAGGCGTCCCACGCGTCCCTTGCCAAGGCGAACGCTCGTTCGATAGACTTATCGGATGGGGATCGGGGAGGAACGGTGCAACGACTACGCGGGCTTCGAGTGCCCCGTGTGCGGCCACCGCCGCTACTACCGCATCTTGGTTCAGCGCGAACGGCAGCCAGCATACCGGACATCGTTCTACGGCTGCTTTGGATGCACGACTATGTTCACGGACCCGTACAGGTTTACGCAGAGTGTGAAGGAAGCCGGCGGCAACTTCGGATCGTCGACCTACACTCGCTCACGCGGATCGTAGGCATGGCAAGGGATGATTTTTCTGAAGCGATAGAGTCGGCACTTCGGTAAGACGGCGCTGTGACAACCATAACGAAACTTGACGCCGCTAGGCGCAATCTAGCCACCGCGATAAGGCTCTTCTTTGAGAGGGGCGACGCCGTTGCGATTCACACGCTAGCGGCTGCGGCGCAAAGCGTAATGCGCGACATTGCCAGGGCCAAGGGGTTAGAACACACGAGCATTCTGCATGACAATCCAATGATTCCCACTGACATTCGCAAGGAGTGGATCAAGGCTGTCAACGCGTCGAGGAATTTCTTTAAGCATGCGGATACCGATCCAGAAGGGTCACTTGAGTTCAACGAGAAATCGAACGCACAAGTGCTACTCGATGCCGCTCTCATACTCACGCAGTTGGGCGATAAGCCGCTTGCTGAGGCAAACGTATTTCTTGGTTGGTTCACGACAGCTCATCCCGAGACTCGCGGCGGACTAGTCAACAATCTCATTGGAGACTACTGCATTCGCAATCACGTATCTCCCGATGACTTCCAACGATTCCGTCAGCTCTGCGACGAGAAGCTTCTCGTGGAGCCGCCTCGACCCAAGAGCACCGATTAAGCTCCGTGACGCGACGCTCAACCACCCGCTCTTTCCTGGCGCGACTCGGGCAACGCCGCGCATCTGCTACCCCCTGTACGTGCTCTCGGGGTCAAAGGCGGTCGTCTGTGGCCCTTGTCGCAGGATGCGAACGGTCAGAGAAACTCGGTTGTTACACCTGGGCGTACACCCCAGCGCCTCGCTCCGGGTAGCTTTCATACACATGCTCAAACACCGCCGAGGAGAACACCCATTGACGTGATCGAGTCCAGCCGATGGCAATCGACGCACTTTCAACCTGGGCGCAGCTCCAGATAATCGAACCCCCTATCTCGTCCTGCGCGGACTGGGATGCATTGCAGTGCGACGTATTTCGCAAGACCTATCTCGTGCTTTGCTCGATGAACGGAGAGAGGAGCTGGCATCTCAAGTTCACGGAGGGGAATCGTGAGGGCCGGAGAACGGTGGATTTCCTCCGAATCGACGCCGTGGGTTCGGATGCCGAGAACGTGTGCGTGACACTTCGCGCTGCGCTTCCTTGGACGCTACGGTACGAAGCTTGGCAGCCATTGTCCCGCTACAGGGAGTCGGCTCCCGCCTTCACGCCGAATCAAGTCGTTGACGATCTGATGCTTGCCCAAGAGTGGTCTATCGGCTGGGCGAAGTACATGGCGCAGAAGAGTGTTACAGCCAGCAACATTCGCTTGCTCCATCCACAAATCTACGCATTTCTTCGGAACGGTGCGTTAGAGCTATTCAAAGACGCACTATCTGCGGCGAAATTCCCCGATGCCGCCACCTTCGGCGATGGAGTGTATCAGCGCATGGTGGCGATGAAATTCTTCGACGACCCTAATGCGCCCAAAGGGACGGTCGAATGGGCGCGCCGGCACCTTCGGGCTAATACGGTGTTCTGTGTTGACGGATGTCCCGGCTTTGGGAGGTGACGTGCGCGCCCCAGGCAATGACCGTCCGGCGGGGCGGTGCTTGGGTCTATACGGAAATCCTCCACGGAATCTGACCGTCCGTAGCCCCGAGCGTCGAGCCGAAAAGAGGTCATACCGCATACGACTGATTTCCGCATGGACCACTGGGCGCCCAGGTGGGTCGCCACTGCCTCCAGAGCGGGTACCCGAACATTCCCAATTTCGCCCCCCTTCGTGGGAAAGAAAGGACGCTTACAATGAGCACGGTCCTGGCATTCAAGAGTCGCCGCCGCAACTCGCCAACAGTCGTAAATGGGAAAGTTGTGCCCCCGCACCACGTCGCGAAACTGAAACGACGCAGCCGAGAGCACCTCAAGCCTACTGAGGTCGACTGTTTGATCGCCGCCGCAGGCAAGGTCGGTCGGCACGGGCTGCGAGACGGGTTGCTGATCCTACTTGCCTACCGCCATGGCTTACGGGTGAGCGAGCTGGTTGCGCTTCGATGGGCCGACAAGATCAAACTTCAACGCGTCAGGTTCGGAGAGCGGGCAACTACAAGAAGAAGATGCGACAGCCTATTGAGGAAGGGAACCAAGAAGTCATTTCTTGGCGGATCCATCGTGTTCAAGCCGACAACATGAGCTTCTGCGCGCCGGCAAACTGATCGTGCGACATGGCAAGCCGCCGCAGCCAAGGAGCCGCCGGGTAAAACGAACTGTTCCGATTCTGCCTGTTCGCCGAACCGCTCTGCGGCGTCCTCCATTGCAAGCACATCCTGTTCGGTAATTCGGTGGTCGCCCGGTGAGTTGAGTTGTGAGCAAACCTCGAGCAGGCGACGCTGCACTTCCCCCAAACAGTCCCGCACATCGGCAGGGACTCCATAGGCCAACACGACAGCAATATGGCTGTTCAGTTCATCAATTGCATCTATTGCGATGATGCGCGGGCTGTCCCTTTCAAGCAAAGCCCCATCAAAAAGGTTCGTCATCCCGTCGTCACTATTTCGGGACTTAAGCCTGCCTGCCGGATTGCTCATCGCTTCCTCGCTCTTCGAACCATCCTACGGGTGCATTTTCGCTCGACCGTGGGCGAGATAGTTACCAGCTTACTCCACGGAGGCTGGTGTACGCGAGTTGATCAGGCAGCGACCCGGTCTGGTTGATTTCTCCGGCGTCATCGCACTGGCCGTGCGGCTTGCCCGGTACTCCGACCTGGCCACTACCGTGGGAGGCGCTGCCTATGTGCTTCACGCGATCCTGAACTCGCATCAGTCGGCGCTTTCACACTGCCCTCGGAGCACCCCATGGCAGCGGCGGTTTCCGCCACGTGGGCGGGCGCCACGTTCTGGTGGATGTCCGCCTCTGGATCGGAGCGTTGCTTTTCGTAGGCGGGGTTCTCTACTATCAGTACTGGCAGTCTACGCAGCAGGCCCGCGAAATCGAGGAAACCGATGCTGCCATCTTGACCTCTGGGCTGCCGATCGAAGCGTATCTGGACGGGGGATTCCAGAATTGGCTCAAGCGCTCCGAGCCCTGATCTGCGCGGCCGCGCTTGCGGCGGCGTGCATCAGCGCCCCAGGGGTCGCCGGTCCTCTTACGCCGCGGGCTCCGTCCTGATCCGAGCTCTCGCCCGCCGAGCGCAAGATCCTGGCGCCGCTCGCGCCTGACTGGGATCAGTTCGACGCCCAGCGCAGGCAGAAGTGGCTGGGTATAGCCAGACGCTACCCGAGCCTGGGGCCGGCGGAGCAGCAGCGCATCCAGCAGCAGATGCGCCCCTGGTCCGATCTGACCCCGGCGCAGCGCCAGGCCGCGCGCGAGCAGTACAAGACGCTCAAGAAGCTCCCGCCTGAGCAACGCCAGGAAGTCGTCCAGAAATGGCAGGAATACCAGCAGCTCCCTCCGGAGACACGGCGCGAGCTGGGTGCCCAACCACCTCCGGCCCTTGGCGCTGGGGCAGTCGCGCTAACCGCACCGTGTCACAAGCGCCGGGGCCTCCGCCGGCGGCGGGGCTCACGCGCCGCCTCGCAGCGCTTACCTACGAGTCGCTGCTCGTTGGGGCACTCGTCGTCGTAGTGGGGTTTGCGCTCCTTCCGTTTGGCGGGTCGGCCGGTGCCGGATCACAGGAGTTGACGCGCCTGAGCCTGGCCGGACGCGTAGGATCCCTTGCCTGCATCTTCGCGGCATGCGGGGCATATTACCTGTGGTCGTGGACAGGCGGTCGCAGGACACTCTCAATGAAGACGTGGCGCCTTGCGCTCCACACGCCCAAGGGCGCCGTTCTGGCGGCGCCTCAGGCGTTGCTGCGCTATCTTGCGTGGTGGATTGGCCCCGTCTGCGCACTCGTTGCCTACGCAGCGCTGAACTCTACTCGCCACGGTCGGTGGGCCATTGCCGGACTCGGCGTCAACTACCTTTGGGCGCTGGCGGATCCGGACCGGCAGTTTCTGCACGATCGGCTGGCCGGGACGAGAATAGTGAGCGAGCCAGCGCACGCCAGCTGACGCGGGTGCATCTTCAGTTCACGCTGCGGTACGCCGCGCCGTATTCGACATAGACATCGCGTCCGCGGGCGAACTCGATGCGCTCTTCCGGGCGAAGCTCGCGAAAAGGCCGTGCCGGCCTCCCAGCCCAGATCCAACCGGCCTTGACCACGGTTCCAACGGCGACCCAAGCGCCGGCAGCAATGCAGCCCCCCTCCTCCACGATCACCCCATCCCCGACGCGCGACAGCATCCCGACGAGGCAATCGTCGGCGAACGTGCCCGAACCCATCTGCACGTTGTGCCCGACGGTCACGCCGACGCCGAGAACGAGATCGCCGCGCGCCCTGCTCGTCACCAGGAACGAGTTGTCCTGCACGTTGCTGCGAGCGCCGATCACGATGCGACCATCGTGCGCGTTGACCACGCAGCCGAAATAGATTCCCGCATGTTCGCCAAGCGGCACCTCGCCCGTGACGCGCGCGGTCGGCGCCACGTACGAGGTCGCAGGACGCGCTGAAGACAGCGACGCGTGTAACGCCTGATTGGCCACACGAGGTGGCGAAGCCTCTCCCGGCATCGGCGGCAATGCACTCGAACGAGCGAGCGGCTGCGCGTCGCCGTCCCGGATCGAGTGCGCGATCGCGGCAACCTCGGCGCGGGAAATCGGGCGCACAGGTTGCGCCGGCACGCCCTGGTAGAGCCAGCCGCCGGCGAGTGCTTTGCCTGGCGAGACGATGCTGTCGGCAGCGATGACTGCGTCGTTGCCGACGCTGGCATCGTCCATGACCGCGGAACCCTCGCCCACGACCACGCGATCGCCGAGCGTGCATCCGTGCACCACGCCGTAGCGTCCGACGGTGACGCCGTGACCGAGCGTAGTGCCGACCCTGGAGTCGACGATGTGCGCGGTCGCGTGTTCGCCGAAATAGACGTCGTCGCCGACGCGAATGTGCTCGCCGTCGGCCCGCACCGTCGCGTACGCGCGCAGCGTCAGGCGCGAGCCGGCTGCCATGCGTCCGATGACCGCGGCGGTGGCTGCGACGCTCGCCGATTCGCCGAGCGCGCTTTCGAATTCGAGATAGGGAAGTTTCATGGTCGAACCGATGTACCCGATCGACGGCTTCAGAATGCGACGTTGGCGCCGCCCTTGAGCTGCAGCATCTGCCGGGCGTCATCCGGAGTCGCCACGTCGAGCGAAAGCGCCTCGAGGATCGTCCGCATGCGCTTCACCTGCGCTGCATTGGTGCGCGCGAGCGTTCCCGGCCCCTCCCACAGCGAGTCCTCCAGACCCACCCGGACATTGCCCCCCATCGCTGCGGAGAGCGTGCACACCGTCATCTGGTTGCGTCCCGCGCCGAGAACCGACCAAACGTAGTCCTTGCCGAACAACCGGTCGGCCGTGCGCCGCATGTGCATCACATCCTCGGGATCCGCGCCGATGCCGCCGCGGATGCCGAACACCGTCTGGATCAGCAGCGGCGGCTTGACGTGGCCGTGCTCGAGGAAGTACGCCGCCGTGTACAGGTGGCTCACGTCGTAGCACTCGATCTCGAAGCGCGTGCCGTTGTTGCTGCACGACTCCAGGATGTAGGCGATGTCGGCGAAAGTGTTGCGGAAAATGCCCTTCCAGCTGCCTTCCAGGTAAGGGCGCTCCCAGTCGTACTTGAACTCCTTGGTGCGCTTGAGCATCTCGAAGAGCCCGAAGTTCATCGTCCCCATGTTCAGCGAAGCGACTTCCGGCTTGAACTTGAGCGCCGGCTGCACCCGCTCCTCGACCAGCATCGTCGGCGCCCCGCCGGTGGTGAGGTTGACCACCACGTTGGAGCGCTCCCTGATCGATTTCAGGAATGGCTCGAAATATTTCGGGTCCTGCGTCGGATGGCCGTCGACCGGGTCGCGCGCATGCAGGTGCACGATCGCCGCCCCCGCTTCCGCCGCACCCAGCGCGCCTTCCGCGATCTCCTTCGCCGTCACCGGCAGATGCGGCGACATCGACGGGGTGTGAATCGCGCCCGTCACGGCGCAGGTGATGATTACTTTACGGGTGGTTGCCATGTCATTCTCCTTTCAAAGCTAGAGATGGAAGCGAAGGCTGCGGACCGTCGACTTGGAGGTCGAGCAGCAACCAGATCGCCGCCTTTTGCCAGTGCAGGCCGGCACGCAGCGACGCGTGCACACCGCCGGGAAGCGCGCCGGACGCGACGAACTTGAGCGCCAGCAGGCCGGGAATGTCGTAGCGCACGAGCGGACCGGGCACTACGCGATGCAGGGCGTCGGCGACGCGCGCTTCGGTGAGCGCGCCGACAAGCGCATCGTACCCGCTCCGGTCGTAGGCGACGAGCGTGAGGTCGAGCACGTCGCCCTTATCGCCCGCGCGCCCTGCTGCGATGTCGCCGACCCTCACGGCGCGTCCGTCCATTCGATGCGCGTGGCGACGCGTTCGCGCGGCAGGAATCCGGTGATCGATTCCACGCGCCCACGCCGCTCGCTGCGCAGACTGCCGCCGCCCGCGGGCCCCGAGATCGTGAGCGCGTAGACCTCGTCCTCGACCGCCTGCGCCGCGTCCGCGTCCGGACAGCGTACCGACACGTGCACGCGCAGTTCCGGCGGCTCGGCGGCGAGGGGTCGCGAGCCCGCCCCCAGCACCGAATCCACACCAACCAAATCGATCATGAGCTCGGCGAGCCCCAACTCGCGCGGAATGCGCAGGCGCAGGATGTCGGCCGCGAGACGTGCGCGCGCGAGCGCGCCGGTGCCGGCATAGGCGATCTCGATGTCGGCGATCGTGCCGCGCCGCGCTAGAAAGCCGATCACTTTGAGCCGATCGGGCCGCTCCGCGGCTCCCGCGTTTGAAATGCGCACGCGATTCTGCCCAGAGGGCTCGAAGCGCACGCCGGTGAAGTCCAGCACCGCATCGGGCGTCAAGTAGCGACGCGGGTCGTGCACCTCGTAGAGCAGTTGCAGCGTGCACGAGACGACGTTGAGCCGGCCCGGGTCGCCCTCGAGCAGTCGGAGCACGGCAGAGCCGTCCCGCAATATCTCGGCAACGGGGTAGCCGAGCCGGGCGTACGAGTCCGCGTCGAGATCCGGGACGTTCGGCTCGGTCAGGTTGCCGCCGGAGATCTGGCCGCTGCATTCGAGGAGGTGGCCCGCGGTCAGCGCACCCGCCACGGCCCGACCGTCGAGACCGAGCGCCTGCACCGGTGCCGCCGCGACCAGCGAGGAGTCGGCCACGCGGCCGGTGATCACCACATCGGCGTCCTCGGCGAGCGC
>Ga0187778_10000315_pt1 | contig 35012 bp, 29 predicted proteins | sample 1015_Q2_SP5_20_M_FD_132418 | JGI IMG/M metagenome (GOLD analysis project Ga0187778, IMG submission 132418) | Tropical peat soil microbial communities from peatlands in Department of Meta, Colombia - 1015_Q2_SP5_20_MG | ecosystem: Environmental > Terrestrial > Soil > Wetlands > Peat | place... | reverse complement strand
GCACCTACAGCTCCGGCTTGCATGCTCCAGAGCCAGAACTGATCCAAAGTGCCTTGCGAGACTTTCGCTCCCGGCCGATTGGCACCGTAAAACAGTATTGCAAGGTCCTTGTAAAACTGGGACCGATCACCGGCAACACCGGCGCGAATGGCGTCGAAGACCTCGATAGGCAACCCTTCGGGTTTGGCTGCAGTCTTCAGCATAATTGGAGGAACGGCAGAAACCAGAACTGCCGCCGCGACCCGCTTGCTGCCGTGACGGCCCACGTAACGCGCTACTTCGCCACCACCAGTCGAATGTCCGACCAGGGTCGCGTCCTTGAGATCCAGGGCCTCGATTACCGCTGCGAGGTCATCTGCGTATCCGTCCATGTCATTTCCGATAGACGGTTGACTGGACCGACCATGCCCGCGACGGTCAACTGCAACACAGCGATAACCGTGTTGGATAAGAAACAGCATCTGGCCGTCCTAGGCATCGGAGTTCAGCGGCCAACCGTGCGAGAACGTTACAACCGGCCCTTTGCCCCAGTCTTTGTAGTAGATCGTCGTATCATCTCTCACTTTGATTGTGCTCATATTGTTTTTCTCCTGAATCGAGTGTGTGGATCAGAAATCGCAGCCCCATGCGGACGCGTGGCAACTGCCGCGTGGTCCCGAGGGGGATGTCGTTTGTTTATTGGGCCTTCACCCAGGCGTCAGAACCTGTCAGTTTTACGGCCACATCCGAAATGAAGATGTGCAGAGGTTTGCCATCGGCGGTGCCGCGGTGTTCGGTTGAGATAAGGAGAGGACCAGCTTTCTTGTAGCCTGTCCAGGTTGCGTTGACGAGGCTCGGCTTCTTGTCTCCGCCGTGGTGGAAGACAAGGTACTGGACGCGGTTATCTTTGCCTACGTATAGGTCCCAGGTGTCACCGGGGGTGTAACCGCCGAGTTCCGAGCCATACTTCACTGATACCAGCGTGGCGGAGCCGGCGCCTATGGGCAGTTTTTTCATGCCTTCATCGGTTACAGTGGCACTGGTGTCCCAGTAAGCGTGGATGGGGAACAAGAGCCAATAATTGTCATTAGTGAAACCTGCGTCGGTCTGCTTCTTCACCTCGTCGGCCTGGGCGTTGATCTCGGATCGCATGTAAGTGACCTTGACCGGTTTCCCTTCTTTATCTGGCCCCTCGTAGGACACCTTGCCGGTCTTGGGCTCCCACTCCCACTTGCGAGAAGCCTTGAAAAGTCCGATGATTTCGCCGTTCCAGGTGTACCGGATCGCCTGAACTTGATCCCACGAGTCGACACCATATGTCTTGGCGATTTTCTCGAGAATTGGCGGGCGCGTCTGCGCCCAGGATGTTGCGGCAAGGGCCCACACTGCAAAACCCAGAAGACCGATCATCAAACGGCTCGATTTTGTCATGGAAGTCCCTCTTGATTGGATTGAACGGATGCAATGTAGGATGACGCCGGCTAGCTTCTGGATACAGAATCGTGTGAGGAGGGGTGCGTTTCACTCCCTAAAGCGCCGGCGCGCTCGGATTTCCTGATAGAACTCAACCAGATAATTGCAGCGGCCATTGCGACCGATCCATACTCCAGCAGCAAAATCCAGCCAGGAACGATAAACGGTCGCCCCAGTGCGCGCAGATGCCACGCGACGTAGGTCGGGATAATACTTATCGTCCAGATGATAATCGGCAGCGTCGAGGCCGACCGCAAGAACGGTAGTAGCCAGAGAAGATACCACGGGTACACGACCGGTGCGCACAAGAGAGATGCTGCCATCGGCCAGGCAAAGGAAGCTGGCGCTGATTCCCCGCGCTTTCGTCCGAACCACATTGCGGTGACAATCCCGACCAGAACTGCGAACCCCGTTACAAGCTCCGGAGCCGCCACACGCTCGAGCGCCGCAAAAACCGGATCATTGAACCAAAAACTGTGGACGTAGGTTCCGAGCGACCCGATGGGAATCCAGCTGTGATTGAGAAATGGTACATACAGAAGTCCGAGCACTACTATTGTCAATAGGGCATCGCGCACACGAACGCGCCTCCAATAGAGTGGCAGCAACACAATCGGGAGCAATTTCACGGAGACGGCGAGACCGAATGCCAGAGCTGCAACCGTACGCCAGCGGCGCCCCAGCGCGGCGAAAGACACCAACAGCAGCAGTACGCCCACGATATCGATGTGACCGCTTCCCGCCACTTCTATCGCCAGCAAAGGATTCCAGGCATAGGCGAGAACCCAGTGCTCTGCTTGCCCGCTACGACGCAAGACATCGAGCAACACGAAAACGATCGCAAAGTCGCAAACGACAAATGCTACTTTGAATGCAAAGATAGACTCGTGAATCGCAGCGATGGCCCGAAAGAAAAGCTCGGCCCCTGGCGGATATGGGCTTGGCAAGTCCGGGTGGTTCAGGGTAGGGGTTTCGGCGGTGTGCAGCCCGCTAACTGCAGGATCGCTGGGAACGACTATGTAAGGGTTATAGCCGAGCCGCTGCAATCGGCCATCCCAAATGTATCGATGGATGTCATCATCTACCCCGGGCGGTTTCAGCAAAAATAGAATATGCCACAGAGCGGCCACAGTGAGCCCGATAATGATGACACGCTTCGGGAACCTTGGCCTGGTGAGGAATTCACGGACCGCAAGAAGGTACGCGATGCCGGCGACGGCGAGGAAGATCAAAAAAGACGGTGAGCCCAGGCTGCTGAATTTACGTGAGCAGATCGTGAGCGCAGCGAACAAGACAGCCGCGAAAATGTAGAGCCTGTGAGATGGCGTAAGGCTCACAGGTCTCCGATGGCAGGCTTCAACTGCGCCACCGCTGGTCCCCACTCCGTGAACCAGGCTGCTGTTCGTGGTGCCCTTGATGGCGTAAGCTGTAGTTCGCCAACGAGCCGAACCAGATCCTCCGCGACGTCGATGTCATAAAAAGGTTCCGTGAAGCCTGTCGAGAGCTCGAGGATTTGCGTGCGGGTGAGCAGTCTGTCGAGTGCGCTGCTTGTTCCCATGACATCTCCTTCGAAAAGCCCCGGATGAGCCGCTTTGGCGCCCACGAGATAGTAGCCTCCATCGTGTGTCGGCCCGATAACCACGTCCCGTTTACGCAGAATCTGAAAAGCGCTCTCCAACACCGATGGAGATAAGTGTGGGCTATCACTGTTGAAAGCAATGACAGGCCGTTGTCGGACCGATGTGAAGTGTGCAAAAACAGAGCTGAGTCCTGCCGCGAGACCTTCGCCCTTCTGGGCCAAAACCTGCACCGTATTGCCTAGCAGGTGTGTCAGTTCGTTCTTATCGGACTCCGGACACATAACCGCGAGCTCTACGTCATTCAAGGACTTCGCAAGTGTTATCGTGTCCTCCAGGAGGCAACGGTACAACGAGGTGACTGCCGATGAGGGAATAGTGTGCGCGAGGCGGGTCTTGACCATCCCGGGCCTCGGAGCTTTCGCCATAATGACCAGCGTGCGGTTCGGGCTGCCTGGACACACATCGGTCTGGCTGGAGGATCCCATAAGATATCGCCGTACCAAGCCTCACACCGGCCGCGGCGTGCCAGCCCGTCGACGCCGAAAATAATAACGCACTATGAGGCTGAGAATGAACCACGCTGCTCCGAGAGTGCCTCTCACCGTGCCGCCGATCTTCGATTTCCCGATGCGCGGATAGTAGCTGACCGGCACCTCGACGATCCGGAATCCTTGCAGAGCGCCTTTCAAGATCATTTCGACTGCCCAGCCGTATGTTGCTTCTTCGAGTGCGAGTTCGCGAAGCACGTCGGCGCGTGCGGCACGGAACGGGCCGAGGTCAGTGATCCTCACACGATACAAGATCCTGATCAGGCCAGCCGCGAGGCGGTTACCAAGAGATTGGTGCCAGGGTAGTGCCCCGGGAATGGTCTTTGCCCCAAGGCGCGAGCCCAACGTGATGTCCGCACGGCCGTCGATGATCGGAGCCAAGAGAAGCGGCAACTCTGAAGGGCGATCGCTGTAGTCGCCATCGAGGAATACGGCAATGTCAGGGGCATTCGCATTAGCCAGCCCAGTCAAACAGGCGCGCCCATATCCACGGCGAGGTTCCTGAATAACACGCGCCCCCATCTTTAAGGCAATTTCGCAGGTGCCATCGCATGAATTGCTATCAATCACCAGGATCTCGGTGACGAGATTGGACGGCAAATCAGCGAGCACACGGCCAATGGCCTGTGCTTCGTTGTGGGTGGGAATGATGACGGACACTCGCACGTGAACTTGGTCCAATCACCACCACGGCGACGATGGCCACCGTTGCGACAGCCACGTGTCAATGCCGAATCTCCTGCCTGCGGATCCGATAGCCAGCCCAAGAGATGCGAGCACTGGAACCAGCAGTTCCCAAATCCAAGCGGTTCCCCACTCCGAGATCCAAAGGCTGCCGAGGTACAGAAAAGCCACGAAAGCCACGGGGCGAGTGAGCAGACCGATCACCAGTAGGATCCCCAGTGATATCTCAGTCACCGCTTGCATAGGAGCAGCCATGGCGGCGTGACTTGCCGCCAACCCCATAACGGCTTTCCAGGCTGCGGGAGAATGACTCTGCTTGATGTAGTAGTTGATAAGGCCGGCATAGCCGGCCGGGGTGTAGAGGCCTTTACCTAGGTTTTCGAAGAAGACCCACACGAACATAGCACCAATCGTCAGTCGCACCAACGCCAGGCCGTTTGCGGCTTGCGATTGGTGAGCCATTCTGGTTTCCTCACGTCGTAGCGGGAGTGCGTTCGTTGTCATGGTAAACCTCGCCAAGTGGATGCTATACCAGACTGGAAGGATTCGACAGGGCGGCACGAAAACGAAATTGTGACTTTACTTCAGAAGCAGGTCAGCACTGCTCGACGCAGCTCCTAAACTTGTGCTCCTTATCTTAAAGTTGTGCCTCGATCGTTCGCGTTTTCGTTTCTGAGCAGAAGAAGGAGAGCTGAGGCGTTAGCAGGATGAAATGGGGCGGCTCTGTTGTGTCATAGAGAATCTGAAGCAGGGCCACACTCGAGAGAGCATGGCCCTGGTTTTGTGTACTTACTTAGTGGGTTCGTTCTGGGTGGTTGGAGTTGGAGCGGAGCCAGCAACCTGCGGATTGGCTTCGGGGGAAACTTTCACAGTAGCGAGAATCGTCTCCAGACGCCGGAACACTTTTTCCCGATTCACGGGCATGCTGTCGCTATCAGCGCCACTCTGAGTCGAGAGGCCCAACGCGAATTCGTAGCATGCTCCGTTGTGGAACAAGTGATAGTACTTGGTATCCGCTTGTCCCGCGTCATCGCCCGAGATGTCCTCAATTTCCTGCATGTCTAAATCGCCGAGAGTCAGCTTCGCGGGCTGAACCGCATCCTTATCCTTGTCGGAAGGTAGTGATGCAAACTGATTGCACTCCGCTTCCGTCAGGTTCTGATTGACATTGACCCGGAAGAATGCCGAGGCGAAATCGCTATCCGGATAGAAGCCTTTTGGCACGTCAACTGAGACTGCGGCTTGGCCACCCGGTTGAACGAAGTCCATGGGCACCGATTCTGCATCGACGGCGTCCCCAGTCTTCAGCGAATATTGCCACGGGTAGCGGAACGCTACCCCGTAGGTTTGATCGCTGTACTTCACTGTAGATGGCCGTTTCCTAACTACCTTCTTTGCAACCGGCGCGGGAGCGGCAGTCATTGAAGAAGCCGGAGTGGGTACAACTGGCTGGTTCAATGCCAGCTGATTTACAGAAGTTTGAGTTTCGCTAGCGGCCGGCTTGCTCTCTTTATGAGAGCATCCGACTGTTAGCAAGGAACCGGCCAGCAGACCGGAGATCACCGTGACTCCGGCCAGCCCGCTGAAGCGGGTGCGCCCTGCGGCATCCGCAAGTCTTTCTACCGATCTGAAATCGAGTTTTTTCATGTTGTCACCTCCTGCTGCGTTTGCAGCTGTCAGCCTCCATGCACGGCACGCGCCGGGGTGCACTTGCTGATTCGGCGTGACTTACTGTTGAGCCTTCGTTTGGATCTGTGTCTGGCTGTACACATTGTTGTTGCCGGGACACGATTTCTTTCCTAGGCCAATCCGATAAGCACCCGCGCTTCAGTCATTTCAGCTTTGGCCCTCCGCCTGCCATTTCGTTAAATGCACGGATTGGAGGAAGCAATGGGAACACTCATCAATTTCGTAACGGTGCTGGCGGGAATGACACTCTCACTCTCCATCGGCCTGCTGATGGAAGAACTGATTTTCGGGAGAGTTCTCTGCCTGATCTTTGCCCGACATGCCGAGCGAGCCAAGTCCGGGCAAAGGCGCTAAGGCGCAAAAGGAGGCGGGTATGCTGGTCCTTAGATACGTTCTGCTGGTTGGCGGCTTTGCAATGATTGCCTGTGCCGTAGGCATTCTTATTTACGATCTGCGTCGGGGTTGGCAACACCGGTGGGCGGTTGCGGCGGGTACGACGGAGAATCTTCCACCGACTGCACACGTGCGCTGGCGAACGTCACTGGCATTGGCCATGCTCGCATGGGGACCGATCCTGCTGGCACTCGGGATTGTGGTTGTCCCCAGCGGGATGGCCGGAGTTCTCGTAAGTCAGACCAACGGCATTACCACGACTCTCGATTCCGGGGCACATCTCATAATTCCATTGGCTGAGAGCATCGCGTTATTTGACACGCGTGATCAGTTGTTCAGCACAGGGGCAACGGAAGATGGCAGCGCCGGGCAGTCAAAGAAATTCGAGCCATTGAATGTTCAGGCGAAGGAGGGGCTCACGCTGGGTTTGGCTATCACGGTGCGCTATCGGCTGGATCGCAAGCGCCTGGGGTACATTCAAGCTAATTTGCCCTTGCCAGTGGAAAAAGAAATCGTGCCAGCAGTCACGGCCAGTGCCTGGCGGGAGCTTGTGCCTGCCTATACGGTGCGCGAGGTCTTTGCCACAAAACGCGAGGAAGTTCGCAACAAGGCTTCGGACCTCATTACCCAGAGACTCTCCGCGGACGGAATCATCGTAAAGGAAGTCATGTTGCGCGATATCCAGCTTCCACCCGAGTATGCCAAAGGCTTGGAAAATCTGCTGCTCAAGGAGCAGGACAACGACCAGATGGGCGTTCAAACTGAAATCCAGGCAAAGCAGGTCAAAATCTCGGAGTTGGAGGCTGAGGCTGTAAAGGCACAACAGGTGAAGCAGGCCGAAGGACAAGCCCAGGTGCGTGTGCTCCAGGCCAAAGCCGAAGCTGATGCGATGCAGTACACCCTGCCCTTGAAGCAGAAGCAAATCGAGCAATCGAAGCTGGAAGCTGAGGCCCGCAAAGAGGCCACGGTCAAGAACGCCGAGGCCGAAGCCGAAGCCAAGGTGATCGACAGTAAAGCCGAGACGGAAAGACGCAAGCTGCTGGCAACCGCCGAAGCCGACCGTATCCGCTTAACCGCAGCCGCCGATGCCGAGCGCATGGAGAAGGAGGGCGTAATCCTGAAACAGAATCCTCTGCTGATAAACAAAATTGTGGCCGAGCGGCTCTCCGACAAGCTGCAGATCATGATGGTGCCCGCAGACGGCAAATTCTTCTTCGCCAATGACGTGCTGCGCAGCATGAACATGGCGAATCGCGGCAGTCAGGCGGAGCAAGCAGAACCGAAATAGGATGTCGCTGGCAAATGGCGACCGAGAACTGAACTAGTGAACCTGCAATGTCAAGCATCACTGGGAATCCGGTTTATAATGCGCAAAATCGAGTGATGCGAGTTTCAGTTGGGGTTTCGCGAGCGGTTTGTCTCTTATTCGTGCTTCTACACGCATGTGTCGCGTTGGCCAGAGATTGGCAAGTGCCGGCCGATCAATTGGCCCGACGAATAGCTGGCATTACCGGCCCCGGCGCGACCGCAGTCACGGTTGTGAACCGTTCATCTCTGAACGCATCCGAATCTGAAGAAATTCGCCGCACGCTGTTGAGCGAACTCGCCGCCTACGGTGTGCAGCAATCGGCTTCCGACCAGGCCGCGGCCACTGTGCAAGTCACGCTTTCGGAGAATCTGCAGAATTACGTTTGGGTTGCCGAAATTCGTCAGGGAACCAGCGAACCAGTAGTGGTCATGGTTTCCGTACTTGGGTCGGTCGAAGGCGTAGCGGACAGATCTTCGGCGCCGTTGACGATCCGCAAATCACTTCTCTGGGCTGGAGAGGCCCGTATTCTCGATGTCGCAGTAATCGCCGGCAATCCAGATCACCTTATCGTTCTTGAGCCAGAAAGGGTCGGTCTCTATCGGCAGCAAAACGGGAACTGGCAGGAGGAGCAGGTTCTTGCGTTGATACACGTTCGCCCCTGGCCGCGTGATCTTCGCGGACGGCTCATTTTGCGCAAAGATCATCTCTTCGATGCGTATTTGCCGGGAGTTTATTGCCGAAGCAGCACCGCGGCGCCCTTGAGCATGACCTGCGATGACTCCGACGACCCATGGCCGTTAACCTCGAACCAAGGTGATCCGAGGGCTTTCTTCTCCGCCAACAGAAATTTCTTCACGGGAGCGCTTTCGCCAGGTATCCAGAAGCAAACAAATGCTTCCGCTTTTTACACGGCAGCAGGCTTACCGCGAGACAAATACACACTCTGGGTGTTTGCTGCCGTCGACGGTCGCATTCACTTCTTGGATGGCATGACCGACCAAGCGTTGCCCTTGGCTTGGGGCAGTGATATTGCCAGTGTGCGGAGCGGTTGCGGCACTGGCTGGCAGATTCTGGCCACCTCCAACGAAGACGGCCCAGTTGACGAGGTAAGAGCTTTCGAGATTTTGGACCGTGAACCGGCGCCCGTAAGTCCGTCCGTCGAATTCCAAGGCCGAATTACCGCACTTTGGCCAGATTCAGACTCAACCGGTGCGATGGCAATTTCGCGTAATTCTGAAACAGAAAAGTATGAAGCTTACCGTCTTACGATCGATTGCCATCGCTAGTGTGATTCTGGTTGCTACGGCCGCAGCAGCAACTCGCCCGCATTATGGCGGAGTTCTGCACATTCAAATCCAAAATGCGATACCTTCACTAGACCCCGCGGCGGACAATCAACCCGACAGGGCGGCGAGGCGCAATGTTCTCGCCTTGATTCTTGATACGCTCGTTACGTTGGATGAGCGCGGTGAGCTGCAGCCGGCGCTGGCTATTCAATGGCATGCTGAACCAGACCATCAACACTGGCAATTTATCCTCCGTCCGGGGATCACCTTTTCTGATGGCACGCCCATGACGCCGGAAATCGTTGCCAGTTCGTTGCGCAGAGCGAATCCAGGGTGGAAGGTGTCGTCCCTTGAAACGGGCATCGTCATCCAGCTTGATGTTGCATCGAGCGATCTGCCCGGTGAGCTGTCGCTGCCCCGTAATGGTGTCGTGAAACTAGATTCCGGAAAATTCTTGGGTACAGGCTCTTTCGTTGCCAGCGAATGGGATCCCGGGAAGAAGCTTCTCCTCACTGCACGGGATGATTACTGGGGCGGGCGTCCGTTCGTGGACTCAGTCGAGATTGAAATGGGGAGGAACCTCCGCGATGAAATGATCGCCTACGATCTGGGCCATTCACAATTAATTGAAATTCCCGCCGAGCAGGCGTATCACGCAGCCGAAGCTCGGGATGTACATGTTTCTGAACCCGTCGAACTGGTCGCACTACTTTTCGCCCGCGAGGTCGGGACACCAAAAGAGGCAAAACAACGCCAGGCACTTGCGCTGAGTATCGATCGCAATCTGTTGAATCGGGTCGTACTCCAAGGCGGCGGCGAACCCGCGGGCGGAGTTCTGCCGGGCTGGCTTACGGGGTACAGCTTCCTTTTTCCGCAAGCTGCCGATCTGTCCCGTGCCCAGCAACTGAGGGCCGAACTGCCGCAAGCTCCGCAGTGGACCCTCGACTTCGATGCCAACGATACTCTGATGCGCTTGATTGCCGAGAGAATCTTACTGAACGCCAGCGACGCAGGACTTCGCCTGCAGCTGAGTAACTCGAACATATCTGACGTTCGCCTGGTACGCGTTCCTTTTCCGTCGCTCGATCCTCAAGCTGCCTTGGCGCAGATCGCGAAATCACTGCAACTCCCCGCACCCAAATTTCTCGGAGATACGGTCGGCGATCTTTACCACGCCGAAAATGCGATGTTACAGTCGGAGCGTCTGATCCCGCTGCTTCACCTGCGAACGGCCTGGGCGGTGTCTAAAACTGTAAGGAATTGGGAGAATACGCGTGACGCGAGCTGGCGCCTGACCAACGTGTGGCTGGCTCCGGGGAAACCATGAAGTTTCGGCGGAAGCTCTTAGCCTTCTTTGCTCTGACTGTATTTGTCTGTGTAGCAGCTGTCGCAGTGCTGATTTCGTATTTCGCACGACGCAACTTTCAGCGGATCAGTGAACAGCGTAGCGCATGGCTGGTTCTCCGCTTCGACCACGAGATCGCACAGAAAGAAGCCGGGGTGCTGCGCGCGGTGGAGAGCATCGCCACAAGCGAAATCGCCATGCGAATGGCTATCGCGGTCAACCGGGAGTCTCCTGATTATGGAGTTTTCTTAAACACAGCCAGGAACATCGCCGACGCACAGCAACTGGATTTTCTGGACTTTGTCGACGATCAGGGCACGATCCTCTCCTCTGCCGAATGGAGGGCAAAGTTCGGCTACAAAGCTGCACTTCCCGCGACCCAGACGCAAGGCACGTTTTTTCAGAGACAGGATCTGCCGGACGGTCCGGTTCTTGGCCTTTGCGCGGTCCGCAAAGTGGACGTTGGTCAGAAAACACTGTGGGTGATTGGAGGACAGCGCATTGATCGGAACTTCATCGCGAATCTCGAGACGCCTGCCGGTATGCGTGCGCTGTTATATGAGGATCTGGGAGCTGGCTCGGGACCGCCACACGTCATCGACCCATTTGGTGCAGCGCCGCAAACCGCTCCGCTTGCGCGGTTGCTCGAGCAACTTCAGATCGAGCCGCGTCAGAACGCCGCTTTAGTTCAGTGGTCTTCAAACGCCGACGAGGACGAAATTGTGCATGCGATCCCTTTTGTTGGGGCGGATCATAGATTGATTGGTGCGCTTTTGTTAACTGACTCGTTGCGCCCCTACGTCGAACTGCGGCGACAAATTCGTTCTACTGCATTCTTGGTGGGGAGCGCGGGAGTTTTCTTGGCGATTCTGCTCAGCGGATGGGCAGCAACGCGGGTTACAAAGCCAGTCGAGCAGTTAGTTTTGACAGCGCGAAGAATTGGCGACGGAGACTGGAGTGCGGCGCAGGTGGAGGTGAACTCGGCCGATGAATTGGCCGATCTGGCGAAATCTTTCAATCAAATGACGCGAGAGTTGCAGGAACAGAGGGAGCGACTGATGCAGGCCGAAAGGGTTGCAGCCTGGCGTGAACTGGCCCGCCGCCTGGCACACGAATTGAAAAATCCACTGTTCCCACTCCAACTAACGATCGAAAATCTCGTGCGCGCGCGGCAGCAAAGCCCCGAGCAGTTCGATGAAACCTTTCGCGAGAGTTCGTCAACCTTGCTCGCCGAGATCGCCAATCTCAAGGCCATCGTGTCGCGCTTCAGCGAATTTTCCAAAATGCCACAGCCGCGTTTCGAGCGAGTGCAGCTAAACGAAGTCGTACAAGAAGCTGCACGCTTCTTTCAGCCACAGATGAACACACCGGGCTGTCCGCCAATCGAGTGCCGGTTGGAACTAGCTTCGCCGCTGGATGCAATTGCCGCTGATCCCGAGCTATTGCACCGCGCTATTTCCAATCTGATTTTGAACGCAATTGACGCGATGCCTGATGGAGGAACTCTGACACTTCGAACCCTACAGGATGGCGAGCGTGTTTGTGTGCAGGTTTCAGATACGGGGAATGGGTTGACGGCGGAAGAACGCGACCGCCTTTTTACGCCGTACTTCACCACTAAGCCGCATGGTACCGGACTCGGCCTGGCTATCGTGCAATCGATCGTAAGCGACCACGGAGGCAAAATTTCAGTCGAGAGCAAACCGGGCGAGGGAACAACATTTTCGATCGAACTGCCGCGCAATTCGGAGAAGATCGAGGCCTCCGAAGCCGCTGGCATCACGTCTGCGACGCATTGAGGAAAAGCGAGTGCCACAAAAAGCCAGGCTGCTCATCGTGGATGACGAACCCAACACGTTGGCGTCGCTGGCGCGCGCCTTCCGCCTTGCCGGTCACGAAGCAACGCTCTGCGACAACGCGCTGAAAGCTATCGAGCTCGCCAGGGAACAGAATTTCGATCTCATATTTTCTGATGTGATCATGCCCGGTAAGGACGGTCTTTCTCTTCTTGAGGACCTGAAATCATATGACATAACGACCCCGGTGGTGATGATGTCCGGTCAAGCTCAAATCGAAATGGCGGTGCGTGCCACGCGGCTGGGTGCGCTCGATTTTTTGGAGAAGCCGATTTCCTCGGATCGCCTGCTGCTGACAGTTGAAAATGCTCTCAAACTCCAGCGGTTGGAATCAGAGAACCGCAGTCTAAAGCAACGCCTCGGCAAACATGAAATCGTTTGGACCAGCACGATCATGCGCCAGGTAATGGCACAGGTGGAACGCGTGGCTGCCAGCGAATCCCGGGTCTGTATTCTCGGCGAGACCGGTACAGGAAAAGAACTGATAGCTCGTGCTCTGCACGAACACAGCCCGCGTGCCACGGGGCCGTTCATCACCCTCAATTGTGCCGCTGTTCCTGCTGAACTCATTGAGTCCGAACTTTTCGGGCATGAGAAAGGCTCCTTTACCGGGGCTGCCGGTCGCCATATCGGAAAGTTCGAGCAGGCGGACGGCGGCACGATTTTTCTGGATGAGATTGGAGACATGCCCTTGATGATGCAAGCAAAGCTCCTGCGGGTGTTGGAAGAAGCCGAGATCGAGCGCATTGGCGGAGACAAGCCAATTGCGGTGAACGTGCGCGTGCTGGTGGCGACACATCGTAACCTCGAAGCTCTAGTCCGCGAAGGCAAGTTCCGGCAAGATTTATTTCATCGGATTTATGTGTTCCCAGTTACGCTGCCGGCCTTGCGAGAACGCCGCGACGACATACCTATCCTGGTCGAGTATTTCGCCCGCCAGATTTGTTATCAGAACAACTGGCAGCCAATTTCTTTCAGCACCGAGGCCATAAGCTTGCTTTCCAATTACTCCTGGCCGGGAAACATTCGCGAACTGCGTAACCTGGTTGAGCGTCTGATGCTTTTGGCTACCAATAATGAGGTGACCGCCGAAACAGTGCAAACGGCGCTTCCTTCCTTGGAGGACGGATACCTCAAAGGAACCGGATCAGGCGATCTGGCATCGCGCCTTCGAGACTTCGAGCGCGATATCATCCTCGCTGAACTCAAGCGCCACCATTACCACATTACCAACACAGCCAAGGCGCTGGGGCTTGAGCGAAGCCACCTCTATAAGAAAGCCGAGCAACTCGGAATAGATATCCAGAAGCAACGCGATGCTAAACAGGAAAGCTGAATCCAGCGCCGCGGCCTGGTTACTCGACTTCACTCTCAGCTTTCGTTATCTTCCATTATCGTGACGTACTCACACATCGTATCCGTGCGTGATTTGGTCAAGCAGTTTGGCCGCTTCGCCGCGTTGCGGGGTGTCAACGCTGATTTTGTGCCATCGCGCCTCTATGCCATTCTTGGCGACAACGGGGCGGGGAAGACGACACTATTGCGCTCGCTGGCCGGACTCAGCGCGCCGAGTCGCGGCACAATCTCAATCATGGGCACCACCAATTTGCGTAGCATCTGCTCGCACCTTGGATACATGGCGCATCCATCGCTGCTTTATGACGAACTCAGTGGAATGGAAAACCTGAGATACTTCGCCCGGCTTTACGGAATTGACAACGATCAGCGGTGTGAGGAAGTGATTCGATCCGTCAACCTCGATCCCGAGTTGCAACGTCCAGTGGAGCAATACTCTCAAGGTATGCGGCAACGTATGTCACTGGCCCGCGCGTGGTTAAATGATCCCGAAATCTTGCTCCTCGACGAACCTTTTTCAAATGTGGACCTGCGATCCGCGCGCGAGATGGTCAACTTGCTTATACAGCTACGTGATCAGGGCAAAACGATTTTTGTGGTTACACATCAGGCGTCTTTGCTCGATGGAGCGGCAAACGAATTCGTTTGGATGGAAGCCGGCCAGATTGTGAACCGAACTGAGCGCTTCAATATGGGGAAGGGCGATTGAATAAACGTCAACAAGACTCTCAACCCAACCATCATGCTACTCGAAACTGAAGGATCCGACATGGGTAAGCCCAGCCTGATCGGGATTACGCGCGCAACGCTGCTCAAAGACCTGCGGCTGGAGTGGCGCTCCAAAGATGCCATCAATTCCATGCTTTTTTTTGCGCTGCTGGTGGTCGTAATCTTCAGTTTCTCATTTGATCCTACAGCCGAAGAATCGCGCCGGATCGCCGGTGGGCTGGTGTGGGTGTCATTCTTATTCGCTGCGGTGGTGGCGCTGAACCAAACCTGGGCGCGCGAGCTGCGCAATCAGGTACTGGATGCCTACCGAGTTTCCCCGGCGCCCGCGAATTCACTGTTCATGGCGAAATCCGTCGGGAATTTTGTTTTTGTCGCAGTGCTGGAAGCGCTGATGACACCGCTGTTCATCGTTTTCTACAATCTGCGCGCCGCAGGGCCTGCCTATCAATTATTGATTGTGGCTGTTCTTGGAACTTGGGCGCTGGTTGTAAATGGTACCTTTTTCGCCGCGATATCTTTACGCACGCGCAGCCGCGAGATCATGCTGCCGCTGTTGTTATTCCCGATATCGATTCCTGCGCTGCTGGCTATGGTGGAAGCCACCAGCTCCATTCTGACGGGAGAATTTTCCGCGAGGTTCTGGATCGTGTTGCTTGTGGCCTACGATGTGGTGTTTACTATGGCTAGCCTCTTCCTCTTTGAGCTTGTGTTACACGCGGAATGAAACGAGCATTTCCCATCCTTGCGGTTCTGACAGTCGCTCTGCTGTGTTATGGGCTGTATCAAGCATTGTGGGTCGCCCCCACCGAAAAAACGATGGGAGATGTGCAACGCATATTCTATTACCACGTCCCCTCGGCCTGGACTGCGGGTGTTTTGTTCCTGGTCAATTTCTTAGCTTCAATTGCCTACCTGATGTCGCGTAACCCTAAGGCAGACGCGCTTGCCGTGGCCGCAGCTGAGGTGGGTGTAGTTTTCTGCACCATTGTTCTCGTGACCGGCCCTATCTGGGCGCGGCCGGTGTGGGGAATTTGGTGGACCTGGGATCTGCGCCTGACTCTGACGTTGGTGTTATGGCTGATTTATGTCAGCTATCTGCTCTTGCGAAGGTTCTCCACGAGCGGCCAAACGCCGGTCATGGCGGCCGTGCTGGCAATTTTTGGCACACTCGATATTCCGCTGGTTTACTTTTCCATTTGGTTCTTCCGCACGCAGCATCCACAACCCGTGATCGGAGGGGGAGGCTCGATTGATCCCCGCATGCTGCATGCTTTCTTTGTGAACCTCATCGCGTTCACGTGTTTCGGCGCGCTGATATGCTGGGCGCGATATCGGCTGGAGGTGCTGCGGCGTGAGGTTGAAGAGACGCAAGCCTTGGAGTCGCTGCTCGAGCCCCGGAGCGCTCGATGAGCTATCTTTACGCTGCTTATATCATCACCTGGGTAATTCACATCGCCTACATGGGCACTTTGGTCCGACGCTACAGGCAGCTGCGGCAAGAGATGGAAGATCTGAAACGACGCTGAGGAAACTTGATCCTAACTTGACCATTGAGCCGAGGCAGCATCTCCCGACATGTTGCCGTGCATCTCATGTTTCAGACTAGAACCTGCAGCCACCGCTTGACAGTCGATGGCACGGATGTTTAAGTAATTACTTACTTTTGCGCGAAATTTTCTGCTGGCAGATGCGTAGGCTGCTTCGGGGCACGGGTCGGAGTACCGTTTCTTCTTTCTCTCCATGCATACGGAAATCCGGAGGAGTTCGTGAAATTGAGTCGTTTTGAGTCGGCCAGTCGCCATTCGGGAGGTCGTGTGGCGGCAGCAATCGTGCTGCTGACGGGGTTGGCTGTCTTTGCATTGGCTGGTGGTTCCCTCCGCAGGAAGGCTGGTGTTGCCAACGAGGGAACGAAAACCGACGTGCTTCGTACTGATACAGATCCAACCCAGCGGATGTCGCTGCTGGCAAATTACAGTCGGCTGCCGCTTATTTTTGAACAAAACCAGGGACAAAGCCACCCAAAGGTAAGATTTCTCGCACGAGGCAGCAATTACGGGATTTTCCTCACGCCTCAAGCTGCCGTGCTAAGCCTGCAGCGCCCATTCAGTGATAAACGTTCAGTCAGCAAGTCCTCCGTGCTTCTAATGGGACTCGAGAACGGCAATCCACACCCGGAAATCCAGGGATTGGACCAACTCCCTGGCAAAAGTAACTATTTCATTGGAAATGATCCTTCGAAGTGGCACCGCGACATTGCTCAGTTTGCGCGTGTGCGTTATGCGAACGTTTATCCGGGAATCGATCTGATTTTTTACGGAAATCGTGGCTCATTGGAGTACGACTTTGAAGTTGCTCCCGGGGCTGACCCTCATCGAATGACTTTAAAGTTTCAAGGCGTGGGGAGAACAACCATCAATTCGGATGGAGATCTCGTTCTCGCCCTCCCGGCGGGCGATGTGCGACTTCAAGCTCCCCGCATGTACCAGATCGTCGGAGAACAAAAGGTGGCGGTTGAAGGTCGATTCGAAGTGCGCGGCAGGAACCAGGTAGGTTTTGCGGTGGGCGAATACGAGCACACTCGCACGCTGGTCATCGATCCGGTCTTGACTTATGCGACGTACCTTGGTGGAAGCGGCGATGAAGCCTGCTCGGTCATCCTCGGTACCGGCACTCCCGTATCTGGATGTCCGGCAGTCGCGGTCGATCCTGCCTCCAATGCCTACATTGCGGGTTCCACGACATCGGCCGATTTTCCTTTGACCACTTCACCTTTCCAAGCTGGCCTGAAAGGTACAGCCAACATTTTTGTGACGAAGTTTAATGCGGCTGCTAATACTCTGCTTTTCTCAACTTACCTCGGCGGAAGCGGTAAAGATTACCCGGCCGGTGTGGGTGTCGATTCTGCAACGAACGTTATTGTCGCGGGCACAACAAGTTCCGCCAATTTCCCGACCAGGAACGCATTTCAGAGCGCACGCACAAATGGAAACAATCACGTATTTGTGACCGAGCTAAATCCTAGCGGCAACGCGCTGAACTACTCCACCTATCTCTCAGGGAATGACACAGAGACTGCCACGGGTCTTGCAGTCGGCCAGAGCGATCAGAATGCGTATGTGACTGGTACCACCACTTCTACCAACACTCCAAGTGCCACGTCAGCGTTCCCCGCAACCCTGGGTGCATACCAAGCGCTGCCGGCTTCTGGATCGACGATTCAATTTTTCATGAGCAAGGTGAATCCCAACCTCTCAAGCACCGCGAGCCTGGCATACTCCACTTATTTCGGAGGCGGAAACCCTTCGACCGGTGTAGCTGTGGGCGGCGGCATCGCCGTTGACGTCAACAACAACGTGTACATCACGGGAGGAACAAATTTCCTCCATATAGGCGCGCCCAACGATTTTCCGATTCTGAATGCCTATCAGGGATGCCTCGACACTCCTCCCGCAACCACCACCTGCCAAAGCAATGTCACCAACACGGATGTCTTCGTTGCCGAATTTAGTCCCAACGCTAAAACCGGCTCTCAATTGCTGTATTCCACCTATCTGGGCGGCACTGGGAGTGATATTGGCTACGGGATCGCAACTGACGGCACCAGCGCCTATGTGACCGGCTCAACCAGTTCCACGGATTTTCCGGTGGCTGGGAGCGGCGTCTTCCAGCCTACGTACGGAGGAGGCAGCAGCGATGCGTTTCTCGCCAAACTGACCAATCCGGTCACAACGGGAACAACCCCCGGCTCGGTCACCCTGAGTTACTTTACGTATCTGGGTGGCGCAGATACGGATGTTGGCTTAGCCGTCGCGGTGGATAGCATTCAAGGAGCGCGACTTGCCGGATGGACAAACTCTCCGAACCTTCCGGTCCTTAATAACAGCAGCATTCAGGCAGCAGGGTATGAGGGGAACAACGATGCATTCGTTGCCCGAATCGATACAACTGCCACCACCTCAACCGCTCCAGGTCACTATCTGAGTTACCTGGGGGGAACGGGAGCTGACTACGGCACCGGCATAGCGGTTGATCCGCTGGGCGCAAGCTATGCAGCTGGCGAAACCAGTTCCTCGGACCTCTTGATAGTGGCTTCCCCACAGAGTCCCCCTTTTCAAACTAATCTCGCCGGTACTACGGACGCGTTTCTAGCCAAATTGGGACCTACTCTGGCCTTAACCTTAACCGGGACTAGCTCTCCTCCTGTGGTCGGGGTTGGCAACCAGGTCAGCTTCGAATACACGATTACCAACGGCGCAGATGAGGCCAGCAACATCATTTTCACCGACACATTGCCAGGTTCCGGTGCTTCATTTACCTCGGCGACTGTGAGTTCGGGAAGCTGTGGCGGTGCTACCGGAGGCATAGTGAGCTGTACCATCGGTACGCTTAACGCGGGCGCGACAGCGACGGCCACGGTAGTGTTGACACCCACCGCGAGCACCACGCCTTCAACAACAACACTAACGCTAGGAAATACTGCTTCCGTTACGGTGCAAGGATGCAATTCGTGCACTCAATCTTTGACTACTTCGGCATTCGTCAACGATTACAACATCACGCTGTCGCCGAGCACGGCGACAGTTCCGGCGGGCGTCCCTGCCACCTATACCGCAACCGTTACGCCGACCGCTTCCGCCGCTGCCTCTGGCTTTCCTGAGACTGTCTCGCTTTCCTGCAGTTCCGGCCTGCCGACCGGCGCGGCATGTACCGAAACTACCAATCCATTTCCGAACTTAGACACTCCCATGAGCACAACCCTGGTGATCAACACCACTGCACGCGTAACTACCACCACCGAGTTGCGTAGATCGTTGAGACCGTTCTATGTTTTGTGGCTGCCTGTCTCCGGGCTGGCTGTTGTAGGTGTAGGCCTTGGAGCTTCGACCAAAAACCGCGTTTTGCTGACATTGCTGATTGCGGCATTTTGCTCGCTGATGATCTTTCAGGCTGGCTGTAGTTCCAAGGCGAGTGTAACCACCACGAGCGGGACTCCCGCTGGAACCTATCTTGTGACAGTGACTGCAACTTCAGGATCAGCTACACGGAATGCTACTGTGACGCTGGTGGTACAGTAACGTTTTCGCAGACGGGATCCGGAGAACCTCAAGCTCCTGCCGATAGTCTTTGAGGGTTCTTGCGGTCGGCAATGCCGTATTGCCTGATCTTATAGAGCAGGGCTTTGTAACTGATCTTCAGCAAAGCCGCGGCTTGTTTGCGGTTCCAATTGGTCTGGTCAAGCGCTTTGCTGATGGCCTCGGCTTCGGCTTCATCCTTTGCGCTGCGAGCCAGCGACTTTAGCCCGCCGCCAGCTCCATTCCCTGCCTCCTGAGCGGCTGAGTCGAACTGCGCTCCGCTGCCGTCGGTTTTCGGCTTGAGTTCGTTGATAGCCAGCTTTTCATCCCCCAGCACCAGATATCGTTTGACAAAATTGCCGAGCTCACGCAGATTGCCGGGCCACGAATATGCCAGGCAAGCTTCCAGCATATCGGGAGTAATGGGCAGAGGTGAACGCGCGTAACGCTCCGACTGATGTGACATGAAATGCTTGAGCAGAATCGGGATCTCTTCCTTGCGTTCACGCAGGGGTGGAACCTGCAGCGTAAACGCATTCAACCGATAGTACAGGTCTTCGCGCAACTGCTTGGTGGCCAGAGCTTCAGGGATGTTGATATTCGTCGCTGCGAGGATTCGGACATCGGCTTTGATCACCGAACGGCTGCCCAAGCGCGAAAACTGTCCATCCTGCAAAATGTGCAGCAGCTTAGCCTGCAAGGAAGTCGGCATCTCCCCAATTTCGTCGAGCAGAATAGTACCTTTATTGCAGAGCTCGAATTTGCCGGGCTTGGGATGATTGGCGCCGGTAAATGCCCCGGCTTCGTAGCCGAATAGCTCACTTTCCAAAAGATCGGCCGGAACGGCAGCACAGTTGACCTTGAGAAAGGTGCGGTGAGCGCGCGGCGAAAGCTTATGAATCAGCCGCGCCATGACCTCTTTTCCGGTACCGCTCTCACCCAACATCAGTACGGGAATATCAACATTGGCGACCAAGGCGGCTTCGGAACGCAACTTTCGCATCGCGGGGCTTGCCGCCACGAAAAAGATATCGTCTGCCAGTTCTTCCACTTCACCGGGATAATTCTGCTGATTGGCGCCCAGACACTGGTTGATAACCGTGTCCAGTTCGACCTTTTGGAACGGTTTAGTGAGATAGTCATAGGCGCCGAGGCGCATGGCCTGCACTACCTTGCGAGTGTCACCTACGCAGGAAAGCATTACGACTTTCAGGTTGGGCTTGAGCTGGCGAAGTTTTTCCAGCGTCTGCAAGCCGTCCAGGCCGGGCATCAACAAATCCAGCAGTACCAGATCGGGCTGCACGCCGGCTTGCACGCGTTGCAAAGCCTCCTCGCCGGTGCTGGCGGTGGCGACTTTGTAATCGTCGACCTCCAGCAAAGTGCGGATGTAACGCAGCATTCCGGGTTCATCATCGACCAGCAGAATGTTGGCCGTATTTTTCATTTCTCGTTCCCTTGAATGAGTGTGGGTGGTTTGAGGGGAACGATGAAGGAGAACTTGCAACCGGCTCCCGGCTCACTCTCAACCCAAATTTTTCCGCCCATGTTGCTGACTAAGCGGCGGGCGATGGCCAAGCCAAGTCCCATGCCTGACTGTTGATCGGTCTGCGGAAGGCGAAAGAAGTCATCGAACACTTCGATGTGATATTCGGCCGGGATCCCCGGTCCGGTGTCGGCTACGCTTATCTTCACCGAGTTTGGCACGGCACTGGCTTGACGCCGCCGTTCGGCAAGAATGCCGGGTTGGTTCACGTTGCGCCGGTCCCACATGTATGGTTCGGCATGGAGCCAGACCGTGCCTCCTGAAGGCGTGAACTTGGCAGCGTTGTCAAGCAAGTTCGAAACCACACGTTGGATCTTCGGCGTATCGAAGGCAAATTCCGTGAGCTTCTGGTTAGGCAGGAAATAGAGTGCCAGTCCTTTTTCCTGGAAACTATGCGACCAAAGCCGGCAGACCTCTGAGAGGCAAGCGTTCAAGTCACTCTTCTCATAACGCATCTTTACCTCAGCGGTTTCGAGCACGCTGAAGCTGAGAAAATCCTGAATAAAGTGCTGCAGTCGCTGCCCGCTGGAACTCATATCGCGCAGGATTTCACGCTGACGTTCGTTGAGTGGTCCCAGTTTTTCGCTCTGCAACAATTCGACGTAGCCGTTCAAGATAGCTAAAGGTGTCTTCAGGTCGTGAGCGGCGGAAGCCAGTGCGTTTGTGGTGCGCAGAAACCGTTCCTTGAGTTGGCTGTACTCCTGTAACAGTTCTTGACTGCAGGTGGGATCCGGGCAGTTCAATTCACCCGGAGACTTCGTTGGACAAAGCTCGGCATTGTCTGCCTTCGATCCTGTTTGGGGGAGAATCGTATTTTCCGGCACTACAGCCATCGTAAGAATTTAGGCGATTGGCGATCGAGGGAGGGAAAAAACCAGAACGCTAAAAGATCTAAATTGATGCTAAGGCAGAGCTACGGAGGTGTCAACGGAAAATGAAACGAATTTGCCAATCATGGGCAAAAGTATGCAGTCGAAAGTACTTATTGACCCTCGTGGGCACGGCGGAATCTTTCTGTGAATCGCCCTAACTTAGTCAGGTAAGTCGCGCATTTCCAGCGACATTGCCTGCTTGGCCGCGAGATTAGTCGGGGAACTGGGAGCAGAACGAGGGCGACGGCGATGCCGTTTGGCCCAGAATGTGCGACCAAAGCTACTTTTATCTGGAACAGAGGACTAATTTGAGCCTACGGAGGAGAATGCAGGAACGGCGAAAATGGGAGCGCTTGCCCTTGGCAATTCCGATTTTCGTCCGCAGGAAGGACGGGAATGAGCGGGAGTTGCTGGAATTTGCCACGGCTTTAAACGTTTCTGCCGGGGGAGCTTTGGTCGCGGTAAGGCGTTCTTTGCCGCTTTGCTCGCACGTTTTACTGGAAGTTCCCAGTGCTCCTCTGGTCTCCACGGCGGATCTACCCAGCGCCTCGAGGAATTTGCAGGCCCGGACCGTTTGGGCAACTTATAAAGACGGTTATCAGCTGGCAGGCCTCAAGTTTTCTCATGCCTTGTTGAACTCCGCTTCTACTCGGTTACTTCGGAGAGGGAAAGTTGTTTCTTCAGTGTGAAAAGATTTTCCCACGCAAAAGCGCCTGCATGAGACATCCGTCCTCCCACGTTTCTGCCTCTGCCCCAGGCTGCGCCACGACTGCAATCCACTGAATTTAAAGCACATATTTCCAAAAATGCTCTTGTTTGCCAAGGCGGCAGCGTTTTGGCGTTCCGGGTGCAGACTTGGTCAGTGAGTGAGGAGTGATGCCACTTCAAACAACCAACTCGTTCAGCTCTCTGGTCCAATCGTTAGGCGACTTCCCGCCGGAGGCGGTCATTTTTGGCAGTTCGGAAGCCATGCAAACCTTGCGGGCCCGCATGGACAAGGTATCCAGCGCCAATGTGCCGGTCCTGATACAAGGCGAGAGCGGCACCGGCAAGGACATCATTGCCCGCATGATCCACGGACTTTCGCCCTGGAAAAGCGGACCTTTTGTGAAAGTAAACTGTCCCGCAATACCTGGGACGCTGCTCGAAAGCGAGCTGTTCGGATACGAAAAGGGGGCCTTCACAGGCGCGTATGGTTCAAAGCCAGGCCGGGTGGAATTAGCCCATCGTGGCACGTTGTTCCTGGACGAAATTTCAGAATTGGATTTGGGTCTGCAATCGAAGCTGTTGCAGTTGCTTCAGGATGGCCAGTTTTGCCGGATCGGCGCGCAGGAAGACAAGAAAGTTGAAGTCCGCGTGGTATGCGCCACGAATCGCCGCCTGGAGCATGAGATCGAAAACGGAAGTTTCCGGCAAGATCTGTTCTACCGCATTAATGTCGTCAATTTGCATCTGCCACCCCTGCGCGAACGGCGAGGCGACATCGAAATTCTGGTTAATTACTTTCTCGAGTACTATAACCGCAAATACAACTGCCGGGGGCGTGCTCTTTCCCCTGAGCTGATTACTGTTCTCCAGAAGTATCACTGGCCGGGCAACATCCGCGAGTTAGAGAACTTGATGAAGCGCTACGTCATTTTGGGCAGCGAAGACGTGATTAGCAACGATCTTTTGGCGCGCAATGAACAGGAGTTTCTCAATCCCGACATCAATCTTGATGGGCCGATTTCGTTAAAGAAACTTACACGCCAGGCTACGCGTGAGCTCGAACGCAAGGTCATCCTCAAAGTTCTGCAACAGCACCACTGGAACCGCAAGCAAGCGGCACGGGCCTTGAGCATCAGTTACCGCGCCCTGCTCTACAAGATCCGCGATGCCGGGCTCCCGGCTAATCGGGCCGCACGCCACAGCAACACTAGTGAAGCGACTACGAGCCCGAGCGCGGCGGCCGATTAATTTCCAAGGGCTGCAGGAAAATATCACCCATCCGGGCAAAGTGCAATATTGGTGAGGGTTGCCCGTTGTCTTCCTTCATTGAGTCGAGAGTCGCTTTGGCCAACTTCTGCTGATTTAGGGCGATTTCGCCAGAGCTTTTCCTAGGAAATCCCAGAGCAGAACTACTCGCTTTCACGATTTCCCACGGATCGAGAATCAGGGCATTCGTGATCACCGTATCCACCTGTTGGCGCACGCCTAGTCTACGGGTTCAACCAGTCCGTCACGGGAGCACTGCCGGAAGGCCACTGAGTTAAGAGAAGTTTTCCAGAGCGTAGGAAGCGGCGCCAACCGCACCCCGGGCCTGACCCATAGGAGAACCGCTGTGAGGAACCCCATCAGGCTGGGGGTCATTGTACTGCTTTCTTTGATGCCCTTGAAAACGCGCGCCCAGCAAGTCTTCGTGGCGGGAGTTAAGAAAACTACAGCCTGTGAATTTGCCCTTCGGCCGTTGCTGGCGGACCTTCAATCACTTAATTATCCGCACGATTGGTGGATTGTAATCGCTTGCAATCGGCCGGTGTGGGAGCAACTGCAGCGCAAGGCCGATGCCGGGCTAACAAAAACGGCCTTCACCAATGTCAGAGGACGAGTCACGGTCGTGAACGGCGAGATCTACCGCGAGCTGGCGAAAGGAACAATACACCCCAACCCGAAGCTCGTCCTCAAACATGAGCTTGGGCACATTCTGTGCAAGTGCGAACGCGAAGAGGAAGCGGACCGCTGGATGGGAATGCGCGATTGACAGAGTGCAGCCAGGCATATTGGCTGCGGGAAGAATGAGCCCGATGCCAATGAAGAAAACAGTGTGTTGTTCAGCTGGTGCTTTTCGGCCGTGCCTGGTGCGTGAATGGAGAAGAAAAGCAAGCCGACAAAGGAGCGAGAAAAGAAATGTCGGGTCAGAAGAATTTTGAATTGCTAATTCCGAATACCATGCCTAAGTCGGTTGGCTACTCGCAGGTCGCAACTGTAACTGGCGGGACTCTCGTCTTTATTTCGGGTCAAGTTGCGCTCGACCAATCGGGTAACCTCGTAGGCAAGGATGACTTTCGCGCGCAAGTACAGCGAGTGTTTGAGAATCTCAAAGCGGCGATTGAGGCCGCGGGTGGGACGTTCGACGACGTCATCAAGTTGAACAGTTATTTCCTGGATATAGCGCATTTATCTGAATTTCGGGAGGTTCGCGACAAGTACGTGAATGTCAAGAACCCTCCTGCCAGCACTGCTGTTCAGGTTCAAAGGCTCTTCCGGCCGGAATTCCTCGTGGAAATTGAGGCGGTTGCGGTGGTCAAGAATAAATAAATGGAATCGGGAGCGAGTTGTGCGTCCCCGCTGCGCCCGGCGAAAGTGCGATGGGACCACGCCGGGTGTTCCTTAATGTGAGCTTTTACCGGAAGGAAGTTTTTCGCGGATGAACTGTTGTCGAGAGGCTTCAGTCAGGCACACATTTCGCAGACAGACGGCTCATAAATCGCAGCAAAGGTGCACTCTTCGACTGGGGAGAGTCAGTCGATCTCAAAGGCTCAAGCGTTCGATCGCGATGATACTGGCCCAAGGATCCCTTCCAATTAAGAGGAACCTGGAATTGCTTTCGATACTCAAATAAAACATCGAGCGGAGGCTTGCTATGAGGAACCCTGTTTGTCGGCCTCAATGGATGATCGTTCTAACCAGCGTAGTCGTTGCCGGAGTGTCTGTGGGGAGCGGAAAGACTTTCCCTGCGTTCTTCCGAGAGCGGCCCTCTGCTTTTGCAGACCAGACGTTATCTGCTTCGGGTCTTCCCGCGCTTCACGGCATTGTGGACTCAGCTCGTAATGCCGATCTTCGCTGGCCCGACTTTACTCCCTACAAAACAGAGGTCGCCAAGCTTTATGAGACGAACAGTTACTCTCTGCTTTGGGTTCAAAACGGCCGCGTACGTCCCCAAGGGATTGCGGTGATCAAGCTCTTACAAAATGCCAACGCTAAAGGACTCGACCCGGAAGATTACGACGGCTCGCGATGGCAGAGCCGACTGCTCAAGCTGGATCAAAAGCCGTCCGAACAAGACTTGGCCTCATTCGATACCGCGCTTACGGTCTCGGCGATGCGGTACATCCGTGCTATTCACTGCGGTCGCGTAAACCCCAAGGAATTCAAGTTTCAGCTCGATATGGAGGGGAAACAACTCCCGTTGGCGGGATTCATTCAGACCCAGGTCGTGAATGCAGGCGATCCAGCCGCCGAAATCCAGAAGCTGGAACCACCCTTCTTGGGCTACAAGAAGCTGCTTGCGCTCTTGCCGGTTTATGAGGGCTACGCAAAACAAGACGACGGACAGAAGTTACCCGTGATCACGAAGACTGTGCACCCCGGCCAACCCTACTCCGGTCTGGCTCGCCTGGGACGGTTTCTGCAAGTCATCGGCGACATTCCTTCAGGAGTCCAGTTAGATCCAAATGCAACGATCTATCAGGGGGCAATCGTCGATGGCGTGAAGCATTACCAGGATAGACATGGGGAAACTCCCACAGGCAACCTTGACGTGCGCACGATCAATGAACTCAATACCGCTCCAGCCGACCGCATTCGCCAGATCAAGCTGACGCTCGAACGCTGGCGCTGGCTTCCGCATTCCTTCTCGCAGCCGCCCGTGGTTGTGAATCTTCCAGAGTATCGTGTACGCGCAATGAACCCGGATGGCACTGTCGCCTTCTACAAGAACGTCATCATTGGAAAAGCCTACGGCCACAAGTCTCCGATTTTTGAGAAAGAGATCCAGTACGTTGTGTTCCGTCCCTACTGGGAAGTGACTCCCAGCATTCAGCGCAACGAAATCGTGCCCCACATCCAAAAGGACCCGAACTACATCGCCACGCATAATTTTGAGGTCGTCACTCCCAAAGGCGAGGTCGTAACCGACAATCAAGTAAGCCCGGAGGTTTTAGAAGGCATAAGTTCCCTTCACCTGATGGTGCGGCAAAAGCCCGGCGACACCAATTCTCTGGGCCTGGTCAAGATCATCTTCCCCAATCCGGAGAACGTGTACCTGCATGGCACAGACGCTCCGGAACTGTTCTCGCAGGACGTTCGCGACTTCAGCCACGGATGCATTCGCGTGGAGAAGCCTGCGGACCTCGTTGCTTGGGTGTTGCGAAGCAATCCTGGCTGGGATTTGGAGCGGGTGAAGGCCACGATGAACGGCGAGAAAAACAACCTTCAGGTGAACCTCGTCACGCGAATTCCGGTATTGATTGTCTATGGCACGGCTACGGTGAACGAGGAAAATCAGATTCGGTTTTTCGACGATATCTATGGTTACGACGCAGAACTCGAGAAAGCGTTGGCCGCCGGTTATCCCTATGCCTGGTAGGCGCCTTAAACAAGGCGCCCAACAAACCGCATCTAACATACAATGGGGTTAATGCGCGGTACATTTTGAATGGGAGTGAAGCATCATCGGTGGCATGGCTGACAAAAAAAAGCAAATCCGGCCTCCGTCGTTTGCCACTGTTTCTCTTAATTTTGCTGGCGCCGCTGCTCGGGCAAGGCGGAACAGAATCCGCGTCCCCGGCCGCCCGCGAATACCGGCTCCGCTTCTATCACACGCACACGGGCGAGCGGCTGGATGTCGTCTATCGTCGCGGTGATCGATACATCCCCGAAGCGCTAGACGAGCTCGACCATTATCTGCGCGATCACCGTACCGGAGATGTGCGCCATTTCGATCCTCGCTTATTCGACCTTCTTTACGACTTGACTGCATCCCTCAGCGATTCCGGTGGCGAGATCGACGTGATTTGTGGCTACCGCACTCCCTGGAGCAACGAATTCCTGCGCTCGCGCAGCCCGCACACCGGCGTGGCGCAGCACAGCCTGCATATGCAGGCCGAAGCGATCGACATTCGGCTGCCTAAGATTCCGACGTCGGAGCTGCGTGACGCCGCCCTGCGCCTGCATCGCGGAGGAGTGGGATACTATCGCAGCTCGGATTTCGTGCACGTCGACGTCGGGCGTGTGCGCCAGTGGTAAAGCTTTGGTGCGAACAAGTTAAACCCGCGCAGGATGGGTCTTTGAGCGTGGTAATGGGCCCGCAGCGATCTGCGCAATTGTTCTGAGGCTCGTGCGACCAGCGTGAGCGCCTTCGGCAGATGCGAAAACTCCTTACTTTTCGATACAATGTTCCGCGCATGAAAGGAGCGCTATGGCAAAGAAGAAGATCGATCCGTTGAATAAGAAGGCGTATGGCGCCGTCTCGGCTGCGCTCACCGTTGCAGACATTCCTGCCGCGGTCAGCTTTTACCAAAAGGCACTCGGGTTCACCAAGCGTGGCATCATGAACGGCCCCGATGGTAAGCCGATGCACGCGGAGTTAACCTTGCGCGGCACAGTGCTGATGCTCGGTCCGGAGAGTGCCGCCATGGGGAAACGCACAGCCAAGAATATCGGCGCGTGCCCGGCGGCTCTGTACCTCTATGTCGAAAATGTGGACAAGGTGATCGACAAAGCGACAAAACTCGGCGCGACCAGTCGGGGTCCAGTGATGGACATGTTTTGGGGCGATCGCGTCGGCACCATTGTCGATCCGGATGGCTACACTTGGATGATCGGCACTCATAAAGCCGAACCGACCGCCAAAGAGATGAAGCAGGGGATGCAGGAGATGATGAAGGAGCAACCGCCGAGTGCGGCAGCTGCGGACTGATGCGGCTCCACTCGAAAAGAACGGGTTGTGACGTAGTCTCTTGCGCATCTCGAAAGTTGCTGAGACCCACACCCACCCGCCGGAAGCGCTGCTGCGGCGCGAGATTCACTGGCTCTCGCAGCTTGAGGGCGATGTGGGTTAACTCATCGCAGGAAGCAGGTGGATGCTCCTGCGTCAAGCTGCGCGTGAGAATTTTGAACTCCTTCCGTCTTCAGCTTGAGCACGACTGTCCGCGGTATGCGCGACTCCTTGCCTAATGCTGACCAGAGCTTTTCCGCCAGTTGTCGGATCATCGGTTCAGTCTCTGGCAGCAGCACGTCCTCCTGAAACGGGTGCGCACAACGAACTCGAGTTCACAATGGCGCTCCGGCTTCAGCCAAACACATTTCTGCATTTTCCCCAGGTGAGCCCGTGTCCGGAACGGATCGGCTCCGGGAGATTCACAAAGGCACACTTGCAGCTGACCTGAGGCTTCATTCCGTGAAGACCAATCTGAAAACTTTCCTTGACAAGATTGGCGTCCCCGACGGGATTTGAACCCGTGTTACCGCCGTGAAAGGGCGATGTCCTAGGCCGGGCTAGACGACGGGGACGAGCAAAGGCGGGAGCCTGCAGCCAAGTTGATCGTAGCAGCGCCTCTCTGTAAGTGTCAAAATTGCTATCCCATAGCAGTGCATCTCATCCCAGTAGTGGCTGTGGGCGAAAATTTACGTTGCGCGATCGTTTGCCCACCCCAGGGAAGCTCTACAATAAAACTTCAAAGGAATGGGAAAGCTTGTGGCTGATCCTCTTTATTTGAGCCTGTGGTTTTCGAACTTCGATGCAGAAGAGATGCTGGTCAAAGCTCTGTCGGTGATGCGGCAGTTTCCATTCTCTTCGCAACAGCCGGGAATCACCGGCGTGGCCTTGCATCCGGTTTCCTGGAATGAGGCCACGATCCTGGAACAGCGCTTTAAGCCCGGGATTGCACCTGAACAGGCAGTATTGATCGCCTCGGACCTGCTGCACGAAGATTATGCCTATCTTTTCGACGCAGCCTGGGATCTGTGGATTTTTGACGAGCAGCAAACGAAGTGGTCACTGAAGGCTTCGCCGGTGCGCTTCATCGTGCACGGAGAGGAGTTTGAAGACCGCGTGTACGAGGAGGAAGGCCACATTCAGGTGGATTTCGGCTTGGATTCGCCGTTCTTGCAGGAAGAATTGCAACTCAGTCCTGAAGGCGAGGAACGAGTCCGGTCAAATGTGCAGAAGCTCGTGGACTTCGTGGGCAAAGCAGAGAAAAGCTCCGGAGCGAACTCGCGGTTATTACGCTCCGAGTCGGAAGAAAATCTCGCGCAAAAGTTAATTGCTCGATTGCAGAAAGTGCAGTGAAACAAGATCAAACCACAGAGGACACAGAGAACACAGAGGACTTAAAACATTCCTACGTCTTTGGCGTCCTGTGCGTTTTTATTTAGTCCGGCCGCCCTCGATTTTGAGCTTGTCGCTGGCGCCGGCCTGAGCTGCCGCCAGACGCGCGGTCGGCACGCGGAACGGCGAACAGGCCACGTAGTCCATTCCAACCTGATGGCAGAATTCGACCGAGGAAGGCTCACCGCCGTGTTCGCCGCAAATGCCCACTTCCAGCTGTGGGCGTGTTTTGCGTCCGCGTTCGATTCCGATGCGGACCAGTTCTCCCACTCCCTCGCGGTCGAGCACGGCAAAAGGATCCTGCTTGAGAATTCCTCCCAAATAGGTTGGCAGAACTTTGTTGATGTCATCCCGCGAGAATCCAAAAGTAGTCTGGGTTAAATCATTGGTGCCGAAGCTGAAGAATTCAGCTTCTTTGGCCATCTCGTCAGCGATCAAGGACGCGCGCGGCAGCTCGATCATCGTGCCGACAAGATAGTGGACCTTCTTGCCCTTTTCTTCGAAAACCTCATCGGCAACACGCCGCACGAGGGCTGCCTGATTTGCCATTTCTTTTAGTGTGGCAGTCAATGGAATCATGACTTCGACATGAGTCTTGACGCTTTCTTTTTCCACCGCCACGGCAGCTTCGAAAATGGCGCGCGCCTGCATCTCGGTGATCTCGGGATAGGTGATTCCCAAGCGGCATCCGCGAAGCCCCAGCATAGGATTGAACTCGTGCAACTCTTCCACGCGACCCAGGACCTTGGGAAGCACACTCTTCAGATCGGCGGCGCTCTTTGCTCCGAAGCGCCGATATTTTTCAACCATCGATTTCTTCTGCTTGGCGTCAGCATAAGGAAGAAGCGCAATATCGACCATGAGTTCTTCACGTTTTGGGAGGAACTCGTGAAGCGGCGGGTCGAGCGTTCGGATAGTTACAGGCAAGCCGTTCATCGCCCGAAACAGGCCCTCGAAGTCAGAACGCTGCATGGGTAGAAGCTTTTTCAGGGCGGCGCGACGTTCTTTCTCGTCGCGAGCCATGATCATCGCCTGCATGTGAGGAATGCGATCTTCAGCGAAGAACATATGTTCGGTGCGGCAGAGACCGATGCCCTCCGCTCCAAAGGCGCGGGCTTGAATGGCGTCGCGCGGGATGTCGGCATTTGCTCGGACACCCAGTTTGCGGAAAGGCTCGGCCCAACTCAGCAGCTTTGTCAGTTCAGGATCATCCGGGCTGGCTTCGACCGTCTTGAGTTTGCCCTTAATTACGCGGCCCGTTGTGCCATCAAGCGAAATCCAATCGCCTTCCTTAAAGACCTGCCCTTTGACGCGCATCTCGCGTAAGCGCTCGTTCACTTGCACTTCTCCCGCCCCGGCAACGCAGCACTTGCCCATGCCGCGGGTGACAACCGCTGCGTGGCTTGTCATACCGCCCCGCGAAGTCAGAATACCGACGGCGACTTCCATTCCGTGAATGTCTTCCGGAGTCGTTTCAGCGCGCACCAGGATCACGGGGTTTTTCTTCGCGTTGTGGCCAGCTTTCTCTACTGCATCCTCAGCCGTGAAGACGATTTGGCCGACCGCCGCGCCAGGCGAGGCGGGCAGGCCTTTATCGGTGAGCACATTCTCGGGTTTGATTTCTTTCTCGTCCAAGCGTGGAACCAGAAAATCGTAGAGCTGATTGGGTTCAACCCGGAAAATGGCCTCTTCCGTCGTGATCAGGCCCTCCTCCACCATGTGAATGGCGACCCTGACTGCCGCGCGGCCGGTGCGCTTGCCATTGCGCGTCTGGAGCATGTAGAGCTTGCCGTCTTGAATCGTGAACTCGAAATCCTGCATGTCGCGGTAATGTTTCTCGAGCCGAGTTGTAATCTCGCGAAGCTGGCGGTAGACATCGGGCATGATCTTTTCGAGCTCACGGATAGGAACGGGCGTACGAATTCCCGCCACCACGTCTTCGCCCTGCGCGTTCATCAGAAACTCGCCGTAAAATTCCTTGTTGCCGGTGGCGGGATTGCGGGTAAAGCCGACGCCGGTGCCGCTGGTCTCGCCGAGATTGCCGAAAACCATCGCCTGAACATTAACCGCGGTCCCGAGATCGTCGGAAATGTTGTTGATACGCCGGTAATGTTTGGCGCGGTCGTTGTTCCATGATCGAAAGACCGCATCCCGCGCCATCACCAGCTGCTCGTGCGGGTCTTGAGGAAAATCGCGCCTGGCGTGCTTTTTGACGACTTTCTTATACTCAGAAATGATTTCCTTGAGAGCCTTGGCGTCCAGATCGGTATCGAGCTTGGCTTTTTTCTGCTTTTTCTTAACTTCGAAAACCTCGTCGAAGGCGGGCTTCGGAATTTCCAATACAACATTGCCAAACATCTGGATGAGGCGGCGATAGGAGTCGTAGGCGAAGCGCGGATTGTGACTACGTTCCGCCAGGGCCTCGACACTCTCATCGTTCAAGCCCAGATTGAGGATCGTGTCCATCATGCCGGGCATCGAGAACTTGGCTCCCGACCGCACGCTGACCAGCAAAGGGTTCTCGCCTTTACCGAGCTTCTGGCCCTGCAGTTGTTCCAAATGCTTAAGCGCCTCTTCCATTTGGCGGTCCACTTGTGGCGAGGCTTGCGCATTCCGCATGAATTCCCGGCACGCTTCCGTCTGAATGGTGAATCCGGGGGGGACGGGCAGGCCTGCGTTTGTCATCTCTGCGATGCCGGCGCCTTTGCCGCCGAGTTCGTCTTTCATTTTGCCGTTGCCATCGGCCTTGCCGCTGCCGAAGAAGTAGACGTATTTGGTGGCCTGCGGTTTCGCAGTCGTGATTTCGTTTTCAGAAAGAGTTGTCGTTGCCATGGGTATTAATCCTTTATCTAGAATTTCGTCGCAATGGAGTGCCGGATACTTCCCTTGTTGTCATTACGAGCGAAGCGAGGGATCTGCAGTTCGATCCTCTCGCCCCAACCTTCAGCCAAATCTTGCCATGTCGGGTTAACGCTTTTGACCAACGCCAGACGCTTCGCTCGCGTCCACGCCTTAATTTGTTTTTCACGGGCGATTGCGTTGTTTACATACTTGAACACTTCGAAGTACACGAGCCGGTTAATGTTGTAATGTTTCGTGAATCCTTCAAAGACGCTGGCCTTATGCTCTAGAGCACGGCGGCACACGTCGTCGGTAATGCCTGTGTACAGATTTAGCGATCTGCTGGCCATGATGTACACGTAATAATGCCGTTCAGTTCTCAACTGCAGATCCCTCGCTTCGCTCGGGATGACAACATAAAACCTGGAACTCATCAACTCTTGCCCTCGGCCACGATTTCGGAGAAATCCGCAATCGTAGAGAATTGATCTAATAAGCTTCGCAACAGCGCCAGACGGTTGGCGCGAATCCGATCGTCATCCACCATCACCATAACCTTGTCAAAGAAACGATCAACTATCGGCCGAAGCTTCGAGATTTCCAACAAGGCCGGTTCATAATTTTGGCCCTTACGCAGCTCTTCCACTTCCTCCGAGGTTTGGGGAATGGCTGCTGCCAATTTCCTTTCGGCGTCTTCTTGGAAAAGGCCTGGCTCGACCGCCTGAGCAATTCGTTTGCCTGTTTCCGCAGCCTGACGCAAAATGTTTTTCATGCGCTTGAAGGCGATTGAGATGGATTCGAAATCTGCCGATGGTCGAACTCTAGTCACTGCTTCCGCTCGCGCGACCGCATCGACCACGTCGTCAGAATCCGCCGCCAGCACGGCGTTCACTACATCGTACTTGAATCCGAGCGTGTCACGCAGATAAAACTCCAGACGTTCGCGGAAGAATCCGCGGACGCTGCCCGCATAATCGATCTCTGCTGGAAATTTCCGCTCCGTAGCAGAGCCGACATAGGTCTCACGGGCGTCCTTGGTAATTTGGCTAAGCCTCAGCGGCAGCTTGTGTTCGGCGATGGTCTTCACGATTCCATTTGCCTGGCGACGTAACGCGAATGGATCTTTCGATCCGGTGGGCTGCAATCCCAGCGCGAACATACCGGCGATGGTGTCGGCTTTGTCCGCAATCGCGAGCACCGCTCCTTCGATCGTGCGCGGAACTGCGTCTTCCATCGATTCCGGCTTGTACTGATCGTAGATGGCTTGCGCGATAAGTTGACGAGTGGAATCAGGAATATCGGTATCGAGTTCCTGCACCCCGGCGTAAAGTCCGCCCACGATTCCCTGCAGTTCGGTGAATTCCTTCACTAGTTCGGTGGTGAGATCGGTTTTTGCCAAATAAGCGGCTTTATGGACCACGCCGGGGCGAATGGCCATTCCAGTTTGGCGGATGATTTCGCAAAGCCAACTGCAAAGGCGCTGTACACGCAGCGTCTTGTCGTAATAGCTGCCCAGGTCTTTCTGAAAAGTGACGTGCTTGAGCCACATGGTGCGTTCACGAAGTGGGTGCTTCTGATCGGTTTGCCAGAAGAAACGCGCGTCATTGAAGCGGGCGCGGAGCACACGTTCGTGGCCGTGGCGAATGATGCCTTGGGGATCACCGTCAGTATTCAACACTGCGAGAAAATGTGGCAACAGCTTGCCGTGCAGGTCTTGCACAGCAAAATATTTCTGATGGTCCCGCATCACCGTGACCAGAACTTCTTCGGGCAGTTCCATAAATTCTGGATCGAAGTTGCCAAGAATCACCGAAGGCCACTCCGTCAAGTTAACGACCGTATCGAGAAGACTCTTATCCTCCCGCCAGCGCGCGCCGGGGATTGTGCGAGTGGAAGCGTCCAGCGCCTTGCGAATTTGCTGCTCGCGAGCCTCGCGATCAAGAACTTTGGCCTCGCGCAATGCGCTCACATATGGTTCGCCTGCTTCTGGAATCCGCACGGGCCTATTGGCAAGGACAGGATGGCCGCGCGATTCGTTTCCCGCCCGAATGCCGTCGAACTCCAAAGGAATCACCTCGCCGTCAAGCATCGCCACAAGCCAGCGCACGGGACGGACGAAAAGCTCGCCGGGCTTGCGCCAATACATGTTCTTGGGCCAACGGAGTGAATTGATTTCCTTGGGAAGGAACTCGACTAACAGCTCTTGCGCGGTGCGGCCTTTGACTGTTCTATTCGCGAAAACGTACCCCTCTTTTTGCTCTAATTCCGAAACCTGCACCCCGGCTTTCTTAGCGAAGGCGTGGGCCTGAGCTGTGGGGGATCCATCCTTGAACGCAATCTGCAGCGAGGGGCCCTTCATTGTTCCTCG
>Ga0187778_10000314_pt1 | contig 35095 bp, 32 predicted proteins | sample 1015_Q2_SP5_20_M_FD_132418 | JGI IMG/M metagenome (GOLD analysis project Ga0187778, IMG submission 132418) | Tropical peat soil microbial communities from peatlands in Department of Meta, Colombia - 1015_Q2_SP5_20_MG | ecosystem: Environmental > Terrestrial > Soil > Wetlands > Peat | place... | reverse complement strand
TGCGCGAAATTATTTGCTGCCGCGCAAGCTCGCCGTCGAAGCCACCGAAGGCAACTTGAAAGCCATCGAGCGGATTCGCGCCGCGCTCGCGAAGAAAACGGCGACGGAGATCGACGCCGCGCAGAAGCAAGCCGAGTTGTTGAATCTTGTTGCGTTGAAATTCACGCGCAAGACCGGCGAGAACGACCAGATGTTCGGCTCGGTCACGTCTGCGGACATCGCCGAAAGTTTGGCCGCGCAAGGATTCAAAATCGACAAGCGCCAGGTGCAGCTTGCCGAGCCGATCAAAATCATCGGCGAATCGCCGGTGACCATCAAAGTTTTCCGCGACGTCACTGCGCAAATCAAAGTCAGCGTCGAAAAAGAAAATCAGTAGATTCAATCGCCGGAACTCTCTGAGGCGCAGCATTCCCTGGCATTTCGCTTGGGAGAAAGCTGCGCCTCAAAATTTTTTCAGCGGCACAAAAAGTTTTGCAGAGATTTCCGACGCGATGCACAGGCATGCACAGCCACTCGGATTGACGCGCAAAAAATTTCACCGCACAATCCGCAAATCATTTTGAAACGGGAATCCGTCGAGTCCCAAGAAAACAATTCCCCGCTTGCACGCCAGCGGAGCTTGTGCTAGAGAATACCCATAGGCGAATAGAAAGCGAATATAGAACGAACCCCTTATGCCCGCTGAAGCTACTCTCGAAAAGCCTCTCCCGAACAATCTGGACGCAGAACGCTCCGTTCTCGGCGCGATTTTGCTCGACAACCATGCGCTGAATACGGCCATCGAGAATCTCAAGCCGGAAGATTTCTTTCTGGACCAGCACCGCCGCGTCTTCACGCAGATGATTGCGCTGGGCGAAAGCCAGCAAGCCATCGACCTGGTGACGCTGACCGAGGAATTGCACCGCAAAGGCGAACTGGAAGCTTCGGGAGGCGCGCCGTATCTGGCTTCGCTGGCCGACGGCATGCCGCGCGTCTCGAACGTGGAGCATTACGCGCGTATCGTCAAAGAAAAAGCGATTCTGCGCAACCTGATTCATACGACGCACAATATCCAGCAGCGCGCGTTCGAGGGGGAAGACGGCGCGGACGCTATTCTCGACGGCGCGGAATCCTCCATTTTCGCGCTGGCGGAAGATCGCGTGAAAGCCGGGTTGATTTCCGTCAAGGACATCGTCCGCGACAATTTCGAGCGCCTCGAGAAAATCTTCAAGGAAGGCAAGAGCGTCACCGGAATTCCTTCCGGCTATACCGAACTGGACAAGCTCACTTCCGGCTTGCAGCCTTCGGAACTGCTGATTCTGGCGGCGCGCCCTTCCCAGGGAAAAACGGCGCTGGCGCTGAACCTGATGGAAAACATCGCCATTCGCGGCGGGCATCCGGTGGCGATGTTCAGCCTGGAAATGTCCAAGGAATCGCTCTTGCAGCGCCTGGTGGCATCGGTGGCGCAGATCGACGCGCACAAATTCCGCACCGGGCACCTGAGCCGCGAAGATTGGCGGCGCATGACGGAAGCGCTGGGCACGATTTCTTCGGCGCCGCTGTGGATTGACGATTCGGGGTCGATCAGCGTGCTGGAAATTGGCGCGAAGGCGCGGCGGTTGAAGCGCGACAAAGGCATGTCGCTGCTGATTGTCGATTATCTCCAGCTCATCACCGCGCGTGGCCGCTTTGGCAACCGCCAGGAAGAAGTGGCAAGCATTTCGCGCGGATTGAAGGGCCTCGCCAAGGAACTGCAGATCCCCGTGCTGGTCTTGAGCCAGCTCACGCGCGCTCCGGAGCGCGACGAGCGTGGTCCGCAGCTTTCCGACTTGCGTGAATCCGGTGCCATCGAGCAGGACGCCGACGTCGTGATGTTCATCTACCGCCCGCATTTCTTCAAGGCGGGCGCGACTCCCGAAGAGCGCGAAGAAACTGAGTTGCGCATCGCCAAGCAGCGCAACGGCCCCACCGACATGGTGAAATTCGTGTTTCGCAGCCGCTTCACGCGGTTTGAAGAAGCTGCGCCCGACGCGTTCTCCTCGTTCACCCCGGACGAGATGTAACGGTTGCCACAGCGTCGATTTTTCGCCACAGCGGTCCGGAATTGGTCCAAAGTGCGAGCGAGCCGCTGAAACGAGTCACAGCCTCGTAATCCGTTTAAAATAAATGGTTTAGGCAGCCCTCTCCGGTTTTGGCAACCCTGGCCAATTCGCTTGCTTGCTTGGTCAGCGAAGTGCAATTTTACACGGTGTTGTCTCTTTCACGCGCCCCGGCCAATGTGGCTGTCGGTTCGCCCGGCGCAGTTGTCGTAAACTATTTTTTTTGGAAGGCACATGCAAGGAACACAGACAAGTCCCCAAAAACAAGCCCAGCAGGAAGCCGGGAAAGAAGTAAGGCGGCCGGTGTGGGCGGAAGTTTCGCTCAGCGCGCTGACGGAAAACTTCGAGGCCATTCGCCGGTACGTGAATCCCGCGAACGAAAAGCGCGCTACGCCGCGCAAAATGCTCTCCATCGTCAAGGGAAACGGCTACGGCCACGGCGGCCCGGAAGTCGCCAAAGCGCTGGAAAAAGCCGGCTCGGACTGGTTCGGCGTGACCTGCACGGAGGAAGGCATCGCGCTCCGCGAAGCGGGCGTTCGCAACCCGACTTTGGTCCTGACGGGATTTGTGCCGGGAGAAGAAACGCGGCTCGTCGAACACGATCTGACCGCGACGATTCACCGCTGCGAGCAGTTGCCGCTGCTGGAGACCGCAGCAGCCCGCTTTTGTAGTGGCCGGTCTTTAGACCGGCATGCGGGTCGCGAGACCCGCACCTCTGAGTTCGGCTCGCCGAAACGTGTCCCATTCCACCTGAAGATTGACACGGGGATGAACCGGCTGGGGATTGCTACTTCCGAGATTGATGCATTCGCGCGGCAGTTGGCGAAATGCAAGCACCTCGAGCTTACCGGGATTTTCTCGCACTTCGCTTCCTCGGAAGTTTTCACCGACACTCTGGTCGGCAAGCAAACGCGCGAGCAGGAAGAGCGTTTTTATGCGGCGCTGGAGCGGCTGCGCGCGCTGGGAATCGACCCTGGCATCGTGCATCTGGCCAACAGCGCGGCGATCGTGACGCGCCCGGAGACCTGGGCGGACATGGTGCGGCCGGGCGCGATTCTCTACGGCTATCACCCGGGCTACGATCCCATCGAGAAGCGCGACGAAGCGGAGCAATTGCTGCCGCTGAAGCCGGTGATGAGCCTGCGCACGAAGATTATCAACCTGCGCGACGTTCCCGCAGGCGCGGGAGTGGGCTACGACGCGGCGTTCGTCACCAAGCGCCCATCGCGCATTGCCGTGCTGGCTGCCGGCTACGGCGACGGCTTTCACCGCTCGCTCGGAAATCGCGGCAGTCTGCTGGTGCGCGGCAAGCTGGCGCCCATCGTCGGAATTGTTTCGATGGACGTGACCATGATCGACGTAACCGACATCGAAGGTGTGGAAGTCGGCGACGTGGCCACGCTGTACGGTTCGGACGGCGGCCACGTGATTCCTGCCAACCGCGTGGCACGCAGCATCGGCACGGTCACTTCTGACCTGCTGTGTTCGGTGAGCCAGCGCGTCCAGCGCCTCTACGTCCGCTGAATGTTCTAACTGCCATGTACTCGAAAACCGGCATCAGGTTCGAAGTAGGACTTATTGCATTCGCGTTGTGTGCGTTCCCTTCGCTATTCGCGCAATCAAAAACCGCCGCTCAGCCCCGAGTACAAACCGCTCGCGTTCCCTTCGTGGGATGTAAATCAGACGGCCAGGTAGGGCCTATTGAAGCCCCTACCGGCGACACCAAGGTCGTGCCGATAGCTGCCGACATGGCAGATCGGCTTTCTTACTATGAATCGGCACAAAAGCTCGGCGTTCTAGCTCCGCGTGGGTGGTATTGTTTTGGCACTTATGGCTCTAGCGGCGAGTCGCTATTTGTAAGCCCTCAAGCAATCAACACGACGGACTTGTTCTCAATGAATTGGAGCGGTTTTGCGGGGACGGTAATTCAAATTACGCACGAATACGGAGATACGTCGGGAAGATTCGGAGTTGCCCACACTATTGCGCGTATTTTCCCCGCTCACAAGGCATTCGTTGACGCAGTCATCGAAGAGGGAATTGAGCCAGCAAGTTCATTTACATTTGGCCCCTATCCGGAAGATAAGCTGGTTTATAAAACAAAAGAGGTTGTCGAGTATCAGACTCCTGCCCAAAAAGACGGACTAGGAACGACCTTAAGGTTAAAGAAGAATGAAACGCCGATAAGTGGAGTAGCCATTCTCACAGGTGGAACACCCGATCTCGTGTTCTTGGCAGTACGTCTTTCGCCCGACCTGGCGTACCTCACTCCAACAATCATCCAGCAAGTCGAACGTGGTGTCGAACATTCCGACCACTGAAGGCCGCGCACAGAAACTCGCCCGGCCCCTCCGCTTGAGGTAAACTCAATCTCTTGCGCATCCGCCTTTGGGGCATTCTGGGCGGGACGCACCCAAAATGAGCCGAATTGCCGCCATCTTGCCTGCCGCGGGTCTGGGAACGCGCATGGGCGCGGAGACGCCCAAGCAGTTCCTGGAGCTGAACGGCACGCCCATCGCGATTTTGAGCTTGCGAAAAATCGCGTCCTGCGCGCTGGTGACGGACATCATCGTGGCCACGCGCGGCGATTTGATCGCGCGGCTCGAGGAATGGATTGCGCGCGAAAAATTCAAACAGGGCGTGCGCGTGGTGAAGGGCGGCGATTCGCGGCAGGATTCGGTCGCTTGCGCATTGCGGGAAGTGGCGAACGAAACGGAGATCATCTTGGTGCACGACGCGGTGCGGCCGTTTGTGACGGTCGAGCAGATTGCGCGGGTGATCGAGGAAGCGCGGCGCTGCCAGGCGGCGATTCTGGGCATTCCCGCGATGGACACGGTGAAAGAAGTGAAGCGCGCCAGTTTGCCGGAAGACGTGGCGCTAATTACGGCGACGGTGCCGCGCGAACGCGTCGTGCTGGCGCAGACGCCGCAGGCGTTTGCGGCGAAGCTGCTCAAGGAAGCGTTTGCGCGCGCGCAGGCGGACGGCGTAAACGCTTCGGACGAAGCGGGACTCGTCGAACGCCTGGGCCATGATGTGCACGTCGTGCTGGGGTCGGAGCGCAACATCAAAATCACCAAGCCTGCCGACATGGAACTCGCCCGCTTCTACCTCGAACGTGAGACGCAGAAAGCATGAGCACGCGCTGCGGCATCGGGTACGACCTGCATCGATTGGCGCCAGGGCGAAAACTCATTGTTGGCGGGATCGAGCTGCCGTTCGATAAAGGGCCGGTGGGGCATTCGGACGGGGACGTGCTCGCGCACGCGATGTGCGATGCGCTGCTGGGGGCGGCGGGACTCGGCGACATTGGGACGCACTTTCCGGATACGGATCCGAAGTGGAAAGGTGCGAATAGCTTGCTCTTCCTTGAGCATGCGAAAAAGCTGCTCGATGAGAAGCATTTTCACATTGAGTGGATCGACGCGGTGGTCATCACAGAGAAACCCAAGCTCGGCCCGCATTTTCCCAAGATGAAGGAAGCGCTGGCGCGCGCGCTTGGCATGTCCGCCGATCATATTCATCTGAAAGCAAAAACCAATGAAGGCGTGGACGCGATCGGCCGCGGCGAAGCCATCGCCGCGCATGTCGTGGCCACGATTTCCTCCGTGTAGGGGCACGGCATGCCGTGCCCGTCTTCTCTTTACTCTGGCTCAACGTGACAACCGACACAGATTCAAAGCTCCCTGCCCGCCACTCAATACGCCTGCCAGATTTCGACTACTCGCAGATTGGTCAGTATTTCCTCACAATTTGTGCTTTTGAGATGCGCTGCATCTTCGGAAAGGTCGAGGAGCGCAAAGTTCATCTGGGTCGGATCGGGGAGATAGCCCGCGAATTATGGCTTGAGATTCCAAGTCACTTTCACGAGGTGACGGTCGAGCCATTCGTCATCATGCCGAATCACCTGCACGGCATGCCGTGCCCGTCTTCTCCTTGTCGCTGCGCGGAATCATTAGCTATACCCTGGATGTGGAGAAACAATGGTCTCCGACCAACAACCAAACGTGCCGGTCGTTGCTGCGAATCCCTTTACGTACGCCGACATCTCGGCCATTCTCAGTGAACGCGGATGGTTGAAGACGGCCCCCACGCCGGAAATCGAAGCGTGGTGCGGGCACGCGGCGGCCATTCTCGGTGGACACGCTGCGGATCGCAGCGCGCTAAGCGAATTGCTCGCGCTGATTTTTAGTTACGACGCGGGGGAAATTCTCGCGCACGTCGAGAGTCATGAAGTGCTGGCGCGGTACGGGGCGCGCGACGTGGTTCGCCAGGTGGCGCTGTTCCTGCTGGAAGGCGGGCCGCTAAATTCGGAGCGATTCAAGGAGCTGATCGCAAAATTGAAACAGGAAATGGAATTGCGCGGGCGCGAACTGTTCCATCCCATTCGGCTGGCGCTGGCCGGACGCGCGGGCGAAGGGGAACTCGACCGCGTGATCCTCCTTCTCGACGAAGCCGCCGCTCTTCCTTTTGCCGTGCCCGTGAAGTCGGCGCGCTCGCGGATTCTCGAATTCTGCGCCGCGTTGACTTAAACTTCTGCTTGTTGAGCTCCCCAAATAGGTCGGAAACTGTAGGGGCACGGCATGCCGTGCCCGTCTTCCGCTGTGGGTTCAGAGGATTTTGTATCCTCCCTTTCCTGAAGTCCCGCCGTTAACCCCTCCATATTTCCGTCCAACCGCGAATTTAGGCCATTCCCGGAAATATAATTGACCAACTGATACTCGCATGCTATCATTTCTCGTGTTAGTTAATCCGCACCTCCGCCAGACGCACCGCAGGTTCCCTAAATCCCGCACACCGCTTAAGACAGACGCTTTTTCTGCCCTCCCCAGTCGTCGCTTTCCCATTTATTTTCAATCACTTGCGCACTCTTTTGCGCTACGCAATTTCGCATCTCCTTTGTTCTCAATCACTTCCGCACTCTTTGGCAAAAACACCCGGGGGGTGGTATCCCCCTCGACCAGAGATTTCGTCTCAAACTGCCAATCCGGTGCCATGCTCGCTTGCTGTATTCAACTTTCAACCTTCGGCTGTGAACTGTCGACTGTAAACTGTTCCTCCATGGACAAGCTGACGGGCATCCACGCGGTGAAAGAAGCACTCGAAGCGCAGCGCCCCATCGACCGCATCGCCATCGCCAAGGGAAGGCAGGACACGCGCATCGAGGAGATCGTGCAACTGGCGCGCAAGCAAGGAATACCGGTGCGGTTTGAAGAGAGGGGCCAGCTCGACCGGCTGGCGAATGCGAAAGACCACCAGGGAGTCGTCGCGCTGGCGGCGGCGCGCGCGGCAGCGACGCTCGAAGATATTCTGGCGAGCGCCAACTCAGGGCACGGCCGAACGGGGTTGATCGTGCTGCTCGACGGCGTGGAGGATCCGCACAATTTGGGCGCGATTGTGCGAACAGCGCTGGCCGCGGGCGCGCATGGCGTGGTGATTCCGGAGCGGCGAGCCGCGGGTCTTACGGATACCGTTGCTCGTTCATCTGCTGGAGCGCTGGCGCATCTTCCCGTGGCGAAGGTGACGAACCTGGCGCGCGCAATGGAAGAATTGAAGGAGGCTGGCTATTGGCTCGTCGGATTGGACGAGCGCGCCGACAAAAGCTACACCGAAGTGGACTACACTTCGCCTGTGGGAGTGGTGCTGGGCAGCGAAGGGCAGGGTTTGCACGAATTGACGCGCAAACGCTGTGACTTCGTCGTGTCGCTGCCGACCACCGGCCCAGTCAAATCGCTGAATGTTTCGGTTGCGGCGGGAGTGGTGCTGTTTGAGGCGCTGCGACAAAGGAGCGCAGCATCACGAGCAAAGTGATTCGCCGCCTCAGAGGAAGGCACGATATATCGTGCCCCTACAAAAGAAGGCTTACTTGTCGTACTGGATCAGCGAGAAAACGTCGACGCCGTTGAGTTTTTTGCGGCCTTCGAGGAAAGTGAGCTCGACAGCGAAAGCGGCGCCTTCGACAGTGCCGCCGAGTTTCTGAACGAGTTTTGCGGTGGCGGAAGCAGTGCCGCCGGTGGCAAGGAGATCGTCGCAGATAATCACGCGCTGGCCGCGCTTGATGGCGTCTTCATGAATTTCCAGCGTGTCGGTGCCATATTCGAGTGCGTAGGAAATGCTAGCGGTTTTGGAAGGAAGTTTCTTCGGTTTACGGACGGGAACAAATCCCGCACCGAGCCGGTAAGCGAGCGCGGGCGCGAAAATGAACCCGCGAGCTTCGATGCCTGCGACGACGTCGATGGTGTGGCCTTTGTAATGTTCGCAAAGGCGGTCGACCAGAACGTGAAAGCCGTGTTTGTCCTTGAGCAGCGTGGTGATGTCGTAGAACAAAATTCCGGGCCTGGGATAGTCTGGGACTTCGCGGATCAGTTTTTTCAAATCGTTCATTCGGCTGTCTCCTGCTGGTTTCAGGCTCTCGCTAGTTAGGTCTGTTTGCGCCGCTCAGTCATTCGGCGCGATGAAAAAGCCGCCATCGTATTGCGAATCGGGGGCGGCCGGTTCGTCGCGCACTTCGGTGACGCTCGAGAAGCGCGGGCCGCGTTCGAGCAACGCGCGTAACTGCTGATGCTGCTCGGTTGTGCCCATGGCAAAAACTTCCACGCGGCCGTCCCCGAGATTGCGGACAAAGCCGCTGACGTGCAAGTCTTCGGCGGCATGCTGGGTAAAGTAGCGGTAGCCCACCCCTTGGACCATGCCCGCCACGAAGTATCGCTTGGCTAATTTCGTTGCGCTCACAAATCATAAAAATTGTAGCAGAGACGGCAGAATTCTTCTTGGCGTGGCGGGCGCGGCTATGTTGCTAGAGCGGCTGACAAAAAGTGCGTTAGACTCGGTGTCGGACCGACACGAGCGAGGCTTCCTCTCGCCAGATGGAACGCATCTAAATTAATATGAGCCTAGGCAGACGAATTCTCCAGCAACGCCGCCAATTTTTCCTTAGTGGTGGTCTCCTTTTTGTTGCGACGGCAGTTTTCCAGGCAGCCCCGCTGTTCGCGCAAGACGCGCCCGTTGGGCCGATGACGCCGCCGCCCGAGCATCACGTTACGCGCATCGGCAACGAGCCGGAGCCGCCAGCTCCGCCATCTCTGCCGGAAGACGAAATCATCCGGCGATTTACGCAGAAAGAAGACGAATATCTCGCTACGCGCACGCGCTACACGTACCGAAAAACCATTCGCGTTCAGGAGTTTGGGCGGGACGGCAAGCCTGCGGGAGAGTACGACCTGGTCCTGGAGCCGGCGCGCGACGCAGACGGAAAACTTTACGAAAAAGTGGCGGAGCGTCCGAAGTCCACGCTGGTGCATTTCTATCTTCGTTCCGAAGATCTTGAGGGTTTGCAGCGCGTGCCCCCTTTTCCGCTGACGACGGGGCAGCTTCCGAAATACAACTTGAAGTATTTGGGCAAAGAGCAAGTCGACGAAGTGGATTGCTACATTTTCCAGGTGAAGCCCAAAGCCGTCGAGCGCCAGAAGGCCTATTTTGACGGCATTGTGTGGGTGGATGCGAAATATCTGGAAGTCGTGAAGACCTACGGGAGATGGATGACGGATCTTGGCGATATGCGCACGATTCCCGATCTGCCTTTTAGCCTGTTCGAAACGTATCGTGAAAATGTCGATGGGAAATACTGGTTTCCGAGCTATTCGCGGTCGGATGCCAACTTCGATTTGAAGAACGGCCAGCAGATTCCCGTGCGCATCGTGATCAAGTGGGAGGATTTCAAGCCGCTTCCCGCTGCTTCGCCTGCGGCCGCGCCCAACGCGGCGTCCACTCCTGCTCCCCCAACGAAGCCTTGAACCGAGCCTTGGGCGAGCGGGCGAGTAGCCGTTTAGTCCTCTAACTCGTTCAAAGTGTCCGGCAGCTCTTTGAGGGAATGAAGCAAGAATTCCGGTCTGGCTGCGCGCAGACGCTTTTCCGTAGGGAACGGGCCGAGCACGCCGATGGCGAGCACTCCTGCCCGCTGCGCCATTTCGATATCTTGTGGCGCGTCGCCGACATACACGCAATTTTCTGGAGCCAGCGCCATCCGGCGAAGGGCGAGGCGTAACGGCGCGGGGTGCGGCTTCTTTCGCAGCGTGTCGCCGCTGCAAACGCGCGCGCAGAAAACTTGCGTCAGGCGAAACTCACGCAATTGCCGCAGCACGCGATCGCGGTCGCCACTGGTGACTAGCCCGAGGCGGTGGTGCAAACGAATTCGCGCCAGCACACGGCGCACTCCCAAAATGAGTTTGGGTTGGTGCTTTCCGTAATGCTTGCGCCAAGCGCGGTCCGCGTCGTCCCAAAATTTTCGCGGGAGCTTTGCCGCGCGATAGACATGATACCAATTCGGGGAGTAGTGCTTTTCAAGCTCTTTCTCGCCCCAGGCGATGCCCATTTCTTTGAACATGGCGAGGTAAGCGGAAGTATCGGCGTGATAGGAATCGATGAGCGTGCCATCCCAGTCGAAGAGCACGCCTTTGACGCGCCGCTTGTGCTCGCGATTCATGACAACCGAGAGTAACAGAAGTCTTTGCTTCGTCAGGAGCGATAGAAAACTGATCAACGACAAGATCGGCGGCAGAGGTTGATACGAGGGAGGCGGGAAGTTTGGAGAAAGGGAGCTACGGTTTCAAGAAGCGGGAAGGCAGGTGGTCGTCGCGGCCAAATTGCACGTCGTCGAACGAAGCGGCTACGCCAATCCAGCCGGGCATCGCGGCTGGTTCGACGCGGCAGACGTGCGCGTGCGTGGCCATGACAACGCTTCCGCGGCCCAGCGGCTTACTCACGAGGACAATTTCCAATTCGATTGCAGTTCCCGCGGCTAATTCCTTGGGGCAAAGGAAATAGACACCGGTGGAGCTGATGTCTCGCGTCACAAGGGTGATCGGGTACTCCTCGGGCACGCCGCAAACCGCGCGGAGACGCAAAGGAAGCTTCAGCGTGGCGCGGGGATATTGGCGCTGCTCGGGATAAACGCCCACGGCATGTGTGGGAACGCGAACGAATCGCCGGGGCTGCGTGGGTCCAAGAAGCGGAAAGACGCGAAGGGCAGGACCGCGTAGCGGATCCGGCACGACCCGGGGACCGGCGGCGGCCGCGCGAGTTTCTGCGGCAGGTTTGGCTGGCCACGATTCGAATGGAGTTGCGCGTTTCGTCGCGCTCATTTCGCCCCTCAGAGACGAAACTTCACGTTCGCTGGCTACGGCCCAACTTGCAAACTACAAACTGACTTTCTGGAAATTGCCCCGTCCGCACCTGTGCGGTGTGGAGCGATACGATGGCACTAGGAAGGTTCCGCGTCAACCTGTGGAAAACGGCGGAAGTGTCCTATCTTCAAACACTTAGTAATAGTACGTAAACCCGTCTACTATATCCTGTGGATTAGAGGTCCAATTGCCCAACCAATATGGTGCTCGACACCCAGGCGGTCACCAGCTATTCGTTAGTAGTCTAAATTTTCATCGAATTGTGACCTTAGATTTGTTGCTCTTTTTCGGATGGATTTGATTTCGCAGGGCCGGGTATTCATTAAAACGGGCCCAAATATGGTTTCTACAATCCAGACTGCAACTTCCCGGACTGCGGAAGCCCCGGCGCATTCGCCACAAGGCTCATCTCGCACAACCTCTCTGGTGGTGATCGCATTTGCCGCGGTCTATGTCGTTTGGGGATCTACGTACCTTGCGATTCGCATTGGCTTGGAATCATTTCCGCCGTTGATTCTGGCCGGGCTTCGCCATATGACCGCCGGCCTGATCCTGTATCCGTTGTTTCGTCAGCAAGCGGACAGCCGGCCGACTGCCATCAACTGGCGAACTACTCTGGTGACCGGTTTTCTCTTGCTGTTTGCAGGGAATGGGGGTGTGAGTTGGGCAGAGCAGATCGTGCCTTCGGGGGTCACGGCGCTGCTTGTCGCGACGGTATCGTTTTGGCTCGTGACCTTGGACTGGCTGTGGCCCGGAGGAATGAAGCCGGTTCCGAAGGTCGTGATGGGTTTGCTCCTGGGATTTGCCGGATTGGCAATTCTCGTAGGTCCTGCGCAGTTGGGTGGATCTGGGCGCGTCGATCTGAGCGGCGCTGGGATTCTGGTTCTGGCGTCATTGGCATGGGCTTGTGGCTCGCTTTATGCCAAGCACGGCAAAATGCCCAGCTCGCCGATGCTGGGAGTGGCGATGCAAAGTCTCTGGGGCGGCGCGATTCTCCTGATCGTTGGCGCGCTGAGTGGCGAGCTTCGCCATTTTCACATTGGAGCGGTTTCGCTGCGATCGTGGCTAGCGCTTGCTTACCTCATCGCGTTCGGTTCGGGAATCGGGTTTAGCGCGTATATCTACATTTTGCACAAGAGCACACCGGCGCGCGTCAGCACCTATGCTTTTGTAAACCCCGTGGTCGCGCTCTTCCTTGGCTGGCTCATGGCCGGCGAAGCCATTACGCTTCGCACAATCCTCGCCGCCGCTGTAATCCTTACCGCGGTAATTCTGGTGATTACGGCTCCACATCGCCCCCCGAATCGGTCCACAGAGCCTGTTCCTGCGCCTGGCGAAGCCTGAATCCGTGAACCGCGGGGAAAGTCAGTTGCATCCAATTTGCCGCAGCTTTCCGGATAGATTAGTTTTGGGGCGTGCGGTATTTTTGGCCTGTCAAACATGAGCACCACAACAACCCAGTTCGAGTCGAACATCACACCGCAGGCCGCCGCCCGCTTCTGGCAGGCCACGCTGGCGCGCGACCGGCGCGCAGACGGCACGTTTGTGCTAGCCGTGCGCTCAACGCATATTTACTGCCGGCCGTCTTGCCCGGCGCGCCGGCCGCTTCGGCGAAACGTGACGTTTTTTCGGACCCGCGAAGAAGCCGAAAAGCAAGGTTACCGGCCTTGCCTGCGCTGCCGCCCGAATGAAGTTTCCGCTTCTGTCGCGTTGGTTCAGCGAGCAGTGCACTTTCTCGCGGATTCTTCGGACGAAAGCACCGGACTCGGATCGCTAGCCGACACACTTGGCACGACGCAATCCGCACTGCGCCGCGCCTGTGTACAGGTTACAGGGCTGAAACCGCGCGAGTTTTTTCAGGCTTTGCGTCTTAAGCGTTTTAAGGCGCTCGTTCGCGCTGGCAAAAGCATCACCGATGCGCTTTATGAGACCGGTTACGGCTCATCCAGCCGCGTCTACGAGCGCAGCAACGCGCAACTTGGCATGACGCCCGCAACGTATCGAAAGGGAGGATTGGGTATGCAACTTGGTTACACAATTGCAAAATCGCCGCTCGGAAAAGTGTTGGTTGCTGCGACGGAGCGCGGGGTCTCGGCAGTCTACCTCGGCAATTCTGAGTCCACGCTGCTTGCGGAACTGCGCAACGAGTATCCGCGTGCGGAAATTTCGCCTGCTTCCGACGCCAACCAGCGTTGGGTGAAGGAAATTGTTTCCCGCACCGAGGGAAAGCAGCCGCATTTTGAGCTTCCTCTCGACTTCCAAGCAACGGCGTTCCAGCGCCGTGTCTGGCAGGAGCTGCAGCGCATTCCCCGGGGACGCACGCGAACCTATTCGCAAGTAGCGCGCTCTTTGGGCCAGCCGAAGGCCGTGCGCGCAGTGGCTCGCGCTTGCGCGACAAATCCTGTGTCCATCGTGGTGCCCTGCCATCGCGTGATTCGCGAAGACGGGGCGCTCGCCGGATACCGCTGGGGCTTGTCGCGCAAAGAACAACTTCTGGAGCAAGAGCGCGCTGCAGCAAGCTAAACTGACGGCTTGAAACTAGAGCCTCGCTTGGATTTAATTAGCGTGGAAAAGTTTTTAGGAAAGGAAATCAATCCAAGAGCGGCTACCCGCGTGGCTTGACGCGTGTCACATTCTTGGGCCAGTCCTGTTTGAACTTGGCGTCCGCGATTTTCAGGTTTTTCATCGCGTTTATGTAATGAAATAAAAAATAGTCGCCGGAACCGGCTTCGAAGAACTTTTGCTGAATCGGCAGCCAGGAAGATTCGTCTACCCACATTTGAATCTTGAGAATTTGATTGCGGACCTGCTCCGACTTGGGCGTAAGCTCCAGTACCACGGTCTTTTTTTTGTCAAGTTCTTCTTCGCCTACTACTGAGACCAAATAGCTTTTCTTGAGGTCGTCCTCGCGTGTTCCAAATCCCAGGCGCACGTACTGGTCGACTAGGGCCTTATTTTTCCCCAAGTCATACTCTTCCACGCGGTTGATCTTTGGATTGAAAAGAAACAGCGACTCGCCTAAGCGCAAAATCGTTCGCGGGTCGGGATTCACGAACTCGATGCGCATCTTTTCATCTTTGCGGACGAAGATGTGTCCAGTTTCCGTGGACGTATCTTTCACTACCGCCGTGTACTTCACATGCTCGATGTCGGCGGTCAGCGTATGAAAATCCTGTGCGGACCTATCCATCATTCCGAGGACGCCTTCGATTTTCCAGCCGCCGCTGGTTTGTGCGCTCTGCGCCATGGACGCCAACGCGCCGAACAATACCGCGACCAAAACAAAAAGAGCTCGACCGTGCTTCAAGTGCAACCTCGATCCAGTGAAAGTCGTGCGGCCCAAATTAAGCCTCAAAATCCTAGCACATAGAGAGGGATGCGCGAACTTAGACTCACGTTATCCCGAAGAGTTTTTTTCATTGCAGAAGAGATGCTAGCCCTAGTCGTGGACTTCCACCTGGTAGGCAACAACCATGCCTTGGTCATCGTGGAGCGGCTCGATTTTCGCAATCGAAAAATGTCCGCTATGCAATTCCGGCAGGGCGTCCTGCAAAGCCGTGTGCAAATCCGTTTGGAGGGCCAGCTTGGTGGGCGGCGCCAGGATGCGCGCGTCCACGCGGTACGTTAGGCGGTTCCCATCGCGCGAGATCAGTTGCACCTGGCCCGGCGCGGCAGGCTCGCCGCTCGGTGGCAGGTCGTGGAACCAGCGGCGCGGCGTGGCCAGCGAGAAAACCACGATCAAGACCACCGCAACGTCGTACTGCCAGGTCCCGCGCTCGTACGACCAGAAAAACGTCTTCGACAGAATTTGCCACAGCTTGCCCATATCAATCCGCCGGGACGCCGTCCACGATCACGCCGTCGCGCATATGCACTACGCGATCAAAATACGCCGTCGCTTCGGGATTGTGCGTGATCATCACAATGGTCTGGCCCAATTCTTTGTTCAACTGCCGCAGCATCTGCAGCACGATTTCCGAATTTTTCGAATCCAGGTTTCCCGTCGGCTCGTCAGCCAGAAGAATTTTCGGCTCATTGATGATGGCCCGTGCGATGGCCACTCGCTGCTGCTCGCCGCCGGAAAGCTCCGAAGGCTTGTGATGCAGTCGCCCGGCAAGACCCAGCATCTGGGTTACTACTTCGAACCGATGTGGGTCGAATCCGTCGCCATGGATGAATTGGGCAATAGCGATGTTTCCTTTGGCGGTAAGCGTCGGTAGGAGATTAAAGCGCTGAAAAACGAAACCAATCTTGTGGCGCCGCAATTTCGTGCGTGCGGCATCGCTCAATTGCGTCAGATCGTTTCCATCCACCAGAACTTTGCCGCGCGTGGCCTGCGCCAGTCCGCCGATGACATAGAGAAGGGAGGATTTTCCGCACCCTGACGGACCCATCACAGCTACCGATTCTCCGGGCAGAACCTCAAAGTTCACGCCGCGCAAAGCAGGCACTTCCACCTTGCCCGCGCGGTAGAGCTTCCACAAGTTTTCCGTCTTGAGTATCGGCTCCACGCTCTTTTTTCCCTGGAAAATCAGCCCTTCGGCAGGTTCCGTTATTGTAGCTGCGATTTCCATTGGTGCCTAGCCAATCCCGCCAATTTCGCGGCCCTTTCCTTCCTTGTTTGCGCTTTCAGTGTTCTCTGCGTCTTCTGCGAACTCCATTGCCAACTCTTTTTTCCGACTAATCGTAGGCTAATGCCTCAACCGCGTCCTTCCGGCTCGCCACCCACGCCGGATACGTCGTGCCGAGCAAAGCTCCCAGCAAGGCGATTGCGGTCGCACGTAATATCCATCCCCCTGTGATCAGAATCGTTAATGTGGGGAATTTCCAGACAAACCCGGCGCGAACCAGATAGCTCAATCCAATGCCAATGAGCACGCCGAACAAACAAAGAGCAGCGGATTCCGAAAGCAGCGCGCGGACCACGAACCATTGGTCCGCTCCCAGGGACTTGAGAACACCGATGTCCCGCGTCCGTTCAATCACTGTCGTGTACATGGTCAGAAAAATCACAAGCAAACCGATGGAAATGGCCAGCAGGATCATCGCGTTGATGAACGTTTCCAACCCTGGGATATTCGTCGAAGTCATCAGGGAAAGGTAATCTTTCAGGGGGCGGATGGTGTAGCCCGAGAAATTCTCTGGCCGCCGCATTTCTTCCATGACGTCGTTGGTATGCTCCGGTCGAGTGCATTTCACAAAAAACACGGAGGCTTTTTCTCGCGCTCCCACCAACTCCTGTAGCGTGGCTAGCGGCACAAACAGCCGCGAACCCTTGCCGTGTTCTACGATTCCGGCCACATGCCAGTCATGATCGAATATCCGGAAGCTATCTCCCGGCTGAACTTTCTTCGTTTTCGCAGCGATGTCATCCACCAGGATGTCGTCTGGACCTTCAAAATCGTGACCGCTCACGAAGACGAATCCTCCTGAAACGTCCCGAAAACTTTCGGGATCAATACCATAAACCACTTCGACGCCAGAGGTATTGAATTGCAACAGTGCGGGCGCCACGGACCTCACGTACTTCATCTCTTTCAGCTTGTCGCCGATCTTGATGGGCATCGGTGCTCCGCCGAACGCGAGAAGATAGGAAGAAGCCCGCGGCTGCAGCATGATGTCGGCCCCTATACCTTCAATCCGTTTGGCGGTTTCGCTGAGCAAGCCGCTGGTTAATCCAACAATCAGCACGACCAGAGCGACTTCCACGCCGATACCCATCGCCCCGATCAATGTGCGCATCGGCCGGTGCAGCAAATTCCGCGCGATGAATTCGCCCATCATTGGGGCTTGTTCTCCGTGGACTCGCCCACGCGCACCAATTCCGCTCCCGCGGGTTGGTCGAGCTTGAATCGCTCGGCGGGAATATCTTCGTTCAACGTGATTTTCGTCACCTGCAAGTCGAGTTTGTAGTCGTCGTGCGGCCGATCAATCCTAATCGCGCGTGGAAAAGCCGCAACGCCCCCACTGGGCACGGGAGTCGTCCCTTGGGGCGGAGCAGCCTGCACTGCAGCATTGTCCAGAGGTTCCCAGTCCGCCAGGGACACATCGGAAAGAAGCGCCCCTTTCGGCCCAAACGTTTCCATGCGCGCCACGTGCAAGTCGGTTCGGTCAAACCAAATTTCCCGCAAGGCTTCCACTTGATAGCCCCCGCGCAACACGGTCAGGACGTAGTACCGTGCTTTTTCGTCGTTGAATTCCTTCAGCGTTACGGCTTCTTCTTTACGGATTTCCGGCCACAGCAGGGCGTCCAGCAAGTGCTGTGGGCGCAAGTTTTCAATCGGTTTGCTGCTGCTGCGTTCCATGCCGACCGGACCCACCAGGAATTTGTTTTTCGAGGGCACGGAAACGCGGAACGTTTCGCCATCGCTGGCCATGTCGAACACCGTGGTTCCGACTACCGGCGCCTGGCCGATCACGCGAATTTCCGCCGGCCGCTCCGCCAGCAGAAACGCTTTCACTTCGTGATATTCGTCAATCACGCCGCTGTATCTCGACCCTGCCGTTGGTTTCAATTCCACCGTGGCGTTCAGGGTTTTCGTGTTTCGCGCAATCTGGTTGTAGGCGTCCAGCAACTCCTCGCGAGTGGCCTCCTTCACGACGGGTCTCTCCGCAGCAGGAACTACCGTGGTTCCTGTGACGCCCGTGCCGTGACAGCCGCAGGAAATAGCTGCCACTGTCGCCAACACCAGGCAGGTTTTGACACGTCTCATCAATCGGTTTGACCCTCTACACACAAATGAAGCAATCTAGCAACCACTGGGATGCCCGTCAATTGAGCCTGGAACGATGGCAGTGAGGCAGGGTCAATTGGGCCGCGCAATATAAACGTCAAACGGCTGCACTGCCGGACGCAGCCGCCGGATGATTTCGCTCGGCCAAAGCGTATTGCTCAAGAGCGTCACCCAGCCGTCTTCTGGCTCGCAAATGGCGCAGAAGGTGTAGCGCGAATAGGCATTCTGGTAAGCATCCAGGCCGCGCTTTGAAAGTTCACCCTCCAGCGCCGCATCGGCTCCTTGTGCGGCATTCCCGGCGCGGATTCCGAACGTTTCTCCCTCAAATCGCTCGAAGAGCTCCCGCAACTGCTCCACGCTTGGCCCTGTAATCACCAAGCATCGTTCCGCGCCTTCTCTCCAGTCCAAGTCTCGGGCCTTGCAAAACTCTCGAACGCGGTCGAGGTGGGCGAAAAGATCCACGGCGTACGTTTCCGTTCCGGCCAGAGCAGGAAAGATTTCCGACCAGATCTCCGCGCCCTCATTTCCACGCACAGGCTCGTGGTTTTCTGTTTCCACCAGCTCCAGTCCAACCGCTTTCACTTTGTTTCCCAGGTCCAGCGCTTGCACATCCAGCGAAAACGGCGGCAATTCCAATGCGCCACTCCCCATCGCCGCGTTCCCCGGCGTGCTCACTCCTCATCCTCCAGATGCGGAAACTTTGCCAGAAATTCCGGCGACTGCTTCCGCACATCCAGCCAGTCGAAGAAAGCTTCCGGCGTTTCCAGCCAGATGCGGAACCAGTTCGCAATCTCCACTTTTTCCTCACGCTTCTGTGGTTCCACCTTGTGGTTGTGCGCGATCATCTCCGCTCGGCGCTTCCCCAGGCGCGCCACGCCCAGCACGCGCTCCACCGCCGCGTGTTCCTCGTGCGCGCGGAACTTGCGCATCAATTCGTCCAGCCGCATGATGCAAACTTCCGCGTCGCCGAGCGTCTTGAAGTGCAGCAGATCCTCAAATTCCTCTTCGTATTGTTCCTCGGCTTCTTCCTGCAAGGAGAGGCGGACACGGTAGCCAGCGTCTTTTAGAACGTCGGCGATGTACTCCGTCGCGGTTTTGGCTGCTTCGCCGTGTTCCGCGAGCAGCCGCCGCCGCAACTGGTCGATCTCCGCCGGCGTCCAGCTTTGTACGTTGATCTCGCGCGCCGTCTCTAATATCAGCGCCTTTTTGTTCTTGAGATCGGTGTTCATTGGCCTTTGCCTTGGTGATGCTTCGACTTTTTCGCTGTCCCTTTGCTGTGCTTCCTTTTAGGACCCGGCGGCGGTGGCGGTGGTTCGGCCGGAAGTCCTGCCAGAAGCCGGTGGTACTTCACTACATTCTTATTATGCTCCGTCAGGGTGGCGCTAAAGAAATGCCCGCCTTGGGTATTGGCCACGAAATACAGGAGCTTAGTATCTGCCGGGTGCAGGGCCGCGCGGAGCGACGCCTCGCCGGGATTTCCGATCGGTCCCGGCGGCAGCCCGCTGTGCTCATAGGTGTTGTACGGCGAATCGAAGCTCAGGTCTTTCCCTGTCAGCGTTCCATTATATTTTCCGAGCCGCTCCATGCCGTAAATCACCGTGGGATCGCATTGCAGCCGCATGCCTTTGCGCAAGCGGTTCTCGAACACACTGGCCACCATGGGACGCTCTTCCGTCTTTGGCGTCTCGCGTTCCACGAGCGAGGCAAGCGTAACGGTTTGATTCACACTTTTGTGCTCGCCCGCGTTGATGGGATCCATCTCCGTTGCGCCTGACGCAACCACGCGCTTCCACTGTTCTTTGAACTTGCGCGCCATGTCCGCGGTCAACTCGCTGGCTTTTGGATGCCGGGGCAATTCATAGGTTGCGGGGAACAGAAAGCCTTCAAGCGTTTTGGCATCTGGCGCGATGTCGCGAATGGGAGCAGGGTCTCCGGCGGCGTAGACAAAATCGCTGGCCGGCATGAATTTTGCTGCTTCCAGTTCGCGCGCAATGTCAAACATGGTTTCGCCTTCCCGCACGGTGAAGGGCTGCTGGTACACCTGGCCGCCGGCGATCTTCCAGTAGACGTCGCGTCCTGTGAGCGGGCGATCGAAGAAATATTCGCCGGCCTGCAGTGTGCGTTTGGGATGGCGCCGCGCGTAAATCTCAAAGGCGAGCTTGCTTCGCACCACGCCATTCTGCTGCAGCAAATATGCCACGTAACGCGGCGAAGCGCCGCGCGGCACGTCAACAAAAACTCCCTCTTTCGCGAATCCCTGATAGGGATGCGTGAGGCCATACCACATCCAGGCCGCGGCGCCGCCCGCAGCCAACAAGATAACCAAAATGAGGACCAGCAAATACTTCAACGCACCCTCGCTTATTTCGTTCGTTTTATTTCCCAGAAACTCAGCCGTTTTGCGCCGGCTGCCCCTGCCGCTGCAAGTAATCCTTCAAAATCACGGCGGCTGCCACCGCGTCCACGGTCACCTTCGCAGCGCCTTTTTTCTTCCTAGCCCCATGAGCCGATTTTTGTTCGTGGAGCATTCTTCCTTGCGTTTCTTCGAGCAACCGCTCTGCTTCCCAACTGGTCAGCCGTTCGTCGACCATCTCTACCGGTACGCCAATTTGTTTTTGCACGCGCCGGGCAAAACTTTCAACCTCTTCGGCCATTTCGCCTCGCGTGCCGTCGAGCCGCAGCGGCAGGCCCACGACGATCTGCTTGACGCCGTGCTCCCGCGCCAGTTCGCGCAGCCGCCGCATATCCTCGTTGCGATTGATGCGCTCCATAGTCGCCAGCGGCTGGGCCATCTGCGCCTCCGCATCTGCTATGGCCAGGCCTATCCTCACCCGCCCGTAGTCAATGCTGAGGATGGTGCGGCACCTTTCCGAACCTGCTTTCTTCAAATCCGTTGGCACAAGTCCAGTATACCGGGAAGCCGTTTTTGAGAAGCGCGGAGCGCCTCCTGTGACGCCAGAGGCACAACCATGATGGTCTGATTCTGCGGGAGAGTCCTAAGGCTGGCGGCCCCGGGCGCCCGATTGCCAGGCGTCCCAGTAGCCGAGCGCTTTCATTTGCTGGTCGACGCCGGTTTCTTTCAGTTGCACTTCAATTTCCGCGCGCGTGAGCCGCCTGCCGAGCGGTTCAGTGCGATCGGCAATTCCCCACGCGGTTAGAGCCGCAATCACGGTGTGCAATTTCAATTCGCGCATATCGACTTTGTCGAGGGTGTCCGAAGCCGCGTGGTAGTTGGGGAGATAATTGGCCTCTTCCTGATTGGCCATAAGCGTGGGAATGCCTTCGAGGAGAAAGTCGAAATTGTCGCTGCCAAAGGAGGCATCATAGGTGTGATTGTTTGCGCCCCAGGATTCGATTGGTTGCAAGATGGCCCGCACGCCGGCTTCGATATCCCGGCGGCCGCCGAGAGAATAGCCTGTGACGCGTCCGATGCCCTCATCGAAGGTGATCATCCCGCGGATTTTGTCGAGCTCGGCGCGATGCGCTTTGACGTATTCACGCGAGCCGATCGTGCCTTGTTCTTCCCCACTGAAGAGCACGAAGCGGATAGTGCGGCGCGGGAGGAGTCCCGTCGCTTTGAGGGCGCGTGCGGCTTCGATGACCAGCGCCGCGTTGCAGCCGTTGTCCAGCGCGCCAGTGCCTAATTCCCACGAATCGAGATGCGCCCCGAGAACCACCGCTTCGTCGGGTTTCTCGTAGCCGCGGATTTCGCCGACCACATTCTCCTGCTCGGCTGGTCCGCCAATCTTGCTGGGCATTTCTAGATGAACGCGAATCTTACCCGGATACGCGGCGACCGTCCGCGCCAGCCGCATCGCGTCTTCCCGGGCCAACACGACTTGCGGGATTACGTCGATTTCGCCGTTGAGGGAATTCGTGTCCCGATAGGGCAGCAGCCGTTCCCTCGCGCCCATCCACAAAATGGCCGCGGCGCGTCCCTTCACAGCATGCTCGAGGATTGCGGGATCCCGCATGTACTCCTTGAAAAGATCTGCCCAGGTCAAGCTGATATCCGTGTAGACGAGCAGAACCGCGCCCTGGAGCAGGCCAGCCTTAGCAAAGTCGTCCTCCGTGCCGTAGCGGACGTCAATCACCGGCGCGTCGATTCCGCCCGGCGGCGTTGCCGGGGACCAACCTGTAGACTTCAGCCGAACTGGGAACTTCACCGGACCGACCAGCTCAAGCCGTGTATTACCTTCGCTCCAAGTCACGGGAAGCGTGTACTTCTCGGTGTGCACGTCGATGTTCGCGGCGCGAAAGGCGGCAACGGCCCACTCGACAGCTTTTGCCATCTCGGGCGTGCCGGTGACGCGGCCGCCGATTTCGTCAGTGAGGCGGCGAAGGTTTTCTTCCATTGGCGATGGACCCATGATGAGCGGCAGCAGCTTAGAGGCGACTTGGGCGCAGCTGGAAGCGTCGGCTGTGGAACAGGCCGCGGAAGAACTTTGAGGCGGCCCTAGCGGGTTCTTTTGCAGCGGAGGAAGCTGGGCAGAAAGAAGAAATGACGAGGCAATGAAGTAAAGAAAGAACGAAGTAAAGAGAAGAACCTTATGCCGCATGGGACCGCGCTCCAGATTGAAATGACGTGGCCGTCGCAAATCTGTTCGGCGCATGTGCGCGAATTATAGCCCGAGATAAAGGGGAGTGGCGACGAAGTGCGCGGAAGAGCAGAGTGGTATAAGCTTCCGGCGAATTGGACGGGAATCGGCCCTTGGGCCGCGTGCGGTTGCTGCTTTTTCCAGTGAAGGAGAGAGTTCGCGATGAAAAGAGCTTTGTGGATTTCAGCGCTAGTGCTGGCTGGAGCGGTTTCCATCGTGGGGCAATCGCCGGCGCCCAAGTTGCCGTCGAGCCTGGAAGAGCGAGCCAAAGCCGCGCTCGCGGTGATCCGTGGAGATCTCAAGGTTCCTGGGCTTCAACAAGCGGTTCGAGTGCAACGTGACCGTTGGGGAGTGGCACACATTTATGCGCAGAACGAACACGATTTGTTCTTTGCGCAAGGGTTTGTGGTATCGCAGGACCGATTGTTCCAAATGGAATTGTGGAAGCGCTCCGGGCAAGGGAGGCTGGCGGAAATTGTGGGGCCGAGCGAGGTGGAGCGGGACAAAAACGCTCGGCTGCTGCGTTATCGCGGAGACATGGACGCCGAATACAAAAGCTATGCGCCCGACACAAAAGAAATTCTGGAAGCATTCACGGCCGGGATCAATGCATACATCGACGAGATCCAAAAGCCTGGCGGGATTGGGTTGCCCATCGAATTTCAAATTGCGGGATTCAAGCCGGAGCATTGGAAGACGGAGGATTGTCTGAATCGCATGGCGGCGTACTCGATGACGGGCAACGGGGGAAGCGAATTGCATCATGCGCAGTTGGTTGCGCTGCTGGGAGCAAAGAAAGCCGCAGAGCTGTTGGACCTGGATCCACCTGTAAAACTCGACCCGGCGCCTGGTGTGGATTTTTCCGGGCTTTCGCCGGCTCTGCTAGAGAATCTTGTGGGCAGCGACCGGCGGATTGATTTTCATGGGGCGCCGCTCGAAGGAAGCAACAACTGGACCGTGTCTGGGAAATGGACGGTGAGCGGAAAGCCGTTGCTCGCGAACGATCCGCACCGCGTGATTGCCGAGCCTTCGCTGCGCTACATCGTGCATCTGGTCGCGCCAGGATGGAACGTGATTGGCGCAGGCGAGCCTGGGTTGCCGGGAATTGCGGCGGGGCACAACGAGCACATCGCATGGGGCTTCACGATTTTCGGGCTCGATCAGCAGGACCTTTACCTCGCGAAGTTGAATCCGGCTGATCCGGAGCAATACGAGACGGAAAACGGCTGGGCGCGAATGGAGGTGCAGACGGAAAGCATCGGCGTGCGCGGTGGGGCTGCGGTCACCGTGAAGCTGAAATTTACGCGCCACGGGCCGGTGCTGTGGGAGGACGGCAAGCGCGCGCTGGCGCTGCGCTGGGTGGGCGCGGAGACGGGCACGGCGGGGTACCTCGGATCGTTGTCACTGGACCGCGCGAGGAATTGGCAGGAATTTGAAGAGGCCATGGCGCGGTGGAAAGTGCCTTCAGAGAACATCGTGTACGCGGATCGTGACGGCAACATCGGCGAGCATTCGACGGGTCTCGCGCCGCTACGCAAAAACTGGACAGGACTGTTGCCGGTTCCGGAAAACGGAGGTTATGAATGGAGCGGCTTCGTGCCGAACGCGGAGCTGCCGCATTCCTACAATCCGGCATCAGGGTTCGTAGCTACCGCCAATCACAAAATGATTCCAGAGAATTACGCGTACGCCGTGGGATTCGAGTGGGCCTCGCCCGAAAGGTTCCTGCGCATTTCGGAAGTATTGAGCAACGCGTTGAAGAGCGGCCACAAGCTGACTCTCATGGACATGGAAAGCCTTCAAAATGATGTGGTGTCCTTGCCCGCGCGGGAATTGCGAGGCTTGCTGAAGAGCGCGGCGGGGAAGGCCCCAAGCGGCGGTGCGAAACTTCTGCTGGATTGGGATTGCGCGCTGACGACGGATTCCGCGGCGGCGACGCTGTATGAGTTTTGGATTGCGGAACTGGAAGACGCTATGACGAAACTGGTAGTTCCTAAGGATGCGCAAAAGGCGATGGGGAAACTGTGGTTGCCGCAAGTCGTTGAGGAACTGTCGCACCCGCGCGCGGCGGTGTTCGGTGAAAAGCCCGAACCGCACCGCGACGCGCTGCTGTTGGAGACGCTGCGTGAGGCTGAGAAGAAAGTTGCGGCCAAGCTGGGAGCGGATCCTAGAAATTGGAATTGGGGAAATTTGCACCAAGTTTTGTTCAAACATTCGTTGGACATTACCGATGCAACCGTGAAGCTATTTGATCGAGGCCCGAATCCTCGCCCGGGCGATGGTTACACAGTGAACGCCACTGCCTTTGCGGGAGGCTCGTTCAATCAATTGGCGGGCGCCAGTTACCGGGAGATTTTTGATTTAAGCGATTGGGACAAAGGCGTAGGTGTCAATGTGCCTGGGCAGAGCGGGCAGCCGGGAAGCGCGCACTACGACGATTTGCTGACCTTCTGGGCGCAGGGGCAGTATTTTCCTTTGAGCTACAGTAAGCAGGCTGTGGATGGCGTGACAACCGATGTGCTGGAACTGAAACCCTGATTCTGTATTGTGCGCCTACAAGGAGCGGCGGAGGCGGGGATTCACGAGGCAGTCGGCGACGCGAGCGACCTGAACTATTTCGGAGACGTCGTGGACGCGGACGATGTGAGCGCCGTTGAGGATCGAGGCAGTGACCGTGGCGGCTGTGCCCCAGATACGTTGTTCGGGTTGGGCAGGTTTGCCTTCGCGGGCAAGCGTGGCGCCGAGGAAGGCTTTGCGGGAAGTGCCAACGAGCAAAGGATAACCAAGCCTGGCGAGTTGTGGCAGCCTTTCGAGAAGCTCGTAATTTTGCGAGAAGCTTTTGCCGAAGCCGATGCCGGGATCGAGGATGATTTGAGATTTGGCAACGCCGGCTTTGCGAGCAGCGACAACGGAGCGACGTAAGCCCCCGAGGACGTCTTTCATAACATGGCGCGCGAAGCCGGACTTTTGCATGGTACGCGGCTCACCGCGCATGTGCATCAGGATGAGCGGGACGCGGCGACGCGCGGCGAGTTGCGCGAGACGTGCATCGGCCTTCAAGCCGGAAATGTCGTTGATGAGCTCAGCGCCGGCGTCGAGAGCCGCTTCGGCAACTTCGAATTTTTGCGTGTCGATGGAGATGGGGATCTTGAGGACGCCGCGCAGCCCGCGCAGGACGGGAAGGATGCGGGCGAGTTCTTCCTGCGCGGGTGTAGCGGAGGAGCCCGGCCGGGTAGATTCACCGCCGATGTCGAGGAGATTGGCGCCGGCGCGCTCCATGACCAGCCCGTGCTCGATGGCTGTAGTGGGATCGAGAAATTTGCTACCGTCGGAAAAGCTATCGGGCGTGACGTTGAGAACGCCCATGATGAGCGTGCGCTCACCAAGCGTCAGCGTGCGCGACGACAGTTTCAGCCGGTAGATTTTTCGACGAATCATTGCGGAAGCAGTTTAGCGCGCGGAGCGAAGAAAAAGACAACGCAGAGACACAAGAGAACACGCAGGCTTCGCGGAGAAATCAGCTAATCGAACGCAAAGCCGGCCTATCCCGTGTCGGCCGTTTTTCAGCAGTCACGAGTCACCAGTCACAGAGTTTAATCGAGGTCGAAATCGCGAACAGGCTTTCCGGCAGGCCCGTCCTTGGCCTTTTTCATGGCCTCTTCGAATTTCTTGGCGAGGATGTCTTCCTTGTGCGTTTCCTGGAAAAAGGAATCCGCGAACTTGTCTTCGCGCTGGCGTTTTTGTTCGGCGAGGATGTCGTGGGCTTTTTCCAGGTCGATATTTGGCTCGGCCTTCGGCGGAGCCTCGTGCGAAAGCACCGCGCCCAAAATGGGGTCCACCGTGAGCTTGGCCTGGCAGCACGGGCAAGTGACTTTTAGATTTTCGCTGTCTTTAATTCCCATAGCCTTATCTTACGCCCAGTGAGCCAAAAAAGTAGGGGGCACGATGGCTCGTGCCCCTGGAATGCTGGAATTCGGATGAGGGCCTAAGCTTTAGCGGGGTTTTCGCCGCGCGTGAAACCGGGAGCGGGCCGCAGCTCGGGACGAACCATCTTGGGATCCGTGCTGGGAGCTGGCGGAGCTTGCGGCGGAGGCGTGCGCGGCTTCTCTGGCAGCGGCTTGCCTTCCATCAGGAGTTTCACTTCGGCGGCGTCGATGACTTCGCGCTCAAGCAAAGCCTGCGCGATGCGCTCCAAAACATCGCGATTGCTCGAAAGAAGGCTGCGGGCTCTGTCGTACGATGCGCTGACGATGCGCTTCACTTCCCTGTCGATTTGGATGGCGGTGTCTTCGGAATAGTCGCGGTGCTGAGCGATTTCGCGGCCCAGGAAGATGGCTTCATCTTTTTTGCCGAAGGCGAGCGGACCAAGCTCGCTCATGCCCCATTCGCAAACCATGTTGCGCGCAATGTCCGTGGCGCGCTCGATGTCATTGCCGGCGCCCGTAGTGATGTGACCGAGGAAAATCTCCTCGGCGGAGCGGCCACCCATGAGGACAGCGAGCATAGCTTCAAGATACTCGCGCGTATAAGTATGTTTGTCGGCTTCCGGCAATTGCATGGTGAGGCCGAGCGCCATGCCGCGGGGGATGATGGTGACTTTGTGAACGGGATCGGCGCCCGGGGTCATGGCAGCGACCAGCGCGTGGCCCGCTTCGTGATAGGCGGTGTTCTTCTTTTCCTCGTCGGAAAGAATCATGGACTTGCGCTCGACGCCCATGAGCACTTTGTCCTTGGACATCTCGAAATCGGCCATGGTGACGAACTTGCGGTTCTGGCGCGCAGCCCAGAGCGCAGCTTCGTTCACGAGATTCGCGAGGTCGGCACCGGAGAAGCCCGGAGTGCCGCGCGCGATGATGGAGAGATCGACGTCATCACCGATGGGCACCTTGCGCGTGTGCACGCGCAGAATTTCTTCGCGGCCTTTGACGTCGGGACGCGCAACGACGACGCGACGGTCGAAGCGGCCAGGACGAAGCAGCGCAGGGTCGAGAACGTCAGGACGGTTGGTAGCAGCGATTAAGATCACGCCTTCGTTGGATTCAAAGCCATCCATCTCGACGAGCAGCGCGTTCAAAGTTTGCTCGCGCTCGTCGTGGCCGCCTCCAAGTCCGGCGCCGCGATGGCGGCCGACGGCATCGATTTCATCAATGAAAATGATGCAAGGAGCGTTCTTCTTGCCTTGCTCGAAAAGGTCGCGCACGCGGCTCGCGCCGACGCCCACAAACATCTCGACGAAGTCGGAACCGGAAATGGAGAAGAATGGAACGTTGGCTTCGCCCGCGATAGCGCGCGCAAGGAGAGTCTTACCCGTGCCTGGAGGCCCAACCAGCAACACGCCCTTAGGAATGCGCCCGCCCAGCTTCTGGAATTTTTGTGGGTCTTTCAGGAACTCGATGATTTCCTGCAGCTCTTCCTTGGCTTCGTCAGTTCCAGCGACGTCCTTAAAGGTGGCCTTTTTCTGCTGCGCGGAAAGCAGACGCGCGCGCGATTTGCCGAAACTAAGCGCTTTATTGCCTCCAGCTTGCATTTGGCGCATTAGGAACAGGCAGAAACCGACGAGGAGAAGCAGCGGCAGCCCGTTCAAAAGCAACAAAACCCAATCACCGCTTCGAACTTCCTGGATTTTGATCTGTACGGCCTTGTCGCGCAGAACCTTGGTGACGTTAGGCGCGTCTTCCTTGTCGATCTTTACGATGAACTTGCGGTTGGCAGGGTTGATATATTCTCCCTGGAGTTCGTAGCTGATCTGGCCGAGGTACATAGTGACCTCTTTGACTTGGCCCGCTTCGACCTTAGCCATGAACTCCGTGTAGCTGGGCTGATCCTCGCGTGTCTGGCTGCCGTTGGCGGAGACCAGCTTCCAGAGCATCACGCCCAGCAAGACGATCGACATCCAGAAGAGAATGGTTTTTGCCGTGGAGCTAGAATTCACGTTGTCCTCACAAATCCTGTTGCCTGCACCTTGCTACTTCTATCTTGCTTACTTTTTTCGCGCTTTGCCACTTTTCCGGGAAGCGCCGTTCGCTCCCGTGGAAAGTTGCCGGAGATTGCGCCCTGTCCCGTTGGGTGCCGCCAGGCCGTAGCCAACCCATACTCGGTTAGATGCGGTTCGAAAGCCAAAGTAATCGGGCTCGAGGGCCACGCGGCGCTTCGCTGGCTTATCCAGCAGGACGACCAACCGAATGGAGCGCGGCCCGCTTTCGCCTAGCCGGCGCAGCAAAAACTCCTGAGTCACACCACTGTCGAGCACTGCATCAACGACCAGGACGTCGCGCCCCTTCAATTCCGGATGCGAGCCAAAAAGAACTTCGCGCCGCGCGTGGCCACTGTGCTCGACGTCACGCACATCCTCACGGACGAAGTGACATACGACCGGAGCATTGATGTGACGGATTAAATCGGCAGCAAAAACAAAGCCACGGTCCAAGGTCACCACGACGTCTAGGCGTCGCCCCGACAATTCACGCGAAATCTCTTTCCCCAGCGCAGAAACGCGCGTGGCAATGCGTGCAGCGGAATATGCGGCTCCCCTTGGCGCGCTCAAATCTTTTCCTCGCCGATCATGATTCCCGCCCGGGTCTTCTCCGTTGCCGCAAACTCGGCGGCGACCGGAAAGCCGCGGGCCCAAACGAGAACTCCGCCGCTAGTCAGCACCGGCCAACCATCGCGCTCCCAACGGCTGACGCGCTTTTCATTCAACAAGCGCTTCAGCTTATGCGCGTTGCGGTGGCCATGGGGATGCAAACGGTCCCCGGCACACCAGTTGCGCAAAACCACGGGCGAACGCAACCGGTCGCGATCCAGGACTTCCTCCCCCGTACTAGTTTCTCCTCTCTGCGAGGGCCAGTCAATCACTCTGAGGCGGAATACACAACCCAATTCAGGCACGCGGATGTCCTGCGAGCCACAGGCGAGGTCGATGTTGCGTTCGAATTCTCGTGCAAGGTCGCCCGCTTTGTCTTGTCGTGCTTTCGGATGAGGCAAGAAAACCAACGCGTCGCGTTCCCGGCGAACTTCTACGCCTCCAGGCAATGAAAGCGAGCGCCCGGATTGCCCGCCGCGCGCGAATTGAAGCACGGCGTCGATATGCTTTGCGCCGAGTTCACTGCCCGATTGTTTAAGTAGCCCCACAATGCGGCGGATGATGTGCTTGCCTAGCGCAGCGGTTCCGTATCTCTTCTCTGCGGTCTCTGTGTTCTCTGTGAACTCTGCGTTAAATTTTTTCTTCCCTTCTGTCTTGAACAAATCGCTACACGGAACGCGAATCTCACCTGCGGATTTCTGCCCCAGGTTGGCAATCCTCTCTTCCACAAGAGCGTCCAGGAATGCCTCGTCTTCCCGGGCGAGGTTCGCGAGGGTCACCAGGTGCTCGACGATGGCGGGCTGAAATTGTTTTTCCAGTAGCGGCAGAAGTTTCTTGCGAATCCGGGCACGCATTCGCTTCGTGTCGCGATTGGTGAGGTCTTCGCGCCATGTTTGCTTCTTCTGGCGCAGATAGGTTCTTAATTCGGCGCGGCGAAAGGCGAGGAGCGGGCGAAAGACCGGATGAGCCACGGGGTGAATTCCACCGAGCCCTGCAAGTCCCGCCCCTCGCAGAATGTGTGCGAGCACGGTTTCGGCCTGATCGTCGGCGGTATGGGCGACGGCGATTCGAGTGCACGCGCCGGAGGAAGCCAGCGAGCGAAAATAGTCGTAGCGGGCGCGGCGCGCAGCGTCCTCAAGATTGGCGCGTTCGGATTTGGCTTTCTTTGCCACGTCAGAGGAAGCGCAGTGAAATTCAAGCCCGTGCTTTGCGGCGAGCTTGGCGACGAATCTTTCGTCCGCGTCGGAGGCTTTTCCGCGCAGTTGGTGATTGAAATGGACGACGCTGAGAACGATGCCCAGCTTCTCGCGCAATTCCAAAAGCAAAAGCAGGAGCGCGACGGAATCCGCCCCGCCTGAGACAGCCACGCCGATACGGTCGCCGGGATGCACCATTTCCTGTTTCTGGAGCGAATGAAGCAGGCGCAGTGCCAAGCTGGACCGGTCTGAAGGCACGTGCACGGAGGAACTGATTTTCCTGGACATAGCTGCCTGTGGGTATCGTAACAACGTGAGTGCGGCAGGTCGAGCAGGGACAAGTGCTGCGGCGGCGAAATTAGCGCGCAAGAGCCATGTGGATGAAGAAGAGCAAGCTGATCTGCACGTCCCGCAGGAGATTTAAGGGGACCAAGTGTATAGGAATGCGGGACCAGTGACGCGCGCGCCAACGCAAGCCCACGCGAGCCCAGAACGCACGCAAATCCTCCCGGGTGTAGACCTTGTTGGGAACCAGCAAGGGGCTCCACTTGGCCCAGAAAAGATGGAGCTTCGAGGGAACGTGCAGTCCGGGAAAGTGCTCTTTGGCGCGTCGGAAAGCGGATTGCAGATCGGTGAGCTTCAGCTTTCCGTACTTGAGGCGAATCTTGGCTAGCTCCTCGACCACGCGCTGCTCCCCTTCCGAGGGGTGGCGGGTCTGCAGCCACAACTCTTCCATTTCAATGAGGACACGAAGCATGCCTGCCAGATGCGCACGAATTTCCTTGAAGCGTGAAGTGTAGTACTTCCATCGCGACAGGATGGGGAAGCTGGGACGGCGATTCTTGCGCCCTTTCAGCCGGAAAAAGCCGCACATCATCGGATGGCGGCCTTCCGTTTGAATGGAATTTTTGTACCAGAGACAGCGCAAGAAATTGTGCCAGTAATTGGCCAGCGCGCTACGGCGCAAGACTTCCTTCATGTTCTTGAGGCTGTAGAAGGTGCGCCAAGCTTCGAGGTAAAGCTCTTTCCAGGCGCCGCCTTTGAGTTGTGGATGGACCGTTACTTCATGGTGCGAATCATAGAGATTAAAATCCGGATGCATCCACTCCCCACGGCGCAGCATCATGATGTGGTCCATCGAGCCGGGCAGCGGCATCAAGACAAAAAAGGAAGCATGATCGGGACGTACTTCCTGCATTAGGAAGTCTAGATCGCGCCGGACGGAATCCACTGTGTCGTAGGGAAATCCGATGATGTAGCCGACATGGGTGGAAATATCGGAGTTCCGGTAGGCTTCGATGAGTTGGGAGTATTCGCGGACGTTGTTCTGTTTCTTGCCGGCCGCGGCCAGATTTCCCGGATCGACGCTTTCCATCCCGATGAAGACGTTGATGCAACCGGCGCGGCGCGCCTTGGCCACGAAATTCTTGATCTTCCAAGACAGCACGTCCACTTGCATCATGAATTGCAAGGGGATTTGCTCTTCCTCGCGGAGACGGACCAAGGCGTCGAAGATGGCTTCCCAGTTTTTATTGCGAGCAAAGTTGTCATCGGTGAAAAAGTAGAACGAGATCCCTTGTTCGCGGTAGTTGCGGCGCACTGCTTCGGCGATACGCTCAGCAGAGCGAAAACGCATTTTCCGCCCCTGCACATTAATGATGGTGCAAAAAGTACATTCGAAAGGACAGCCGCGCCCGCAATCGAGGGTGCCGAAATTTGGCGCCACGAATTTGCGCAGATAGCTCCGGCGAATGGCGGGAACCGGCTTGGTGTATAGATCAGGCTTGTCGTCGATGAAGTCATAGAGGGGCTTCAAGCGTCCGTTCACAGCGTCGCAGAGCAAGTCGCCCCAAGTCTCTTCGACCTCGCCTTTGACGATAGTGACGCCCTCATCGAGAAGTTGTTGGATGTCCGGAGGAATCTCCGGGAGCAACGCCAGATAACCGCTGACATGAAAGCCGCCGATCAGGACAGTCAGGCCAGCGCGGCGGAACACTCTCGCGAGGTCGCAAGCGCGAGGAAATTGATTGGTCTGCACGCCCACGAGGCAAACGATCGTTTTAGTATGTGATCCGCGCTGGGAGCGGCAGATGCGCTTGACCGGGACCTTGTCCACGGTTTCGTCGAGCAGGTGAACCTCGACCCGCACCTCATCGCCAAGGCGCCTCTGTGCGACAACGTCATCGGTGAGCCCCGCTAGGCAGGCCAAAGTATTGCTTGGCAGCACCCCGCGCCAGTGGCGGACGACATATCCGTCATCGTCGTATTGCGATGGCTTGATGAGATAGAGCTGAACGTTTCTTAACATGCAGACTGCCACTTAGTGCGCAAGCGAGCCAGTTGCCACATCCTTAGCCCGCTCTGTACACGTAACACAGGGTAAGACGCGGTTCAAGCCGAATCGTTTTCGCTTGTTATAGAAGAGTTCATCGCCGAGTTCCCGCTTACACTGGTTGAACTGCGCGGTGCCGCACGCCAGAGATTGCCGAGGATTTAGTCTTTAGCTGATGAGGTTTGCGCCTGCTTGGCTCTGGCAACAATTTCGCGGACGTCGTTCAGGAGCGCCTGCGAATCGAAGATAACTCCATCACGAATCGTGTATTTGACGCATTGCTCGTGCATCTCTTTTCTGTCTGCGCCAACGCGCGTCACGCCATTTCCATAAAGCACTTTCACGTCCGCGAGCGGATTTTCTGTCAAGACCACCAAGTCCGCCAGATAGCCTGGGCGAATCAGTCCGAGTTCTGGATTCTTGACGACCTTTGCGCCGTTCTCCGTCGCCGCATGAATCGCCTCAAGAGGCGAGAACCCCGCTTCTTCGAGCATTTCGAGCTCTCGAATGGTTCCAAAACCCCATAAGCTGAAGAGGAAGCCGGTATCCGACCCTACTGCTACGACTCCGCCTTGATTTTTGTAGTCGTTGACGAACTCCATCCACCGCCGGTACGCCTTCGCCCAATCGGCTTCCTTGTTGGAAGTCCACTCGTAAAAATACGAAGCGTGATGTGCGGGGTTGGGCAAAAAGGAGTCCATCACCGTCGGCAGCGTGTACGTCGCATGCCATGGCAAGTTCGCCGCGCGCGTCACGTCGCGGTTCGCTTCGTAAATGCTGAACGTTGGAACCATGATGAAACCGGTTCGGTGCATCGTCTCCAGCAGCGATTGGATAACGTCTCCGTGCAGTTTTTCCAGGTCTGCTTGCAGCCACACACGCCCTGTTTCGAGGAAGCGATCCGGCTCGCTCGAATAGTTGTAGTTTGGCGGCAGATCCTGAATCGTCTTCGTTTTGAACGAGGATTCCGCGTAGCCATAGTGATGCTCGATCGTCGAGGCGCCCTCTTCCGCCACGCGCGCCGCATTCATCGGATACACGCCATCCTGGCCGATGTGAACGGCCACACCCATGCCGTTCTTTCTGGCCTCATCCGCAATCGCGTGGAACACATCCGGCCAAAGTCCCGGCTTGCCGAGAATCTTGATCCCATCCACGCCGGCGGCGTGCCATTCGTCCACGATCTGCCGCGCGCCTTCCGGATTCGAATAACGTGCATCGTCGCCGCGCCCCCAGAACGGATAGACATACATACGCGGCGCGACAATTTGATTTGCTGCAATCTTTCTCTTCTCCGCGACCATTCCTTTTGGATCTTCACGGCCCACGTTGAACGTTCGAATCGTGGTCACGCCGTGGCCCAGCAGCAGCTTGTAGATGTACTCCGCCGGAACTTCCTTGCTCTCGTTGATGTGAATGTGCACATCAATTAGGCCTGGTAGAACGTACATCCCTTTGCCCTCGATGACGCGGTCGGGCGGTTTTGTTTCTTTTCCGGCAGCTTTTTCGTCTCCTTGCCTGCTGCGGGCGATGGCGTCAACCGCCGCCACACGTTCGATCCGGTTTCCTTTGATGTAGATATTCACTGGACCAAACGTCGGCGCGCCCGAGCCATCAATCACGGTCACATCACGAATTTCGACCGACGCGTACGGCCCAGCCTGCTCCGCGCTATTCGCGGTCTGGCCTTGCATTCGGGGCGCGACAAGCAGCGCCAAAGCGCACGAACACAATAGGAGAAGCGCACTTCCCCTGAATTCGCTTCTTTTCATTGTCCCTGCCTCATTCCCCATGACGGATCCCATCTGAGGGGAGACGGAAGACTAGTTTCGTTGCCGCGGGAAGTCCAGCACAGATTGGGAATTGGCGAATCGGTTCTGGCAAGTAAGGGTGCAAATGCAAAGTCCAAACGAAATTCTAAGGGGTGAGGAAAGCTGTGGAAAACGTTAATCTGGTGTTGACATTGAAATATGAGATAGGCATACTAGGTGGGCTAGAAGGACGCCACTCTGCTGGACAGGGAGGCTTACCGCTCTTTGACAACCGATACGATGTGCCAGAATCTGTTCGAAACCATCCGGGTTTTCGAGCACGGATGGATTGAGTAAATTCGAGCGACAATAATTTGCTTGGGTCGGCTGGCTCCGGAGAAATCCGGGGCTTTTTTATGCCTGCTTAACGCAGGCAAACCCAAGCGACAGGTTTCAAACGAGAGTTTGATCCTGGCTCAGAACGAACGCTGGCGGCGTGCTTAACACATGCAAGTCGAGTGCGCGTCCGTAGCAATACGGATGGCGCACGGCGCACGGGTGCGTAACACGTGGGCAATCTGCCCTCCGATGGGGAATAACCCCGCGAAAGCGGGGCTAATTCCGCATAACATTCCCTGGACTCC
>Ga0187778_10000313_pt1 | contig 35128 bp, 35 predicted proteins | sample 1015_Q2_SP5_20_M_FD_132418 | JGI IMG/M metagenome (GOLD analysis project Ga0187778, IMG submission 132418) | Tropical peat soil microbial communities from peatlands in Department of Meta, Colombia - 1015_Q2_SP5_20_MG | ecosystem: Environmental > Terrestrial > Soil > Wetlands > Peat | place... | reverse complement strand
TATTACAGCCGGTCACGCCTACGTCAACGGCCGCGAAACCGAGCAGTGAGCTGCTCTTTGCTTTGATGGATACTGCCGGAACTTACCTAAATAATGTAAGAGCGATACCTCAAGTGCACACTGTGCTCAAGATACCGTAGGTGCAGATGCCTGAACACAATAGAGACCGCCGGGACAATTCATCCAACAATAGGCGAGGGGGTGATCGCGATTTGACACAGCGCGACTTCACAGGTGCATTACGAGATCTAGAGTGGTTCGCAGAAAAAGTTAAGCGTCTCTACCAGTCTGGCGACTTTGATGAAGTTATTCTGAATGTACATCGTATCAAGGAGATTTATCAACTATGCGTACAGAACGGTCAGCATAGCGCAACGGATTACAATCTTGACCAAGAATTACACGCACGTATAGAGCGAAACGCACCTATGCTTGATTACTGGTGGGAAATGGGCATCGTTCCTCGTCGTAGGATTGAGATTGACTCCAAAATTGCGGAACGAGCTTTGATGCTCTCTGACGATATGTACAAATATACTGCCGATTATCTTAGATATCGCTCGCTATCTACATCACCCCTAGCTCACTCAACGGTCGAGGAGATGAGTCATGCTCAAAGCAACCAACCAGCGAACACGCAACGTGCTGACTATCCTGCTACGCCAAAGCTGCTACAGGTGGATACGGGTGAACTCCTATATTTGACAAGACCGAGCATTTTAGGATTTGCGCTGCAGTCTAAGAGTATGATCGTCTTATTGGTCGCGTGCCTTTTGTCCTCCTTTTTCGTACGCAGTGTCATCGACATAAGCGTGATTGCGACCTTGTTCAGAATGACAGCCGTATTGCTTCTGCTCCTGATCGCCGCGAGGACGATTATTGCTGTATACTCTGAACAGTACGCGATCACGACGCGCACTGTCTGTATTACCAATGGCTTGTTGTTAAGAAAGAAAGTCAAAACGCCCATTTATCGGATAGCCAAGCAAACAGTCAAGCAGAGCCTCGGAGGAAGATTGCTGAAGATCGGAAACGTCTTTATGCGCACGTATAGCGGTCAGATAATCACGTTCAAGCAAATCCGCGATCCACAAGAAGTATCTGATTTGGTCGGTGAGTTACGCAGAAGAAGCGCTCGTTAGAGCTGTTGAAATGCTGGTGCAGCTCTGATGAGCTGCTGCACCTTGGCAAGTCTGTACTTTAGAACGCAGAATGCAACGCGATCGACGACGCTGAAGTGTAAATTACCTCCGGCAGCGTGCGGATGCCCGCCTCCTCCAAACAGCTTTGCTATGTGGTTGGCGACCGGTGCGACTGTTCTTATAGAGAAGATGCCGTTCGATCTCAGCACTATTTCAACTTGGGAGCCATATTTGTCTCTCAGTAGAGCGGCGATATCGCTTGAGTAACCATTGCTCACTGTAACGGCTGTGTTACCGTACACCTTAGATCGTCGCATCGCATTGCTAGCGATTCTCTCTTTCTTTTTTATCTGTACCTCGTACTGATGCTCGATATCTGCGTCTACAAAGACCCCTCGGGATAATTTTGCTGCAACGGCTGCTCGCCAGTCATCGTTGTTGATTACTGTGGAGAGGCGCTCAGAGCGTGGATCGTTGTTTATCCAAAAATCTCTATCTCTTCCTATCAACGCTATTTCTCGCGCAACGGAGTCATCCTTGAGTAAATCCTCGTAGACGATTTCACAGGCACATAATCGGGGATCGACGCGTAAATAATCGACCGTGTCCGCTATATTGTCCAGCGTACCACCATCCCATACGTGATGATCTCGCCATTCAACGCGCCAGCCGTCATCTTTCAATTGCTTTATAGCACTGGCGGCACTGAGCACACCACCCAGATCCGAAATGCAAAGAGTTAAGTCACGCGCTCGTCGCAGCTTACCGAATAGCTCTAAGTAGGAGCAGTAGTGCTGGACTGACGAAAAAACCGTCAAGATATCGCCATATCTTCTTCTCATTATAGCATCACAACATACGGCATCTAAATCCGTATGCGTTAGGTGAATTACATGTCCTCTAAATCTGCATAAAGCTTTAGACAAGTCGCTTTCTCGTTTAAGTAGCATAGAGATCCGCATCCGGTTTCTTGAGACGCATTTACGTTTACGGCCCATTCTATCTGCTGGGAAACACGTTATAGCCGAGATTCCGAGTCCGTACTAGCGGCTTAGTAATATGCCGTCGTGCTGACGGCGTAGCCTCGTATATTCCCAGTTTAATGTCTCTCACCACTGGAATTCCTTTTGCGTAAGCGCGTCGCTCGATCATCTTGCATGTTGAACATTTGAATCCTTTGTTTTTCCCGCGCGATTTCATACTCTTGTTACAGCACACTGGATTCGAACTGATGAAGCGTCTGCTGAGCTCGATGAGCTGCATTTTCTCTAAATGAAAACAGTTTTTGATGAAACTACCTTGCACGGCCACTGCGTCGCCAACGCACAATCGTCGGGCTGCGGCTCTAAATTGCTTTGTGGGTTCGAACACGGCGCAGAGTAGCACTCTCTCTTCATCGCTGACTTGAAAAAATGTGTGGCCTCCTTTAATCGTCCAAGGCTCTTTGCTGACGGTTGCGCGCACGTTATAAGAGCGCCCCTCAACTAGATCTCCAATCCGTCCTGTTTGAATGTGCATATCTGTGCCTTGATTCGTTTTGTAGAGGGCAAGGTACTCAAACGGTTCTGAAATGATCTTGCCATGGGCTGCTAAAATATGGCATGGATCATCTCCTCTGATCCCGTACAACACCGGATCCGGAGAATGCGGTGAGAAAGTGATCGTTTCGTTTTTCCTGTCCACAGTATCCCACGTGTATGGGTACGTCGCGATGTCAGCGCGATACACCGACCCCCTGTGTATGTATCGCTCTTTTTTGAAATTTTGCTTGTAACGATAAGCAATAAGCTCGTACGTGTAGTCTTTTTCGAGAACGGCGCCAATGGCTGCCAGTGCGCCGATTAAACCTCGGCCGTTTTTGTAAGATAGAAAATCGATGCCATAGCGGTCGATGAGTTCCGCCGCTTGCCCTATCTGGAGCTCTGCTCGCATAGCTTCTCGTGCGAAAGCTTGCACTTCTGATGGTGGAAACTCACAATCGAACAAAACTACGCCTGGATTCGTGTTTTCGTGATTGAGATGCGCCATTTTTTCGATGTGCTGCTGTACGATATCTTTTACCTCGTAAGAATTCTTAATGAAAATGCCAATGGCAGCGTTCCCTCGAGTTTTGAATCGTATGGTTGGATTCAGTCGGACTAAGTAAAGGCTGACCACCTCTCTCAGTTCGGTCTCAAGTGCGGTTTTGAGTACAGTTGCGAGATATGTTGTACACATTCCGTCTTTTGAATCTGTGTCATCGATTCCGATAAGCATCTGACATGAGGATCTCATTTTTTATAGATAAAACTATATAAGTAACTTTTTGGCACCCTGTGCCTGACGACATTTTCGAAAATTATGAGAAATGCTTTAAGCAAACAAGGACACAATAGAGTCACAAGAACATGCGCCAAGATCTGTTGATAGACAGGACCAAGCAAGTGCTGCATGCGGCTGGCTTCGTCACGTCAAAACGATGCGATGTTCGTTCGCGATGTTTTGACATTGCTGCTAGGAAAGGCATCATTGTGCTTTTTATAAAGATGCTTTCAAACATCGACGGCGTGAGTGAAGTCACAGCACTTGAATTGAAAAAACTTGCCGAGTATTTCTCCGCCTCCCCTCTGCTTGTCGGTGAGAAGTCTAGAAATCGCCAGTTACAAGAGGGCGCGGTGTATGCACGCTACGGCATCCCGGCTGTCAACGTTGATACACTATCGGACTTTTTCATAAATCAGGTGCCTCCTCTCATCTATGCGGCTCCTGGCGGTTTGTATGTTAAACTAGATGAGCATGCGCTAAGCGAGGCTCGAGTTCGCAAAAATCTTTCGCTAGGGGCGATAGCTTCGCAACTTGGTGTTTCTCGCCGCAGCATTCGGAAGTACGAGGAAGGAATGGATGCCAAAGTAGAAATCGCTATCAGACTCGAAGCCGTTCTCGATGCGCCTCTAGCAGTCCCCGTGACGCTGCTTGTGCACGATGCTCCGCGCCAGGAAGCAGCGATAAGTAATTCAATGCCCCCTTTAGAAATGCGCGCAATGTCGATACTCATCGAGTTAGGGTTTAGCGTATTTCCCTTATCGCAAGCCCCATTCGATATGCTCTCACAAATCAAAGAAGAAACACTGCTCACAGGAATTAGCAAGAATGCGAGCATGATGACAAAACGAGCAGAGCTCATGAGTAGCATCTCTCGAGTCGTGTCCGCTCATTCTTTGTATATCGCAGATGAGGAACCAAAGCATTTGCGCATCTTCGACACCGTCATCATTCGCTTCAAAGAGCTCGAAGATTTGAACAGTCCAAGAGAGCTGCTGCACTTAGTAAAGGAACGATCACAAGGATAGAGCCTTACTCTGCTGTAGCCGAGCTAGACACAACGTTTTTATAGAACTTTCTGCATAGTAAAGCCAGAACTTACACGTATAAGGACCGATCACATCAAAGGAGGAAAAATGGCAGGACAATTAGGAGGACAAGTCGGACAGCTGGGTGGACAGCCGATATTGATCCTTAAGGAAGGAAGTCAACGGACCCGCGGAAAAGAAGCACAGGGCATGAACATTACGGCAGCAAAAGCCGTAGCATCGGCCGTTAGAACAACGCTGGGCCCAAAAGGCATGGACAAGATGCTTGTCGATACGCTGGGTGACGTGGTCATTACAAACGATGGTGTTACCATACTTAAAGAGATGGACATCGAGCACCCTGCGGCCAAGATGATCGTTGAAGTAGCTCGCACTCAAGATGACGAAGTGGGAGACGGAACCACAACGGCAGTAGTTATTACTGGAGAGCTCCTTCGAAAAGCTGAAACCCTTCTGGAACAGGATGTACATCCAACCGTAATTGCTTCAGGTTTTAGACTCGCAGCAGTTAGGGCTCGGGAGATTCTTGACACTATTGCCCTCAATGTGTCGCCTGAGGATGACGAACTGCTGAAAAAAGTTGCGGTCACCGCGATGACAGGCAAAGGAGTTGAAGCATCTAGGGAAAAACTCGCCGCGCTTTGCGTAAAAGCTGTCAAGGCTGTAGTAGAAGAGGAGAATGGGAAGCACGTTGTCGATATTGATAACGTAAAAATCGAAAAGAAGGTTGGCGGCGGCATTGAATCGTCCGAACTCGTCGAGGGCATGATAATCGATAAGGAACGCGTGTCGACCGGCATGCCAAAGACCGTAGAAAGCGCTAACATTGCCCTAATCAACGGAGCAATTGAGCTTAAGGACACCGAGGTTGACGCTGAAATATCAATTACGTCACCTGATCAACTGCAAGCGTTTCTTAGCCAAGAAGAGAACATGATAAAAGGCATGGTCGATCGAATTACGAGCAAGGGCGCCAACGTCGTATTCTGTCAAAAAGGAATAGACGACTTGGCACAACACTATCTGTCGAAGGCAAACATCCTCGCGGTACGGCGTGTCAAGAAGAGCGACATGGAAAAGCTTGCACGTGCAACCAACGGAAAAATTGCTTCCAGCGTAGATGAACTTGAAAATAGCGATCTTGGCCATGCAGGGCTCGTTGAGGAGCGAAAAGTGGGCGGCGACGAGATGATATTTGTGGAGGATTGCGAGAATCCTAAAGCCGTATCAATAATGCTGCACGGCGGAACAGAGCACGTCGTCGATGACTTAGAAAGAGCTGTGACCGACGCACTTAGGGTTGTAGGCGTGACCATAGAAGATGAAAAACTAGTAGCGGGCGGGGGCTCCGCCGAAGTCGAACTTGCTCTAAAATTAAGAGACTACGCTTCGACAGTCGGCGGTCGTGAGCAACTGGCCATAAACGCTTTTGCTGACGCTTTGGAGGTCATTCCTAAGACGCTGGCTGAAAATGCGGGTCTCGATACTATAGACACGTTGGTTGAGCTCAGATCAAAACACGAGCAAGGCAAAAAGAACGCAGGATTAAACGTTTTTACCGGCGATGCAATCGACATGCTCGAGGCAGGCGTCGTTGAGCCCCTGAGGATAAAGACGCAAGCCGTCGGTTCCGCATCGGAATCCGCTGTCATGATTTTGCGGATAGATGATGTTATAGCGGCAAGCAAAATGGCGGCGCCACCGATGCCAGAGGGCGGCGCTGGCATGGGCGGCATGGGCGGCATGGGCGGCATGCCCGGCATGGGCGGCATGCCTCCTATGTAAAAGCTGCCTATCTCCCCCCCTTTTTTTGCTAATCCTCATAGTGCCCTGTTTCCAGAGCTGCGTAGCTTTAAATACTGGTGACGAGAGACAAAGTTATAGGAGCGCAAAATGATTCAAATAACAGAAACAGCGGCCAAAGAATTGAAAGATCTCCTAGAAAAGGAGGGCAAGTCAGACTTCGGTTTGAGGATATCATATGGCGGCATGGGATGCGGAGGTCCGCAGTACGCGATGTCGCTAGACGAGAACCCAACAAAGGGAGAAGACGTGCGAGAATCAAATGGCGTCAAAATGTTCATGGAAAAGAACGTGGAAGCGGCATTGGACGGCGCACAGATCGATTTTGTTGATGATCCGATGTTTGGAAAAGGATTTACTATCAAGCACCCGAGTCTGACCGGATGCGGATCCTGTGGCGGCGGCTGCGGTTAATCGACAGCCGCGTTTTCATTATTCTTCTCAAACTGAGCGTTTCCTACTCTTTTATCGCTATAGTATTTTGTTAGTGTTTTGCGACTTGTAGCTCGCCTGATCTTCGAGCTCAAGTTGCTTCGCGGAGAAAGAGTTAAAGAATATTAATGTCAATTGATGATCGCAATGATCGGCATGGTTCTCTGCGGCGGATACGGTAAGCGCCTTAAGCCTTACACCCAGGATCTGCCGAAGCCACTTATAGAAATAAAAGATGATTATACTATCTTGGATAGACAGCTCTTCGATATGGCAAATAGTGGAATTGAGAGAGCTATTTTATTGACCGGGTACTTGAGCGAGAAGATAGAGGAGCGTTACGAGAACAACTACCACGGCATGGACATTGAGTACTCAGTCGAAGATAAGCCGCTTGGCACCCTTAACGCAATCAAGCAGGGGATTGCATTGCTGAAAGAAAAGGAAATTGTGCTGCTTCGAAACGGCGACGTCGTTTCAGATATCAATCTAAAAAAGATGATCAAAAAATACGAGAGCAGCGATTTTCAAGCGATGATGTTTGTTACGAAAATGCGCAGTCCGTACGGCATTGTGGAACTGGGAGAGGATCACATTCGGTCGTTCAAGGAGAAACCTCTGCTGGATTATTACATAAATGGCGGGATCTACATTCTCGATACCGACATACCATTCAGCAACTTCGAAAAAGGCGAGATAGAGAAAACGGTTTTTCCCGTTCTCGCCGATACAAATCAGCTAGGATACTACAAAGAGAACACATTTTGGATGTCTATCGATACAACCAAAGATCTGGAGGAGATAAAAAAGGAATACGCAAATAGAACAGACAAACCCTGGGGTTATGAAAAGGTGCTAATTAGTACTGAGAACTTCCTGACTAAGGAAATATATATAAAAGAGGGCTACACGACGTCCTATCACTATCATAAAGACAAAGAAGAATCAATCTACATGCTCGAAGGCTCTTGTTACGTACAATTTGACCAGAGGAAGGAATTCTTCGGCAGAAATGATACCATGCATATACCACATGGAGCCCCACATAAAATCGTTGCGACCGAAAACTCACTCATGCACAGCATCTCAACGCCCTTCACTGATGACATAGTAAGGATAGAAGACTATTACCCCGCGCGCTAACATAGAAGCCACGTCTGAGCTTCACGACTGTATCACTCACAAATACGCATTTACGATGTTACAACAACATGCAACGAATTGTCGCTCTAAAGGTAATCAAGAGCGACTTGCGCGAAACTAAGCTCGCACTTTTGCCGCAATTGTGCTTTTCATGAGAGTCGGATTTACCGCCTTGGCGCTATTCGATGACTCTTTTGGTTCGATTTTAAATACTGCCCAAACGGACAATTTCGATACCGTCGAACTACTTTGTGAAGGGCCTTACCTGCCACGGTATGCTCTGCAAGACATCAATAAATTCGAAAGCGCATCTCAATATGACGTCGAACTTACCATACATTCCCCAACTGTCGATCTTAACCCTGCTAGTCTCAACGTAGGAATCCGTGACGAAACAAAAAAACAACTCCAAGAAACGGTAGATCTCGCTGCAGCACTCGAAGCATCTACGATAACCACGCATCCAGGGTATGTCAAAAGGATAAGTGAAAGAATCACAGCGAGGGCGTTAGACTTTGCACTGCAAGTTCTTGGTGAATGGGCAGATTACGCGATAGAAGTAGGAATAAAGCCGTCGATCGAAAACATGCCGAATAATTCCAAATACTTCTGCACCGATGTTTCTGAACACACGCTCTTCGTTGAAACGTGCGGCACTTTAGCAACGATTGACGTCGGCCACGCAAACACCACTAACGCTCTTACAAGCTTTTTGCAGGCTGACTTCGAAGTAGCTTATTATCACGTGAGTGACAACAATGGCGTGCGTGATCAACATCTTCCTATCGGAGATGGAACTGTTGACTGGAGATTGCTGAGAGGCATTGAGAAAGCGATAATTGAAGTCAACGATTATGAAGCAGTAAAAAAAAGCCGAGCTCTTTTATGTGCCCGATGAAGTAATAAGGACAAAGGAAAGCTTTGTCCGTAAATAGCTAAAGTCATCAGGGAGACACCTTGAAACCGCTGTCGTTACTGAGCGAGATACCGACCTGTGAATTGAGAGCACGTATTTTTCGGACTATCTGGCGCCAGTGTCCCCCTTTCCAAAATATCTTTCCGCACTGCTTACACTTGTAAAATTCAGTATACCTCTGAACGAATTTATCTATGTCCACGCCCTTTGAGCGCAGGTTCGAGATCTCGCTCGACTGGCGAACATTCGTAGGCGTGGCAGATTGAATGCTTCCGTTACAGACAGTACATCGAAGAATGTTAGGTTCGTCTGCAAATTCTAATCCGAAACACTGGCGTACCTGGTTCAGTTGGCGTAGCACATCGCCGTCTTCTACAAAAAGCGTGGGTATGCCGTGCCCCTCTTTCGCGCGTCTATGAAGCTGCGTGTCACGAGTCAGGAGGATTCGCTGCTCAAGTGATGATAGCTTAAGCATGTAGGTATCCTCTTCTGCATTTGATAACTCTGAAAACGAATTTGCGCTTGTCGTGTCGTAACCTAAGATTCTCAGCCACGAACATAAACGCCCTAACATTCTATCCGTTAGAAACTTCATAACACCTTCCGAATCACGGCTTGAACGATCTATTGCTAGGCTGGCTATTTGCAAGATAAGCCTCCCACAGGGCTCGTTTCCGCTTGAAAGTTGAGTAGCTCACACCGAGTTCCTTAGAGAACTCTTTCGAGCTCTTTCTTTGGTTCTTGGGCATCGCTAGCCATCGCAATAACTTATCTTGGTCGAAATCGATCTTCAGATCGCGCTCGTTTAGCAACCCCAATAAGACGCGGGCTCCCTGGATTTTCCTCTTGTCTATCCGAACTCGTTTTCCCAATTCAGCATCGCTGGGATAGCCCTGGTAAAAAAAACTAGAGTCTGCTGATTGCGCAATGTTCTGGTACTCCTGCTTAATTCGTAGTAGCTGCGCTGGAGCGATGCGGATGTGGCTGTTTTCGAGAAGCTTCGCCATGTGTTCTATATCGCTTTGAGGATCTAGTTCAGCTGATAGAGTACGTTCCACAAATCTGTTGGCTTTTTCCCGCGCGGTATCCGGAATATTGATCGGGCTAAATCTGTTCAAAAATCGGTTTCTTGAGACCTCAACGAGCAACCCCTCTTTTGCCAATTGTTGAACAACGCCAATGACGTTTTCAGGGTATATCCCTAGAGACTCGCCATAACTAACAATATCATCTATGTACACACCTTTCAGCCTGCTTGATGGACTCAGAGAATTAATGATGTGTACGATAGTTTTCCGTGCGTGTATCAGTTCGTTATCGTGTACCAAATTTGACGTGGTGTTCAACTAGCAACCTCACACAACTATTGGATGTTCTGAAATGCACTGCTAGAAACATATGACGTTGTACTAATTTATATTTTTTTGATCCGAGCGTTTTTTTAAGATGCTTTCTTCTACTGCAATATCCTGCTTGCGGCCAGCATAGCTCTCCTTGCCTGAAGCTCGCACCTTTCTCGCAGAAGAGCAGATGTACGAATAGTCAGCGCGCTGGCGGGGAAAGAAGCAAACGGTGACACACGAGCACCAACATGCATAGGATTAAAGGCACACACACGTAGCAATCAAATCGCGTTCACTGCCTGCCGCATAGAAGCGCGTCCCGGCAGTGAAATGTCCTCAAATCCCGTTGTAATGCCTTGATTTTGGGGTGGCGTCACAGCAACACGCCTTTTCACACTAGATAAGAATATTAGAGCAAAAATGGCGTGGGGTTTGACAAAAGACAATCTGCCGATCTCTTACTGCACTGTTGAGTTGAAATCACATTGTGCCGAAAGGGGGTATTCATCACTTGCCCATCCACCAGTACGTCTAGGCTCTGTCTTCGTTGACAAATCTTTATTATGAAGCGAGTTTTAGAATTAATCGATAACGCTCAACTACAAAATCGCACCTTCTGCTGTGTACAACGGGCGTAGCGCAATACTAAGCTATAGAACAAGCAAAATAGATCGGAAACATTAATGTCAGATTCTCAAACTAATTTCAACTTGATCGCGATGGAGAAAGCGCTCTTAAAACAATGGGAAGATAAGAGTATTTTTGAGAAAAGCGTGAACGCTAACAAAGGGGCTAAGCTGTTCAGGTTTATTGAGGGGCCGCCGACTGCAAATGGTTCTCCTGGCGTCCATCACGTGTACGCGCGCGTGATTAAAGATCTCTTTTGTCGATACAAGAATATGCGGGGTTATTACGTCCCTCGAGTTAGCGGCTGGGACTGTCACGGTCTTCCTGTTGAGATCTCTGTTGAGAAAGAGCTTCAGTTCGAGGATAAAGCTCATATCGAGACTTATGGAGTCGAAAAATTTAACGAAGTGTGCCGTAGCTCAGTATTCAGCCACATAGACGAGTGGTCAGAAATGACAAAGCGCATTGGCTTCTTCATCGATCTTACCAAGCCATTTACGACCATGGACCCAAGCTATATAGAATCGGTATGGTGGTCGCTTAAATGCCTATGGGAACGTAATCTTATATACGAAGGCCATTACGTAGTTCCCTATTGCCCACGATGCGGTACTGCGCTAAGCACGCACGAGGTGGCGCAGGGTTATATGACGATAACGGAAGAAGCAATTTTCGTCAAATTTTCACTGACTGATGAACCTTCAACGTTTTTGCTGGCTTGGACGACAACGCCGTGGACTTTGCTTTCCAATGTGGCATTAGCTGTCAATCCCGATATCACTTATGTGAAAGTGAAACTGGAAAATCAGTACTTGATTCTCGCAAAAGAGCTGCTTCGAACGATCATGCAGAGCCAAGCCAGTTACGAGATAGTCAAGGAGTTCCCAGGAAAAGAATTGAGCAGCATAGGATACCGTGCCCTTTTTGGCCATAACGAATATAAAGTGGTTGTGGCTGACTTTGTCAGCACGGGCGAAGGTAGTGGAATTGTTCACATCGCCCCCGCATTCGGAGAGGAAGATTTTAACGTAGCGCGGACTGAAAATCTGCCGCTTGTTCAGCTTGTGAATCCGGACGGACGCTTTGATCGGCACGTCGATTTGGTGGGTGGACTATTTTTCACAGAGGCGAACCCAATTATTATTGAAAATCTCAGAACGCGAGACTTGCTCTTCAAGACTGAAATGTATGAGCATAGCTACCCGTTTTGTTGGCGTTGCGAAACGGCGCTCATGTATTACGCAAGGAAGGCGTGGTTTGTGCGTATGAGCTCTTTGCGCGATGAACTTGCGCGCAACAATGAACGTATACGGTGGCATCCGCCTACAGTAAAAAGAGGGCGCTTTGGGAAGTTCATAGAGAACGCGCGAGACTGGGCGTTAAGCCGCGAGCGCTACTGGGGGACGCCGTTACCGATATGGAAATGTGAGGACAATCACATCTCATTTATCGGGAGTATAGCCGAATTGCAGCAAAAAACAGGATCCAAAACAGCGCCCAAGGATGTGCATAAGCCTTACATAGATCAAGTTAGCTTCTGCTGTGATACCTGCGGCAAACTAATGCGCCGTATACCTGATGTAATCGATTGCTGGTACGATTCAGGCTGTGCTCCTTTTGCTTCTCTCCATTATCCATTCGAGCAGAATGAAGCGTTTAAGATGCCTGTCGATTTCATAGCTGAGGGCGTTGATCAAACCCGTGGCTGGTTTTATAGCATGCACGCAGTCGCTACAGCTGTTTTTGGATCGAATGCGTATAGAGACGTAATCAGCCTCGGCCATATTGTTGACGAACTTGGCCGCAAAATGTCGAAAAGCAAAGGTAACGCGATAGATCCGTGGCGGATACTGGATAACGAGGGCGCTGACAGTCTCAGGTGGTATCTTTTCAGCGCAGGCGGCCCTGGAAATCCTAAAAAATTCTATGAGGCAGCCATTGTTGAGTCGCAGCGCAAAACTATTTCGACACTTTGGAATGCCCTCTCATTTTTCGGAACATACGCTGATATTGATCACTACGATCAGGCATGGTGGCTACCAGATACGCAAAGAAGTCTCATCGACAGATGGATGCTTTCGAGACTAACAAGACTGACAACACAAATCACTCGATGCATGGATCTCTACGATTATTACGCGGCAACTGTAGCTATTGATTCATTCATAGACGAGCTGAGCAACTGGTTCATTAGAACATCGAGAAGACGTTTTTGGAAAAGTGAACAAGACGCAGATAAGAAATCCGCTTATGTGACACTTTTTGAGGTTTTGTGGACACTTTCTAAACTGACCGCACCTTTTACACCATTCATCTCTGAGCATATCTATAACGCGATGTCTCAATATGCTGAAGCCTCCAAAGAAAGCGTCCATCTCGAATCATATCCGCGCCCCAACCACAACCAGGCAAATCCAAAAATTGAACGACAGATGGACTACACGAGGAGAATTGTTGAAGCAGGAAGAGCCGCGCGATCCGCTGCGCACATAAAAACGCGGCAGCCTCTTCGGCGGCTCATTTGTATCGGAAGAGATCTTGAACACGAGGAGCTCAAATCGCTTGTCAAAAATGAGCTAAACGTGAAAGAGGTTCATTTCAAAGCGCATGAGTCAGAGTTCATCGAGTACGACGTGACGCTCAACTTCAGCGCTGTAGGTCCGAAATACAAGAAGCTTGTCCCAAGGATTAAAGAGATGTTGAACACGCTTTCGTGGGATACTGCAGCAAACAGACTAAGCGAAGGAGTGGAACTCAATATTGACGGCATGCCGATTACCTTGTCGAGGGAAGATCTAACCGTTTCTGAAAAACCGAAAGCACATTTTGTTAAGGGCGAATCCGGCGGCCTTGTCGTCTTTTTAGACAGCGAAATCACACGAGAACTTAGCAATGAATTGATGATAAGAGAAATCATCAGGAGAATCCAAGTTATGCGCAAAGAGTTAAACCTCCCGTACACGGCGCACATAGTGGTAGGATACCGCACATCTGCCGAAGTCTCACGGGCTATCCAAGCTTTTTGCTCCTATGTGAAGGAAGAAACCTTGTCGACCTCAGTTAAAGAGGGAGACATAGCAGATGCGCGACTCACGAAAGAATGGACAGTGGACGGACGTCGTATCGTGCTTTCGATAGCGGAGTGAGCCCGTGGACTTGAAGGAATGGGAGCCCATATATAAGCAGATACTGATTGATTTCGGATTCAGTCGAGCTGATGATGAACACGCCGCTCTGATCCTATCTCAACTATTGAAGGCCAAAGGATGCTTTGATAAATCGCTTGAGCGGCTCGAACGCATTATTAAAGGACATAGCGTCATCATATGCGGCAAGGCCCCAAGCTTGATACGAGACATTAAAAGTGGCAAAATTGACCCGAATGAGGTCATCATCGCCGCCGATGGAGCCACTTCCGTGTTATTATCCCAGGGCGTTATACCAACTATTGTAGTTTCAGATCTCGATGGTGAAATCGATCACTTACGAGCAGCAAATATCATGTGTGCGACAATGGTAGTTCACGCGCACGGCGACAACGTCGACAAACTCCGAGCGTATGTCTCTTCACTAAGCGACGTGGTTGGCACTACACAGTCCCAGCCGCTACCAAACGTACTTAACGCAGGTGGTTTTACTGATGGGGATAGAGCCATTTTCTTGGCACAGGAGTTTGGTGCACGTCGAATCAGCGCTATCGGATTCGATTTTTCAGATACGAGCGCGACAGCTCAGAAATTGAAGAAGCTCAAGTGGGCGCAGCGACTACTGGAACCAATGGACGTGAACTTCAAATGAGCCTGTCCATTGCTCTTGCTGGTAAGCCGAACACCGGCAAATCAACCTTTTTTAAAGCTGCAACACTAGCAGACGTCGAAATTGCGAACTATCCGTTTACGACGATAGATGCCAACCGCGCGATATCTCACGTTCGCACACAATGCCCGTGCGATCAGCTCAGCGCTCGCTGTGGCTATTGCATCGACGGCGTCAGGTTTGTTCCTGTAGAACTTGTTGACGTGGCTGGCTTAGTTCCTGAAGCCCATAAAGGGCGTGGACTGGGCAACGCCTTTCTCGATAATCTCCGACAATCAGAAGCGATCATTAACGTCGTGGATGCATCAGGAGGGACTGACATAGAGGGAAATGTGCTAGGTACGTGCTCACACGATCCTTTGGAAGATGTGCGTCTGCTTGAAAATGAGCTCTCGTTGTGGATAGCCGGAATTGTCAAAAAGAACTGGCTACGACTTACTAAGAGAGTGGAACCGAGAGCGGCGATCATCGACTTCATCGCAGCTCAATTAAGCGGCCTAAATATAAACGAGCACCATGTTAAAACCGCTTGTATAAAACTCGGGTTATTGGACAAGCAGCCGGCGAGTTGGAGCGAAGAAGACATCGTGACTTTAGCCCACGAGCTGAGAAAAAGCACAAAACCGATTGTTGTTGCTGCAAACAAAAAAGATGTTGCCCCAAGACAAATGATGGAGCGAGTCACACAAGCCTGCAAAGACGCAGTTCCAACGAGCGGGGCCGCTGAACTTGCGCTTCGACTTGCTCACCAGAAAGGAGTGACAGATTATGTTCCGGGCAATACGCATTTTCATATTATCGGCCAAGCCAACGAAGAACAAAGAAGGGCCCTGGAGCGATTACAACACTTTGTGGCACAGGCGGGCACAGGAGTTCAGGCGTGTCTGAATAAAGTCGTTTTCGACATTCTCAAGTATATCATAGTATTCCCAGTGGAGGACGAAAATCGGTTGTCTGACAAAGAGGGGCGCATATTGCCTGACGCGTTCCTGATCAAAGCAGGTCAAACAACGAGAGATCTTGCGTTTAAGGTTCATTCTGACATAGGGAAGGGCTTTATCTACGCAGTTGACGCGCGCACCAAGAAAAGACTGGGGGAACACCACGTTTTGGAGGACGGAGACATTATCAAGATAGTGACAACAAGTCGTACCAAGTAGGAAAGATATAAGTTCGATGATCTTCTTTTGTAAAGTGCGCCCGACATATCCGATTTCTGGATTCTTCGAAATGCGGCTCAAACGCCGAACCAACTGTGAGAGAGTTAGAATGCAATCAATGTATGCTCGTATGAGAGATGCCTGGAGAACCGCTGACAGCGAGAATAGCAAAAGCTTGGCGTGGCAACGCCGACAAGCATGGCGGCACGAGGCGGCAGTCACCCGTATTGAAAGACCTACTCGGCTGGACCGAGCCAGAACCCTGGGCTATAAAGCGAAACAAGGCGTTATTATGGCTCGCGTGAGGACGTGGCGTGGAGCTAGGAAGATTCAACGTCCGCGTGGGGGTCGCCGGACAAAACATTTGGGCGTTAACCGAATTGCGCCCCGAAAGAGCGCACGACGGATCGCAGAAGAACGTGCGGCAAACAAGTTTCCAAATCTGGAGGTTTTAAACTCGTATTGGGTTGGACAAGATGGGAAATCTAAGTGGCACGAAGTCATACTCATCGATCCAAATCATCCGTCTATTTTAAACGACCGTAATCTCAGTTGGATCGCCCACGTGAGAGGTCGCGCATTCAGGGGCAAAACCAGCGCAGGCCAAAAAGGGCGTGGACTGAACAGAAGAGGACGAGGCGCTGAAAAAGTGCGCCCTTCTATCAACGCTCACGGTCGAAGGGGGAAATAAGCCTCCTTGCGAGAGACGTCGCTTGCCTGACGAGCGGATTCGGACGGCTGATCACCTGCCGCACAGAAAATTAATTCATAGCATATCTGTCAGTGCTTTAGTGCATGCTACGGAGGATAAACACAGAGTACTCCACGCTGTGCGTCTCCTCGTACCGAACGATGTTGCAATCGAACAGCATCAAGTTACCGGTCATTTCGGCAATCCTATCACTATTCTAAAGGCGCGAACAGAACGACCACAGGCCATACACCAGATTATCCGCGTCATCACTACAAAGCTCTCGAATAACGAGCTAATGCACGTGCAAAAACAAATTGCTCAGCACATCGATCACAACTGCAATCTTTTCATAAGATTTGAAAAACAAAAGGCCGCACGAGGAATACTCACGTTGGGCACGGAAGATCCTATCCTAACTAAAATAAAGATCGCAGCTTACCCAGCGTGTCATGAGGTTGCGACAGAGATTGCTCGGGAGCTCTGGAAGGATGCACCGTTACGTTGACCTTGGCGTTCACGCCTTTCCAGAGGGCGCAGACACGCCGAAAAGATTCGAATTGGTCGCAAGAAGGTTAGGATTTTATAACATTGGAATCGTCTATCACTCGCCTTACTGGACTCAACTGTCTGATCCTCGCTTGATTTCAGGAGTCGAAGTAGTAGCTGAGAGCGTTAGCGAGCTGCAGAAGAAAATTGCCTCGTACAGGCACGCTGTGACGATATTGAGCGTGCATGGGGGGAACGAAAAAATAAACAGGTCCGCTTGCAGAGATGATCGTGTAGACATACTCATGCATCCAGAAAGCGGTAAACATAACGGTTTGAACCAAGTTACCGCAAAACTTGCTAAGAAAACCGGCGTCGCCATAGGATTCAGTCTTGATTACTTCTGGAAAACCAAAGAATCGGAAAAATCTCGCCTCCTCGCCTTTCAACGGAAGAATATCGCGCTGTGCAAGAAATTTGGGCTGGGCGTCATTATCACTAGTGATGCATATTCCCACTATGATCTTCGAGCCCCAAGAGAGTTGAAAGCCCTTGCACGGCTCTTGTTATTGAAACCAAACGAGTCTGATGCGGCTCTTTCGAGCATACCGCTGCAAATCATAGAGCGTAGATCTCAGATGTAACTGAAGATAGATTATGAAAGTCCTTTCACCCACTCTCCGAGATAACTATCGATACGTCGCTTTTACGACGTTTCTTGAAGAGCCAGTGAAGTTGCATGTTTTGCAGAAAGAAATAGCGACGGTCGCACTGGGGCTTTTCGGAGCTGTCGGTGTTAGCCAGTTTTCGATGAAGATCATCGCGTTTGATGGCGCAAGCGGCATTGTGAGGTGCCATTATAAGCACGTTGATGACATGCGAGCCGTACTTGCAAGCTTAAGCAGAGTGGGAAACTCACGCATATGCGCGGTGGTAATGGGCATCTCTGGAACGATAAAGACGGCCACAGAAAAGTATTTACAAATTGAGATGAAATTACGACGCAATGTATCTTCTTGTGTGACAGCGCCCGTATCGGGAAAAGTTGTAAGGATACGTGGCAACGAAATTGACATAATTTCAGAAGATAAAGAAATTACAGATCGTGCGGATGTCCAATTCATCGGGATCACGGTCGATGATAATGAGAGGCTGATATAATGCAGATGGCACCACAAATGGGATACGATAGGGCAATCACTGTGTTCTCGCCAGATGGCAGGCTCTTCCAGGTCGAGTATGCACGCGAAGCGGTAAAGCGCGGTACCACTTCGGTCGGGATAAAAGCCAAAGACGGTGTCGCTCTTCTTGTTGACAAAAGAATCACTAGCAGGCTTTTGGAGCCTCAGTCTACAGAAAAGATATTTCAGATAGACGATCATATTGGGGCGGTTACGTCGGGCTTAGTGGCCGATGCACGCGCGTTAATAGATAGAGCGCGCGTCGATGCGCAGATCAACCGAGTCGTTTATAACGAACCGATCAGTATCGAGATTCTGGCGAAAAAAACTTGCGATCATAAACAAACATTTACGCAGTATGGGGGCGTGCGGCCTTATGGGACTGCCTTGCTCATTGGAGGGATCGATGATTCGGGCCCTCGACTTTTTGAAACAGATCCAAGCGGGGCTCTTCTCATGGTGAAAGCTACTGGAATTGGTTCAGGCAGGAACGCCGTTATGGAGGTTCTCGAACAGAAATACGATGAAAATGCAGACCTGGACAACGCCATCAACGTCGGGCTAGAGGCCTTGTACAAAGCGACTGAAGGCAAACTCACGCAAGACACGATAGAAATAGCTGTAATAGATGCAAGGGATAACCGTTTTAGAAAGATTACAACAGAAGAACTTGCATCATACATAAAGACGGTTGTTGACAGGACGCGTCAGGAATAGGGCGACTTTCGCCCCTGAAGCCCGGTAAAACTGGACCTACACGGGTACCGAGAAAATGGTGTCGCTCGACAACGCCGTTATCGCTCGATTTACGAGAAGTGGAGAACATTTTGAAGTGCTCGTAGATCCTGAAAAAGCGTTACAATTTAGAGAGGGGCACGATATCGACATGGACAGTGTTCTTGCAATTGAGGAGATATTTAAAGACGCGCCGAAAGGAGAGAGAGCGCCTGCAGAGGCATTAAAAAAGACATTTGGCACTAACGATGCTATCGAAGTGGCACAACGGATAATAAAAGAGGGCGAACTTCATCTCACCGCGCAGCAGAGACGCGAGCTTCAAGCGCATAAGAGGAAACAGGTCATCAATGCCATTACGGCCAACGCGATAAATCCTCAAACAGGGTTACCTCATCCGCCGCAGCGGATAGAAAAGGCTTTAGATGAAGCAAAAGTTAACATAGACCCTTTCAAAAGCGTCGACGAACAAGTGAACATCTCGTTAAAAGCGATCCGACCCCTTATTCCTATCAAGTTCGAAGAGATCAGCGTGGCCGTCAAAGTCCCAGCACATTATGTTGCCAAATCATATGGCCCGATCCAAAGTTTCGGCAAGCTGATTCGGCAGGAATGGCAGCAAGACGGCTCTTGGATAGGCGTTGTTCGGTTCCCGGCAGGTCTGCAGAATGATTTTTACGAACTGGTCAATCGACTGTCCCGAGGAGAAGCAGAGACCAGAATTTTGAAGTGATATGGACGAAGATGAAGAAACAAGACAAAATGGATAAAACGATCGTTGTGCCGGGAGATCTGCTTTCTGATGAAGTCTCAAGGGCTGCTGATGGGACTTACGTTCAAAATGAACGAGTCTACTCACTCGTGTACGGACTTCTCGATGATAAGGATAAAATCCGGGTGATTCCGCTTTCTGGTAAGTATTTGCCGACGGAGGGTGATACCGTCATCGGGATGGTATCAGATATCAGCTTTTCGAACTGGAAGATAGACATCTGCTCTCCTTACGAAGCGCTCATGCACATATCAGAGTATCCGCACCGAATTGATTCGAGCGAGATGGGGAGAATAATGAGGGTCGGCGATCTTGCTATTTTTAAGGTCGTCGATGTCGATCCATCAATGAAGGTGGAGCTAGCACCCAAAGAGGGGCAACTGCGCGTTCTAAGGAGCGGGCGGATTGTTGAGATATCTTACACTAAAGTTCCCAGGGTCATTGGAAGAGCCGGCTCAATGATAAGCTTGCTTAAAAGCAAACTGGATGTCAGTATACTCGTTGGAAAAAACGGTCGTATTTGGATCAATGGGAAGGCAGAGGATGAGGATCTGGCTATTAAAGTTATCAAGAGAATTGAGCGAGAAGCTCACACTTCAGGGCTTACAGACAGGATAACCAAGTTTCTTGAGGAAGAAGAGCATGGAATTTATGAAAAACGGTAAGAGGATTGATAATCGTCTCCCTAATGAGCTGCGTCCTATCAAATTTGAAGTCGGGGTGCTTGAAAGAGCTGACGGCTCGTGCTATGTAGAACACGGAGGTAATAAGATTATAGCTGCCGTTTACGGACCGAGGGCGGTCCATCCACGACACTTGCAGGAAGCAAACCGCGCTATAATCAGGTACCGATATAATATGGCTTCTTTTTCTGTGGATGAGCGCCGACGACCGGGTCCTGATAGAAGAAGCATAGAGATTTCCAAAGTCAGCAGGGAGGCAATTGATCCAGTTGTTATCAAGGAGTTCTACCCGAGATCCACGATTGACGTGTTCGTGGAGATTCTGCAAGCGGACGCAGGAACGAGGTCTGCCGGGATAAATGCAGCGTCAGTCGCACTCGCAGATGCTGGAGTCCCGATGCGCGGGCTGATATCCTCGTGCGCCGTCGGCAAAGTTGATGGTACGGTGGTCCTCGATTTGGTTAAGGAGGAGGACAATTACGGTCAGGCGGATATGCCGGTTGCTATGGACGTACGAACAGGTGAGATTACGTTGCTTCAAATGGACGGGCATTTGATGCTAGATGAGTTTCAAGAAGCGTTACAACTTGGCAAAGACGGTTGCGCGAGAATTGCAGAAATGCAACGAGAAGCCTTGGTGCAGAAGTACACAGGGGAAGAACATGAATGACGTTATTGCTGAGATAAGAAAGGACTATATCTACAGCCTTGCGAAACGCAAAGAGCGGGCAGATGGGCGCGCATTTGACGAGTACAGGTCGATACAGGTCGAAATGGGACTAATAGCGAAAGCAGAAGGATCCGCGAGGGTTAAAATAGGCAATACCCAAGTATTAGTGGGGATCAAACTTCAACCAGGAGAGCCTTTTCCCGACGCACCAGATATGGGCGTCATCATAACGAACGTTGAGCTTGTCCCGTTAGCATCTCCTTCCTTTGAACCAGGTCCGCCAGATGAGAACGCTATTGAGTTAGCTCGTGTCGTAGACCGAGGCGTCAGAGAGTCGGGGGCTATTGACTTATCACAGTTGACACTGCCAGATGGGAAAGTTTGGCTTGTTTTCATCGATGTGCATGTTCTTGATCACGATGGAAACCTTATGGACGCCTCGGCTCTCGGAGCGCTAGCCGCGCTTCTAGATACGAAAACGCCTTCTGAAAGGTACGGCTATGGACCAGATGCACCACTGCCTATCAAAGAATACCCCGTCGCGGTGACCGCTGTAGATCTAGATGGTGAGATCATGCTTGATCCGTCTTTAGATGAGGAAACCATAGCTTCTTCCCGAATTACAGTTATTTCAGGCTTACAAGGAGCACTCGCCGGAATGCAAAAAAGCGGAACGGGCACGCTTCCCGTCGAAGAGATACCCAGTGTTGTCAAGTTAGCAAGCAGCAAAGCAATACAGATACGGGATGATGTTTTCGGGGGACTGATAAGTGGCTAAGAAACGCGGACGAAAGAAAGGACGGAAAACGCGTTCAGCAGGCCGGTTCGGTCCGCGATACGGGCGAAAGATCCGCAAGCGAATCGCGGATGTTGAGTCGGCCATGAAACAGAGGCATAAATGTCCGACTTGTGGCAGAACAGCGGTGGCTAGAAAAGGCACCGGTGTGTGGATGTGCTCCAAGTGTGGCACGTCATTCGCGGGAGGGGCTTATCTACCCGAGACTTCTGTCGGCAGGACGGTCACTCGTTCGATAAGGCGTGCAAGCGAAGAACAAGAGTAACGAAGATATTCCAGAAGGTGTTTTCTTGCCTTATAAATGCATTCGCTGCAAAAGACAGGTAGAGGTCGAATCAGAATACGGAGGCATTAGGTGCCCGTACTGCGGTCATCGCATACTGATTAAGGAGCGGCCTACGATAATAAAGAGGGTCAAAGTCCTCTAAAAAACCACAGATGCCGGAGAGTAATACTCCATAAGCGTTTGGAATTGAAAATCACCTAAGCGAAAAAAGCATGCCTAAGCGTCTTAATGCTGCGATTTAAGTACGTCATAGAAACCGCCAACGTTGATGATCTCTGTGCATCGGTCATTCCTGAGCTGGCGACCGCGCCAATAGCCAGATCAGATACGTCTGTTCGTGTCCACAAAAAGGAAAACAAGATCATTATCTCTATTGAAGCTAGTAGTATAGCTTCCTGTCGAGCAGCTACGAATTCATGGCTTAGATTAGCGATGATCGCTGCTGAAATAGGAGCTATTGTTGCAGAACCACCAGAATCTAAGTTGCGAGAGAAGGATTGAAGCGAATCGAAAAGTGAATCGATAGAAGGAGAAATCTAGATGAGTGCGGAATTACCACCCCAAATACAAAATCAAATTGCTCAACTTCAGCAGCTTCAGCAGCAGGCTCAGGCGCTTGCTCTTCAACGAAGTCAGCTTGAGCTTTCCTTGAATGAAGCTAACGAGACCCTTTCTGAACTAGATAAACTCGAGGATACTGCGGTAATTTTTAAAACGGTGGGTACCATACTGATAAGATCAAATCGCGAAGATGTCAAAGCAGAGCTCACCGAAAAAAAGGAAACCTACAGTGTGCGCTTAAAAAGCTTAGAAAGGCAAGAAGAGCGAGTGCAAACTCGATTCAAGCAGCTTCAGGAGCAGGTGAAAAACGCTTTGGGAGCTGTGACACCACAGGCAGGCTAATGCTTGAGGTACGTCTGTTGCCGCAAGACGCTAGAGACGTGGTGAGCTAGGTCGGTTTCGAGTAAACCTCTTCTTGATTCTGAACGAGTCTTTCATTGGCAGCGGCATCTCTCGCTGCTTCTTCGCTGAGTATTACAACGACATCCGCTAGATTCTTAAGGGCCGTTGAAAACCCTGGCTCTGCTCCGAATATTATAGTCTCTTTGCCGTGTTCCATGGCCTTTGAGAGTACCGGCTTAAAATCAGCGTCTCGGGTGACTATCGCGATAATGTCAATGTTTGGGTTGAAAATAAGTTCAGTTGCTTCAACTGCAAGCCTCACGTCAACGTCGCTTGAACTGACGACTGGTTCAAACCCTTGATTTTCTATGGCTTCGACGAGCTTTTCAGAAGCGTATTGGTTCAAGTACACTCGCCCTACTTTGATGTCTCCGAATTCTTTCAGAGTATTTCGTATCTCTTCGAGATCAATTTGAAATTCCTTTCGAAGCATGTTTGGGCCGTCGACGAGGAGGCCAATGCCTTTATGGGTTTTTTCACGTCGCCGTATAATGGTCCTTATTTTAAATCGATCTTTAATATGTGGGATAGAAGGCATAAATGCAAAAACTCCTTTGGTAAACGCTACAGTACTGTGCTGCCGTTTCTATATATCTTTTCTCATATATACGCATAAAAGAACCTTTTATGCAAGATTTAACGCCTTAATCGTATTATTTGTGATAATAGAGGCCGTTTCATCGATTTTTTCTTCCCATATCTTTGATATCGCGATTAACGCGTCCACGACAAATGCAGGTTCGTTTCTGCCTCTACGACAGGAAAGATATGGGCTATCGGTCTCTACGACAATCAGTTCGCGAGGCACCGTGGCCGCAAGCTGCTGGTGATGAGAAGATCGGCACACTCGAGTTGAAATTGACACGTAGTGATCGCAATCGGAGATCCTTTTCGCCAACGTGATGCTGCCCCCATAACAATGATAGATGACTTGATCGACGTTGTGGACCAACTCATAAACGCGTTCTTCGGCGTCACGGCTGTGAACGACAAGCGGCAAGTTGAGCTCGTGACTGAGTTCAACAAACTGACCTAATACCTGTTCTTGGTTTGCGCGTTCTAATTCACCTCCTACGTGATAAAAATCCAAACCGACCTCGCCGATTGCATGTGCTGAATCAGCGTTTTGGCGTATAAATTGTTGGACTGAGGATGCTTCACTTCGCTTAAGTGGGCTCAGGCCGTAAGTCGCATACACGTTCTTCTGGCATAGCAATTTTTGCGTGGTACGATTCGATTGAAGATCGATACCCGAATTAACAAGCGCTACGCCAGCATCGCATGCTCTGTCGATAACCGCTTGTCGATCCTTGTCAAAGGACGCCGTATCTATATGGCAGTGAGTGTCTACTACATCCCATCTCAACGCTGCTCGCCATCTTTCGCTTTGAGTCGGTTTATCGCACTGATCATTGCCTCGACCGATGCGGTCACAATATCGCTTCGTGCCGCGCGGGCTGTTACGAAGTTTCCCCTTGCATCTTCGACGCCTATGACTACGTCTGCGAGCGCATCAGTCCCGCCGCTTATGGCGTCTATTCTGAACTTCTTCAGTTGCATCTCTGCACCGCCGAGTACATCTTGGACTGCTATGACGGCAGCGTCGACCGGTCCCACTCCGGTACGGGCGCCCACTTTTAGCTTCCCATTCACGACTGCCTTAACCGTCGCGGTCGGCGTAACGCGATTGCCGGTCATCACCGTTAGCTCTTCGAGTGAGATCGCTGGCTCTGATACGTCGTTTGTCACCGCTTCTGCTATAGTATACAAGTCGACGTCTGTGATTCTTCGGCCCTGATCCCCTACTTCCTTGATGCGATTCATTATTCCCATTAACTGATCTTCGGTTATAACGAAACCGGCATCTCTCAACATCTCACGCACTGCGTGCTTCCCAGCGTGTTTACCGGCGATCAGCCTGCGACGCTGACCGACCATTTCAGGCGTCATAATGCCAGGCTCAAACGTATCCGCACGCTCGATAATCCCGCGTGAGTGTATCCCTGATTCGTGCGAAAACGCGTTTTCGCCCACAATCGGCGTCGTCGGAGGCAATTCGATCTTGGTGAATCGCTCCACTAATCGTGACGTCTCAAGCAGATATTGCGTGTTGATGTTTGTCTGGATACTGTAGATCGACCGCAAGCTCATTGCCGTTTGGGCGAGGTCTGCATTCCCAGCTCGCTCTCCGATTCCGTTGATCGTTACCTGCACTTGGCTAGCCCCTGCCTCGATCGATGACAGGCTATTTGCGACAGCCAGACCGAAGTCATTGTGGCAATGGACATCTATAGGGAGACTAATAGCCCCTTTAATTCGCTTGATGAGGTTATACATCTTTGAAGGAGCCATGACGCCGACCGTGTCAGGGATGTTAATGATGTCCGCGCCTGCGGACTGAACTCCACGGCATATGTCGAGAAGGAAGTCTGTGTCGGTTCGCGTGGCGTCCATTGCCGAAAAGAGACACTTTGTTCCGTGCTCTTTGACGTACTCGACTGCTTCGGTCGATAGATTGTAGACGTCTTCTCTCGTCTTTTTCATCGAGTACTTCAGTTGCACGTCTGACGTTGAAGCAAAAACGTGCACAAGGTCTACTCCGGCATCCAGACACGCATCGATATCCGGCTTAAGAACACGGGCGAGACCACACACGGCTGCTTGCAGATCTGCTGCGACGATATTTTTGGTGGCGACTAGCTCTCCCTTCGAGGAGATAGGAAATCCTGCTTCTATGACGTCGACGCCGAGTTTATCAAGGGCCCTCGCAATCGCTATTTTTTGCTCGTGGGTAAGGGAGACATTTGGTGTTTGCTCTCCGTCTCGCAGCGTCGTGTCAAAAAAGGTTATTACTCTATCCATTTTCGAATTAAGAAGAGGATGCTCCCTGGAATTCAGTGTGTATGTCAACAATATCATTGTCAGCACTCTATAAAACGCTTTGGACAGCGACGTCTTGCTTGGAATGGCAAGAGCAACCGCTCAATCGCGTCAGGTGCGAAACAAGAAGTATGGGATTACGCCAAACGTCTTTGAATCCAGTTGATTAGTCGCACATTTTCTACAAAGATCACGTCGATTGTCACCGCCAAGACCCCGACCAAAAAGATCGCATCAAAGACGCCTGCTCCGCCGATCGATGCAAATGCGAAGCCTCGTGAGTGGTAATTTAGAATCGCTCCAATGTGAATTAAGTCCGCGCCTAGCAGTACGCCTAGTGAACCCGACACGTACGCAATAGGTCCTACTCGCCCCCATTGCCTCTTGGAGAGCAGTATACCCAAGATGCCGGCCAACATCGCAATAATAAAGATATTCCGAATGATCACGCCCTCTCCGAGGATATAGCTTGAGCTGAAATACGCAAGCGCAGCGATGCAGGCTACGCCGATAACACTTGCCTTCGCAGGGCTTCTCTTGTCGAGCATCAGCCTGACGGAAATGAAGAAAGGTATCAAGAATCCCCCGATATCGAACCCTAGGGCCAGCTCGCTTCTGGGTCCAACGGCAATCAACTGTTGGAACAGCAGGATGCGGAGGGGTAAATCAATAATGCCAATCCCAAGTGAGCCTCGGAAGTACAGCAAGACTGACGGGAATGAAGTTACAAACAGCAACGTTGAGCCGACAAAAATTAAGAGTGCTTCGCCTAACGTGAAACCGACGGTCTCAAATCCTACCACTAGCAATAGAAGGACCAAAAAAGCGGCTAGCAAGAGAAAAATTGATTCTACGGACATGGTTTGTGCCTAAGAGAGTTGCATCGGAAAGCATAAGGCAGAATCAGCGGGGCCCGGAGACGATCGATCGTGTACCATCATTACACCAAAAGGTCCTTTCTACGATAAGAACCCTTGCGTCGCACTCCAACGGACGTCACAACTGCTCTACACGTGCGCTAAGCAGCGACATTAGAACGGATCCTTAGCCCTCGCCCACTACGACCTTTTTAATCAGCTCCCGAAAGACTGCGCTCGCGCTTTCGAGTTCGGCGAGATTTATCCACTCGTCAGAGGCGTGAGCCTGATCTATCCCTCCCGGACCAAACACGACGGTAGGTATTCCTGCTTCGTTAAAACGTGACGCGTCTGTGCCCGCATCCATCGTCGCCACATGCGGGGTTAGTCCGCAAGAGTGCATTGATTCTTTCAACAGCGCTATGATTCGGTGATCTGGCAGATAGAACGGGCGAGTAAAATTCTTCGGTTCGTCGGCGAACTCAACAATCGCGTCCGGAAGACGCACTCGCAACATCTCCAAGATACTGAACGCATCGTGAGGCGGCACGTAGCGATAATCAACGTCTATCCGACAGCGGTCCGGAACGACATTCGGAGCGCTTCCGGCGGCGATGCCACTCACGGTAATTGTCTCGCGACCCAAGATCGGATGGTAGTTGAGCTGCATCTCTTCTATAGCCGGTATCAGGTGTGCCATCCGCACTATAGCATTCTCTCCGAGGGCAGGTTTGCTCGCGTGAGCCGATTTTCCAACTAATTCGATACTGAAAGTCAATCGCCCCTTGTGGCCGTTTACTATCTCGAGATTAGTCGGCTCGCACACTACGCCAAAATCAGCGTGCACCTGGGGGATAACGTCTTGCGCGCCTTGACTTCCTAACTCCTCATCCGTGACGAAGACGGTAAGCAATGTGCCACACAGCTCGCTTTTCGACGTGCGCGTTATGGCATCAATAACGGCTGCAATGCCTCCTTTGTCATCAGCTGATCCTCGTCCGTATAGCCTGGTCCCCGTAATGGATGGGGGAAAGTAAGGCGGTACTGTATCGAGGTGTCCGCAAAACATCAGCACAGGCTTCCCATGCCCGAACTTGCCAATGAGGTTGCTGCCCAGGCGAGTCACGTCCATACCCAGCTGGCTCAGCCTCTCTTCAACAAAGAGACTGATTTGGTGTTCGTGATGACTCTCACTCGCTATACGAACGAGCTCGAACAGTAGTTCGGTGCAGGACAAAAGACCACCCTATCCAAGCACCGAGAGAATTTTGGCCTTCAAAAGCTCATTTACGAGTTTTCCGTCAGCTTTACCCCTAACCTGCTTCATCACAACCCCCATAAGGGGTCCTGTAGCGTCGCTTCCCTTCTCTTTTATGAAATCGAGTTTCGATTGGACGATCCCGTCGATGATTACCTCAAGCTCACGGCGGTTCAGCATGGCAAATCCTAGTTCGGCAGCCGCCTCATTAGCCGTTTTCGTGGGGCACTGTGCCAATGAGCGTAAAATCTCAGGCACCCCTTCCTTTGAGATCGCCTTTGATATGACGAGTTTGAACACATCTAAGATATGTTCACGCAGCAGATCTTCTACAGGCACGTTCTCCCTTCTCAATTCGGCTAATGTCCCCTCGAGCGTTCTGACCGAAAGGACTGCAGCGTCCTTTAGTTCGCTTTGTAGAATCGGCGTTTCGCGTGCTCGCCAAAGTTGCATGATCTGCTCGAACAGTCCACTATTTTCCGAAAAAGCAATCTGCCGTGCGAGTTCATCGTTCAAAAGGAAATCGCGTTTGTATCGGCGCAGCTTGTCTTCGAGCTGTTCCGGCAGGTGTTGCAAAACGTTCGCGATGAGCTGCGACGGCAGTACGATGGGAGAAACATCAGTCTCAGGATACATCCGTGCCGCGCCAGGAAGGGGTCTCATATACTCAGAGCACCCATTCGCTAACGCACGACGAGTCTCCTCTGGCACGCCTTCGATTGCTTCTTCAGCACGCTCTATTACCGCGGAAATGGCCTCCACACACTTCTTTTCGCTATCATCCGCCAATATGATTACAGCGTCGTCATTCACAGCGTCCAAAAAGTGCATGAGCGTTTCCGTTTCCCGCGCCGTTATCCCGTACTTCGGCAGCTCATCAGTGTGAAATATGCCCGCCACTCGTTTCTTCTTGGCGCGGTCTGCCATTTCGGAACCGAGTCGCCGTTCGGGCTGGATCTCCTTACCGACGAGGCCGGCGAAACCGTGAAGCAGTGCACCCCAAACGTGCCGCTTTTTGAGGATGTTTGAGCTTGTATGCGAGAATAACGACGTGACTTCGATCGGTCTTCCGACGTGTGCCCCCCTCTCTCGAAGCTCGTCCCGGATCTTAAGCAGGCTGATTTGCCGCGTCACTTCAAGTCGGACTATTTTTTCAATCAGGTCGAGCGCTTGGACGCCTTTGATTTCGACCCGCGCGCCTCTCTTAATGGAAATGTTTATGTCTTGGCGAATGGTTCCAATCCCACGTTTCACTTTGCACGCCCGTAGTATCGTTCCGATCGTGAGTGCGAGCTCTCTGGCCATTTCAGGTGTTTGTATATCGGGCGCTGTACCGATCTCAACCAACGGGATGCCGAGTCGGTCCAACGAGTACTCATCTTCGCCTACAATCTGTGCGGCCTCCTCCTCGATAGACACCGTATCTATTCGGACAGATCCATTGCTTAGCGCCACGTGCCCGTCCGAAGCGAGCAGGGCGGTTCTTTGGAAACCGCTCGTGTTTGAGCCATCGATTACCAGTTTTCTCATCGTGTGTATCTGATCGAACGTCGTCATGTGCAAGAGAAGAGCTATTTGCAGGGCAATTTTGACCGCCTCGAGATTCAGTTCCATCGGCGGCTCATCGTCGTTCTCGACAAGACAGGTGTGTGAGTACGCCTTGTACGCAAATCGTCGGGTCCCGATTCCCTCCTCAAGCGCTGCTCGATCAATCTCGCCCAATTCGCTCTTAGATGGTCTCAAATAGCGGTAGAACTCGTAGGAGGTCTCGTTTTTGTCTTTTAGCTCTGTGGGACTGTTGCAGAAAAGCTTTGTCGCTGTGTTGAGCTGTTGATGAATCTCCAAGCCGGCTCTTAAGCCTACTTGTCGGTAATCGTGCTCTTTCACGGCAATGCCTCAAACGTTTTTTGCGTTCTGCTATGGTCAACCGAGATTTCGCCTGCGACATCGTTTTTCATGATGGCGCGGACCTCGTGTGGGTCCGATGTCTGGCCAAGCGCCCACATGAGTTTAACGAGGGCCGTCTCGCTCAGCATGTCGTCAGCTTCGATGACCCCCGCTTCTAAAAGATCGCGCCCCGTGTCGTACACGCGGTCGCACACTCTTCCGTTAACGCATTGGGAGGCCATAACGACGGGGGCGCGCCCGGTCGCTTTGCGTATGTGGGGAATCCATTCACTCGACACGTGACCTAAGCCAGTGCCTTCGATTACCAAACCCTTGCACCCGCGTGAGATATGATAATCCAACACGTCAGGGCTCGCCCCAGGATAAAATTTCACGAGGGCACATTTCGGCTCGATGCTCGGATTGACCGACAAGTCGCAAGTTCGTCGCGGCACGTATCCGCTTAACACCTCAAGCGATCGTTCGGCGTAGTGAACGCGCGCTACGGGCGAGGCGTTGACTGATCTAAATGCGTCTCGTCTGGACGTGTGCATCTTCTTTGTGCGTGTCGCGCGGTGAACCAGACAGGTATCATCCGAAGCATTCTCGTGCATGACCACGAAAACTCCAGCGAGGTCGCTTGTAGCCACGACCGCAGCACACACCGCGTTAACGACATTGTCACTGCTGGGACGATCTGCAGATCGCTGTGAGCCCACAAATACGACGGGGACCGGCACCGTTAGCATAAACGCCAAAGCCGCGGCGCTGTACGCCATGGTATCTGTCCCGTGCGTTACTATTACCCCTTCGACGCCCGCGCGAATTTGATCATACACGCATCGCGCGAGTTCTGACCACCGTTCTGGGCTTATATTCTCGCTGAGCACATTGTACAGGAGCTTTCCCTCGATGTTGGCTATCTCGCCTAACGCAGGGATTGCCTCGATAATGTCATCGGCATCAAACTGGCTCGTGACCGCTCCGGTTCGGTAATCAATCTTGCTTGCAATCGTGCCACCTGTGGATACGATGGCGAGTCGCGGCAGGTCAGGTAATAGTGGCCTCGAAGGTTTCCGTTCCGCAACCGGGATGGCCTTTTCAACGAGTGTCACAGCGACGGTGTGAGGTGCAAAACCAACATTATACCCGCTTTCAAGCTTGATCACGACAAAATCAGTCGCGCTCGGCATCAAAACGCCGGTAAACTCTTTGTTGCCTTGCGTGACTTTGACGCGATCTCCGTGTTGTATAATGTCCATCTCATAGCTCCGATGTCCGAAGAAGTGCTTGCTCCACCGTCTCAGGTGCGTTTTGTAGCCGGCGTAACCGTCGGCGCTTAGTTCGCAATTGCCTCCGCCGCGAAGTGATCATTCTGCGCACCTCTGGCACTGCGGGTCCACCTTGCATGTCTCTTCGTTCTACGTTTCTATCAACAGCGAGTGCCTCCGCGATGTCTTCCCGGGTCAGACCGAGCGCTGATAACGGTTTTCCGATATGCTTCAGGGCAACCCGATCAATCGACTCCACATCACGCTTGTCAGAACGGGCGAGCTCCCCCACGATGGTATGCGCTGTACGAAACGGAACGTGTGTGGTGCGAACAATCGTATCGGCCAGCTCAGTTGCCGCGGTGAAACCCCAAGCGCTCATATCAGCAAGCCTGTCTTTGTTGACTTCGAGTGTCCCCAGTACGCCTGTCGCTATACGGACGCTGTCTATAGCGGTCGCCGCTGCCTGCCGAAGGTGGGGGGTAATCTCTTGCAGATCGAGGTTGTAGCTGTACGGTAGCGCCTTCAAGATCGCGAGCCCTGCAACGAGCGCTGCAATTACAGAACCTGTTTTGGCGCGTATAAGCTCAAGCGTATCTGGGTTTTTCTTTTGGGGCATGATAGAGCTTGTAGAGGTAAACCTGTCGTCGAGTTCGACGTAGCCGAACTCTGTTGTGCTCCATAAAATGAGTTCCTCGGCCAACCGGCTTAGTGTCACCATAAGGTTGGAGATCGCGGCGAGCCCTTCGATGACGAAGTCGCGTGCGCTTACCGCGTCCATTGAGTGCTCTACTACCCCTGCAAAGCCAAGAGCTGATGCCGTGAAGTCACGATCGAGCGGAAACCCTGTCGAAGCAAACGCAGCCGCTCCTAGTGGTGACTGGTTTGTTCTGTCGTAGCAGTCTAGCAGGCGCTGGAAATCTCTCTCAAGGGCGTCGTGGTACGCGAGAAGGTGATGGCCGAGCGTGGTCGGCTGCGCGTGCTGTAGGTGGGTAAAGCCTGGCATGATCGTGGTGTCATTCTTGCGTGCTTCTCGCAGCACGGCGTCTTGCAGCTCGAGAATTTCGTGCATCAGTGACGCCAGTTCGGCTCGGAAGGCCATTCGGATGCAGGTAGCAACCTCGTCGTTTCTCGATCGACCGACGTGAAGCCATCCCCCGAGCTCTGCTCCGACCTCCTTTGTCAGGGCGGTCTCTATCGCCACATGGACGTCGTCTACGTTTTGTGGCAGTCTTGCGTACCCCCGCTCTCTAATAAGGATGAGCGCCGTCGCAAGAGCATCGTACGTCGTTTGGTTGATGATGCTCTGTCTTCTGAGCATTGCGACGTGCGCGATGTCGACGAGTATATCATAACGAAAGAGCCACTCATCTGTGGTCATGGAGGAGATGAACTGTGCGGCTCGCTCGTCGAGTGTTCCTAGACGTCCTCGTCTTATGACGTTCTGCTCCATTAGATTGAATGATGAATCGACCGATATTAGTAATTTCGCTCAGCCGTGCACTTGTGTCGCTTCCGCGGCCCTAGCGTTGAGAAGGCATCTTTTGGCGATGCGAGCATCGCGGTCGCGGCCAGTAACGCTCTCTTTTTCGGCGCGGTTAATGAAAACCTTAATGACTGAATTAAGACGAAATAGCTTAATCATAGTAGGTTGCGGCTAGATGAAAACGTTAGAAGACAAGACGATAATTGTGGGCATCACTGGGAGCATCGCCGCGGTAGAAGCTATCGGCCTCATACGTGAGCTGAGGCGCAAAGGAGCGAGCATACACGCCGTCATGACGCCTTCAGCTTGCAAGATCATTCATCCGCACGCTATTCAGTACGCAACGCAACACGACGTGATCACCGAGCTTACGGGGATGGTAGAGCACGTGGCGTTTCTGGGAACCAATGGATCTGCAGATCTGCTGCTGATCGCCCCCTGCACGGCAAACACCATAGGGAAAATCGCAAACGGCATTGATGATACGCCGGTGACGACCTGCGCCATAACCGCACTGGGATCAGGAAAGCCAGTCGTGATTGTCCCAGCGATGCACGAGTCAATGTTCTCCCAAACAGCCGTGCGGCACAACGTAGATCGCCTTAACCAGAACGCCCACTTTGTATGGCCACGACTTGAAGAACACAGAGCGAAGATCGCCGAGGAAGAGCACACGGTGCTGGTCATCGAGCGGCTCTTGTCACAAGACGATTTGAAAGGAAAACGGATCTTGATTACGAGCGGGGCGACAATAGAAGCGCTCGATCCTATCCGGATCTTTACGACACGGAGTTCCGGCCGCACTGGCAGAGAGATCGCGTACGAGGCGTACCGCAGGCACGCAGATGTGACCATCGTGCACAGTGGCGAGGCGAGTCTCGTAAACCAGATACGTGTAGAAAGCGCTGCTCAGATGATCGATGCGGTTCTCAAAGAGCTGGAGACAGGCTATGATCTTTTTGTTAATACGGCAGCCATTTCGGACTACACAGTCGATAAGCAGGTCGATAAGATCAAGTCGGGGCAAGAGCTGCACATCACGCTCAAGAATGTGCCGAAACTCACCGATCTCGTCAGGGAGCGCTATCCGGATCTTTTCGTCGTGTGTTTCAAGGCCGAGACGCATACCAGTCCAGACGCACTGATCAAATGTGCACGATCGATTCCGGTAGATTTGGTCGTTGCCAACGACGTGACTCACACCGGAATGGGCACAGAAGAGAACGAGATATTCATCGTGAATTCGAAGGTCGAGCGGTACAGCGGCGACAAGGCGTTTCTTGCACGGAAAATAATCGATTCGATCGTTCGTGAACTGCACAAGACATGAAGGCGTTTTGCCCATTTCACATAACGGGTTTCTTTGGGCTTCGGGGCAACGAGAAAACAGCATCATCTATCGGGTGCGGCATTGTCATCGCCGAAGGAGCAATAACCGAAGCCGTCGAAGGTAGCGGCTCCGTGTTTATTAACGGAGTGCGGTCTGCAGCCCCCACCACCGCGACGGTCATGACGTTATTGGCTGACAAAAAGGCTGATGTCCGGACCGACGTGCCACTCCCGATCAGTTGCGGATTTGGGACAAGTGGTGCCGGCGCTTTAAGTGCCGCACTCGCGTTAAGCAGCTTACGCTCGGGTAGTCTGAGCTTGAATTCGCTGTGTAGAATAGCTCAGCGCGCTGAGATTGTGAATAAAACCGGAGTTGGGGACGTAGTCGCCCAAGCGATAGGAGGGGTGGTGATCCGGCGATATGGCAGCGTTGACAGAATTCCAATGTCTCCTCGTGCGCTCTCTTTTGTCATCTTCGGCCAGCTTTCGACTGCGCAAGTCATCGCTGATCGGGAGATGATGCGCGGTATCAACACGTGCGGATCCAGAGCATTGAAAAGACTCGGCAAAAGGCCCACATTCGACGAATTCATGAGCTTGTCAAAGGAATTCGCTTACGAGACAGGTTTGCTCGGGGACAAAGCGCGAGACGCCATTGAGGCTGTCGAAGCAGCCGGAGGCAGTGCTTCTATGGCCATGCTAGGAGATGCAGTATTCGCTATCGATCCAGGCAATGCGCTTAGCGAGTTCGGAGACGCGCGCACAACTAGAATCTACAACTGTGGCGCTCACCTTTTAGGCTAAGCCGATTGCTTGGTTGATGCGACGTAACACTGGTTACTGGTTAGCGGGAGTCGCCCCAGAGCACGCATCGGAAAAAAGTACAGCATCCATCCCTTGTGTGTCTAATCAAAAAGGTTGATGGAAGAACAACATATCAGTCAAGGCGTCGACGCAACTTCCTGCATTAATGCAGTTAATCCATCCAGGAAATTCAGAATCTTCAAGAATTACGTGAGCTCAATCATTCAACTACCTCGGCAAAAGCGAAGTTGCGCTTGACAGCCTTGATCTCAATCTTCACTTCGTCACCAATTTTGGTGTGAGGAACGAAAATCACAAATCCACTAATGCGGGCAATGCCATCGCCCTGTTTTGCGAT
>Ga0187778_10000312_pt1 | contig 35344 bp, 38 predicted proteins | sample 1015_Q2_SP5_20_M_FD_132418 | JGI IMG/M metagenome (GOLD analysis project Ga0187778, IMG submission 132418) | Tropical peat soil microbial communities from peatlands in Department of Meta, Colombia - 1015_Q2_SP5_20_MG | ecosystem: Environmental > Terrestrial > Soil > Wetlands > Peat | place... | reverse complement strand
TCGAGTCATTCCTTTGGCGGGCCATAACCTGCCTCAGGAAGCGCCGCGGGAATTTTCTGCGGCCGTGCTGGCGCTCGTCGACCAGACGAAGGGCGGACGGGCCTAACACCCGCTTGGTGGAGCAGTTGCACGAATCACGCTAGAGTATTCGAGCCATGAATATCAGAAAGCTCGACCTTCGACTGCTGGAGTGCCTCGATGCGTTGGTCACCGAGCGCAACGTCACCCGGGCGGCGTCTCGCGTGCACATGAGTCAGCCGGCAATGAGTAGCGCGCTGAAGCGGCTGAGGGACGTCTTTGGAGACCCACTGCTGGCGCGGACCCAGCGAGGCATGGTGCCGACGCCGCGAAGCATCGAGCTCGCTCAGTCCGCGCGATCGGTGCTTCAGGAAGTGGAGGCGATGTCCTCGGGGGCGCGCCCGTTCGAGCCTGCGACCGCCGAGCGCACCTTTCGCATCGCGATGACCGACTACACGGAGTTCGTCCTGCTTCCGTCGCTCATCCGGCGGCTTCAGGTCGAGGCGCCGCACATCAATGTCGCAATCAGGCCCCACGACGGGCGAACGCAGGCCGACGAGTTGGCCGACGGCAACATCGACCTCGCCATCGCCAGCTTCAGACATGTATCGGGGCACTTGCGGGCCCGCGAGCTCTTTCGTGAACGCTTCGTTTGCCTGGCGAGAAAAGACAACCCCAAGATCGGGAAGCGGCTCACGCTGGCGAATTTCACCGATCTTTCGCATGCCTTCATCTCGCCGCGAGGGGGAGGATTCTACGGAGCTACGGACCGCGCGCTGGCGGCGATCGATCGCGCGAGAAGAATCGCCGTGTCCGTGCCCCACTTCCTCGTCGCGCCTTTCGTAGTGGCTGGCTCGAACCTCATCATGGTCCTCCCGGAGCGCGTGGCACGCCACTACGCGGCGACCCTGCCGTTGCGAATCCTGGAACCGCCGGTTCGCATCGAGGGCTTCGCCGTGTCCCAAGTCTGGCATGAGCGGTCGGATCATGACGCCGCGGTGACATGGCTTCGCGCTGTGATGATCGACCTCTGCACGTTCCGATCTCAACCGGTGACCGCGCTGCCCGGCGCACCGACCACCCGGCGCCTTACGTCGCTGCAAGCGAGCGGCATGCGGGCACGCCGACTCGTGCGGTCTGCCGCCCGCTGAGTCGAGTCTTAAGCGCTTCCGACGCGCGAACTTAGTCCGCGAAGATCGCCACGCTGGGTTTCTCGCCCTCGCGCACCCACGCACGGTACATGCCGGTCGAGTTGAAAGGCATGGCGAGTTTGCCGTCATAGCTCACCGCGATGACGCCGCCGCGTCCGCCGAGGGGCTGCAGCGACTGAACGATGCTGTCGCCGGCTGCACGCGCCACATCGTGTTGCAGATAGCGCATTCGCGCGTGCACGTCGTAGGCGATGCAGCCGCGGATGAAATGCTCGCCGGTGCCCGTGCACGACACGGCGCAGGTAGCGTCGTTGGCGTAGACGCCCGCGCCGACGACCGACGAGTCGGAGATGCGCCCCGGCATCTTGTTGGTCAGGCCGCCAGTGGACGTCGCGGCGGCCAGGTGGCCCTGACGGTCGCGGGCGACTGCGCCGACGGTGCCGACGCGTTGCGAGTCGTCCTTCACGGCGGCGGCCGCGTCGTGGTCGACGACGGCGTGGCTGCCAGCCTTGGCCTGCACCGCGCGCAACTGCGCCAGGCGATGCGGCGTGGAAAAATACGAAGGCTCCACGAGGTTGAGGCCGCGCTCGCGAGCGAACCGCTCGGCGCCTTCGTCGCCCAGCAGCACGCTGCGCCCGTCGCGCATCACTTCGAGCGCGGCGAGTATGGGATTGCGGATCGTGCGCACGCCGGCCACCGCACCGGCGGCGAGCGATCTGCCGTCCATCACGCCGGCATCGAGCTCGTTTCGTGCCTCGGAGGTGAATACCGCGCCATGTCCTGCGTTGAAAAGCGGGCTGTCTTCGAGCCACACCACCGTTGCGATCACGGCGTCGAGTGCACTACCGCCGCCCGCGAGCACCGCTTGCCCCGCAGCCAGCGCCGCGCGCAGCGCCTCGCGGTAGGGCGCCTCGTCCGCAGCGCTGCCCGGAGCGATGGTCCCGGCGCCACCATGCAAGGCGAGGGCGTAGGGAGTCGACATCTTCAGTGCTTCAGGATCTTGCCGAGGAAGGTGCGGGTGCGTTCGCTCTTCGGCTGGTCGAAGAAATGCTCCGGCGGCTGCACCTCGAGGATGCGACCCGCTTCCATGAACACGACGCGATCGGCCACCTGGCGCGCGAAGCCCATCTCGTGAGTGACGACGATCATGGTCATGCCGTCGCGCGCGAGCCCTTGCATGGCATCGAGCACCTCGCCGACCATCTCCGGGTCGAGCGCGGAAGTCGGCTCGTCGAAAAGCATCAGCTCCGGCTGCATCGCCAACGCCCGCGCGATCGCTACCCGCTGCTGCTGTCCTCCGGATAGCTGGCCCGGAAACTTCTCTGCCTGCTCGACAATGCGCACCCTGGTGAGCAGCTTCATCGCTTGCTCGCGGGCGGCCGCCGTCCCCTCATGCTTGACCAGCGTCGGAGCCAGCATCACGTTGTCGAGCACGGTCAGGTGCGGAAACAAGTTGAACTGCTGGAACACCATGCCGATGCCCTTGCGTGCATCCACCGCCTTGCGCGAGTCGTCGAGCGTTACGCCTTTGAAAGCGATGCGCCCGCCATCGTGATGCTCGATGCGGTTGACGCACCGGATCAGCGTCGACTTGCCCGAGCCCGAGGGACCGCAGACGACGATCTTCTCGCCGCGCGCTACGTCAAGGCTGCAATTGTCCAGCGCGTGGAACGTTCCGTACCATTTGTGCACGCCATCCATCGTCAATAATGTCTCTGCACTCATGTCATTTCAGCGCGTAGCGCCGCTCCAGGTAACGCCCGTAGGTGGCGATCGAAAGGCCGATGGCGAGATAGATCGCGCTCACCATGATGTACATCTCGACCGAGTATGGCCGCCATTCGGCGTCCATCGCCAGCTTGAGCGTGCCGGTCAGGTCGTAGATGTTGACGATCGAGACGAGCGCGGTGTCCTTTACCGTACCGATGAACAGGCTCGCCGTGGGCGCGATGGTGATGCGCAGCGCCTGCGGCAGCACGACGCGGGTCAGCGTCTGCCATTTGCTGAGCCCCAGCGCGTGCGACGCCTCGTACTGGCCACGTGTCACAGCCTGCAGGCCGCCGCGGAAGACTTCCGCTAGATACGCCGCGGCGAACATGGTCAGACAGATGCCGATCCGCAGCATGGGATCGAGACGCCACTGCGCAGGCAGGAGCACCGGCAGGACGAAGGCGCCGAAGAAGAGCAGGGTGATCAGCGGCAGCCCGCGCACCAGCTCGATGTAGGTCGTCGACAGCCACTTGACCGCCGGAAGCTTGGAGCGACGACCAAGCGCCAGGGCGATGCCGATCGGCACGCCCAGCAGCAGCGCGATCACCGCCAGCAGCAGCGTGAGCGGCAGCCCGCCCCAGAGGTCGGTGCCGACCGGCGTGAGGCCGAGGATCCCGCCAGCCATCAGCACGCCGAAAACCGTTACGCCTGCGACCATCAATACGAGGCCGACACGGCCGAAGCAGCGGGGGTGCGCTGCCGCTCCGACGCAGCCGAGCAATGCGAGGCTGCCCAGGATGGGCCGCCATTGTTCGCCTTGCGGGAAGCGGCCGAGCAGCACCAGTCGCGCCTTCTCGACCAGGACGCCCCAGCAGGCGCCGTCGGCGGCGCGGCAGAGCGACACGTCGGGTTTGACCACGGCGTCGAACACGCCCCAGCGGATCGCCTGCCACAGCGCCCAGACGACGCCGAGCAGCAGCAGGCTCGACACCACCGCCGAAGGCGTGTCGCCGAACAGCGTCTTCCGCCAGCGCTCGGGCAGCGTTGCGGCGGAAGGAGGTTTGAGCATCTCGGGCATGATCAGCGCTCCTTGAGCTGGACTCTGGCGTTGACGATGCCCATCACCAGCGCGGTCAGCAGGTTGAGCGCGAGGTACACCGCCGCGATGATGGCGATGCACTCGATCGCCTGGCCGTTCTGGTTGAGTGCGGTCGTCGCCGCCGACACGATGTCGGGATAGCCGATCGCCACCGCAAGCGACGAGTTCTTGATCGTGTTCATCACCAGGCTCGTGTACGGCGGCACGATCACGCGCAGACTCTGCGGAATGATGACCTGCCGCAGCGCCTGGCCGCGTGTGAGCGACAGCGCATGCGTCGCTTCCCACTGTCCTCGCGGCACCGCCTGCAGCCCGGCGCGCACGATCTCGGCGCAATAGACTCCCGAATACTGGGTGAGCGCAATGACCAGCGCCAGCCACTCGGGACTCAGGGTCGCGCCCCCGCTGATACCGAAGGCGCTCGGCTGCGGATGCTGCCACGAGTCCGGCCAGAGCAGCCAGACGGCGACGACCGCCAGCAGCGTGGCCGGCAGCGTCAGTCGCCGCCACGGCTTGGCGAGCCAGGCGAGCCACGGCAGCACGACGGTCAGTGCCAGCGGAACGACCGCTTGCGACGCCGTCAGCTCGGGCACCGCCAACTGCAGACCTTCCTTGCTCAGGAAGATCACCTCGTCGACGTGCAGCGGCATGTCCGTGCCCGGCAGCAGTTCCGTCAGCGCGAAGTACCAGAGCAGAACTTGCACGAGCAGCGGCACGTTGCGCACGATGTCGACGACGCCGCGCGACAGGAGCCGCACCAGCGCATTTCGGCTGATCTGCGCGATGCCCAGCACAAGACCGAGCAAGGTGGCGAGCGCGACGGCTGGAAGCGCGGCTCGTAGCGTGTTCGCTACGCCCGCAGCGAAGGCGCGCGCGTAGCTGTCGCTGGGCTCGTAGGGGAGCACGCCCTCGGAGATCGCGAAACCGGCCGTATCGCCGAGGAAGCCAAACCCGGAAGCGATGTTCCGCGCCGCGAGGTTCGCTGTCGCGTTGTGCACCAGCCATGCACCGATCGCCACGACGATCGCCAGCGCCAGCGCCTGAAGTGCCAGCGAGCGCAGGTTGAGCGGGGGCTTCGGCGGTGCCGCGATCGCCGACGAAGCGCTCTCGACGGTGGTCATGATCAGCGCAGCGGCGGGGAGATCATCAAACCGCCCTTGGTCCACAAGTTCATCGGGCCGCGCGGCAGCTTGACCTTGGAGTTGGCGCCGACGTTGCGGTCGAAGCTCTCGCCGTAGTTGCCGACCTGCTTGACGATGCGGTAGCTCCACTCCTTGTCGAGACCCATGAACTTGCCCAAGTCATCGCCGGTACCGACAAAGCGCTTGATCGCAGGATCGCTGCTCGATGCCTTGAGCGAGTCGATGTTGGCGGAGGTGATGCCCAGTTCCTCGGCTTCGATCATCGCGTAGAGCGTCCACTTGGCGATTGCAAACCAGTCATCGTCGCCGCGGTGCACGGCAGGACCGAGCGGCTCCTTGGAGATCTGCTCAGGCAGGATCACGTAATCGTCGGGATTCTTGAGCTGCGTGGCCTTGAGCACGGCGAGGTTGCTGTTGTCGCCGGTGTAGACCTGGCAGCGACCGCTCATGAAAGCCTGCTGCGAGGCCTCGATCTGATCGAACACGACTCCCTTGTACGCCAGCTTGTGCGCCTGGAAATAGTCCGCGAGGTTTTTTTCGGTTGTGCTTCCCGAGTCCACGCAGATCGTCGCGCCGGCGAGCTGCTTGACGCTCGTTAAGCCCGGCTTCTTCTTGGTGATGAAGGCCTGGCCGTCGTAGAAGTTGATGCCGATCCATACCAGCCCGAGCGATGTATCGCGGGTATAAGTCCAGGTCGTGTTGCGCGCGAGCACATCGATCTCGCCACTCTGCAGGGCCGTGATCCGCGTCTGGCCGCTGGTGGGAACGAACTTCACCTTGTTTGCGTCGCCGAGCACCGCCGCCGCCAGCGCACGGCAGTAATCCACGTCGATCCCGGTCCAGTTGCCGGCGCTGTCGGCCTGCGCGAAGCCGGAACGCCCGGTGTGCACACCGCAGGTGACGGCACCCTTTTGCTTGATGCTGTCGAGCACCTTGCCTGCGTGCGCCGGCGCCACAAATCCCGGGACGGCGGCGAGGCTCAAGAACAGCAAGGCAGATCGCAATGCGGCTTTCATGGCTCCTCCTTGGTCTTGTAGTGAACTTGAGTTTGATTCGTGGTCGCGAGATACGAGAGCACCAGCTCCGACATCTCGCGGGCGACGATCGCGGCGTCGGGGTTGAGTTGCGCTACGGCGGCGGCAACCGCCTCGATCACGGCCAGCGCGCCGACCGCGGAGCTGGGCATGACCGGATGCTCGCTCGGTGCGAGCAGGAGCGAGTCGGCCAGTCCCGCGAGCGGCGCGCCGCGAGCATCGGTGATGACGACGATGTAGGCGCCGCGCTCATGAGCGAAGGCGGCGAGGCGAACCGTGTCCTTGGAGTAGCGCGGCAGGGACACGGCGACCAGCACATCGCCGCGGCCACAGCGCGACAAGCGCCGTGCCGCCTCTTCGGTACCGCCTTCCCCGGCGACTGCCCACACCTGCCGCAGGTAAGGTGTCAGCGCGTGCGCCGCGTAGCCGGCGAGATAGCTGCTCATGCCGAGGCCCAGCAGCAGTACCTGGCGCGCCTTGAGCAGACGGCCGGCGACGCGCTGGATCTGCGGTCCCGTGGTGGCGCCGTGCAGCGCTTCCGGGTCGATGACCGGCGCTCTTTGCTTTCCCTTGCGCGAGCCGGCCTGGGTCTTGGGAGCTCCGAGCTTGCGCAGCGGCTCGACGGCCGACTGCAGTTCCTCACCGAGCACGGCCTTCAGATCGGTGAAGCCTTCGAAGCCTGCGGCGCGCGCGAAGCGGTTGATCGCTGCCACGGAGGTTCCCGTGAGCGAGGCGATCTCTTCCGCGCTGTGCGACAGCGTCCGGATGGGATGCGTCGACATCCAGCGGCCCACGCGCGACAGCGACGGGGATGCGTCAGCCGCGGCGGATTCGATGCGGTCTTGGGCCAGGGCCATGAATGAGACGATTCACAAAGCTGAAATGTGAATCGTTTAATTCATACGCCGATTTCCAGGCCCCGTCAAGCCCAGGTTCGCAGGACGGGTCGGTTCCTCATTGGCGGCAGGCAGTGGGCGTCGCCCGATTCGGACTACACTCGCGGTGTCTCTAGAATCCACGTTCGGAACGTAATTGACCGTCGAGAGCGGTGTCCCATTCAATGCCTCAGGAGGCAGTCATGAAAGTTGGTGTCATCGGTTCGGGTGATGTGGGCCAGGTGCTGGCGAGCGGCTTTGTCAAGCACGGACACGAAGTGACGATCGGGACGCGCGATCCTTCGAAACTCGCGTCCTGGGTCAAAGCGAACCCGGGGGCGCGCATCGGGACGTTCGCAGAGGTCGCGAAGTTCGCCGAGTTGGTGGTGCTCGCGGTGAAGGGGTCGGTAGCCCTCGAGGCGCTCGATCTGGCGGGCGTGCGCGCGCTCGCCGGCAAGGTGGTGATCGACGCGACCAATCCCATTGGCGGCCCTCCGCACAACGGCGTGCTCGAGTTCTTCACCGGCCTGGACGACTCGCTCATGGAGCGCCTGCAGAAGCGGTTTCCCGAGACAAAGTTCGTCAAGGCGTTCAACTCCGTAGGCAACGCCCGAATGGTGAACCCCGACTTCGGAGGCGTGCGGCCAACCATGTTCATCTGCGGCAACGATGCCCAGGCCAAGGCGACGGTGACGCGCGTCCTCGATCGGTTCGGCTGGGAGGTCGAGGACATGGGCGGGGTCGAGTCGGCACGCGCGATCGAGCCCCTCTGCATGCTTTGGTGCATTCCGGGGTTCCTGCGCAATCAGTGGACGCATGCCTTCAAGCTGCTGAAGTGACGAGCACTGCGCTACGCGGGCAGCGGATTACGCTTCCGGTCGGGTATAAAAGGCGTGGTTTCGCAGGGTTGCAGGTGATGATGCGCGTTTGGCGTGTCCGGGTCATCCCGGAATAGAATGCGAGTCGGCAGTCAAGGACACAGGCGGAGTGAACGGCACGGCGCTGACCAATGGCTCAACAATGCGCGGACCTGACAAGCTTCTTCGCGTGAGCGTCTGGCGCGGCGGCGCGGGCGGGCGGTTCAAGAGCTACGAAGTGCCGCGGCAAGATTCGCAGACGGTTCTAGACGTGGTCACCTGGATCCAGCGGCGAGTGGACTCCTCGCTCGCCTACCGCTTCGCCTGCCGGGTGGGGATGTGCGGGTCGTGCGCGATGACGGTCAACGGCATCCCGCGCTGGACCTGCCGCGCCCACGTCGCCCGCGTCGCCGCAGACGATCGTCTCGAGATCGCGCCGCTCGCGAACCTGCCGATCGTGCGCGACCTGGTAGTCGACATGAGCGAATTCTTCGACAAGTGGGCGAGAGCCAAGGGCCGCTTCGTGCCGACGGCCAAACGGCGCGACGATTTCGCTCGCGTACGGCCGAGCTCGCCGGCTCGACGCGCTGCCGACGCGGCCATCGAGTGCATCGGCTGTGCGGTGTGCTACGCGGCGTGCGACGTGGTCGCGTGGAATCCGGCGTACCTGGGACCGGCGGCGCTCAACCGTGCCTGGACGCTCGTCCGTGACGAACGCGACGGCGCGCACCGTGAACGGCTCGCCGCGGTCGCCGGCGACGCGGGTTGCCATGCCTGCCACACGCACACGCTGTGCGCCGAGCGCTGCCCGGCCCGCTTGTCGCCGACCGCATCCATCGCCGGGCTCAAGCGCGCGACTGCGCTGGCGGCATTGCGGGGAGAACTGTGAGCGCGCGAACCGAGACGCGAGTCTGGGCCGCGCAGCGCGCGAGCGCCGCGGTGCTCGCGTTGTGCGTCGCCGTGCATCTGGCGACCCTGATCGTCGCCGTCCATGGGGGCTTGAGCGCCGCCGCGATCCTCGGCCGCACGCGAGGCAGCCCCGCGTGGGCGGCATTCTATACGCTGTTCGTCGTGGCGGTCGCGATCCATGCGCCGCTGGGGCTGCGCACCATCGCTGCCGAGTGGCTCGCCTGGAAGAGTCGCACGGCCGACATCGCCTGCACTGCTGTCGGCATCATCCTGCTCGTTCTTGGAATTCGCGCCGTGGTGGCGGTGACGCTATGATCCGCTCCGACTGGCGCGGCCGCGGTCATCCCGCGTACTGGGCCTTCCTTCTTCACCGGCTGTCGGGAATCCTGCTCGCATTGTTCCTGCCGCTGCACTTCCTGGCGCTGGGCCAGGCGCTGGCGAGAGAGGACGCGCTCGATGCGTTGCTCGCCTGGACCGAGCGTCCTCTGGTGAAGCTCTCGGAAATCGTTCTGGTCTTTCTGCTCGCAGCGCATCTCGCGGGCGGCCTGCGGCTGCTTGTCGTCGAGTTCGCCGGCTGGAGGCGCGAATCGGACAAGGCGATCATCGCCGCGGCGGCCGGAGCCGCCGCCTTCTGCGCGCTTATCTACGCGCTCAATCTCATCTGATCTGATTGCATGGCGATGCGCATCGACCCCGCAGTCATCGAAGACGTCGCCAAGGAGTTGTACATCCGCGCGCTCAAGATCCTGCCCGACGACGTCAAGCGCGGCTTCGCGTCGCTCGAGCAGCGCGAGACCGTAGCCAAGGCCCGCGAGGTGCTGGGCACCATGATCCAGAACATCGCCGTCGCCGAGCGGACCGATAACCTGCTGTGTCAGGACACCGGGATCCCGATCTACAACGTCACCCTCGGCTGCAACGTCGAGATCGACGGGCCGGCGGTAAAGGCGGCGATCCGGCGCGGATGCGAGCGGGCAACGCGCGAACATCCGCTGCGCTCCTCCATCGTGCATCCAATCACGCGCAGGAACGAGCACACGTCGTGCGGCACTGGCGTGCCGGTGATCGACATCGACTACGCCACCGGTTTCGAGGGCCTCAAGATCGAGATGATCCCCAAGGGCAGCGGCTCGGAGAACAACTCGTGGCTCAAGATGGCGGTTCCTGCGGAAGGCGTCGATGCGATCAAGGCGTTCGTGGTCGACTGCGTGCTCGATGCGGGTGGAAGAACCTGCCCGCCGACCATCGTCGGCGTGGGCGTGGGCGGCACCGCGGACCTTTGCGTGCATCTCGCCAAGGTCGCGGCGACTCGGCCGCTGGGCACGCATTGCGAGGATCCCGACGGCGCGAGGCTTGAAACAGAGCTGACCGAAGCGGTGAACATGCTGGGCGTCGGGCCGCAGGGGCTGGGCGGTGATTCCACCGCGTTCGCGGTGCACGTCGAGCTCGCCGCCACGCACATCACCATGAATCCGGTCGCGGTCAACATGCAATGCCACTCGGCGCGTCGGGCGTCGGCGACGATCGATGCGGCAGGCACCCATTACGGCTTTTGATTCCGACCGCTAAAGGGAATGCGTGTTCATCGGCCACATCGGTCTCGCGCTGGCGGCGAAAAGGGTCGCGCCGAAGCCTTCGCTCGGTACGCTGACGCTGGCTGCGCAGCTGGTCGACGGGGTGTGGCCGGTGTTCCTGTTGCTCGGCTGGGAGCAGGTGCAGATCGTTCCCGGGATCACCGCAGTGACGCCGCTGCTGTTCGTCTCCTATCCCTATACACACAGCCTCGTCGCCGGGGTCCTCTGGGGAGCACTGCTCGGTGGGAGCTACTACGCGCTTCGGCGCGATCGCAACGGCGCGCTGTGGCTGTTCGCACTGGTGCTCTCGCACTGGGTGCTCGACTTCATCTCGCACCGCCCCGACATGCCGCTGTGGCCCGGCGGGCCTCGGGTGGGCCTCGGGCTTTGGTATTCCGTGCCTGCCACGCTGGTCGCGGAGTTCGGGCTGTTCGGCTTCGGCGTTTGGCTGTACACGCGGGTGACGCGACCGCGCGACGCGCTGGGAAGTATCCTGTTCTGGCTGTTCGTGGCGGTGCTTGCCGTTCTCTACGTGATGTCGGTCTTCGGGCCGCCCCCGCCCAGCGTGCAGGTGCTCGCACTGAGCGGGCTGTTGGGCTGGCTGTTCCTCGCCTGGGCTTATTGGATCGATCGCCATCGGGAGACTGTGGCTTGAAGATATGACGCATCATGAGCTGACCACGCCGATCACAGAGGCGCAGACCCGGGCGTTGCGCACCGATGACACCGTCACGCTGCAAGGCACCCTCTACGGCATCCGCGACGCGACGCAGATCGCCATGTTCGATCGGGAGCGGAAGACGCGCTTCGACCTCCGAGGGCACGCGGTGATCCATACTGCGCCGAATGTGAAGAAGGTCGCCGCTTCTGCGCGGCATCCGACCGGCTACGCGCCGGTGTGCGTCGGCACGACGACCTCGGCGCGCATGGAGCGCTTCACCAGACCGCTGCTTGCGCGGTGCGGCGTGCGGCTGATCATCGGCAAGGGGGGCTTGGGCGCGGCATCGCTGCAGGCCTTCGCGGAGCTGGGCGGCGCGTACCTCGCCTGCATCGGCGGAACCGCCGCGCTGGAGACAACCTGGATCGAGGCGATCGAGGACGTCGACCTGGACGACCTGAACCCCGAGAGCCTGTGGCGGTTCGCGATCCGCGATTTCGGGCCGCTCACAGTGGCGATGGACAGCCACGGCGGAAGCCTCTACGCGACGGTAGACGCTGCTGCCCGCTCGCGTCGCGGCGCTGCGCTCGGTGCGCTGGGCGTCAAAGGCGAGCCGCGAACATGAACAGCGAGTCTGCTGATTTGAGCGGGAGGACATGATAAGCGCTCGGCGTCGGAAGGCGCGCGCCGCAGCCTGAGCGGCTGGACCGGTCGTACATCCAGCGGTTTTCACGCAACCGTCACGCGAGCGTAATAGTGGCGTAACGAGGCACGCCTAGTGTGCCGGGCGTGAAGCGCACGCGTCGCTCTTGCAACACGCCTGGCTTCCCCCGTAGGAGGCCGCCTCCGGCATGAGCCGGCGGATCGGAGCCGATCGCCATGACCGACGATCGCGATGGCAAGCTCCGCTTTCGCACCATCTGGATTTCCGACCTGCATCTGGGCAGCACTTCGTGCCAGGCCGCCCTGCTGCTCGACTTCCTGCGTCATACCGAGTCAGAGAATCTGTATCTCGTCGGCGATATCGTCGACGGCTGGCAATTGCGCCGCCGCTGGTACTGGCCGCAGGCCCACAACGACGTCGTCCAGAAGATCCTGCGCAAGGCCCGCAAGGGAACGACGGTTGTCTACATTCCCGGCAACCATGACGCCTTCGGCCGACATTTCGCCGACATCTCGTTCGGCGGGATCGAGCTGCGCGAGGACGTCGTGCACACGACGGCGGACGGCCGGCGGCTGCTCGTCGTCCACGGCGATCTCTTCGACGGCGTGATCCAGTGCGCGAAGTGGCTCGCTTTTGTCGGCGATCGCGTTTACCTGTTCATCCTCCATCTCAATCGATGGTTCAACGCGGTCCGCGCGCGGCTGGGCTTTTCATACTGGTCGTTGTCGCAGTTCCTGAAGCACAAGGTCAAGAACGCGGTGAGCTACATCACCGACTTCGAGATCGCTCTGGCGCAGGAAGCAAGGCGGCGCGGCGTCGACGGCGTGGTGTGCGGGCACATACACAAAGCCGAGATCCGCCCGATTGGCGGTGTTCTCTATTGCAATGACGGCGACTGGGTGGAGAGCCTGACCGCGCTGGTCGAGACCGAGCAGGGAGAGCTCGCAATCCTGCACTGGAAAGAGATCGCCGACCATGCCGCAGCGGCGGTAGCGGCCGCTGCCCACGAGGAAACTGCGATTGCGCATTCTGCTGGCGACTGACGCTTGGGCTCCTCAAGTAAACGGCGTCGTGATGACGCTGCGCAATACCATTCGCGTAGCCGAGCGGTCCGGCCACGCGGTCGAGGTCATCGGCCCGGATCGCTTCCGAAGCATCGCTTGCCCGACGTATCCGGAAATACGTCTGGCGCTCTCTCCGTTCCGATTGTTTGCGCGCCTTGCAGAGCGATTCGCGCCGGACGCCGTTCACATAGCGACCGAGGGGCCCATCGGCATGGCGGCGCGCAGGTTTTGCATTCGTGAGCGCCTCGGCTTCACGACGGCTTACCACACGCGGTTTCCAGAATACGTTCACGCTCGGATTCGACTTCCGGTGGGCCTGACGTACCACTGGCTTCGCCGCTTCCATGGCCCGGCCAAAGCGGTGATGGTCGCCACGCCGGCCGTTCATGCCGACCTGGAACGACGGGGATTCCGTAATCTGGTGACATGGACGCGTGGCGTCGACACCGATCTCTTCCGGCCGGGCCCCGCAATTGCGAGGGAATGGACGCCTCCGGTGTTCATGTACGTTGGGAGGGTCGCGGTGGAAAAGAACATCGACGCGTTCCTCGCCCTCGATCTACCGGGAACCAAGGTCGTCGTCGGCGACGGACCTCAGCGCGCGGCGCTGCAACGATCGTTTCCCGCGGTAGTGTTCACCGGCGCCAAAGTGGGGGAGGAGCTCGCCGCGCACTTCCGGAGCGCGGACGCGTTCGTCTTCCCGAGCCGGACGGACACGTTCGGCCTGGTTCTTCTGGAGGCGATGGCGAGCGGCACCCCCGTGGCTGCTTTTCCGGTGGCCGGGCCGATCGATGTCGTCGCTGACGGTCAGTCCGGAGTGCTCAGCCACGACCTGCGCAGCGCGGCGCTCGCTGCGCTCGATCTCCCGCGCGATGTGGTGCGCCAGCATGCGCTTCGCTTCTCCTGGGAACATGCGACTGCCCAGTTCCTCGGTCACCTGCATCCCAACGATGCGAGCGCCTGATTCACTCGAGAGCCCGCACAAGGGACAGCGCGGCATCCGCCGACTGATCAATGCGCTCTTCTATTCGCTTTCCGGGCTGAAGCTCGCGTATCGGCACGAGAGCGCATTCCGGCAGGAAATCGCCCTGGCGGTCGTGCTCATCCCGGTCGCGTTGATGCTCCCGGTGGGTGCAATCGAGCGCGTGTTGCTCATCGCATCGGTGCTGCTCGTGCTGGTCGTCGAATTGCTCAACTCGAGCGTGGAGGCGGCGGTCGATCGGATCGGCTTCGATGCTCACCGCTTGTCGAAGCGGGCGAAAGATCTGGGGAGCGCGGCGGTGCTCGTCGCGCTGGCGGGCCTGTTGCTGACGTGGCTGCTTCTGGCCGGTCCCGCCGTGTTGCGGCTGGCAGGCGCGGAGTAGGTGCCCGCGAAGGCTCCAACACATGACGCGACTGCTCTCGAGGCTTGTTCGCATGTGGCTCAAGCTGCGGGCCCGTGCAAAGCTCGCATCGTCGAGAATCGGCCATCCCGACAATGACTCGGCACGACGCGCTGGACGAGCGATTGCCGCAAGCTCGGGCCAGCGCCTACGGAGCCTGGATCGGCAATTTGCTGCCGCCACCTTAGAAAAATTCCGCCGGCGCGAAAGGATGCAAGATGTCTTCGGTAACCTGGTGGCGTGATTTTCTCGGAAGCGCCGGTCAGATGGAGAACGCTCGGCTACAGGAGCATCGACGCGGCGAGCGATCCTTCAGTCTCGGTCCGGTGCTGCTCGGCGACATTCTCGAGCACGCGCGGCCGCTGGGACATCACGAAGACGCGACTACGCTGAACCTCGGCTTCGGCTTCGTCTACTACGGTCTGATCCGCGCGCTGCGTCCACGTCACGTTCTCGTCATCGGCTCGGGTTTCGGTTTCAGCGTCGTCTGCCTCGCCCTGGGTCTCAAGGACAATCGCCGCGGCGCGCTGACGTTTGTGGACCCGTCGCATTCGGTCTTTCGGGACGGCCCGTTGCACACCGTGGGCGGTACCGCGCACTGGGACGATCCGAGCAAGGTTCGCGCGCACTTCGGTCGCTTCGGGATCGACGGGATCGTGACCCACCACAAGACGACGAGCGCGGGCTTCTTCAGTGACTACAAAGCACGCGGTCTGCCTTCGATCGACTTTGCCTTCATTGACGGCAGCCACAGTTTCGACGACGTCAAGAATGATTTCAGTTCCGCGCTTCGCCACGCCGGCAGGAACGCGTACTTCATGCTTCACGACACGAACATCTACGTGCGCGAGCTCGTGCGCCACGCGGGCGTGAAACGATGGCTGAAGATTCTCAAGGCGAAGGAGGATCTCTTCGAGGTCGTCGATTTTCCGTTTTCTTCGGGAGTCGCGATAGTCCGCGCGCTCAAGGATGACGCGTGGAAGGACCTATAGCCGCCCTTGCCGCGCTGGCTGTTGCCGCCTCTCTCGTTGCCGGAGCGTACGTCTTCTGGCGGACGGTGTGGTTCTGGCGCAACCCGCCGCGCAGACCGCCTCCGGGGGAAGGCCTGCTGGCACCAGCCGACGGAACGGTCGTCTACGCGATAAGGCTGACCGAGGCCGAGCCGGTCGTCAACCTGAAGCGGGGGCTGGCCGCGCGCCTGTCCGACATTGCGCGCGAGGACATGGCGCTGCCGAAGCTGCTCATCGGCGTGTTCATGAGTCCTTTCGATGTCCACTTCAACCGCGCTCCGCTCGCCGGGATCATCGAATTCGTTCGCCACCATCCGGGTCGAGGGCCCAACCTCGACATGGGGAGGATGCACCGTCGCATCCTCGGTCGGCGCGAACCTTACTACGAGGGGAGCGGGCACATCGTGCAGAACGAGCGAGCCGTGACCAAGATCAACGGCTCGATCAAGGGCGTCACGGTGTCCTGCTACGTCGTGCAGATTGCAGCCAGGACCGTTTCGGGTATCGACAATTATTTCGAGGCCGGCGACGCGGTCGAGCGGGGTGCGGTGTTCGGGATGATACGCATCGGCTCCCAGGTGGACGTGATCATCCCCTGGCGCAAGGACTGGAACGTGCGAGTGCGGCCCGGAGACCGTGTCCGAGCCGGGGAAACGGTTATGGTCGACTAACTGACAGCCGAAGCCCGCCTCTGCCCGGCGAGGAGCTCGGCCCGCGTGCGGCGGGAAGCAAAGAGAACAACGTAGTCTGTGATCCGGGCCGCTGCCATGAGGCGCGAGAGCTCGGCCTCGAAAACGCGCTTTACGACGGGCAGCGGGAAGTGCATTTCCTGCGCGATGTTGGCGATAACGTCATCGTGGTTGTCTTCTTCGTCGTTGTCGTGGCCAAGCATATCGGTCCTCCGGGGACGCGAATAATTCAGTCAATGGGTGTCGGGATCGAACGGAACGCTGCAGCGCGATTATGCAACAGAGCCCTCGACCATGGTCGACAACTTGGGAATATGAGAAGTTGCAACAACCCTGTTTTTTGAACTGTTCCGAAGTTAACAGGATGTCCGTCAATAGGTTACGTCCGGCATCTCGATTCAGTTGGCAACGATGAGCGCTAAGCCTTAACAAGGAAACGGAACGGGTTCGACGGCAACGTCAGATGCCCTTGAATGGTGCGGCTTGGAGTCACATCGGGCCTGCGGGGTTGCTCGCAGGCGTTGGAGTAGGCTGGGTGCTGAGCCACTCTTTGAGCTCATTCGCCGCCGCGCGCATCGTACTCGCTATGGGCGGCGCATTACCGTTAGCGCTTGTGCGCCGAGGGAAAGCGCAGAAGCAGCCCTACGTATATCCCTGCCACGCAGCCAGCGATAAATGCGACAAGGAGCGCTGTACCTGAAACCATTGTGCCGATTCGACGGGCAGGTCAATGCAAATGCACGATACCGCCGATATGTGACGAACAGACGACTGAGCGACGCTTACGCTCGCGGCGAGCTCGATTCGCACACTAACGGCGTGGACTGTTATCGGACTTATCCACGCGCAGCCAGGCGATTAGCGCACCGACGATCAGGCCAACGCAGCCGCCAGCCACGAACGATGCTGCGAGCAACCAGAAGGGATACATTGCGAAGCGTCCGAGCCGTGGACCGTCACGGCAGCACGTGTTTGCTGCTGGAACGCCGGCGCTGCTGCAGCCATGGAATCAGGCAATTCCGAGAGAGCGAGCACCGAGCTGGGAATCAAGACGCGTGGCCTGTAATACGAGTGAAATCCGCCACGGCTAGAGTCAAGTTATCGTTTCCCGGTTCTCCTTAACGGGGCCTTCGGCAGACGCTCCCCTCCGACGTCTGCCGTCTTTTTTGCACGATCGTCAAAGAGGGCCGATCCCCACGAGAACTCGGTGCGCGCAACCGACTCAGCGGTGCATGATGACGTGGTGGCTTGGAATAGCCCACGGAAATCGGAAGGGAACTTCCCCCCGGAAATTACCAGATTTCACGCAACGCTATGCCTAACTGACCGCGGCGTGGTCATCTGCGTTGCAAATTTCGACCCGGCTTCTCATCCGAGTAGAGGTCTCGATGCGGCGGCGTTGATAGAAGTCCGGCTCGAGCCAGCTTGCCCATCAACTCAAATAACTGTTCGCTTTCCGCCAGATAGGCCGCCATCAGCTTGTTCGCGTATTGCTCCTGCAGTTCGACCGCAGCGGGTTTGGTGTTGCCGACAAGTTGTGCGGCGACCTCGAGATCTTCTCTGAAGCGATTCTGCAGCATGCGCAATGCCGCCTCGCGCGCATTGATTGCGTGGCGGAGCCATGCAGCATGCCCTTCGGTCGCATCCGCGATCGAATTCAAACGGCTGCTCAAGACTGGCACGCGAGCTCCTGGTTTCTGGACATGGAATCATCCTAGACAGAGTTTTCTGCCACCCCGAAGGTGGTGCTCGACATCACCGTCGTGGTCGCTCAAGCATTGGTGTTTCGCGCATCGCGTCGCACCGCCGCGCGGTACCACGCTTACTCTAGCCGAAGTTTCTTGCATTCAGATGGCGGAAATATTACGGCCGACGTAAAACTGTCATCTTGCTCTCTAGTCAATGCGCGAGATAGCAGGTCAAGTTCATTCATCGCGCACGCTTCCGATGACTGTCCACTGCGAGGGCGATTGTCGCGTCGTCGAGCAGCTGGGGGAAAAGCAGGACTTCGAGTCCGAGTTAAGTCGGCTGGGATTCAGGCACGAGCACTTTGTCTTATGGATTGGAGTGGTCCCGTCTGATGCGTCGCGGCGGGTGGACCACGGTTATTCGGTTACGGTCGCCAACGTCGAAAGCGGGCAGCAGCGCGTTTATCATGGTGGCCCGGGACGTGACTGGGTCCGGGAATGCGCACGCGACCTGGCCTCCGGGGTGTTCGGTGCGCCGCCTGTTAGCCCCTGATCTACACCCCGGCTGATGACGGCCTGGCTGGGGAATCGTGCAAGCGCCGTGCGTTGCGGGACGCTAACCGTCCGAAGCGCTTCGAACGAGTACCGGCTTCTTGCCTTCTCTCAATGCCGGGCGGCCAGGGCTCAGCCGAAGCTGGTCGCCCCTGGGGAAGGTCTTCCGCACGGCGCGTTTGGAGCGAAACGCACGCTTCAGGAAAGTGCTCGCAACGTCCATGCGCACATTTTCGCCGCAAGTGAATACGTCGATTGCGGCATAACGATTCTCCGGCCAAATGTGAATGGCCAGGTGCGATTCGGCGATGACGACCACGCCGGAGATACCCCAAGGTGCGAATTTGTGGAATATCGTCTCGACGATCGTCGCTCCAGCGGCGAGCGCTGCCTCCACCAGCGTCGTCTTGACCCAAGCCAGATCGTCGAGGTGCGGAGTCTCGCACTCGTAGAGATCTAGCACGACCTGCGAGCCGAGGACAGGACGCACTCCCGATTCGACGGTCGTGAGGGCGTTGGTGGCAATTTGGGTCATTTTCGTTCCTTACCTCCAGTCATTTCTTTTTACGCTTCGCTCGCTTCGATCTTCTCTTCTTACCTTTCTTCCGCTTTTTCTTTCCGGGCGGCCGACCGGTCTTCACGCTCTCCACCGCTGCCGCGACCTGCGCCAAATCCTGATCGGGCATCCGGTCGAGTGCCGCCAGCCCCGCGCGGAGCAGCTCGCTTTTCTTCATCGCAATCCCAAGCCCGATACATCGCTGCTTGAGTATCCCGATCAAGTCGTAGTCCGCCACCGGCATGGTGAAGCTGTCGCGAACTACCTTGCCCGGCTCCACTCCGCCCTCCATCGTCCCGCGCAATCTTGATTGCCTCGAGCAGGTAGCAGCGCGCGTTGCCTCTGTCTCCGCCCTCTAGCAAACGGAACCCTAGTCAGCCCAGAGGATATACTATATATACTGTTTCTGCAAGCGACCGCGCCTCGCCGTCGCTTGGTCGCGAACCGCCGGCCCCGCGCGAGGCCGCAAGAGGAAGAATCAGGGAATGAGCGCTCCGCGCCGGGCACACCGGCGGCGCGCGAAAACTTAAGAGCCTGTGCGACGCCGCGCCGTTTCCATGAGCCAGGCATGCGAGCCCACAGCCTCGGGACCGGTCGCGTCTTTGTCGGGGCGGAGTTTGGTGTAGCGCCCGTCGCTGCTCATCTCCCATGCTTGCCGGCGATCGCGCAGGTTGACGTCGAGAATCTCCCACAGCCGTTCGCGAAGCTGGCGATTGTCCACTGGCGCGGCCGCCTCCACGCGGCGGGACAAGTTGCGGTACATCCAGTCGCCAGATCCGATGTAGAACTCGCCCTCGAGGGGGTCGAGCGCGCCATTGGCGAAATAGAAGATTCGCGCATGCTCGAGGAACCGCCCGATGATGGAGCGCACTCGCAGGTTTTCGGTGCAGCCCTTGACCCCGGGGATAAGACAGCAGAAGCCTCGAACGATCAGATCGATCGGCACGCCGGCCTGCGACGCGCCGGAGAGAGCACGGCAAACGGCAAGATCCTCGACCTGATTCATCTTCGCCACGATCCGGGCGGGACGTCCTGCGCGGTGATGCTCGATCTCGCGTTCGATCATGGCAAGGAACTGCTCGCGCATGTTCGCGGGCGCGACCAGGAGACGATTAAACGGCGGCTCGAGCGATCGCCCAGTAAAGTAGTGAAACAGGTTGACGATGTCCGCAGTCAGCAGCGGGTCGCAAGTAAACAGGCCCACGTCGGTATACAGCCGCGCTGTCTTGACGTGGTAATTACCCGTGCCGATGTGGGCGTAACAACGAAGCGAATTGCCCTCCTTGCGCACCACGAGTGCCAGCTTGGTGTGGGTCTTGAGGCCCAGGACGCCGTAAACGACGTGCGCGCCGACCTTCTCGAGCTCCTGTGCCCAATGCAGATTGCGCGCTTCGTCGAAGCGGGCCTTGACTTCCACGACGCAGGCAACTTGCTTGCCGGACTCCGCCGCGCGGATGAGCGAGCGCACGAAAGGCGTGTCGTCCCCCACTCGATACACCGTCATCTTGATGGAGATGGTTTGTGGATCGGTCGAGGCTGCGTGGATGAAGCGCTCGACACTCGCTTCGAAGCTGTCGTACGGATGGTGTACAAGGATGTCGCCGGCCTGGATCGCCGCGAAGATGTCGGCATCCTCATCGTCGAGCCTCAAAGGAGCGAGCGGCGCCCAATAAGGATCCCTCAGCGCCGGAATGTCGATGTTGGCGATTTGGAACAGGTCGGTGTAATCGATCAGTCCGGGCAGCTCATAGGTGTCGTCCTCCGACAGCTCGAAACGCTCCATGAGTTGGCGTCGGATCTCCGCTGCCGCACCGGGAGCAAAATCGATCCGCACCACGGGTAGGAAACGACGCTCGCGCAGCGCGTCAAGTATGGTTTCGCGCATCGAATCGCTTTCCTCCTCGTCGAGATCCATCTCGGCGTTGCGAAGAACACGAAACAGGGTTGCATTGGCGATTTCCATGCCCGGGAACAGCTTCGCGGCGTTGTGCCGAATGATGCTCTCCATGTCCACGAACCAGCGCTCGCCTGCGGGGACGTCGGTCTTGAGCGCCACGTATTGCGGCAGGACGGTCGGACTCTTGACCCGGACCGGCACGTACTCGTCCGAGCCCGGCGCTCGCAAGACGAATCCCCAGTTGGTGGAGAGGTTCGACATGAACGGAAACGGGTGCGTCGGATCGAAGCCGAGTGGCGTGAGCGCGGGTGAAACGTGCGCATCGAAATGACGTCCGAGCTCTGCGCGCTGTGCCTCGGAGAGCTCGCTCCATGCCGCAAGCACGATCCCGTGCTCGCGCAGCGCTGGGAGCAGGTCCTCCGAATAGCATGCGGCCTGCGCTGCAAGCATTTCCAATACGGTGCGGCGGATGTTGGCGAGGTGCTGGCGCGCATCCGTCGCGAGGGCACCTGGATCATCTTCATCCGCAGCCTGAGCCTTGCCGCGCAAGACGCCCATGCGCTTCATGAAGAACTCGTCCAGATTCGAGCCGAAGATGGCGAGGAATTTGAGCCGTTCCAGAAGAGGCGTCCTCGGGTCCTGCGCCTCCTGCAGGACTCGGCGGTTGAACTCGAGCCAGGCCAGGTCGCGGTCGGTCCAGGCATGTGCAAGCAAGTCGGTGCCTGGCGCGAGCCAGGGACGGTCGGGGACGTCGCGCGGACTCATGGATTCATCCCGGAAAGAGGGAGCGATGCGGCGGTCAGCCTGCCGCAAGCAACGGCAGTTGAATATATCCGGTCACAAATCTGCAACATCGCCAATGGCAACATATATCGTCTCACTTGCGTTGCGGGGCTGGAAATGTCGGTGGTTTGCGTTGGTAACGCGTGGCTTGTCGAGCAACTCGGCGAAAAGCAGGACTTCGAAGCCGAACTCAGTCGAGTGGGTTACCAGCACGAAGAGTTTACCTTACACGTCGATCCGTTGAACACCGCTCGCCCCAGAGCCGGATGGAATCCAAGATACGAAGTCAAGGTCACGCACACGCCGACGAAGACAGTCAAAACATATCACGGTGGCCCGCGAGAGAGCTGGGTCGCTCGCTTCGCCGACGACCTCGCAGAGGGCCTCTACGGCGAACCCGCTCCCCGCAAGGCTTTGCACGATCAGCGGGCGAGGATTCGATAGTCCAATAGTTCTTCGCGTAGCCTCGCGGCGACGTTTCGGCCGCGAGAGCATTTGCAGGGTATAGTGTGCCGTTCCGCTGCGGAATGGCCACGTTGCGTCGAATCGAAACCGACATCCTGATCCTCGGCGCTGGCGGGGCAGGTCTGTTCGCGGCATTGCATGCGCACGCCGCCAATCCTTCGCTGTCCGTCACGATTGTGGTCAAGGGCCTGCTCGGCAAGTGCGGCTGCACGCGCATGGTCCAGGGTGGGTACAACGCCGCGCTTGCTCCCGGCGACTCGGTCGAGCGGCATTTCATGGACACGATCGCGGGCGGATCCTGGCTGCCCGACCAGGACCATGCGTGGACGCTGGTCACCGGTGCGATCGAGCGCATCCACGAGCTCGAAAACGAGCTGGGCTGTTTTTTCGACCGCAATCCCGACGGGACGATTCACCAGAAAGCTTTCGCCGGGCAGACTTTCGATCGAACGGTGCACAAGGGCGATCTGACGGGCATCGAGATCGTCAACCGCCTCGCGGAGCAAGTGTGGGCCCTTGGCATCAATCGGCTGGAGGAGCATCGCGCCGTGGAATTCATCAAGAACGCCGACGGCTCGACACTGTCGGGCGTGCTGCTCATAGACATCCGCACAGGAGAATATGTCTACGTTCAGGCGAAGGCAGTTCTGCTCGCAACCGGGGGCGGCCCGACAATGTACAAGTACCACACGCCCTCCGGCGACAAGAGCTGCGATGGGCTGGCCATGGCGCTGGCTGCGGGGCTGCCCCTGCGCGACATGGAGATGGTGCAGTTTCATCCGACCGGGCTGCTCGCCGGCGAGCACACGCGGATGACGGGCACAGTGCTTGAAGAAGGCCTGCGCGGCGCCGGAGGCTACTTGCTCGATGGCGCAGGATCGCGATTCATGGACAAGTACGACGCGCGCGGCGAACGCGCCACCCGCGACGTCGTCTCGCGCGCGATCTACTCCGAGATGGGCGCTGGTCGCACGAGTCCCCACGGCGGCGTGTGGCTGTCGATGGCCCACCTCGGCGCCGACAACGTGCGGCGGCAGTTCAAAGGGATGGTCGAGCGCTGCGCTGACTGTGGCTTCGATCTCGCTGGGGGGCGCGTCGAGGTCGTGCCGACCGCTCATTACATGATGGGTGGGGTGGAATTCGCCGCCGACTGCTCGACCGCGTTGCCGGGCCTGTTCGTCGCCGGGGAGGATTCTGGAGGCGTCCACGGGGCCAATCGGTTGGGCGGCAACGGCGTGGCCAACTCCACGGTGTTCGGCGGAATCGCCGGCGATGCGATTGCAGCATGGGTTGCGCGTGAAGGCGAGCTGCGCGCACCCGACGCAGCGGCTATCGATGCGGCGATCGCCCGTTCCGATTCGCCGCTGCGCAGCGGCGCGAAGACCGATCTCGAAGGAATTCGCGAGCAGATGTACGCGACGATGTGGGACCACGCCGGCATCACACGCGATGCAGCAGGCCTCGCGCGCGCGGACGCTGCGCTCGCTGCGCTCGGCCGTGAGCTGGAGGCGGGTGGTTTGCCTGCGACGGCACGGGATCGCGCCTACAACCTCGCTTGGCACGATTGGCTCAATCTCCGAAGCCTCGCCGCGGTAAGCCGTGCCATCGTGCGAGCCGCGAAGGCGCGCGAGGATTCACGCGGCGCGCATTTCCGCGCTGACTTCCCCAGGGCTTCCGATCTCACCACGTCTGCCTACACTCGAATTCGCAAGCGAGACGACGAGCTCTCCTGCGAGTCGGTCCCGGTGCGCTTTACACGGGTGCGTCCGGGCGAATCGCTGCTCGCCGTCTAGCGGTGCGGAGCACGCTCCGCTCGACAAAGCGTGGCCCCCTGTCTGAGGGCGTCAGCGTCCTTCCGCCGCGATTACGCCACGCATGGCAAGCGCGGCGACAACCCGGCGCGCGATCCGCAACGGCCCCTCTGTCAAGCCATGGCAAAGCGCTGGATCGCCGCGCGGGTCAACCTCGACGATCGTCTGACCCCGCAACATCCGCGCACCGCGCGCCGAAAGTCCGCACAGCACGCCGTCGCACGGCGCGACAATCGGCTGAAGGTGGAGGTGACCGACGACCTCCCCTGCGCGAACAGGGTCGGCGATGCGGTGGTTCGTTACGAACCGACCGTTTTGCTCGGCTTGCAGGCTCTTAACGGCAGCGCCTCCGACTGCCGGCGCCTGACTCTCGACGCCCGCCCGGGCAGGAGTGGCAAGCGTGTCAACGTCATCCTGCCCACAGGCGTCGATCACCACGTCGACGTCGAAGCCGGGAAGGAAACCGTTGCCCAGGCCAACCGCGTGCTGCACGCGGCTACGCAATGCGGCTTTAGGCGCGCGTCCGTCCAGCCGGGCGTCGATGATGGCTATGGCATCGAGCTCTGCGACAACGCCTGCCCACGACCAGGTCGTCGCAGCGATCAGGCGCCTCGAGAGTATCGAGGGAATGCTTTTGAGCGATGCACAGAAACATGCGGCTTCGCCTTCCAGCTCGGCGCTGCCCAGATACCATGCGTTCGTGTAGGCCATCCCGCGACGGCACCACGGCGGGTCCACGCCGTCGACTAGAACGACCGCGAGCCCGGCGCGGTGCAGAGCATGGGCAACCGCCGATCCGACACGATCGCACCCGAGCACAATCGCCACCGAACGCTTGCGCGACGCTGCATTGATCGAAATCGGGGTTCGCTGCAGAACCGATGCTGTCATGAGCAGTGCCGTCCGAGATGGCGTACGACACGTGTCGAGACGCTGGCGGGAGCAAGGCCGCACATAGGATGGACCACGCAGGTGACCGGCGCGTGACGCCGCGTCCAACATCACCATCGTGTGATGCGCGGGGACCAACGCCTGACGCCGACCCCGCGACCTTGCGCCAGCTCGGCCCTGTAACGCGACCCTTGCCTCTTCCCGGCCTACGGGAAGGGCGTCAAACCGCGGATTTACTTAGACAGCACGCGAAAGGGTAGCCGCTGCTTGCCGGCCGGTAGGACTTCCGCGCGTCTGCGAGGCAAATCCCCGTACAAGCCGTTGCGGGCATCGGCCGCGAATTGCCCGACCCAATCTTCGCCCGGACCGCCCCAGTAGATGTTTCGCTTGCCCACCGCCGTGTTGGTTACGCGTACCGCATAATGGGACGTCCAGGCGCGGCTGCTTCCGCGGAAGTTCGCGCCTCGAACATACAGCGCGAAGTCCTCGTGTCTGAATCCGAGGCGGCTCAGCTCGGCCTCGAAGTCCTGCTTCTCTCCGATCTGCTCCATCCTCCAAGTATCGCCTTCACAGCGGACCGCCATAGCGCCCCCAAGTGATCGTCCGTCGGGACTGTCTACTCCTTCCAAATTGCACGCGTGTGACGGCCGGTGCCCTTGACCTGTCCGTGCGCGCCCTTTACCCGTATGCGAGAAGCGCCTCGATGCTCAGAGATGTCACACTCCTGTCATACGAAGAGTTGAAAATTTTCGTCACCTCTCATTTCGTCAGAGGCTTCCCCATGCTAAAAAAATCAGTAACTTGCGTTGTTCGCTGGAGTCATCTGTCGGCTTTCGTCCTGGCATCGAGTGTGACAATGGCCGCGTTGGCGGCGGACATCACCGGCGCGGGCGCCACCTTTCCTTATCCCATCTATGCAAAATGGGCCGAGGCCTATAAAGCCAAGACCGGCGTCGGCATGAATTATCAGTCGATCGGCTCAGGCGGTGGCATCGCACAGATCAAGGCCAAGACCGTGGATTTCGGGGCGTCGGACATGCCGCTCAAGCCAGACGATCTCAAAGCGGCGGGGCTGATGCAATTTCCCGCGATCATCGGCGGCATCGTTCCAGTGGTGAACATCGACGGCGTCGCTCCTGGTGCCATGAAACTCACCGGGTCAGTGCTTGCGGACATCTATCTCGGCAAGATCAAGAGCTGGAACGACAAGGCCATCACCGACCTCAACCCGACGCTCAAGCTTGCCGCCGAGCCGATCACCGTGGTGCGTCGTTCCGACGGGTCCGGAACGACGTTCAACTTCACCGATTATCTGTCCAAAGTAAATGACGAGTGGAAGACGAAGGTGGGGTCGAGCACGGCGGTTGCCTGGCCGGAAGGCGTTGGCGGGAAGGGCAACGAAGGCGTAGCAGCGTATGTCCAGCGCATCAAGGGTTCGATCGGCTACGTGGAATATGCGTACGCCAAGAAAAACAACCTGGCATACACGCTCGTGCAGAACAAGGACGGCCAGTATCCCAGGCCCGACAACGCCACTTTCCAGGCGGCCGCCGCGTACGCGGACTGGTCGAATGCTCCCGGGTTCTATCAGATCATCACCAACTCGCCGGGGAAGGACTCGTGGCCGATCGCCGCAACGAGCTTCATCTTGCTGCACACCATGCAGGACAAGCCACAGAACGCCGCCGAGGTCATGAAGTTCTTCGACTGGTCGTTCAAGAACGGGCAAAAAATGGCCGAGGAGCTCGACTACGTGCCTCTACCGGACAATGTGACGAAGCTCATCGCCGGAGCATGGAGGTCCGAGGTTAGAGACGGATCCGGCAAGGCTGTGTGGAACTAGCTAGGTGTCGAGGCAGCTCCGCGGCGGCTGACCGCCCGACGGCACCGTTGCGCGGTCAGGCCCTGATGCCCTTCGCGGCCATCCACAGATAAAGGGTCGTATCATGTCGGCTTCTTTGGCCGAAGGGATGCTTACGTCCTCCCTCTCCGTACCCGGATCGAAGCGCGTGGACCGGGGGCCGCCGCCACCGGTCGCCATCGGGACCGCAGCCCGCTGGCAGGACGCTCTGTTCGAGGGCACGACCCGGCTTTTCGCCATCCTCGTGCTCGTGCTACTGCTCGGCATCCTCATGGCGCTGTCGTATGCGGCGATTCCCGCGATGCAGACTTTCGGCCTCAGCTTCTTCGTCACCAATGTCTGGAATCCCGTAACCCGCCAGTTCGGCGCGCTGGCGCCGATCTATGGCACGCTCGTCACTTCTGCGATCGCGCTCCTGATCGGCGTTCCCGTGAGTTTCGGCATCGCGCTGTTCCTCACAGAGATGTGCCCGGTGTATCTCAAGCGGCCGCTTGGTACAGCCGTGGAGCTGCTCGCGGCGATACCATCGATCATCTACGGCATGTGGGGGCTGTTCGTTTTCGCGCCGTTTTTCGCAGACTACATTCAACCGTTGCTGACGCGAATCTTCGGCAGTGTGTGGGTGATCGGGCCGCTGTTCCAGGGCGCGCCCAACGGCATCGGCGTTCTTTCGGCGGGCATCATCCTGTCGGTGATGGTGATTCCGTTCATCAGCTCGGTAATGCGCGACGTGTTCGAAGTCGTGCCTCCGGTGTTGAAGGAATCGGCGTACGGGATCGGCTGTACGACCTGGGAGGTCGTCTGGAACGTCGTCCTGCCGTATACCAAAGTTGGCGTGATCGGCGGCATCATGCTTGGGCTCGGACGCGCCCTCGGAGAGACGATGGCAGTGACGTTCGTGATCGGAAATGCGTACCGGATTAGCCGCTCGCTCTTCGAGCCCGGCAACTCCATCGCGTCGGCGCTAGCCAACGAGTTCAACGAAGCCGCCGACCCGGTGCATCGAGCCTCGCTGATCGCACTCGGCTTGGTGCTGTTCGTTCTGACCCTGATTGTGCTTGCCGCCTCTCGGCTCCTGATCGCGCGGCTTGCGCGCGGCGAGGGAACAAAAACATGAAGGGTCCTCGGTGAGCGCCAGCCTCTACCGCCGCCGGCTGTTCGTAAACCGCTTCAACTTGGTGATGTCGCTCGCCACGATGGCGTTCGGAATGGCGTTTCTGTTCTGGATTCTGTACGTGCTGTTCAGGGACGGCATTTCTGCGCTGTCGACCACGCTGTTCACCGAAATGACTCCACCCCCAGGATCGGCTGGGGGTCTCGCCAACGCGATCTTCGGCAGCGTGGTGATGGTTGGAACGGCAACGCTCGTCAGCACACCGATCGGGATTCTCGCCGGCATCTACCTCGCCGAGTTCGGCAAGTCGGGTTGGCTCGCCAAGGTGACGCGGTTCATCAACGATATACTGCTCTCCGCTCCCTCGATCATCGTCGGCTTGTTCGTCTACACGATCTACGTCATGCAGGTCGAGCACTTCTCCGGGTGGGCCGGATCGATGGCGCTCGGGTTGATCGCCATCCCGGTGGTGGTGCGCACGACCGAGAACATGCTGCATCTCGTTCCAGGCAGCCTGCGCGAAGCCGCGGTTGCGCTGGGGGCGCCGATGTGGAAGGTGATACTGATGGTAACGCTGCGAGCCGTTCGCGGAGGCGTGATCACCGGTGTGTTGCTCGCAGTGGCGAGGATCTCGGGCGAGACGGCGCCGTTGTTGTTCACCGCGCTGAACAATCAGTTCTGGAGTTCGAACATGAATGCGCCGCTTGCGAATCTGCCTGTGGTGATCTTCCAGTTCGCGATGAGCCCGTTCGAGGACTGGAAGACTCTCGCCTGGGCGGGGGCGCTGCTCATCACTCTCGCGGTGCTTCTGCTCAACATTCTCGCACGCACTGTCTTTCGCCAGACCAGCTTGCGCTGAAGGGGACCGAGGCTATGAACGATCAGATCGTTGCAACCCGGCCCGAAGTCCGGACGCAGGAACCGCAGCCGACGGCGCCCAAGATGTCCGTACGGCGCCTGAACTTCTACTACGGAAAGTTCCAGGGGCTGAAGGACATCAATCTCGACATCGCCGAGCGGCGGGTGACGGCGTTCATCGGTCCGTCGGGATGCGGCAAATCGACGCTGCTCCGCACCCTGAATCGGATGTATTCACTCTATCCAGGGCATCGCGCCGAAGGCGAGGTCATTCTCAACGGGCGCAACATCCTGGAATCCGGCACCGATCTCAATCTGCTGCGCGCCAAGGTCGGCATGGTGTTCCAGAAGCCGACGCCGTTTCCGATGTCGATTTACGACAACATCGCCTTCGGCGTGCGGCTCTACGAGCACTTGAGCCAGCGCCAGATGGATGAGCGCGTCGAATGGGCGCTCACCAAAGCGGCGATGTGGGATGAATCGAAAGACAAGCTCAAGCAGAGCGGCATGGCGCTCTCGGGCGGTCAGCAGCAGCGGCTGTGCATCGCCCGAGCGGTGTCCGTTAGGCCAGAAGTCCTGCTCCTCGACGAGCCAACGTCTGCCCTCGACCCCATCTCCACCGCCAAGATCGAGGAACTGATCTCCGAGCTCAAGAACGATTACACGATCGCAATCGTCACTCACAACATGCAGCAGGCCGCGCGTGTATCGGACTATACTGCATACATGTATCTCGGCGAGCTGATCGAGTTCGGCGCCACGGACGAGATCTTCCTCAAGCCCAACCGCAAAGAAACCGAGGATTACATTACCGGGCGCTTTGGCTAGACGGCCACCGCGTGATCGAGGATTTGCCATGAACGAGCACACGTACAAGCAGTTCGACGCCGAAATGGAGGAGATCCGCTCCGGTGTGATGGCGATGGGCGGCCTCGTCGAGACGCAGTTTGGTCGGGCGATCGGATCGCTCAAGCGGCCCGATCTGGACCAGATCGACGTGGTGGCTGCCGATGAGCAGGCGATCAACCAGATGCAGGTGAACATCGACCAGCAGTGCAGCCAGATCATCGCCAGGCGCCAGCCCACCGCGATCGATCTGCGGATGGTGCTGACCACCGTCAAGATCGTCAACGAACTGGAGCGCGCCGGCGACGAGATCAAGAAGATTGCCTATAAGGCGCAGCAGATGCAGCGCCCCGAAAGACTGGCGAGCGTGCGCTTCCACGAGATTGCGCGCACCGCGGAGCTTGCCGAGGACAACCTACGCCTGGCACTCGACTCGTTCGCCCGGCTCGATGTGAACGCTGCAGCGCAGGTCGTTAGCAACGACGAAGCGATCGACGCAGCGTTCCTGTCGATACTTCGGCAGCTGATCAGCTACATGATGGAGGACCCGCGCACGATTACTCCGGCGCTGGAGATCGTGTTCATCGCCAAGTCGATCGAGCGCATCGGCGACCATGCGAAGAACATCGCCGAGAACGTCGTGCACGTGGTCAAGGGCAAGGACGTTCGTCATGCCACGGCCGAGGAGATTCGAGCCGAGGTTGCCGAGTGATCGTAGGCGGCGCCACGACGATGAACGCTTCTATTCTGGTGGTCGAGGACGAGCCGGCGATCCAGGAGCTCATACGCGTCAATCTGGAGGATGCCGGTTTCTCGGTTCGGGCGGCCGAGGACGCCGAGAGCGCGCAGGAACAGATCAGGAACGCGTTGCCCGATCTGGTGCTGCTCGACTGGATGCTCCCCGGGCAGTCGGGGCTGGCGCTTGCGCGCAGCCTGCGAGGCGATGCGCGAACTCGTGAGCTGCCGATCATCATGGTGACCGCACGCGGAGACGAAACCGATCGTGTCGCGGGCCTCGAAGCCTGGGTGGACGACTACGTGACCAAGCCATTCAGCCCTCGCGAGCTCAAGGCTCGCATCAAGTCGGTGCTGCGCCGACGCTCGCCGGAAGCAGCGCAGGAGCAGTTGAGCGTGGGACCACTCGCTCTCGACCCGACGACGCATCGGGTCACTGTCAGAGGAGAGCCGGCGCAGGTCGGGCCGACCGAGTTTCGGCTGCTCAAGTTCCTCATGGCGCGGCCCGAGCGGGTGCACAGCCGGACGCAGCTTCTCGACAAGGTCTGGGGGGATCACGTCTACATCGAGGAACGCACGGTGGATGTTCACATACGCCGCCTTCGGCTCGCGTTGGAGCCGCTGGGATGCGCGGGAATGATCGAGACCGTGCGCGGCAGCGGCTACCGGCTCGCTGCCGCCAAGTCCGCCTAAGCGGATCGCTACACTACGCCGATGTCTTCAATCTGGTGGCGCGGCATGATCGCCCCCGCGGTGGTCGCGGCGCTGACCGTCGCGACAGCCGTGCTCGAAGGCCCTGGAGCTGCGCTGGTGATTGTCGGAGTAGGCGCGTTGGGGATCTTGGGCTGGCACCTGTGGCAGGTCGCCGAACTGACGCGCTGGGCGAGCGGCGACATCGAAACCCCCGTGCCCGAGGGCCACGGCGTCTGGGCGCTCGCCTATGCCGCGCTATACCGAAGAGTGCGGCTCCGCTCCGCTCGACAGCGTGATCTGCGTCTGGCACTGGATCGCTTCGTCCGCGGCGCGGAGGCGTTGCCGGAGGGCATCGTGGTGCTCGACCGGAACAACCGCGTCGAATGGGCAAATGCGCAAGCCGAGGCGCATCTTGGCCTGGACGTTAAGCGCGACGCCGGTACCCCCATCGTCAACTTCGTGCGCCAGCCTGCCTTTGTCGCATATCTTGCAGGCGGAGATTTTAGCGACCCCGTAGTCGTGCAGTCGACGCGCGAGGCGGCCTCGACGCTGTCGATCCAGATCGTTCCCTTTGGGGTCGAAGAAAAGCTGTTGATGAGCCGCGACATCACGCGGCTCGAAGCGGTTGCGCGGATGCGCCGCGATTTCATCGCCAACGTCTCGCACGAGCTCAAGACGCCGCTGACCGTTCTCGCCGGATTCATCGAGACACTGACCGACGTCGAGCTCGACGAGCGCCAGCGACAGCGCTGCCTCGCCCTCATGCAGGAGCAGTCGAAAAGCATGCAGCGACTAGTCGAGGACTTGCTCACACTCTCCGCGCTCGAAACCGAGCAGACCCCTGCGCACGAAGCCGAGTTCGACATCGTTCCCTTGCTGCTGGCGGTGTCGGCAGACGCGAAAGCGCTGTCGGCGGGAAAGCACGAGATCACGCTCAACATCCGCGACGCGGCGACGGTGCTCGGCGGCCGCGACGAGCTCGCGAGCGCCTTCGGAAACCTGGTGAGCAACGCGGTGCGCTACACGCCCGAGGGCGGGCGCATTGCGCTCGACTGGCGGGCGACGCCGGAGGGGGGCGAATTCAGCGTCACCGACAGCGGCATCGGCATCGCCGCGGAGCACATCCCGCGACTTACCGAGCGCTTCTATCGCGTCGATCGCAGCCGTTCGCGTGCCACCGGCGGCACCGGGCTGGGGCTGGCGATCGTCAAGCATGTACTCATCCGTCACCAGGGCGAGCTTTTGATCGATAGCGCTCCGGGACAGGGTAGCCGCTTCACCGCCAGGTTGCCGGCGCGAAGGGTGAAGCTGCTTGACGAGGCCGCTGCGCCGGACGCGGCTGCCGCCACAGCCACGCGCGAACCCGGCACGACTGCCGCTACCAATACTTCATCGCCGCACTGAACAAGGCTTTGAGGTCGTCGCGCGAAACGTCCTTCGGCGCATTGCGGATCACCCTCCATTGTGGCTCGGCGCCCGCGGCGAGTGCGTCGACCTCGTCCAAGCCGAAGCCCAGATCGGAAAGGCCGTTGGGAATGCCGGCGGCGCGCATCAGCTCGATCACCCGCCCAGCCAGCGCTTCGCCTGCCTCGCCCGCATCGCCGGGCTTGACGTCGCGCGCGTCGGTGCCGAGGCACGACGCGGCGTGAACGTGCCTCTCGGGGCAACACGCGGCGGTGTAGCGCCACACCGAAGGGTTGTTGAGCACGACCGCCATTCCGTGTGGGACCAGTGTCTTGCCCTCCGGATACCCCGGAACGTGATAGTTGCGTGCGAGCCCCGACACCGCGTAGGACAGCCCGTGCGGCAGGTGGCAACCGGCGGCGTTAAAGGCGATGCCCGCCAGCATCGCCGCGTACATCATCTCGGTGCGCGCCTCGGCGTCGCTTGCATCGGTGATGGCGCGCACGATGTACTTGCCCACGCCCTTGAGCGCCTCGGTGGCGAGCCCGTCGGAAAACGGGTTCGCGCCTTGCGACACCGGGCGGCCCGCCCCGCGCGCGGGGTTCAGGCGCCGCGGCCACGGACGCGCGGTCAGCGATTCCAGCGCGTGGCTCATGCAGTCGAAACCGCTGGCGGCGACGACGTTTCTCGGCAGCGTCGAGGTAACGCTCGGATCGACCAGCGCGACGGTGGGCACGAGTCTTCGAGAGATGATTCCCGTCTTGGCGTTGATTTCGGTCAGGTTGAAAATGGCGATGCCGGTCGTCTCGGAACCGGTTCCTGACGTCGTCGGGCAGGCGATGTGCGGCTTCACCGGCCCGGGAACCTTCTGCCCGCCGCCGATGGGCGCGTTGACGTAGCTCATGAACTCGGCCGGGTGCGTCGCGTAGAGATTCGCGGCCTTGCAGGTGTCCATCACCGAGCCGCCGCCCACCGACACGTAGCCGTCGAACCTGCCTTCTGTGGCGAATGTAGCTGCCGCTCTGAACGAAGCCGTCGTCGGTTCCACGACGACCTCGTCGTAGACGCCGACATCGACACCTGCCGCTGAAAGCGACGAAAGCACGGTCGCGAGGTGTTGAGAAGGACGCAACCAGCGATCGGTGAACAGCGCCACGCGCTTGAGCCCCAGCTCCCGAGCCTGCTCGCCCGCCTCGGCAAGGCAGCCCGCGCCGAAGGTGAAGGTCGGCATGCCGACCGTGAACGCTTTGTCGCTACTCTCGGTGAGTGCGAAATCGACGTGGCAGCATGGCATGGCTTCGCCTCCTAAGTGAATGTCATTCCGAGGAGTTCGGCGACGGCGCTCGGATGACAGGTGCCGGGAAATTCAGTCTTGCTCATCGTCGAGGATCATGTCGGCGGCTTTCTCAGCGATCATCACCACTGGCACGTTGGTGTTCCCGGAGGTGAGCGTCGGCATGATGCTGCAGTCGACCACGCGAAGCGACCGCATACCGTGAACCCGAAGGCGCGCATCGACCACCGCCATGGGATCTCGCGCGATGTCGCCCATCTTGCAGGTGCCCGCGGGATGGAAAATCGTGCCACCCGTGTTCCTTACGAACTCGAGCAGCTCGGCGTCGGATTGCGCCATCGGACCGGGCCGGTACTCCGCCTTCACATAAGGCGCCAGCGCTCGCGTTGCGGCCAGGCGCCGCGCCAGGCGAATGCCCGAGGTCAGCGTCGCGCAGTCCTCAGGTATCGACAGATAGTTGGGCTGCATGGCCGGCGGCTCCAGCGGATCGGCCGACTTGATGCGAACGAACCCGCGCGACTCCGGGCGGAGCTGACACACCGAGAAGGTGAAGCCCGAGAAGGGATGCGTCGGCGATCCCGCCATGTCGGAAGACAGTGTCGCGACGTGGAACTGAACATCCGGCGTCGCAGAATCCGGCTTCACGCGCGCGAAAATTCCTCCCTGGTTGATTCCCACGGCCATCGGCCCGCCGCGCGTGAACACGTAATCCAGCCCGATCTTGAGCGTCCGCCACCAGCTCATGAGGTCGTCGTTGGTGGTGATCGGCTTGCTGCACTGGAAAATCACCCGTGCCTGCAAATGATCCTGCAGGTTTTCGCCTACGCCGGGCAGCTCGTGCACGATGGGGATCGACAACGAGCGCAGCAGCGGCGCGGGGCCGACCCCGGAGAGCTGCAGGAGTTGCGGCGTCTGCAGCGCGCCGGCGCAAAGAATCACCGCCTTGCGCGCCGCCGCGCTCCGCTCTTGGCCCTGCTGACGGAAAAGAACTCCGGTTGCACGCTTGCCTTGGAAGGTGACTCGCGTTGCCTGGGCGTCGGTCTCCACGCGAAGGTTGGCGCGGCCGCGCGCGGGCTTGAGGTACGCGGTGGCGCCGCTGCAACGCCATCCGCGCCGCGTCGCCAGGTGGTAGTAGCCGACGCCTTCCTGTGTGGTGCCGTTGAAGTCGTCGTTGCGCGGCAAGCCGAGCTCGCTTCCCGCGGCGATCACCGCCTCGATCAACTCGTGCTTGCGCCGGATACGCGAGCACCATACCGGGCCGTCACGGCCATGGAGCCGGGAATCGCCGTCCTCGGCGTGCTCCAGGCGCTTGAAGTGGGGCAACACATCGGCGAAGCTCCAGCCGGGATTTCCGGCGGCGGCCCAGCGGTCGTAATCATGCGGCTGGCCGCGAATCGAGATCAGGCCGTTGATCGAGCTCGATCCGCCGAGCGTCTTGCCACGGGGCCAGTAGACTTTCCGGCCATTCATGAGCGGTTCCGGCTCGGTATAGAAGCGCCAGTTGAACCGCGGATGGAACATGGTCTTGGCGTACCCGATGGGGATGTGTATCCAGGGATAGGCGTCGGTCGGGCCGGCCTCGAGCAGCAGCACCGACGAGCGAGCGTCCGCAGAGAGCCGGTTGGCGAGAACGCACCCCGCGGTCCCGGCCCCGACGATGACATAGTCATGGCTCACAAGGACATTCTACCGAGACGTTTTGGAGGCGCTTGCCAGGTGAAATCGCGCACAAATCACGTGGTTTGACACTCGGGAACGGAAATTGCTAAACTATACGATTTCGTCGGAGGGGTTCCCGAGCGGTCAAAGGGAGCAGACTGTAAATCTGCCGGCTCTGCCTTCGAAGGTTCGAATCCTTCCCCCTCCACCAGCTCAGGAAGCGGCAAACAGGTATCGGGGAACGATCGGCGAAGGGCATGAGCTGACTGGTGGAGGGCGCCTTCGGAACGTAACGCGCGGGTGTAGCTCAATGGTAGAGCAGAAGCCTTCCAAGCTTACGACGAGGGTTCGATTCCCTTCACCCGCTCCAATGGATAGCAGGCCCATCAGGAAAAGGCTCG